>OGIO01000257.1_pt1 | contig 72311 bp, 72 predicted proteins | sample 1571841 | NCBI WGS metagenome assembly OGIO01 (sample SAMEA2582111, study PRJEB24529) | metagenome | biome: Human gut stool | place: China | collected 2011
GGTTTGCAAAGAGGGAAGATTTGCTTCAAGATCTTCTTCATATGCATTGAGTGTAAATTGAAAATAAAACATATAATTTTCAAGAAGATTAATTTTTTCAAGCATAGGCTTTGGATTTTTACTCCAAAAAACAATGCAGTCAACAATATCCGGAGATAGGTTGATTTTACTTACCTGGTGAATATTCATAGGATTACGGACATAGGCATATTGTTCTTTCAAACGGTTTATAATCCAGTCTGAAAAGAAAGCAGGTATATCAGTTCTTCGGCTTGCACTTATTATCATAAAATCTCCATTCCGCCGTTTTTCAGTTTGCGGCACAAATATAAATATATAGATTATATCACAGTTGGAATTCAAAGTATAGACTCTAAAATTCTATGATATCGCCTATCCAGTGCAAAAGATATACTGCTCAAAAGAATACATTAAATTTGACAGATGAAAGAAAGACCAGTAGCATCCTTTACATTCCCCCATCCCCTGTAGTATAATAGATCCGGGCTAATTCTGTGTGCAGCTTCTGAAAATCCTTCTGAAAACTGCAATTATTTTCCACTATGACAGAATCTGTCATAGCATAATGCTAGAATCATCTTATGATACAGATAAGTACAACAACAGTTGTTCAGATGATGGACAGGAGCATAGAAGAGAGTATTTTACAGGAAGGATGAGTGTATGCGATATATTTTTGTTGATTTCGAGATGAATCCGGTGAGCGAAAAGTTTCCTGAGATAAAGAAGCAGTGTAAAAGGGAGATTATAGAGATCGGGGCGGTGATGCTGAATGAGGAAATGGAAGAGGTGGATTGTTTTAAGGCTTATGTGCGACCGGAGTATAATGCTGTGATCGGAAGAAAATACAGGGAACTGACAGGGATTTCCACGAATAAGGTTATCGGGGCGGACACATTTGAAAATGCCTATCAGAAGTTTTTAAACTGGTGTGGCGAAGAGGCTTATGAGATATATGCGTGGAGTGAAAATGATATGGCACAGGTCAGGGAAGAGATGGAGTTAAAGCAGTTCTGCTGTGACCGGAAGGTTGCATATATGTTTGCACATTGGTATGATTTCCAGAAGATTTTCTGTGAGAAGGTAAACAGTGAGGAAGCCATTTCGCTGGAGCGGGCATTGAATCTGTGTGGAATTACCTTTTCGGGAAAGAAACATGATGCACTGTATGATGCAAGAAATACCAGCCGGCTGTATCGGGAAAATGAACTGAATGATATTGCGAAGTCTGTGGAATGTATCAGCAGTTATATGGAGCATGAGGAAGAGGTACATACATCGATGGGAGATATATTTGATTTTTCATTGCTGGATATTAAATACGCATAAAAAAGAGAAAGAAGGATGAGTTTTGCAGGAAGGGAATACAGAGAAGGCAGAGCGTCTGCTTGGGATATATACCAGACTGATGAATGGTGATGTAGTGAATGTCCAAGTAGAGGCGATGCGGTATAAGGTGGATGTACGCAGTATTCAGAGGGATATTGCGACGATTAAGAATTATCTGGTGTCGGCGAATGAGAATGACGCATATATAAATAATATTGTTTATGACAGGAAGAAGAAGGGACACAGACTGGAGAAAATCTATCAGAAAATGTTGAATAACAGTGAGATTCTGGCGATTTGCAAGATTTTGCTGGAGAGCAGACCGTTTTTAAAGTCAGAGATGGATTCGATTCTGGAACGGCTGATTAACTGCTGTGCACCGGAATTGAATAAGAAAATGGTCATGGATATGATTAAGAATGAGGAGTTCCATTATATTGAGCCGAGGCATGGAAAAAGTTTTCTGGAAAATATGTGGAAGGTGGCAGAGGCGATTCATTCAAGAAATTACATACTGGTGGAATATGAAAAGAGTACAGGAAATCAGGTGGTGCAGCGAAAACTGAAGCCGGTTGCCATTATGTTTTCGGAATACTATTTTTATGTGACGGCATTTATCGATGAGAAGGACGAAGTAAGGCAGGATTTTGATGTGATGAATGATTCTTTTCCGACGATTTACCGCATTGACCGGATTAGAAGTCTGGAGATTCTGCGGGAGCATTTTTCCATTCCGTATAAGGACCGGTTTGAGGAAGGGGAATTTCGTAAGAGAATACAGTTCATGTATGGAGGAAAACTGCAAAAGATACGTTTTGAATACAGGGGAGGCAGTCTGGAAGCAGTACTTGACAGGATTCCTACTGCGGTGATAGAATCAGAAAATAAGGAACAGGGTACTTACATTATTTCGGCAGAAGTATTTGGAATGGGAATTAACCGATGGATACGCAGCCAGGGAGATGACGTAAGAATCCTTGATGGCAGAACAGGAACTTAACATTTGGGAAGGGATTAAAAGGGGTAAAAGTAGAACAACAGGTATAAAAATATGAAACTATGACATTCTCTGTCATAATCTCTCATTATAATGATAATTGTCAGAAAGTGAAAGCAGACGTAAGAAGGGAGAAAAGGTATGGCAGAGTTACTGGATGAAATATACGAAATATGTCTGGAAAAGCCGGATATGTGGCCGGATCACAGAAATGTGGAGCAATTTGCCGGCGAGATAGCCGCGGAACTTGACCACAGAGAAGCGATGACACAGGAAGAGATTCGGGATAAGCTGTATGAATTACAGTTTCAGGCACAGAAAGCAGGATTTAAAACCGGTTTCCGCTATGGAATGCAGCTTCAGAAGGAATGTATGATTGATAATAAAGAAAATGGAGAGGCCTCATAGCCTCTCCATAAATGGTACAGTAAACATATAGGCTTAGTCTGTTTCATTCAGAATATGAATGATTTTTAAGATCTGTTCTTTTTTCTCCGGTGTACAGTTCTTTAATTCTTTTAAAATTTCCTGATCCAGGGCAGAGGAAGTATCATCATAGTCATTGGCAAGAATATAATCTACCGTGACACCCAGTGCATTGCACATCTGGACAAGCGTACTGAGAGATACTTTTACCCGGTTGTTTTCAATATTACTGATGTGGCTGGTATTTACATCTGCGATATTGGCAACATATTCCTGGGTAAGTCCTTTGGAGAGGCGGATTTCTTTTAAGCGGCGGCTGATATCAGTGAAGTTTAATTCTTTCATAATAATGGAATCCTTTCGCAACATTTATTCTCCTATTGTATAATTTAATTTTCTAATCGGATAACTATGTAAAAGTATAAAAATATTAGTGATAAAATATATTCTGCCTGGTATATCAGAAGAAAAAATTAGTTGAAAGCGGAAAAAAATATGGGTATAATAATAGCATTACAACAGAAAGGAAAACAAATGATGGAAAACAGGGAAATATCAGTTCAGGAGCTTGCGGCATATGACAATTCTTATATGCTTGTGGATATGAGGGATGATATGTCTTATGCATATGGACATCTGCCGGAGGCGGTAAATATTCCGGAAGATGCAATTCGTGCGGATGTGGAGCAGTTTGCAGGGAAGAAGGTAGTGATTTACTGTAAGCGCGGAGAAAAGAGTGTGGACCTTGTGGAATGGCTGTGTGAACAGGGTGTTGATGCAGTCGGACTGAAGGGAGGATATCTTGCCTGGCTTTTGGAGCGGAGCAGCAAAGAGGAGGAAGAGGATACTTATCATCTGGATGTGGAAGAAAGTCTTAGAAAGAGATTCCGCAAAAGCATCTGGTGTAAATTTACAAAGGCAGTGAAGGAATATGAACTGGTAAAAGAAGGCGATAAGATAGCCGTCTGTATTTCCGGCGGAAAGGATTCAATGCTGATGGCAAAGCTTTTCCAGGAATTAAAACTGCATAATAAGGTTTCATTTGAACTGACATTTCTGGTGATGAATCCGGGATATAGTCCGGAAAATCTGGAGATTATCAAGAAGAATGCAAAGAAACTGCATATCCCGATTACGATTTTTGAAACGGATATTTTTGATTCCGTATACAATGTGGAGAAGTCACCATGCTATCTCTGTGCCAGAATGCGAAGAGGTCATCTGTACAATAAGGCAAAGGAGCTTGGCTGCAATAAGATTGCACTCGGTCATCATTACGATGATGTAATCGAAACTATTCTGATGGGAATGTTGTACGGTGCGCAGGTACAGACCATGATGCCGAAGCTGCATAGTACGAATTTTGAAGGCATGGAGCTGATTCGTCCGTTATATCTTGTCAGAGAAGACAGCATTAAGGAATGGAGAGATTATAACCACCTCGGGTTTATTCAGTGTGCCTGCCGGTTTACGGATACCTGTACGACCTGTAACAGTGATGGAAGCAATAAATCCAAACGTCAGGAGATTAAGCAGCTGATTAAGGAAATGAAAGAGACAAATCCGTTTGTGGAAGGAAATATTTTCCGGAGTGTGGAAAATGTAAATCTCAGCACCGTGATCGCGTATAAACAGGGCGGTGTAAAACATCATTTTCTCGATACTTATGATGATGAGAAGAAATCGGATTGAGTTGACAGACGATTTCTATTTCTGTATAATGAACAGACACAAAGGAATAAATGAAACAACAGAAAGGAATGATCTATATGAAAGAAATCAAACAGGCGATCAACCGGTTTCAGCGGGAAATCATATTTCTTGCATTATCATTAATTTTAATTGGAGTGCTGTTTATTGCATTTCCGGAGTCATCTGCAAGAATTATCTGCTATGCAACGGGAATTGTGGCGTGCATCTGGGGATTAATCCGTCTGGTTGCACATTTTAAGGTGGACAGCATGGAAGTATTTGGCTCTTATGGACTGGTACAGGGTGCAACTTTGCTGATTATCGGAATTGCCATTATAGCAAAACCAGATGTGCTTGCAAAGTTTGTGACCATGGCATTTGGCATTATCATGCTGATTGACGGTGTCCTGAAGATTCAGTATGCCATTGACCTTGGAAGAATCAAGGCAGGAGGCTGGATCTGGGTTATGGTAACAGCAGTGTTAATGATTGTGCTTGGTGTCATTGCCATTGTAAATCCATTTGAAACCAATGTTGCATTAATGGTATTCTTAGGATGTATCCTGATTGCAGATGGTATATCCGATCTTGTAGTGATTGGATATATTGTAAGAACAGTTAAGACGATTAAAAGAGCAGTAACGAAGAACCAGCGTTCTGTCATTGACGGATATGCAGAAGATCTGGATGATGACTATTAAGATAACGGTTTGTAAAAGCAAAAAGGGAATGGAAACATTGTTTCCATTCCCTTTTTGCTTTTATATTAGAATTCATGTTATATCTGTTTAAACTTCTTTACTTCGTCGGATAACAGTTCGGCAATATGCTGGTTTCCATCCGCTTCTGTCTTAATCAGTGCAAGGGCATTTACCAGTGTAGTAGTGTTTTCCGAAGCATCTGCCACACCTCTGGCACTTTCATCCACGGCAGTATTAATGCCATCGATACCGTCCGTAATATTGGACATGGTTTCTTCCAGTTCCTGTGCATTCTCATTGAAACGGTTCATGATATGTTCTACTTTATCTGCATCCTGGCTGTAACATGCAGCGATATCTACAAATTCGCTGAAATCATTTAAGATATCAGTGCTTACAAAGTTAAGCATTTCATCCGCATTGTCACTGAGTGTATTTACGGAATCAATTACGACATTACTGAGTGCCTGGATATTTGTGGCAGCAGCACGGCTGTCATCGGCAAGCACACGAATCTGTTCTGCAACTACGGCAAAGCCCCGTCCGGCATCTCCAGCTCTTGCGGCTTCGATAGAAGCATTCAGTGCAAGCAGGTTGGTCTGGTTTGTAATGTTCAGAATCTGTTCTACAAAGTCAGCAATCTTTTCTGCATTCCGGCTGTTTTCAATGGATTCTTTCAGAACGACTTTACGCTCTGCCACCATCTTCGTGGCAGAATCCATATTGGCAGCAGTTTTTTCACTGATTTCACTTGCACGGTTTTTAATGTCAAGTGCGAGGCTTGCACCATTTCCGGCATTCTCCCGCATCTCGGTTGCGGAGGCAAGGACTGTCTGTGCGTTTGTCGTAATCTGATCGACCGTGGCTGCAACTTCCTGCATGGTAGCGGCTAATTCTTCCATAGAAGCAGATACGGAGTTTGCATTTTCGTTTGAATTGTTGACTCCGTTCTGCATGGTTTCTGCCGAATTGATCATAGAGAGGGATTCGGACTGAATCTTTTTCATGATGCTTTGCAATTCTGTCATAAATACATTGATACCGCTGACAAGCTGTCCGACTTCATCTTTGCTGCGGACTTTTATTCTCTGCGTCAGGTCACCGCTGTTATTGTTAATATCCGTAGTAATCTTCTTTAACTGTTTATTGGCATTTCTTGCCGGATAAACAATAGTAATGGCAAGATAGAGACCAGAACAGATAGCAAATATGATGAATACAACGACCATGGAATTTGTGATTACTGTGGTACGTTTGATCTGTGAGTGTACTTTGGAAGTAATTGCTTCTACATTTTCACTCAGACAGGCTTCATAAGCATTTTCATATTTAGTTACTGTAGTGGAAAGGGTGTAGATTTCATTATTCTTTGCCAGTGCTTCATCATATTTTCCGGCAAGATAGAAATCTGCAACACTCTGGAAAGCATTTGTCATATCGGTCAGGGAATCATAATAATCCTGGAATGCTTTCGTCAAATCATCATTTCCAATTTTCTGGCACAGTTTCAGCATCGTTGTCTTGGTCATCTGAACATTGGCAATAATCTGAGATGCAGAACTTGCAAGACTTGATGATGTACTTGCACTGGTGCTTAATACAATAAGGTTACTGTTGAGTTTGCATGTCTGATTATTTTTTACCAGCGTGCTGCTGTATGTCTCGAGACTTAAATATTGATCCGAAATAAGCTTTGCCGATTTTGAAAGTTCATTTACGGAACTTGAATTAAGGCTAATGGTAATCAGAAATACGACAGTCAGAACAAGCATGCTTGCTACGACTTTAATACCTATTTTTTTTCGCATATGTAATTTTCTCCTGTTCTTAATGATATCGTATTATAACACGTTATTATTAAAATGAACACACTTATTTTTTAAAATTTTACATTAATAAAATATAGATTTTTCTTGACATATACCCTTAGGGGGTATATAATGCATAAAAACAGAAAAAGGAGGCAGACTAGAAAATGGATGATCTGAACTGTTGTTGTCATGGACACAAGACAAAGGAGCGGACAGAAAAAGAATATAAAGATATGCTGAACAGGCTCAGCCGGATTGAAGGTCAGGTCAGGGGAATCAAGAGAATGGTTGAGGAAGATGCGTACTGTGTGGATATTATTACGCAGGTGGCTGCTGTGAATGCGGCACTGAACAGTTTTAACAAAGTATTGCTGACAAATCATATCAAGACCTGTGTGGCAAAAGATATCCGTGAAGGAAATGATGAAGTAATAGATGAACTGACAGCCTTGCTTCAGAAGTTGATGAAGTAGGATGTGAAAGAAAGGAGTTAGAAATGCAGGAATATAAAGTAACAGGAATGAGCTGTGCTGCCTGCAGTGCACATGTAGAGAAAGCAGTATCGAAGGTGGATGGTGTGGATTCCGTAGCGGTCAGCCTTCTGACAAACTCCATGACGGTGGAAGGTACGGCATTACCAAAAGAAATTATTGCGGCAGTCAGACATGCCGGATATGGAGCATCATTGAAAGCTGATAAAAATACACAGGACACAGAAACGGAGAGTCAAGAGGAGCAGCTTCAGTCAAAAGAAACTATTACACTGCGTAACAGACTGATTGCATCACTGGTTTTGCTCATTCCACTGATGTATGTTTCTATGGGATATACCATGTGGGACTGGCCGCTTCCGGCTGTTCTGGCAGAGAATCATCTTGCAATCGGTATTCTTGAGATGCTTTTTACCATAGCGATTATGGTTATTAACCAGAAGTTCTTTATCAGCGGAGTCATGAGTGCACTCCATTTATCACCGAACATGGATACTCTGGTAGCACTCGGTTCCGGGGCCTCTTTTGGCTATAGTGTATATGCATTGCTGGCTATGACGGATGCGGTGGTAAAGACCAATATGGAACATGCCATGCATTATATGCATGAATTTTATTTTGAATCTGCGGCAATGATTCTTACCCTGATTACCCTGGGTAAAATGCTGGAATCTTATTCCAAAGGAAGAACGACGGATGCGTTAAAGAATCTGATGAAGCTTGCACCGAAAACGGCAGTACTGATTAAAGATGGTGTGGAAACGGTTGTAAGCATTGAGCAGGTAAAGCCGGGCGATATTTTTGCGGTACGTCCGGGAGAAAGTGTTCCGGTGGACGGAACGATTCTGGAAGGCAGCAGTGCATTGAATGAATCCGCACTGACAGGCGAAAGTATTCCGGTGGATAAGCAGCCGGGCGATATGGTTTCTGCAGCAACACTGAACGACTATGGTTATCTGAAATGTCAGGCAGTAAGAGTCGGGGAAGATACGGCATTGTCTAAAATTATCAAAATGGTAAGGGACGCATCGGCAACGAAAGCGCCGATTGCAAAGGCTGCGGATAAGGTGTCCTATGTATTCGTTCCTACGGTTATCGTTCTGGCGGTTATTACCATTATTGTATGGCTCCTTGCCGGAAAAGATACGGGATTTGCACTGGCAAGAGGCGTGTCCGTACTGGTTATCAGCTGCCCGTGTGCACTTGGGCTTGCTACACCTGTTGCCATTATGGTAGGAAACGGTATGGGGGCAAAAAACGGTATACTGTTTAAAAATGCCGTGGCACTGGAGGAAACCGGAAAAGCGAAGATGGTAGCACTGGACAAAACGGGAACAATTACCAAAGGCGAGCCGGAAGTGACAGATGTTTTACCGGCAGATCATACGGATCAGGGTGCACTTCTGTCCCTTGCATATCGTCTGGAGAGCAAGAGCGGGCATCCACTTGCAAAGGCCATTATTAAATACTGTGAGGAATATCCGGAGTTCAGAAAGGGAAGGGAAGTGGAAGATTTCCAGGCAGTTGCCGGAAATGGTCTTTCTGCAAAACTGGATGGCAAAGAGGTATTCGGCGGTAAGAGAGAATTTATCGAAGAGAAGGTAAGGATTCCGGAAGATGTGCTGCAGAAGTCATGGCATCTGGCAGAGCAGGGAAAAACACCACTGTTCTTTGCACAGGACGGAAAATTCTGTGGAATCATTGCGGTTGCTGATACCCTGAAAGAGGACAGCGTGGAAGCAATCAGCCGTCTGAAAAAAATGGGAATGAAAGTGGTAATGCTGACCGGAGATAATGAGAGAACTGCAAAAGCAGTAGCGAAGCTTGCAGGTGTGGACGAAGTGAGGGCAGGTGTCCTTCCGGAGGGTAAGGATGAGGTTATCCGGGAACTGAAAAAAGAAGGAAAGACGATTATGGTAGGCGATGGCATCAATGATGCACCGGCACTGACCAGTGCGGATATCGGAGCAGCCATAGGTGCAGGAACGGACGTTGCCATGGATGCGGCAGATCTGGTCCTGATGAAGAGCAGCCTTATGGATGTGTGTACCGCAATACATCTGAGCAGGGCGGTTCTGCGGAATATTCATGAAAATTTATTCTGGGCATTTTTCTATAATGTCATAGGAATTCCGCTTGCGGCAGGTGTATATTATCCACTCCTCAGATGGAAGCTGAATCCGATGTTTGGTGCGGCTGCGATGAGTTTATCAAGCTTCTGCGTTGTTATGAATGCATTAAGACTGAATCTGTTCCGTGCAGATAATCAGTCTTTGCAGATAGAAAAGAAAGAAGAAAAAGAAGAGAAAAAGGAGATTTCAGAAATGGAAGAAAATACAAAGGTAATCGAGATTACAGGAATGATGTGTGGACATTGTGAGGCACATGTAAAGAAGGCACTCGAAGAGATTCCACAGGTAGACAGTGCTGAGGCAAGCCATGAGAAAGGAACTGCTGTTGTAAAGCTTAATGCACCGGTGGATGATGAGGTGTTAAAGAAGGCAGTGGAAGCACAGGACTACAAAGTAACTGCCATTAGATAGGAAGAAGTAAACATAAAATAAGAAAAATTCCGCTCATCAGAGCGGAAAAAGGGCTGCCTGTATGTTGCTGCGGATTTTCTTCGTGGATTCGGTATAGGCAGCTATTTCTTCTTTGGAAAATCCGAGAAAACGTGTGTTGCGAAAATCTGTTTCAGCCAGTTCCAGATCCTTTAAAATCGTTTCGGACAGAGGAAGAAAAGTAACGGATGACAGTTTTTTCTCCGAAGAAAAACGGATGATATTTTTTCGTATCAGTTTCTGGAGAGAGACAGATACCATGCGGCTGCTCATCTGCATACAGTCTGCAAGATCACGGATGGAAGTATACTGACCGGAATGATGCAGATAATATAATACCATTGTTTCCGGAAGAGAAAGGCTGTTCTTTTTTGAAACCGTATCAAAATAATATTCGAGTAATTTGCGGTCGCGGTAAGCATCCAGAATCGCATCATCGCCAGCAAGGGCTGCCTTATGGATGCGGGTTTTCTCATTGCCCAGTTTCTGGCTGCCGCTGAGCGGAGGTACGATGCCGTCTTTTGCAGAAGTAATGAAAAATCGATATACCTGAAGCCGGATATTCTCATATGCCTCTTCATCATACACATCTTTATAAAAGCGGTTGTAATATTCAAATACATTCAGTTTCATTTTCATTGTATTTGTCAGGTTAATGCTCTGGGTAGATATAAGACTTCCCTTTCGTTTTACATAATAATATACCGGAACCTGGAGTGCTGCAAAACTGTTTGCATGGCGGATATATTCCAGATTAAACAGGAAATCCTCACACCAGCTGATCTGAGGATCCATGCGTAAATGTACGGATTCAATGATTTCACGGCGGTAGAACTTATTCCAGAGTACTCCATAATAGAAGTCTGCCGGATTTTCAAGCATAATATTAGCAAATTCCTGCCGGGTCATGACACCATCTTCTTCGATATCCCCTTTTTGTGAGAGACGTTTTCCTGACACACGGTAGAAGTCAGAGATTACCATGTCACACTGACTGGTGGTAATTGTGCGGACAAACAGTCTGGTTGCTTCCGGACTGATCCAGTCATCGCTGTCGAGAAACTGAATGTATTCTCCAGATGCGTGGTTGAGTGCGAAATTTCTTGCATTGGAAACCCCACCGTTTTCCAGATGGAACACTTTTATCCGGGAGTCTTTTGCTGCATAGTCGTCACATATTCTGCCGGAATCATCCCGGCTTCCGTCATCAATCAGGAGAAGTTCAAAATGTCTGTAGGACTGGTTTACGATGCTGTCCAGGCAGCGGGTGAGATATTCCTGTGTATTGTATACAGGAACGATAATAGTTACAAGTGGTTCCACGGTTTTTCCTCCTAAAAAATTCAATGAATAGATTTTAGCAGAAGAAAAGGGATCTGTCGATAGGAAATCTGCTGAAAAAGAGAGAGAAACAGATGGGTAAAAGTTAAGAAACATTTAAAACGCATCATTTTTCACAAAAGCTTATATATAGCGGAAAAGCCTTTATGCATCAGAGTCTGGCACGAAAAATAGCAGTACATAAAAATACACCTACTTGCAAAGCAGATGTATTGATGATATAATATGCTTTGCGAGTGGATATTATATCAGGCATCTGCCCTGAGAAAGTATCTTCAGTTAAACCGTTCGGTGCTGGTAACACCGGGCGGTTTTTCTATTATTATAACTGGTTAAAAAAATCATTTGGAGTAATAGCGGGTATGGAACTGTATACAAAATCTTTTGTATTTCTTGTGATAATATATTTTGCACCAGCTTTTCAGCACATTCTGACTGAAGACAATCTTCAAAATCAGAAAATGAAATATTTTGCAATCCGGAAATCATCATAGTTTCATCGATGCATACTACGGTTAGCAAATTGCATAATCCAAGAAGAAACAGACGTAAGCTAGTACTATCCATAGATTTTCTTAAAATATAGAACAGGTTTGGAATACTATGAGCAGCAATGAATCCTTCAATTTCAGAATTATTTACTAATTCAAAGATTTTTTGTGCCTGTTCAGCGAATGGTTCTCGATTTGTTGCAAAATCAATAATAATGTTTGTATCAATCAATACTTTCATATTTTTCCTCCAGTGCTTCCGTTAAAGCCTTGTTTTCGTCTGCAACAGGAGCAGCCTTTCCACGAAATTGTTTCACTATTGAAAAAGCCTCCTGTTTACTAAGCGAATGGGTAGGAGTATTTGCGTATAACAATTTTGCAATGCTGAGTAGAGTTGTTATCTGTGCATCTTCCAGGGAGTCAACGATATTAAAGAGTTGTTGTTTGTCTGACATAAAGAGTCTCCTTTCTAAAAAAGCTATATGCTGGTTACAATTTAAAAGTTTTCATGTTTTTTCGTTTGTAATAACTGTGTTCCTTTTATAAAGTTTTTAATGATTCTCTTCAAGTTTGTTTGCAGCCTGTAAAATCAAATGATCTGGTGTAGTGTATTTTGGAATGTATGTAAGTTCCTGCACACGTTTTTCAGCTTCCTGCTTGCCTAAAGTATTCAGCTGGTTATAAATTTCCATAATTTTTATGTTGGAATCAGGAGTGACTTTGTGTGGATTATCCTCAATTAAGTCTGAACGATTGATGTTAAAATACTTTGCTAAAGTATTAACTTTATCCATTCGTGGAAGTCTGGTTCCGTTACACCAAGTGGAAACTGCGGATTTGTCAAATCCTAAATCATTAATTAGATCAGATTGCGTTTTGTTGTTAAGAGCCATAAATTTTTTCAAATTTTGAGAAAAAATTTTTTTATATAAGTCATCATTGCTCATTGTTAATACCTCCTAAGATAAGTATACTACAGAATGTAGAAAAAAATCAATACTAAAAGTAGAAAAAATACTTTTTTAGTATTGGAATCTGCTAAAAGTAGAGTTATAATAACATCATCAAAAGGAAAGGAGAAAGACAGATGGCTAAGAAACATAAGAAAAAAGAAAAGCTATCTCGCAAAGAGATAGCCGAATTGATTATTGAAGCTGTACTTGCCCTTGCAGCTTTGATAGAAGCATTAAAATAAATGCTTCGGGGGTATGGGACGAAAGCCCCAACCCTTATTCATGATAGCATATCTGTTAGAATAAAGCAATGAAAAAAGCAGGAAATATTTTATTCTGGGTAATAGTAGTCTTATTTTTGATCGGAATGGTAGCAGGCTGGTACTTGTATATTAAGATAATTATGGGAATTTGTGCCGTAGCCTTATTGGGAACAATCGTATACAGATTGTTTGGAAGAAAATAAGAAAATAGCTGACCTAACAGCTATAAAAAAGAGGGGCATTTAATGCCCCTCTTTTTCGTACCAGTAAGTTATATTATCAAAAATTGTTTGCTGGTGTTCTTTATTAAGTTTGCTTAATTTTTTTATACTTTCTAATAATTCTGGATTAGACGATAAGTCTGGTATCATATCTGTTTTTTCGGTAGTTAAATTTTGCTCCCATCCCATAAGCCAGGCTGGCGAAAACCATGGGAGTAAAAAGAACACAGGCAAAGACACTGGTACAGACAGAGGCAGCAGCCATCACCATGAAAGCACAGCAGGGCTGCTTTCAAGAGCTGGATATTGAAGAATATGAGATAGAGGAAACACTGGATTCCTTTACCTGTAGTTTCTGCGGTGAAATGGATGGAAAACATTTTACTATGTCAGAATATGAAGTCGGTGTAACGGCACCGCCGTTTCATCCAAGATGCAGGGGCTGCACCTGTCCATACTTCCATGATGAATTTACCGTAAATGAAAAACGTGGAGCAAGAAAAGAAAACGGCGATACATACGACGTACCGGCGGATATGACTTATAAGGAGTGGAAGAAAAAGTATGTAGGACGGGCAGAGGAAAAAGAGAAGAATGAAATCCAATATATGTCGAACAGCTTCCGGCCACAGTATGGAAAAAGAAATACATTGCATGTGGATCAGGAAAATATAGATGTGAAAACAGTAGAAAACAGTGCATTTAAAATGTTCACGGATGTTGATGCAGAAAGAAGAAACAAAGCAGTCCGCCTGGCAGAAAAAATGTTCCTGGAAATCCGGGAACAGCTTCCGGCCGGATTTGAAGTGCCTGAGATAGCAGTCATCGATTTTGAAAGACATAATCTGAGAAATGATGCGATCGGAGGATATCAGAGAGAAACAGACCGCTTATATATCAATAGCAAATATGATACAAAAGAAAAAATTCTGAAATTCGTAAATAGGCAAAAGGGGATATTTGCCAATACGACAGAATATGCACCATATCTGCACGAACTGGGTCATAAATATTACGAAGACTGCATTAAGACTCTTGCAAAAACACAGAATATTACATATAATAGAGCTAAGCTGATTATAGATGCAAGAATAGAAAAATATGTGCATGAAAACAATAACTGTAATCGGACATTAGAAGACACAGTAAGTTTTTATGCAAAAGATGGATTTTTAAACCATTTTTATACAGAAATTGTAGCAGAATGTTTTAGCGTAAAGAATAGTAATGCATATGCAGATGGCTTATTAAAGCAGATAGAAGGAGATGAAGTAAAATGAGACAGCTGACAGATGAAGAAATGGAAATAATAAGAAGGGTAGGAGAGCTGGAAAAATTAGATCCGGAAGAAACAGCAGAAGAAAGAGAAAAATTAATCAAACGATTGAAAGAAATTAATATCGAGGAGACAGGGGGACATTTGTGGCTGACATAATGCGGATGGATTATTGAAGCAGATAGAAGGAGATGAAGTAAAATGAGATATTATACACCAGAAGAAGAAGTAATATATGAAAGATTGAGAAATGATAAAAATCTGACCGAGGAAGAACGAAAGAAGCTGATTGATAAATTAAATGAGATTGAAATGGAGGTGACCAATGGTCATCCATGGCTGACATAATGCGGGAAACTGATAATATGAATCACGAAAGTATTTCCATTGAAGCAAAGAAATTAATCGAAGGAGTGATTTTATGAGTTTAAAGGATGAATTTCTAAAAATTAATACGCGTTTGGAATTTAGAGAAAAGAGAAAAAAATTTCAGGATTTGGATTTTCAGGATGAAGAAGTTCAGCAACATTTTCGGGAGTTAGCAAAGGGATATGCTGATAGAACTGATGAAGAGGGAGTTATGACGGAATTATATAAAAATCCGATAACAAGAAAGTTTGAATGAGAGAATACCACTGGCTGAGGCTGGTGGTATTTTTGTATCATAAACCCTTGCGATATCGCAAAAGAATAAGAAGAATGATAAGAAATCGGATGGATGCCGGTTTCTTTTTTTGTCCGAAATGACATAAAACTAACTACTCAGCCGGGAGAATAACCGGACAATCCAATACCGGCAGTACCGGAATAAAAAACTATGGAGGAACTTGTGATGGAATGGTTAAAAACAATACTGGAACAGGCAAAGCTGACAGAAGAGACACAATCAATACGTTAAAAGTAGAAAACAAGGATAATGAAAGCCTGCAGAAGAAAGTCGGGAACTATGAGACAGAGATTCAGAACCTGAAGAAGGCAGCAGAACAGACAGCCAGGGAATATGCATTAAAAGAGCAGATGACAAAGCAGGAAGTAACGGATCTAGATTACCTGATTTACAAAGCCGGCGGTGTGGAGAAATTCACTTTCGATATAAGTGGGAAAAACTGTTTGGAATTAATACGGACATATCGCAGACTTATGAGGAACGCAGAGAGATTCTGGTTGCAAAACTTTGCGGACAGGGAACAACCACGAAGCAGATGATTGAAAATACGGCATCAGTATTCTCCGGAGGCGATGTGACGGTGATAGAAAGGAATGAAGAAAACTGTTTTGTGATAAGGTTTATTGGTGTGAAAGGGATTCCACGGAATATGCAGGGAATGATTGACATGATTGAAGAGATAAAACCGGCACATCTTGCATACAGTTTTGAATACCGTTACACCATCTGGAACGAATTAAACGGATATACCTGGAATGGATTAAACGGACGAACCTGGAGTGAATTAAGAACAATGATGGAGGAAAGAAATGCTGACAACAGGAAACTATAAATTAAAAAAGCCTTCCGGAACGGATGAGGTAAGGATAGAAGATCTGAATGAAAATGCGGATATCATAGATGCGGAATTAGCAAAAAGAGCCAGTAAGAGCAAAGCAACCACTGCGGCAGACGGGTTGATGGCTGCCGCAGATAAAAAGAAACTGGACGGCATCGCAGACGGTGCAAATAAATATACGCATCCAACGTATCAGACGGCACAGAGTGGATTCTATAAAGTAGCAGTGGATGTGACAGAGATAATCAGTTCAAATTATGTGAGTGCAAAGTCGGGATTGAAATTAGATGAGGAAACTTATACAGACAGCAGGCTGAATCTGAAAATCACTCTGTCGGCTATGATAGATACAATGGTGATATATTACCCGCAGAATCTTGAAGGAATAGAGATAAATGTAAGTTAGGAGAAGAAAATGAGATACATAAGAGCACCAGATGGCATAGGATAATAAAAAACAGAAAGCAGAACAGAAAGAAGGAAAAATGTGAAAGAAATACTATTGCAGACATACTTCATGGCACTTCCGACTGTAATCGGCTATATTGTCTGGTTGCTGCAGAAGCAGAAGAAAGACAGGGATGCAAACAGCAAAGGAACAATGCTGCTGCTTCGAGTACAGTTGATAGAGTATCATGACAAGTACATAGCACTGGGAGAGATTCCATCTTATGCATACGAGAATTTTAATGATATGTATCAGGCATATCATGCGTTGGGTGGAAACGACATGGTAACAAAAATGAAAGAAGAGATTGAAGAGCTTCATCTGAAGCAGAAAGAGAGAAGGTAAAAATGAAGAATTGCGTATTAAAAGCAAGCGTTGATACAAAGAAATGGATAAAAGCAGCAGGTGTCAGGGCAGTAAAAACCATGGCACAGACAGCAGTTGCAGTTATCGGAACGGCAGCAGTAATCGCTGCTGTGGACTGGAAAGTAGTGATATCATCATCAGTAATGGCAGGAATTGTAAGTATTTTAACATCTGTAGCCGGCATCCCGGAAGTACAGGAACAGGAAGAAAGTGAGGAAAAATAAATGGCAGTATATAATGTACATGGCGGCCACTCCCTGGTATGCAGGGGAGCGGCTGCATTACTGGATGAAGTAATTGAGGACAGAAAGGTAAAGAACAGAGTCATAAAGCTGTTACGGGCGGCAGGGCATGAAGCATATGACTGCACAGATGATGCGGGAACAACGCAGAATCAGAATCTTTTCGCAATCGTGCAGAAATGCAATGCACATAATGTTAATCTTGATGTTTCAATTCACTTAAACTCTGGAAGGAACGATCTTGTCGGAAATGGTTCCACAGGCGGAGTGGAAGTCTGGGGATATGACGATAATACAAGAACAACCGGAGAAAAAATCTGTGCGGAAATTGCTTCAGCATTGGGATATACCAACCGGGGATTTAAAACGACGCATAACTTATATGTTCTGAACAACACTCATTCCCCGGCAATCCTGATTGAATGTGCCTTCGTGGATGACAAAGACGATGCGGACAGATGGGATGCAGACAGATGTGCGGATGCCATTGTAAAAGCACTGATTGGCAGTGTGCCATCCAATGATACGGCTGCAAATCATAAATATGCAGTCGGTCAGGAAGTATCGTATGGAACATCCTATAAAAATCCAACGGATCCATGTGGATATGAAGCGGCGGTTGGCGGTTCCGGGCATGGAAAGATTATCGCCATCGTATCCGGACAGGCAAAGTATCAGCTCGATTCCGGAGTGTTCTGCAATGATGGGGATATCATCGGGCTGTATACAGCACCGCAGAAGAATCCGACAGTGCCAAATGTTTATTATAAAGTTTATGCCGGTGGAAGATGGTATTCCGAGGTAAAGAATCTGGATGATTATGCAGGGGATGCCATTCATGCTATAAAAGGCATCGCAGTAAAAACGGATATCGGAAGTGTAAAATACAGAGTACATACCAGAAACGGACACTGGTATCCATATGTAACCGGGTATCATGTGCAGGACAGCAGGAATGGATTTGCAGGAGACCTTGTCAACGACATAGACATGGTTGAAATTTACTATACAACACCGGCAGGATATGTAACCAGAAAGGCAAAGTACAGAGTCGCACCGGTTGGGAAAACTATTATTCCTGGCAGCTTGACAATGAAACCGGGAACGGCATGGATGGCTATGCCGGTGCCGCCGGAGTGCAGCTGGGTAAACTTCAGGTGGTGATGGAATAGAGCAGCTTTATGAATTTGTGCAATAAAAGTAAGCAGGATAATAGATATAAAGTCGATTGTTCTACTAGACAAAGAAAGTGAAAAATGATAGATTAAAGATACAGGTAAGTATATTTAATTAGTGACAAATTAGTAACAAAAAACCCTGAAAAGCCAGTTGTTTCAAGCATTTTTAAATGAGAATATTTAAGAAAGATTTAAGAAATCCCTTGATTTTCTCTTAAGATTCTATTATTATTATAATTTATGTAGGAAAGATATTACTTGTAATTGACTTGCATTTAAAGTCATGGTATAATAACAGTGAAGAGTGTACTATGTGAAATAGTACACATAAATAACCAGGAAGGAGAAAACACATTTTTGGGGGAAATGTGGTGATGAGGGAACAGTAAATGAGAAATATTTTAGAATATCTGGAAAATTCTGCTGAAAAATACGGAAGTAAGACGGCAGCTAAAGATGATAAAACATCCTGCACCTATCAGGAATTAAAAGAGAAGGCACAGGAGACAGGTTCATTCCTGGCAGATGAGCTTACCGTAAGGAAACCGGTTGTCTGCTTCATGGAAAAGAGTGTAGAGGCATTGCAATGCTTCATGGGAATTGTTTATGCAGGAGATTTTTATGTTCTGGTTGATCCGAATTTTCCATTGGAAAGAATCCGCCAGATCTTTTCGGTATTGCAGCCGGAAGTCGTTCTGACACAGGAACAGTATCAGGAGAAACTTGCACAGACCGGATATGCCGGAAAGGTATTTCTGGAAGCAGAAGCAAAGAAGCCGGTTAATACAGAAAAGCTTGCACAGATCCGGAGTCAGACACTGGACACGGATCCACTTTACAGTATCTTTACTTCGGGTTCAACGGGCATACCAAAGGGAGTGCTGATTTGCCATCGCTCGGTCATTGATTTTATAGATCATTTTACAGCGGCATTTAATATAGATGAAACAGATGTCATCGGAAACCAGGCACCATTCGATTTCGATGTGTCAGTGAAGGATATTTACTCCTGTTTAAAGACCGGGGCAACACTGATTATTATTCCAAAATCCTGTTTCATGTTTCCGAATGCTGTGATTGATATGCTGGAGGAAAATCATGTAACCATATTAATCTGGGCAGTTTCGGCACTGGTGCTGTTAAACCGCCTGCATGGACTGAAGTATAAAGTTCCAGCGGATATCAGGACGATTATGTTCAGTGGGGAACTGATGCCGGTCAAACAGCTGAACCAGTGGAGAAGTTATTATCCGGATGCGGCATTTGTAAATCTCTACGGACCGACGGAAATTACCTGTAACTGTACTTATTATATACTCGATAGGGAATTTTCAGAGGAAGAGAAGCTTCCAATGGGACAGCCTTTTGCAAATGAGCGTGTGTTCCTTCTGGACGGGGATGATGAGGTGACAGAACCGGATCATCCGGCAGAAGTGTGTGTGGCAGGAACGGCACTGGCACTTGGTTATTATAATAATCCTGAAATGACAGAGAAGGCATTTGTACAGAATCCGTTAAACAAAAACTGGGCAGAGGTAATTTACCGTACCGGTGATCTGGCATATTACGGTAAGGATCATATGCTGTATTTTGCAGGAAGAAAAGATTTCCAGATCAAGCATATGGGACACCGGATTGAGCTGGAAGAGATAGAAACGGTGCTTGGAAGCCTTTCCATGATCGAACATGCCTGCTGCTTCTTTGATGAGCAGAAGAATAAAATCGTGGCATATTATGTGGGAAGTGAAGATAAGAGAGCAATCATTGATGAAATGAAAACAAAAGTTCCGGAATTCATGGTGCCGAATGTATTTATGAATGTGGAGCAGCTTCCTCTGACAAAGAATGGAAAGACGGACAGGAATAGATTGAAAGAAATGTACAGAGAGGGAAAAAAACGTGGATAAGAAGGAATTTGAAAAAGCAATAAAAGAATTTAAAACCCCGGCATATATCTTTGATTTGGATATCCTGAAGGAAAGAGTATTGCTGATTAAGCAGATTCTGTCACCGGCATGCACCTGTTTTGCCATGAAGGCAAATCCGTTTCTGATAAAGCCGATGGATGAATATACGGATCGGTTTGAGGTATGCTCACCGGGGGAATATGAGATCTGTATGCGTCAGGGCATTGCACCGGATAAGATCGTGGTTTCCGGGGTAAATAAGACAGAGCAGTCCATGGACAGAATTATGCAGCTGAGTGAGGGAAAGGGAATCTTTACCATTGAATCACTGGCACATTACCGTATACTGAGTGCCTGTGCCCAAAAGTATGAACGGAAGATATCGGTTTATGTAAGACTTTCAAGCGGAAACCAGTTCGGTATGGATAAGAAAACATTAGAACAGGTAATTGCAAACTGTCAGAAAGACAAATATCTGTCTGTACTTGGAATCCATTATTATTCCGGTACGCAGAAGAAGATAAAGAAAGTTGAAAAAGAAATAGCAGAATTATCGGAATATGCAGAATATCTGAAAGGACAGTATGGACTGGAGCAGATGGAGCTGGAATATGGTCCGGGACTGTCCGTAGCATATTTTGAAAATGATAAGGCAGCACCGGCAGAGGAACAATTGCGGGATTTGAAAAATATTCTCGATAATACACAGGTATTTTCCCATGTTTCAATCGAAATGGGAAGGTTTATTGCTTCGGAATGTGGGTATTATATGACAGAAGTGGTAGATGTCAAGCATACAGAAGATACCAGATTCCTCATCGTGGATGGCGGAATTCATCAGTTGAATTATTACGGACAGCTGATGGGCATGAAGAAGCCGCAGATGACATTTTTGCCGGAACGCAGCGAAAATACAGGGAAATATACCATGTGTGGTTCGTTATGTACCATTAATGATGTGATTGTAAGAGATTTGGAAATCGGTGAGCCACAGACGGGAGATGTCATTGTATTCGGGATATGCGGAGCATATTCTGTCACAGAAGGCATGGCTCTGTTTTTAAGCAGGGAACTGCCACAGATACTTTTTTATTCAGCTAATAAAGGTTTCCAGTGTGTCAGAAAACCAATGGGAACTGATATTATAAATTCACAAATGGAGGGAAATTAAAATGGAAGAACTTATTGAAATCTTGGAAGATATTCAGCCGGGTGTTGATTATCACACATGCACAACCCTGATTGACGATCATATTCTGGATTCTTTTGGAATTCTGTCATTGGTATCTGAGATTGAAGATGCATTTGACGTAGAGGTATCTCCGGCAGAGTTAGTTCCGGATAACTTCAATTCCGCAGAAAGACTGATGGCTATGATCAACCGACTGAAGGGAGAACAGTAAGATGTCTTATCACCTGCTTGCATATTTTGCAATATTTTTACCGGTGGTTATTCTGATATACCAGATTACCCCGCAGAAATTCAGGTGGATGATTCTTCTGGCAGCAGATTATGTGTTTTTTTGGATGATTAGCGGAAAACTGATTCTGTATCTGCTCTTTGCAACAATTATGACTCATTATATCGGTCTGTGGCTGGAAACAGCAGCACAGGCCGGCGGGTCTGCAAAGCAGGTAACGAAAAGGAAACGGAAGGTTCTCGCCTTTGGTATTCTTGTGAATCTTACGATTCTTATTATATTGAAATATTTTAATTTCTTTGGTGAGAATCTTTCTGCCTTATCCAATATGCTGTCGCTGGACTGGGATTATAAAAAGATTGACTTTATGGTTCCAATAGGAATTTCCTATTATACACTCCAGACCATCTCCTATATGACGGATGTCTACCGGGGGACAATTCCGGCGGAAAAAAATATTGTAAAAATAGCATTATATCTTAGTTTCTTTCCACAGATTATGGAAGGTCCGATCAGCAGATTCTCTGAAACAGCAGAGGCACTCTGGTCAGGAAAAAGAATTGAATTTGAAAATATTAAATTTGGATATCAGAGAATCGTATATGGATTGTTAAAAAAGATTGTAATTGCAGACCGGGTTGCACCGGTAGTCATAGAAGTATTTAAGCATTACGATACCTATGATGGTTCGATTGTGCTTTTCGGGGCAGTCTGTTTTACGATACAGCTCTATATGGAATTTTCAGGATGCATGGATATTATAATGGGATCCGGACAGATTTTCGGTGTAACCCTGCCGGAGAATTTCCGACAGCCGTTTTTTGCAAAAGATGCATCAGATTTCTGGCACAGATGGCATATTACACTGGGTACCTGGTTTAAGGATTACATATTCTATCCGGTTTCCCTTGCAAAACCGGTAAAGAATTTTGCGAAGAAAGTAAAGAATAGGTTTGGAAGGGGAGTCAGCAAATTTGTAGCACCATTTGCGGCATTGTTCTGTGTATGGTCCTGTAACGGATTGTGGCATGGACCGCATTGGACTTATATTTTTTACGGAATGTATTATTTTGTACTGATTTTTCTGGAAAATATTCTGGAAGAACCGGTCACAAAACTTACAGCAAAGTTAAAGATTAACCGGGAAGGAAAAGGTTACCGTATTTTTCGTCTGATAAAACTTCTGGTTATTGTCAATCTCGGAGAGATGTTTTTCCGGGCGGAAACAGTGGGCACAGGATTTGCCATGCTGGGAAGGATACTTACAAACTTTCACATAACAGAGCTGGGTGACCATATTTACAGCCTTGGAATGGATCGTTATGATGCCGCAGTGGCACTGATTGGAATCCTAATCGTGCTGGTAGTGGATATTCTGCATGAAAAGAATATTCAGATTCGGAAGGCGATATCGGGCTGGGCACTTCCGGCGAGATGGGTATTCTGGTATGCAGCCATATTTATTGTAATTATTTTTGGAGCATATGGAGCAGGATATACCGTTGTTGATATGATTTATGCAGGATATTAACAGGAGGGGAAAAGATGATCAGAATAAGTACAAAAGTAGTACGAAGTATCGGTTTTTTAACAGGATTGCTCATTTTGATGGTAGTACTTTCAGCAATATTTGCACCAAAGCGGGAAATCTATAATGCGACCGCTGTGGATGAAAAACAGCGGTCACTTAAAGAAGAACCGGAAGATACCATAGATGTTATTTTTGCGGGTGACAGTGAATCATATTCTGCATTTTCGCCATTGCAAATATGGACGGAATATGGATTTACTTCGTTTGTATGTGGAACGTCCGCACAGAGACTCTGCGATACCTATGCACTGCTGCAGGAAACTTTTGAGACGCAGTCTCCCGAGGTGGTTGTGCTGGAAACAAACTGCCTGTATCGCTTTGCCGGGATTGCAAAAGAAACAGACGATAAGGTCATGGCAGGATTGTCCAGATACCTGCCGGTATTCCAGTATCATTCCAGATGGAAAACTTATCTGAGCGGGGGTGACAGTGAAAGCAGTGAGAGCCAGTTAAAAGGTTTCCGTAAGAGAAAAACAGTGAAGCCTTATCTTGGCGGCGAATATATGAACGAAACAGATGCGGTAAAAGAAGTTCCGGAGCTTGCAGCAGAATATCTGGAAAAAATCAATACCCTGTGTAAGGAAAAGAATGCAGAACTGGTGCTCGTCAGTGCACCTTCCGCAAAATGCTGGAATTATGAAAAGCATAACGGTGTTACGGCATGGGCGGGAAAGAATGGAGTACGTTATCTGGACTTGAATCTCGAGGACGGCCTGGGAATCGACTGGACAACGGATACCAAAGACGGCGGAGATCATCTGAACTTTGCCGGAGCAAAGAAAGTAACACAGTATATGGGTGAGTGGCTGGAAGAAAACTGGAAACTTATGGATCACAGAGGGGACAGTTCCTACGATCACTGGTATGAGAACTGTGGTCTGCTGGATTAGAGAAAAACAGGAAGCGGAAAATATCTGCCTCCTGTTTTTTGATTCGGATGTTAGAAGCACCCTGTAAATAAATATATCAAAATACTGTAAAAAGAAAGAGCCTCCTGTTAAAATAACAGGAGGTAAATTTTGTGAAAAACAAAATGATAAATCGGGGCGACAAGATTTGAACTTGCGACCTCTGCGTCCCGAACGCAGCGCACTACCAAGCTGTGCTACGCCCCGAAAGATTTGATTCAGTATCAATCCTCGATAAATTATAGCACAAAAAACGGAAATGTCAATACTAAAAATAAAAAAAGTATCTATTGCTTTTTTCGACAAATATGTTATATAATATATAGAATACAATTTAATGATTCATAAGATAGAATAATGGAGGTTAAAATGGATACAGAAGCAGTTAAAAAGCCGGGAAAGAAGAAAAAGATTATCATACTGGCTGTTGTGATAGCAGTGGTTGTAATCCTGGCAGCAGCTTTTGCCGCATTTTTTTTAGGTGAGAATTATTACGGAAGCCATTTTCTGAATGGTACGGTAATAAACGGAATTGACGTATCTAAATTAAGTGTGGAGGAGTTAGAAACGAAAATAAAGGAGTATACACTGACGGTGCGGGAGAGAACATCGGACGGGAAAGAGACAAGTGAGAAACTTACCGGTGAACAGGTGGGATTAAGCCTGATCCAGGATGGAGAACTGCAGGATATTCTGGACAGCCAGCAGGGTGGAAAATGGATAAACGGAAAGGGAAAAGAGCATACGGTGGATGAACTTACTACATACGATGAGACATTGTGGAAAGAAGCCCTGGATAAGATGCAATGTTTTTCCGATGATTTCGCCGTAAAGCCGGAGAATGCTTATGTAAGCGGTTACAATGAGGAAAAGAACAGCTTTGAGATGGTAAAAGAAGTGGAAGGAAATACACTTGACCGTAAGAAAGCTGAGGAGAAGATGACACAGGCACTTATGAAATTGGATGAGGAAGTGAGTTTTGACGGCTGTTATGAGAAGCCGGAGATTACCTCTGACACAGAGCAGCTTAAGACATTTTATCATAAGCTGAACCAGTATGCAGGTGTGAATATCAAATACACATTCGGAACGGAAGTGGAAGAACTGACCGGTCAGGATATCTGCGGATGGCTGAATATTGATTATGAGAATAATACAGTTTCACTGGATGCGGATAAAGTCAGTGACTATGTAGCTTATTTAAGAAGACATCATGATACTATATTTGGAACGAGAAAGTTCATGACCAGCTACGGACAGGAAGTAACCATTGAAGGCGGAGACTATGGCTGGTGGATGAATAAGGAAGAAGAGGTAGCCGGTCTGACGGCAATGATAGAAGCTGGCGAAAGTGGCGACAGAACACCTGTTTACAGTCAGGAAGCAGCAGCTTATGGTGATGTTGACTATGGAAACAGCTATGTTGAGATCAATCTGACCGCACAGCATCTGTTCCTGTATTCCAACGGACAGCGTATTCTGGAGTCGGATTTTGTATCAGGAAAACCATATGGACATGAGACACCGCCGGGAACTTATGCAGTAACCTATACCCAGAAATATGCGATTCTGCGTGGTGATACATATGAAACTATGGTATCTTACTGGATGCCGTTTAATGAAGATATCGGTCTGCATGATGCAACATGGCAGAGCCAGCTTGGAAGTAATCTGTACCAGAGCATTGGTTCTCACGGATGTGTTAATCTGTCATATAATGTAGCAAAAGAAATGTTTAATTATGTGGAAAAGGGAATGGCGGTTATCTGTTACGAGCTTCCGGGAACGGAATCAAGCTCCATTACACCACAGTCTGATGAGGAAAAGGCACAGTCTGTTATCGATGCTATTAATGAGATTGCAACCTCATCAAAACCGGCAAAACAGGCAGCAAATGCCCGTATGTTATATAAGCAGCTTAGTTCCGCAGCAAAGGCAAAAGTGACTAATTATTCGGATTTGCTTGCCTATGAAGCAGGTTAAGTCAAATCCATTGTCAGGGCATAACTGCCCGGAAAGGAAGAAAATATGAAAAGTTTTGATTATGTAATTAAAGACCCGGTAGGAATGCATGCCAGGCCAGCAGCTGTCCTGGCAAAATTAGTAAAAGAATCCATGACGGATGTAATTATTACGGCAAATGGAAAGAGTGTGGATGCGTCACAGCTTATGCTTGTCATGGGAATGGGAATAAAAATGGGCACAAAAATAAATGTTACAATCGAAGGGGCAAAGGAAGAGGAAGCAGAAGAAAAGTTAAAGGAATTTTTTGAAAGCAGACTGTAAGAAAGAAGCCTGAGAGTGGAAAAGAGCCGGTCCGGTGCAATGTCGGATCGGCTCTTTTGAACATAGGGCAGCAGGAGAAAATACATGGACGAAAGACAGACAGCGGAAAAGATTTTGCAATATATTGGTGGAAAAGAAAATATAGCTTCCATCCTTTCGTGTGCAACGCGAATAAGAATTGTACTGGAAAATGAGAATAACTGTGACAGGAATAGCATACAGGAGCTTGAAGCTGTAAAGGGAATCATGCATAAGGGCAGGGAGCTTCATATCGTGCTGGGCAGCGGCAGTGTGAATAAGATATTTGTGCAGTTGCAGCAGATTCTGGATAATGAAAATAAGAAGGGAACGGATGTGCCTCATATCCGTCAGAAACGCAGGAAAATATCTGCTATTCAGGGGATGAAGCATTTGATGAAACTGCTGGGCGATATATTTATTCCGATTATTCCGGCCATCGTTGCAGCAGGTCTTATGAATGGTCTGCTTGGGACTGCCGGAAATCTGTGGCCGGTGCTAAAGAATGTGGAAGTTTATCAGATGCTTCAGAACATAACCGCACTGGCATTTATTTATCTTCCGGTGCTGATAGCAGTCAGTGCCTCCGGAATGTTCGGTACAAACAGCTATCTTGGCATTGTCCTGGCATTGATTCTTATGCAGGCAGATACGGAAAGTCATATCTTTACTGTAATTATAGCGGTGAAACTCATGGCGGAGCTTGAGAAGAAACTCCATAAGATAGTTCCGGAAAACATCGATCTGTTTATTACCCCGCTGGTGACACTGATTTTGACCGGAGCATTATCCTGGTTTGTTCTGGATCCTGTTTTTTCCATCATAGAAGAAGGACTGCTCTTTGCAGCAAGGACCATGATATGCATTCCGGTTGGTGTTGGAAGCTTTCTGCTGGGGTTGGGTTATGCACCGACCGTTGTGCTTGGGGTGCATCATATGTACAGTATGATAGAAGTGATGATGCTTTCGGATGACGGACTGAATATCTGGATGCCGATCGCCAGTTCGGCCAATATTGCACAGGGTGCTGCAGCACTGGCTGTCGGGATAAAAACCTCTGACAGAAAGTTGAAAGGAGCTGCATATCCGGCATCCTTTTCAGCGTTTCTTGGAATTACGGAACCTGCCATGTTCGGGGTAAATATCCGGTGGCCGCGCTGCTTTCTGGCTGGTTGTGCCGGAGGTGCATGTGGAGCGGCAGTTGCAGGAATTCTGGGGGTTGGTGCAGGGGCATACGGAGTAAGTGCAGTTCCGGGTTTCCTGATTATCAAATCACATCCGCTGGGCTATGTTATTGCTATGGTTACTGCCTTTTGTACTGCTTTTATTCTGTCATTTCTGCTGTATAGGGAAAAAGCGAAAAAAATCAGGATATCCAGTCCGGTCCGGGGAGGTGTAGTACCGCTGAAAGATGTACCGGACGAAACTTTTGCAAATCAGGTTCTTGGTCCAGGTGTGGCAGTTCTTCCGGAAGATGGGGAGATAAAGGCACCCTTTCAGGGAACGGTTCTGGCAGTGTTTGAAACCGGACACATGATTGCACTGCGATCGAAGGAAGGACTGGAACTCCTGATTCATGTGGGAATTAATACGGTTGAATTAAAAGGAATCCATTTTAAGACACTGGTACAGCAGGGTGATTCGGTGCGGACAGGGGACAAACTTCTGGAGTTTGACAGGGATGCCCTTCTGGCGGCGGGATATAATATCGTGACACCGATGGTCATTACAAATTCGGGGGAAAACCAGAAAGTAACGGTGACGGCGGAAGGGAATGTAAATTTCGGGGATTGTGTGATGGAAACAGTATGGTAGGGAAAAAGAATGGAAGGGCAGGAGGATCAACCTTGAAATGTGAGAATGGAAAGGCAATTTTTAAAGGAGTTGCCGTTGGAAGAATTGTGTTCTGTGAGTCGAAGGAACGCATGGTAAAGAGAAAACGGGTGCAGGATACGGAACATGAGATCATCCGTTACCTGCAGGCAAAGAAACAGGCACAGCAGGAGCTGGAAGAGATTTATCACAAATCATCGAAAACGATAGGGGAAGCACAGGCAGAGATTTTTGAAGTCCATGCCATGCTGCTGGATGACCGTGATTTTAACGCATCCGTAAAAAATATGATACTGTCGCAGTCGGTGAATGCAGAATATGCAGTAGCAAGGACGGGTGATAATTTTGCCGCCATGTTTCTGAATATGAAAGACGAATATTTCCAGGCAAGGAGCAGCGATATCAAAGATGTTGCAGAACGTGTGATTGCAATGCTGGAAGGAAAGCAGGAGCAAAGAGAAGTTTTTAAAGAGCCGGTCATCTTTGCGGCATATGACCTGACTCCAAGCCAGACACTCCGGATTGACCGGAAGAATGTGCTTGGATTTGTGACGGAGAAAAGCTCCGGGAATTCCCATACGGCGATTCTTGCAAGAACCATGAACATACCGGCTGTTACCGGGATAAAGATTCTTCCAGAATGGGAAGGAAGAATGGGGGCGGTCGATGGATTTACCGGACAGTTTTATGTAGATCCGGACGAAGAAATATTAGAGGAGTTAAGGCAGAAGCAGAGAGAGCAGTCAGAGCAGGAGAAAGAACTGCAGAAGCTGAAGGAACAGGAAAGCATTACAGGCGATGGAAGAAAGATTTCTCTCTATGCCAACATTGGAAAAGAAAATGATGTTTTGCAGGCATTGATGAATGGTGCAGAAGGCATCGGACTTTTCCGGACCGAATTCTTATATCTGGAGAAGATGAATTATCCGACGGAGCAGGAACAGTTCCAGATCTACAGATATGTGGCAGAAATGATGGCGGGGCGAAAGGTTGTGATCCGGACACTGGATATCGGGGCGGACAAGCAGGCAGGTTATTTCGGGTTGGAAAAAGAGGAAAATCCAGCACTGGGGTATCGGGCGATCCGCATTTGCCTGGAACGCAGAGATATGTTTAAAACGCAGCTGAGGGCGATTTTAAGGGCAGCAGCATATGGAAATATATCCATTATGCTTCCGATGATTGTTTTGGTGGAGGAAATCAGAAGTTCCAGAGAGATTCTGAATCAGGCAGAAAAGGAACTGACGGAAGAGGGAATCGCCTTTGGAAAAGTGGAACTGGGAATCACTGTTGAAACGCCGGCGGCAGCCATGCTGAGTGAGGAGATGGCAAAGGAAGTAGACTTTTTCTGTATCGGAACAAACGATCTGACACAGTATACCCTGGCGGCTGACAGGCAGAATCATAAGCTGGACACACTTTATCAGAGTACACATCCGGCAGTGTTGAAAATGATAAAGATGATCATTGAGAATGGGCACCGGGCAGGAATTCGCGTGGGTATCTGCGGGGAACTGGGAGCAGATACGGCGATGACTTCGCAGTTAATTGCAATGGGAATCGATGAACTCTCGGTTTCGCCATCCAGGATACTTCCGGTGCGCAAAGCTATTATGGAGAGTTAGACAGATTCCGTTTTGCCTTGTTCATCCCCTGCGTCATCGGGGCATTCTTTGTTTCCAGGAAACTGGCACGAATCAGGGAATCTTCCCCGTACTGGTGACGAATCCTGTCGATGGCGGAATCAAGCTGTTTCAGGCGATCGTTTTTGGTATTATCAAAAAGTGTAAGTTGTTCGTAGGATTCGTTTTGTGCCTTCCCGGTGCTGACACCGAGAAGCCGGATGGGGGTTCCGTTCCATATTTCGGAAAAAAGCTTCCTGGATATTTCGTAGATCATTTCTGTAGAATCGGTCGTGGACGGGAGCGAAGTCTGACGGCTGTATCTGGAGAAATCATTTCCGACAATCGTAACAGTGACAACACTGATATAAGCTTTTGCGGCACGGATCCTTGCCCCGACGGTTTCACACAGGGAGAGCAGGATATTTCCGGCGGCATATTCGTCCGTGACATCAAAAGCAGTTGTGACGGAATTTCCAAATCCTTTGGCAGGGACCTTGTGATCTGTAACCAGTTCAAGGTCATGGCCGTTGGCATAATTCCACAATACTTCTCCCTGCTTTTTTAAAACACTTCTGAGAATGGATACATCCGTTGAGGCAAGCTCCCCAATGGTGTGGATGCCTAGGGAATGGAGCTTTGCGACAGATGATTTCCCTGCAAAAAACAGTTCATTTACCGGAAGCGGCCACATCTTTTCCCTGATTTCAGATGGGAAAAGTGTATGCACCTTATCTGGTTTTTCGAAATCAGATGCCATTTTCGCCAGAAGTTTATTTTCTGAAACACCGATATTCACGGTAAATCCCAGTTCTTTTTTTATAATGTTTTTTAAACGGTGGGCAAAGTCTACCGGATTTCCATAGAGTTTTTCTGTTCCTGTCATATCGCAGAATACCTCGTCGATACTGTATTGTTCGATGACCGGGGCATATTGCTGCAGCAAATCAATAAAGCGGGAAGAATAGCGGACATAGATTTCATAATCCGGCGGAACAATCACAAGTCCGGGACATTTTTTTCTCGCACTGACAAGTGTTTCCGCTGTTTGGATATTATATTTTTTTGCCGGGGAAGACTTTGCAAGGACAATCCCATGGCGGAGTTTTTCACTGCCGCCGATTACGGAAGGTATGGTACGGATATCAACAGAGTCCGGTGCAGTTTTTAACATATGGCATGCCTGCCAGGACAGGAAGGCACTGTTGACATCGATGTGATATATGATTCTCATGGTTCATGACATTCCTTTCTGAAATTCACAAGTTCTGTTTCTATTGAGTATACTGCATTTTGGGAAAGAAATGCAAGCAGGATTTGAAATTTCCATGAAATAAGAGGGAGAAATATTTACTTTTTACACAGAAAAGTGTAGAATAGACAGAATAACCGGAAAATATATAGAAATAAGGAGAATGAGATGCCAAAGGAAAGAATGAGAGAAATGCCGTCAACACGGCTGAGACCGCCGAAACGATATAAGGTAATTATGTATAATGATGATTTTACACCAATGGAGTTTGTGGTAAGTGTGTTGGAGCAGATCTTTGGAAAATCGCACGAAGAGGCAGTCAATCTGATGATGGGAATACATAAGAGTACCGGTGCGGTGGTTGGTGTGTATACGCGTGATATTGCAAATACCAAGGCGGACAATGCGATGGATCTTGCAAGACAGGAAGGCTATCCACTCAAAGTAGAAGCAGTTGAGGAGTAAAGGAATAAAAGGAGTTTAACATGGATTTTGAAAATTGTACCGAGGAAGTACAGCAGATTATAGAAAATACGTTCGATATCGTCTGCCGTTGCAAAAGCAGATATATTATGCCGGAAGATATGCTGTATGCCATGACGTTTAACAGGAATTTTATAGAATGTTTTGAAAAAAATGGCGGAAGTACAGATGAACTGAGAATGGAACTGATGGAGTTTATCCGGGATAACGGGGAGTGTGCAAAGACGGACGACGATATAAGGGTAACGGAAGATTTTGGAGAGATGTTTGCCAGAGCAGAGGTAGAAACACAGATTGGCGGACGTGAGAAAATCGATCTGGCACATATTTTTTCTGCAATGATGTCGCTGGAGGAAAGCCATGCTGTTTATTTTCTGTTAAAACAGAATGTGGATCTGTTGGAAGTTATGGGGGAACTCTCAAGACTGAGCCTGGCGGAAGAACGGTCTGTGGATGGGGAGGAAGCAGAATATGAATATTCGGATGAGGATGGATGGTATGTACCGGGAGAGAGCAGTCCAAAGAGTGACAAATGGAAGCAGTATGTAGAGTGTATCAGTGATCATTGCAAAGAGAAGAATCCATTGATTGGAAGAGAGAAGGAACTGGACAGGACGATTCAGATTCTCTGCCGTATGGATAAGAATAATGTACTTCATGTCGGGGAAGCAGGTGTGGGAAAGACGGCACTTGTGTATGGACTGACCAGAAGAATTGAAGAGGGAAATATTCCAGAGCAGTTAAAAAAAGCAAAGGTTTATGCCATGGATATGGGAACAATGGTGGCAGGAACGCAGTACCGGGGAGAGTTTGAGCAGAGATTCAAGATGGTTATGAAAGGGCTTGAATCCCTGGAAAAACCAATCTTATACCTGGATGAAATCCATAATATTGTCGGTGCCGGGGCAACAGGAGAGGGCAGCCTTGACCTGTCAAATATGTTAAAGCCATATCTGTCAGAGGGGAAAATCCGCTTTATCGGTGCAACCACCTATGAAGAATACCGCAGATATATAGTAAAGAGCAGAAGCCTGATGCGGCGTTTTGGAAAAGTGGATATCCCGGAGCCGTCCAGGGAAGAAGCGGTTGAAATTCTGAAAGGATTAAAACGGCGGTATGAGAAATTCCACGGAGTAAAATATGCAGCCGGTGTGATGAAATACGCGGTGGATATGAGCAGCAAATATATAAATGAACGTTTTCTTCCGGATAAAGCTATCGATTTGATCGATGAGGCGGGGGCATACCGCAATCTTCATCCGCTGGAGCAGAAGACACAGACGGTTGCAAAAGGTCTGATTGACGATATGATTTCCCTGACTTGCAATGTTCCGAAGCAGAGGATCGAGCAGGACGATATTGAAAAGCTTGCAAGATTGGAAAACGATCTGAAAAAACAGGTATTCGGACAGGACGAAGCAATCGGGCAGGTAAGCAATGCAATCAAATTTTCAAGGGCAGGACTGAATGAAGAGAATAAGCCGGTGGCAAGTTTTCTGTTTGTCGGACCTACCGGTGTCGGTAAGACCGAGACGGCGAAAGCACTGGCAGCTGAACTGGGAATAGCCTTCCTTCGCTTTGACATGAGTGAATATGCGGAGAAGCATACGGTTGCAAAATTAATCGGTTCACCGGCAGGGTATGTCGGATATGAGGACGGAGGCCTTCTGACGGAGGAAGTACGGAAACATCCGTATGCCGTACTGCTTCTGGATGAAATTGAAAAGGCACATCCGGATATTTACAATATTCTTCTGCAGGTAATGGATTATGCGACATTGACAGATAATCAGGGGCGAAAGGCAGATTTCAGAAATATTATCATTATTATGACGAGTAATGCGGGTGCTTCTAAGATTGGAAAGAAAGCCATCGGATTTGGAAGCGGAAAGATGGATGAAAGTGCGGTCAGCGAGGCTGTCAAACGTACCTTCCAGCCTGAATTTAGAAATCGTTTAAGCCGTATCGTTATCTTCCATGGCATGGATGAAGCCATGGCAGGACAGATAACCGGAAAGAAACTTATGAAACTGCAGGAACTGCTTGCAGCGAAGAAAATAGAAATGCACTTTACAAAAGAAGCAGAAGAATTAATCCGCAGAAAAGGCATTACGGATGAATATGGAGCAAGACAAATTGAACGTGTCATTGATGGAGAGATCAAGCCGCTTCTGGTAGAACAGATGTTGTTCGGCAGATTGAAAAAAGGCGGAAAAGTAGTGATTGATGCTGAAGATCAGACATTTAAACTGAAGTAAAGAAGGGATGCAGAATGGAAGCAAAGCAAAAGGAATTTCTAAAATATATCGGAGGAATGGTTTTATTTGTCTGTTTTGTCTGGAAGTATGAACTGGTGTTCCGGATGGTGGGATGGGTTTACCGGATGATATCGCCGCTTATTTATGGCTTTGTCATCGCATTTATCTTAAATCTTCTTGTCCGGAAGATTGAAAAGTGCATGACTGGAAGAATGTGGCAGAACCAGACAGTGAAAAGATGTATTTCTATTATATTGTCCGTTGTTATTGCGGTCGGTGTTATCACAGCCGTCCTGGCAGGGCTGATTCCGGAGATTGTAAACAGTGCAAAGGTGCTGCAGGAAAAACTTCCGGCGGTGTTACAGAATGTAGCGGCATGGATGGAAGAAAACTTCCATATGTCGGGAAATATCCTGGATGAAATGCAAAAATTTAAATTTGATCCGGCGATGTTAGATGATATTTTGCAAAATGATACGGTTATTTCCGTTTTGAAAACTGGTGGGAATGTGATTGGAAAAATCATATCCGGCTTTGCAGGATTTACCATCGGACTGGTGTTTGCTTTTTACGTTCTGGTGCAGAAAGAAGAGCTGGGAAACAAGATAAAACGTCTGTTGTATAATTACCTGCCGGAGAAAAAAGCGGATCAGATCCTTCATTTTTTCAGACGTGCAGATGAAGTGTATTCCGGATTTATATCGGGACAGTGCATGGATGCGGTTATTCTCGGTTGTATGGTTAGCGTAGGAATGCTGATTCTGCGGATTTCATATCCGGTTTTGATGGGAGTCATTATTGCTGTTACCGCTCTGATACCGGTTGTGGGTGCATTTGTCGGCGGCGGTATCGGAATGTTTCTGATCGCAATGGAATCCCCGCTTCAGTCCGTTCTGTTTCTGATCCTGTTCCTTGTCCTGCAGCAGATCGATAATAAAATTATTTATCCTCATGTAGTAGGAAGTGCAGTCGGACTTCCGTCCATTTGGATCTTTGCGGCAATCATTGTCGGTGGAAATATTTCCGGGGTATTGGGAATGTTTCTTGGAATACCGGTGGCAGCACTTGTGTATGCTTTTCTGGGGGAAGATTTGCATAGACGGGAGCGGAAAAAAGAAGAGGAACGAAGAAGAGAAGAACAGGAAGAAGAACAGGGAAGGGAAGCACGGCAGGAAGAAAAATTAGAATAATAATAAAAATAATAATAAAAATAATAATAAAAACTGCGGACTCACAGATAAAAAATTCTGTGAACCGCAGTTTTTTATGATAAAATCCGGAAATTACTTATTCTGATTTTTTTCTACTTCTGCCATCTTCATTGCGCGTACTCTGAGGGAAAGACCAAACAGATTGATAAAGCCTTCCGCATCATGGTGATCATAGAGATCGCCTGTTGTAAAGCTTGCGATGGATTCGTTGTAGAGAGAATATGGAGAAGTTGTGCCGGCTTTGATGATATTGCCTTTGTACAGCTTCATCTTTGCTTCACCGGTTACATATTCCTGTGTGGATTCAACGAATGCCTGAAGAGCCTCGCGTAAAGGAGTGAACCATTTTCCTTCGTATACAACATCTGCAAATTTTGCATCGATTGTCTTTTTGAATGCCATGGTATCTCTGTCGAGAATGAGTTCTTCCAGCTGCTTGTGAGCTTCCATAAGGATTGTTCCACCAGGAGTTTCATAGACACCACGGGATTTCATTCCGACAACACGGTTCTCAACGATATCAACGATACCGATACCATGTTTTCCACCAAGTTCATTTAATTTCTTAATGATATCAGATGCTTTCATCTTTTCACCGTTTAATGCGACAGGTTTTCCTTTTTCAAAAGAAAGGGTAATATATTCGCCGTCCTCCGGAGCTTTTTCCGGTGAATTTCCAAGAACAAGAAGGTGGTCATAATTTGGCTCGTTTGAAGGATCTTCAAGTTCAAGACCTTCATGGCTGATATGCCATAAGTTACGGTCACGGCTGTAGCTGGAATCAGATGCAAATGGAAGGTCGATGCCATGCTGCTTGCAATATTCGATTTCATCTTCTCTTGACTGCATCTTCCAGGTATCATTGCATCTCCATGGAGCGATGATTTTGATATCAGGAGCAAGCGCCTTGATGGTAAGCTCGAAACGTACCTGGTCATTTCCTTTTCCGGTTGCACCGTGGCAGATTGCTACTGCACCTTCTTTTCTGGCGATTTCAACCAGACGTTTTGCAATAACAGGACGTGCCATGGATGTACCTAATAAGTATTTATTTTCATATACAGCATCTGCCTGAACGCATGGAAGTACATAATCGTCAACAAATTCATCTGTAAGATCTTCAATGTATAACTTTTCAGCACCGGATAATTTTGCTCTTTCGGCAAGACCATCAATCTCATTTCCCTGTCCGACATTTGCACATACGCATACAACATCATAATCATAGTTTTCTTTCAGCCACGGGATAATTGCTGTGGTGTCAAGACCGCCTGAGTAAGCTAAAACAACTTTTTCTCTCATTTTAAGTTCCTCCATATTATTTAATGTAATAGTTATTCAGTGGGAAGTATACAACAGATGAATGGAAAAAGCAATAGAAAAAAATAAAATATGTATATTTATAAATTTGCAAAATTATGCATAAAAATTCGTTGTATTGAATAAACAGGAAAATGTACGAATAAAAATACAAAAAAGTAGTTGCATAATATACACCATAGATGTATAATTATGAAAAATGTTCAAAAATACAAAAAATATTTACTTTATACAAAAAAAGGAGTACACTATAAATTTGTAATAACAGAAGAAAGGATGGAGGAACAATGATAAAAGTCGGTATTATCGGAGCAACCGGTTATGCGGGAGCAGAGCTTGTAAGACTTCTTATGCAGCATAAGGAGGCAGAGATTAAATGGTACGGCTCAAGAAGTTATGTAGATAAAAAATACTATGAGGTATTTCAGAATATGTTCCAGATTGTGGATGACACTTGTCTGGATGACAATATGGAAGAATTAAGCAATGCGGTGGATGTGATTTTCACGGCGACTCCTCAGGGTTTATGTGCTTCCCTCGTAAATGAAGATATTCTAAAAAAGGTAAAAATCATTGATCTGAGTGCGGATTTCAGAATTAAAGATGTGGCAGTTTATGAAAAATGGTATGGCATTGAGCATAAGAGTCCACAGTTTATAGAGGAAGCAGTCTATGGTTTATGTGAGATTAACAGGGAAAAAATCCGTGGTGCAAGACTGATTGCAAATCCGGGATGTTATCCGACCTGTTCTACTTTATCCATTTATCCACTTGCAAAAGAGGGACTGATCGATATGAATACAATTATTATTGATGCAAAGTCCGGAACTTCAGGTGCAGGCAGAAGTGCAAAGGTTGGAAATCTTTTCTGCGAAGTGAATGAAAATATCAAGGCATACGGAGTGGCAACACACAGACATACACCGGAAATAGAAGAACAGTTATCCTATGCGTCCGGTGAAGATGTGAAGATAAACTTTACCCCGCATCTTGTTCCTATGAACCGCGGCATCCTGGTAACGGCATATGCTTCCTTAAAGAAAAAAGTAAGTTACGAAGATGTAAAGGCAGTTTATGATAAATATTATGCGAAAGAAAAATTTGTCCGTGTCCTGGATAAGAATGTCTGTCCGGAAACCAGATGGGTAGAAGGCAGTAATTATGTGGATGTGAACTTTAAGATAGATGAGCGCACCGGACGGATTATTATGATGGGTGCGATGGATAATCTGGTTAAAGGTGCGGCAGGACAGGCAATCCAGAATATGAATCTGTTATTCGGACTGGATGAAACCGAGGGACTGATACAGGTTCCGATGTTCCCTTAAGATTTAAGAAATATAACAGAAAGCAGGATATAGTTATGAAGAAAATAGAAGGCGGTGTAACCGCAGCAAAAGGATTTTTTGCAGCAGGCCTGGAAGTTGGAATTAAAGCAGGACATACAGGAAAAAAAGATATGGCAATGGTATACAGCGATGTACCTTGTAAGGTGGCAGGAACTTTTACCAGCAATGTGGTAAAGGCAGCACCGGTAAAATATGATCAGAATGTAGTAGATAACAGCCCGTTTGTCCAGGCAGTAGTGGTAAACAGCGGTGTGGCAAATGCGTGTACCGGAAAAGAGGGAATGGATAACTGTGAAGCACTTGCAAAAAAAGCAGGCGAACAGCTGAATATTCCACAGGAATCCGTATTAATCGGTTCTACCGGTGTAATCGGTGCACAGCTTCCGATGGATAAAATGCTTCATGGTGTGGAACTGCTGACAAAGGAACTTGGAAGTGAGAAGAAGTATGGCACACTGGCAGCAGAAGCGATTATGACAACCGATACCGTGTCAAAAGAGATAGCCTATGAAACCGAGATTGGCGGAAAGACAGTGACCATAGGCGGTATGTGTAAGGGTTCCGGTATGATTCATCCGAATATGTGTACCATGCTTGCGTTCATTACAACTGATGTCAATATTTCAAAAGAAATGCTTACGGAGATTGTAAAAGCAGATGTAAAAGATACCTTCAATATGATTTCCGTAGATGGAGATACTTCTACAAATGATACCATGTTAGTCATTGCGAACGGAAAAGCAGGAAATCCGGAAATTACGGAAAGAAACGAAGATTACTATGAATTTGCAAATGTATTAAGAAAAATTAATACATATCTGGCAAAGAAGATGGCAGGCGATGGAGAAGGTGCAACCGCACTGTTTGAGGTAACGGTGGAAAATGCCGATACGAAGGAAAATGCGGTAACACTTGCAAAATCCGTTGTAACCTCAAGCCTTGTAAAATGTGCAATCTGCGGACATGATGCAAACTGGGGAAGAATCCTCTGTGCATTGGGCTATTCCGGAGTACAGTTTGATCCGGAAAAAGTGGATATTTTCTTTGAAAGTGCAGCTGGAAAAATTAAAATTGTGGAAAACAGTGTTTCTACCGGTTACAGCGAAGAAGAAGCAACAAAGATTCTTTCCGAAGAGGAAGTTACGGCAAGAATTGATATGAAGATGGGAACACAGACAGCAACTGCGTGGGGCTGTGATCTTACCCATGAGTATGTAAGTATTAATGCAGATTACAGAAGCTAAAGAATCAGATCCGGAGGATAAAAATATGTCAGTAGAAACAATCGTACAGGAAAAAGCAAACGTGCTGATCGAAGCACTTCCATATATTCAGAGATTTAACCGCAAAATTATCGTTGTAAAGTACGGCGGCAGTGCCATGACGGATGAAAATCTGAAAAAGAATGTCATCAAAGATGTGACATTATTAAAATTAGTCGGCTTCAAACCGATCATTGTACACGGCGGCGGAAAAGAAATCAGCAAATGGGTTACAAAGACAGGCATGGAACCTCGTTTTGTAAACGGGCTTCGTGTAACAGATGCGGACACAATGGAAATTGCAGAAATGGTACTCGGAAAAGTCGGAAAACAGCTGGTAAGACTGGTGGAAGAACTGGGTGTAAAGGCAGTCAGCATCAGTGGAAAAGACGGCATGATGTTAAAATGTAAGAAGAAATATTCCGGAGGAGAGGATATCGGATTTGTAGGTGAAATCACAGAAGTAAACCCGAAGATTCTTCACGATCTGATGGAAAAAGATTATCTTCCGATCGTAAGCCCGATCGGCATGGATGATGAATTTAATTCTTATAATATCAATGCGGATGATGCTGCGTGTGCGATTGCAAGAGAAGTAAAAGCAGAGAAACTGGCATTTCTTACGGATGTGGAAGGGGTATACAGAGATCCGCAGGATAAGGAATCCCTTATTTCTGAACTCCGTGTAAGTGAAGCTGAGAAGCTGATCGCAGACGGTACGATCGGAGGAGGAATGCTTCCGAAATTAAACAACTGTATTGATGCGATTAACAATGGTGTGTCACGGGTGCATATTCTGGATGGCCGTATTCTTCACTGCCTGTTATTGGAAATCTTTACCAATAAGGGAATCGGAACGGCTATCCTGAACGATGTGGACAGCAAGTATTATCACGAAATGGTATAAATTGCCATTGTTTTGGAAAGGAAAAAAAGATGAACAGTCAGGAATATATTGATGAGGCAGAGAAGGTTCTTCTGCATACTTATAACCGTTTTCAGATTGTATTGGACAGGGGGGACGGTGTAAACCTTTATGATGTGAATGGAAAGAAATATCTTGATTTTGCAGCCGGCATTGCGGTATTCGCATTCGGATATAATAATAAAGAATATAACGATGCTTTAAAAGCACAGATTGATAAAGTAATCCATACTTCCAATTTGTATTATAATGTACCGGCAATCCAGGCGGCAAAGAAGATTACAGAGTTTTCCGGAATGGATAGGGTATTCTTTACCAACAGTGGTACGGAGGCGATCGAAGGTGCATTGAAACTGGCAAAGAAATATGCTTATGTCAGGGATGGCGTGGCAGATCATGAGATTATTGCCATGAATCATTCCTTCCATGGAAGAAGTATCGGTGCTTTGTCCGTAACAGGAAATGCACATTATCAGGATCCGTTTAAACCGCTGGTATCCGGCATAAAATTTGCAGAATTTAACAATCTGGACAGTGTGCTTGCACAGGTAACAGACAAGACCTGTGCAATCATCATGGAAACCGTCCAGGGCGAGGGCGGTATTTATCCGGCAACACAGGAATTTATCGAAGGTGTCAGAAAGATTTGTGATGAGAATGACATCGTACTGATTCTCGATGAAATCCAGTGCGGCATGGGACGTACCGGTGATATGTTTGCATGGGAAAAATATGGTGTAAAACCGGATATCATGACTATGGCAAAGGCACTGGGGTGCGGAGTACCGGTCGGAGCATTTGCGGCAGTGGAAAAAGTAGCAAAGGCAATGGTACCGGGCGATCACGGAACTACTTATGGTGGAAATCCGCTTGCATGTGCTGCGGTAAATAAAGTATTTGAATTGTTTGAAAGCACAAATGTACTGGAAAACGTAAGGGAAACCGGTGCATATCTGGAACAGGAATTAGATAAATTTGTGGAAGAATTTGACTGTGTGACAGCGAGAAGAGGACGTGGATTGATGCAGGGACTCGTTGTGACAAAACCGGTCGGAGAAATCGTGACAAAAGCGATTGAAAACGGATTGCTGATTATTTCCGCAGGAGCAGATGTCATTCGTTTTGTACCGCCTCTTATTATTACAAAAGAGGATGTAGATACCATGACAGGAATTCTCAGAAAATGTATCAGTGAATAAAAATGTGACAGAAGCAGGAAAAAGTGTCGTTTCATACGGCACTTTTTTGTATGCAGAAAAGAAAAGGGGGAATACTGAAAAAAGAAATTTAATTATGGAGGAATATATGATGGGATTTGTGATTGCACTGATATCGGGTGCTTTGATGAGTGTTCAGGGAGTTTTTAATACGGATGTGACGAAGGCAACGAGCATATGGGTTGCAAATTGCTGGGTGCAGATTACGGCATTTCTGGTCTGCCTTGCGGCATGGTTTTTTACCGGAAAGGAAAGCTTTGGGAAATTATTTGCGGTGGAAAATAAATATGTATTGTTAGGCGGGGTAATCGGTGCATTTATTACTTATACGGTCATCCGGAGTGTGGATTCATTAGGACCTGCAAAATCTGCCCTGTTAATTGTCATTGCCCAGCTTGCAACATCATATCTGATCGAACTCTTCGGGCTGTTTGGCATGGAGAAGGCAGAATTTGAATGGAGAAAACTCATTGGACTACTGATCGCGGTGGCAGGAATTATTGTGTTTAAAAAATAATAAAAAGTTGTTGTAAAAACATAAATAATTAGTTACAATATAAATGTATTTGTGGAAATCCTCTTTGGAAAACAGGAGGAAAAGATACTGAATAATTATATAAAAATTATATTGCTATTAAGTTTTGTGATGTTTGCCGGCATTTTCCATAGCTGCACAAAGGAAAATGAGCAGGATATGGTCATAGAGAAAACGTCGTGGAATAACACGGATTCTGCGGCGGAACAGCAGGAGACTTCACAGGACAATGCAAAAATTTACGTCTTTATTACGGGATGTATCGAAAAACCGGATGTATATGAAGTAGATGAGGGAACAAGATTATACACACTCGTGGAACTGGCAGGCGGTTTTACGGAGGATGCGGATACACAGTATCTGAATATGGCAGAACAGATAAAGGACGGAAGCAGAATAATTGTTTATTCAAAAGAAGAAGCCGCATCTGCAAAACAGACGGTGCATGAGGAACAGGAAGAAACAGTGGTAAATATTAATCAGGCAGATAAAAATACGTTGATGACACTTCCTGGGATAGGTGAATCTAAAGCGGATGCAATTATCCGCTACCGGGAAGAACACGGGAATTTTACGGCGATTGAAGATATTATGAATATATCAGGGATTAAACAGGGTGCATTTGATAAGATAAAAGATTTCATAACCGTTTAAGACACGGAGAAAAGAGGAAATATCATGGGAAGCAAGGTTTTAGTTGTTGATGATGAAAAATTAATCGTAAAGGGTATTAAATTCAGTCTGGAGCAGGATGGCATGGAAGTGGATACCTGTTTTGACGGAGAATCAGCATTGGAAAAATTAAAAGAAAAAGAATATGATATGGTTCTGCTGGATCTTATGCTGCCAGGCATGGATGGTCTGGAAGTCTGCCAGGATATCCGGGAATTTTCCGATGTTCCGATTATTATCATTACGGCCAAAAGCGAGGATATGGATAAAATCATGGGACTGGAATACGGTGCGGATGATTATATCACAAAGCCTTTTAATATTCTTGAAGTAAAAGCCAGAATTAAAGCTATTTTAAGAAGAAATGCAAAATATTCACAGAACGAATATTTAAGAATTCTGGAAAATGGAGACCTGAAACTTGAACTGGATGGAAGAAGACTGTATGTATGCGGTGAGGAGGTAAATCTGACAGCAAAGGAATTTGACCTGTTAGAACTGATGGTTGGAAATCCAAACAAAGTATTCAGCAGGGAGGAACTGCTCAATACTGTATGGGGCTATGAATATCCGGGTGATGTCAGAACAGTTGATGTCCATATCCGCAGATTAAGGGAAAAGATTGAACCAAATCCGGGCGAACCACGTTATGTACATACAAAATGGGGGGTAGGATATTTCTTTAAGGGATAAGAATATGAGAAAGAAGGAAGATCAGAATCCGGAACTTGCAAAACTTAAACGGAAACTGGAAACGGCAGAGGAATATGCCGGGAATGCGGCACATGAATTAAAATCCCCGCTTGCTTCCATGAAAGTACTGGCGGATGCCCTGTTAGAGCAGGAATCCGTTCCGGAAGAAATATACCGGGAATTTCTTAGGGATATCAGTTCACAGATTGACCGGGAAACAAGAGTAATCGATGACCTGCTGCAGCTTGCATTGCTGGGGAGGCAGAACGATGGGGATGAAAAACAGTCCGTATTACTGGATGACATCGTAAAACAGGTGGAAAATAATATATCGCAGGCCGCCATACAGAAAAACATCAGCCTGCATCTGAACTGTCAGGAACATTGCCATATGTATGGCAGCAGACAGTATCTTTACGATATCATATTAAATCTTATGGAAAATGCCGTAAAATATAATGTTCCGGACGGTAAGGTATTTCTGGATATAAAAAAGAAGAATGGATTGCTTGGAATCCGTGTCCGGGATACCGGCATAGGAATTGGAAAACATACCGGGAATGACATTTTCAAACGATTTTACCGGGAAAACAAAGAATATTCCAGAGAACAGGGAGGTACGGGACTGGGTCTTGCCATTTGCAAAGAAGCCGCAGAAAAAATGGGCGGAACAATCCGTTACAGAAGCACAGAGGGAGAGGGAAGCACCTTTCTGGTATGGATCCCGGTGCATAATAAATAGCATATTATTACAGGGAGGATAGAACTTCATATGAAAAGACCGTTACTGTTAACGGCCGCTGCATGGCTGCTGGGAGAGCTGAGTGCAGAAAATATGAAGAGCAGGATTGCCAGCATTATTATCTATGTAATTCTGGTGGGAATAACGGCTGCCAGAAGGGAATCTGAAAAGAAATCCGGACGGAAACCGGTGGGTCTTATATGGCTGGGGGTATTGCTTCTTCTGTGGTTTTCCGGAAAATACCGGATGACAGGGGTAAATTCCCAATACAGAGGCTGCATGGATTTACCTGACGGACAGGAAGTATGTGCGGAAGGCAGGGTAAAAAAGATGGTAAAGACGGAATACGGGTATGCAGTTTTTCTTGAGAGAACGCAGCTGTCAGCAGGGGATAAAACGATGCCGGATCTGCAGGTAAAGGTTTTATTCACGGAAAATCCCGGATTTAAAGTGGGAAATATCATCCGCACAGAAGGAAAGAAAGCAGAGTTTCGGGAAAGTCGGAATGAAGGCAATTATGACGAGAAAGAATATCTTCATGCGGATGGGATTGCATTGAAAATACAGGCGGAGCATTATGAAATCATGGATTGCGGATATAATGAAATCCGGGAATATCTTACCGGACTTACAGCCAGACTGTGCGATAATATTATGACTGTCTGTACGAAGCGGGAAGGCAGTGTCATAAAAGCAGTCGTATATGGGGATAAGGCAGATTTGGACGAAGAAGAAAAAGAACTCTATGTAAAAAACGGCATTGCCCATATCCTGACGGTTTCAGGACTGCATATGTCCGTTGCAGGCATGGGGCTGTATCATGTGCTGCGGAAGCGTTTTTCTTTTCTGACTTCCGGTGTTGTTTCTGGAATCCTGATCTGGTTTTTCTGGATTATGACGGGTGGCGGAATATCTGTGACAAGGGCATTTCTCATGATGCTATTGAGAATGATTGCGGACGTTGCGGGAAGGACATATGATTTGAAAAATGCACTTGGATTTTCTGTGCTGTTTATTCTTATGGAAAATCCGTATGCCGTTTTCGGGGCATCGTTTTTAATGTCATATTCAGCCATGCTTTCCGTACTTTTCTGTACGGAATTAAAGAAAGCCATTCAGACGAAAAGAAAATCAATCCGTTTTCTTTTTTCTGTCGCACAGGGCTTTTTCTTCTGGCTGCTGAATCTTCCGGTAACAGCATATTTTTATTATGAAGTTCCGGTTTATGCCGTGTTATTGAATTTTGTGGTGATACCTCTTTTAAGTATTTTGTTTCTGGCGGGAATGGCAGCTTCTATACTTACGGGATTATCCGTGTATGCAGGCAGGTTTGCGGCAGGAACAGCCGTATTTATTGTGCGCATTTACCATGCCCTTTGCAGCCTGACAGGAAAACTTCCCGGACAGAGCATTGTTACCGGACAGTTGCCTGGCAGTCGTATGCTGCTGTTTTATGGCATTGTCGTGATCTGCCTGCTGGTTTTTCTGCACAGAAAGCGGCGGAAAAAGGCGGGAGTGCTATTCCTGATTCTATGTTCGCTCTGTCTGCTTCTGCTTGTATTTTATCCTCAGAGATACCAGGGAATACAGATATCCATGGCAGATGTCGGGCAGGGAGACTGCACTCTTGTGCAAAACAGCAATGGGCATAATTATCTGATTGATGCGGGCAGTACATCCGTAAAGCAGGTGGCGGAATACCGAATCCTTCCGTTTTTAAAATGCCAGGGGGTGGGTCGAATCGATGCCGTATTTCTGTCACATGGGGATGCAGATCATATCAATGGTGTGGAAGAAATGTTACAGAGTAATGATATTAATATTAAAACAATATATCTTCCGGATTGTGACGGGTATGAAGATGCCTGGAAGAATCTTCTGGAACTGGCGGAAGAAAGAAATATTGCGGTACGCAGACTTGGATCGGATACGAGATATCAGGACGGGGATTTAACCTTTGAGATTATCAGTCCACAGAAAAAATCATACGATGATATCAATGATGCATCCATGGTCATGCGCATGGCTTATTTTGAATTTTCCATGTATTTTACGGGGGATATCAGCAGAGATACCGAACGGGAACTGGCAGACAGGATAGAAAAAACAGATGTACTGAAAGTGGCACATCATGGTTCAAAAACTGCTTCTTCAGAAGAATTTCTGAAAAAAGCACAGACCGGACTGGCACTGATTTCCTGTGGGGAAAATAACAGATACGGTCATCCACATGAAGAAACCCTGCATAGACTGCAGGGAGCGGGGAATTCCTGCCTTATCACGGCAGAAACCGGAAGAATCCGGATTTGTGTTCCGGAAGAAGAAAAAGGAAGATTGTATACCATCAGTACATTCATCGGAGGCAAAACGGATGAGAAATATTAATCAGGATATAAAAAATCAGACATACAAACGTATTTATCTGCTTTACGGGGATGAGGCATATCTGCGCAGACAGTATAAGGACAGATTAAAACAGGGAATTTGCGGGGATGATACCATGAATTACTCGTATTTCGAGGGAAAATCCGCAAAAGCGGAAGATATCATGGCAATGCTTGATACGATGCCGTTCTTTGCGGACAGACGGCTGGTTGTGATTGAAAATTCCGGTTTTTTTAAAAGTGCGAATGAAAAACTGCTGGAATATCTGCCGCAGATACCAGACACGGCGGTTGCCGTATTTGTAGAGGAAGAAATTGACAAACGCAGTAAAATGTTCAAAAAGGTAAAAGAGCTGGGCTATATCTGTGAACTGTCACAGCAGAAACCGGCAGTGCTTGAGAAATGGATTAACGGATTATTAAAAGCTGAGGGCAAGAAGATGAACGGACCGGCACTGGATTATTTTCTTGCGGTGTGCGGCAGCGATATGAACCATATCAGCAGTGAACTGGAAAAACTGATTTCCTATACTGGGGACAGGGAGATTATCACAATTGATGATATGAATGAAATCTGCTCAACAGTTACGGTTTCCAAAATATTTGACATGATTGATGCGATGGGCAATAAGAACAGGACAAAAACACTGTCGCTTTATTATGATATGATAGAAGTAAAAGAACCGCCCATGCGTATTCTGTATATGTTATCCAGGCAGTTCAATATCATGCTCGGGGCGGGGGAACTTGCAGCCGGCGGAATGAATGCCAAAGAGATTGCAGCAAAAATGGGGCTTGCACCATTTGTTGTAAATAAAGCACTCGGACAGACCGGAAAATTTAAGAGTTCGGATCTGAAAAATGCATTAAGGGAATGTATCGGAGTGGAAGAGGAGGTGAAAAACGGAAAGATGGAAGATAAGATAGGAGTGGAAATGATACTGGTAAAATATGCTTCCTGAACGCAGGGAAGCAGATAGGGATAAAAATGGCAAAGAAAAAGTCCCGGCAGATGCCGGGACAAAAAACGGATTTAAGCCATTTTGTTTACTGCAACAGCTAATCTTGAAACTTTTCTGGCAGCGTTGTTCTTGTGGTAAACACCCTTTGACTGTGCCTTTGAAATTTCAACTGTAGCTGCCTTTAATGCAACAGCAGCAGCTTCTTTGTCATTGTTTGCAACAGCTGTTTCAACTTTCTTGATTGCTGTCTTAACTTTAGACTTAACAGCCTTGTTCTTTGCTGTTCTGATTGCTGTTACTTCGATTCTTTTCTTTGCTGACTTAATATTAGCCATTTTTATTCCTCCATTTACAAATCCACTGTTATATATGTAAGTCCGCTGAGAGAGATTGGACTCACAGTTACAACGTTTGCATATAAGAACAATGCGGACAATGCAAACCTATGTTGTATTCTATCCGAAGATAGGAAATGTGTCAAGTACTTTTTGTATTTATTTCGCTGCATATGTCCGCCGTTTCAGAAAAAGTAATTGACATTGAATGGTTTTATGCGTATACTTGTGATGTATGTCAAAAGATAGCGGCAATAAGTTGCCAGAAGTACTGGAGGTATATTGAGATGACGTTAAATAAGTTTGTAATTATTGGACAGTCAAACACCGGAAAATCCTGTTTGTTTGATGAGATTGTGGAAGATCGGGAATTAAGACCGATTGGCTTCCGTATGAAGGATTTTATGATTGAAAATGAATTCAGAGGATATTATATCCATAGTATACAGGATTTAGAAGATTATCATAACAATGTACCGGTACAGACTTCACTCAGAAAAGGAAAGCAGAGAATCCAGCTAAAGGAAGTATATGATACGTTCGGTGTGCAGTGTTTAAAGAACGTTCTTCAGACGGACCGGGAAGAATATGACTGTATCGTACTGGATGAACTTGGACGTGGGGAAGATACTTCACCGGAATTTGCAAAATATATTAATAAGATTTTAGACAGCGATAATACAGTGTTTATTCTGATGAAAAACATTAATAATAAAGTTACTGCAGAGATAAAGAAACGCAGGGATGTTTTGCTTTATGATCTTGATAATATGTCACAGGATGAAGTATTACGCAATATTGAAGAAAAATTGTAATATGTGAGGTAGAACATCTAATGGAAATAAGAGGGACAGGCAGTTATCTGCCCGGGAAAATAATTACAAATGATGATCTTTCGGAAGTAGTAGATACAAATGACGAATGGATCTCTTCCAGAACCGGAATATGCCAGAGACATATCAGCGAAGGAGAAACAACATCGGAGATGGCGGCAAAAGCCGCTGTTGCTGCACTCGAAGATGCAGAAGTTTCTCCGGAAGAGGTAGAACTGATTATTGTGGCAACCATGACGGGAGATGAGGCGATGCCGGGAACAGCATGCAAGGTCCAGAAAGAAATCGGGGCAGTGCATGCAGCCTGTTTTGACCTCAGTGCAGCCTGTACAGGCTTTGTGTTTGCATTAAATACGGCAAATGCATATCTGGCATCGGGAATGTACCGGAATGCACTTGTTATTGGAGCAGATATGGTATCCAAAGTCATTGACTGGACGGATCGTGCTACCTGCGTTTTATTTGGAGACGGAGCCGGTGCGGTTTTTGTCCGGGCAGATAATACAAAACGATATGTGGCGGTTACCGGATCAGACGGCCAAAAAGGCGATGTCCTGCAGGCGGGCAGAATACCGCTTAAGAATCTTCTGGTAAAGAATGATTTTACAGATACAGATTACTATATGAGTATGAATGGCCAGGAAGTTTTTAAATTCGCCGTTAAAACCGTTCCGGAAGCAATCCGGCAGGTAACAGAGAAAGCCGGTGTGGCACTTGATGAGATAGACTGCTTCTTGTTACATCAGGCCAATGTCCGGATTATTGCATCCGTGGCAAAAAGACTTGGCATCCCGGAGGATAAAGTACCGGTTAACCTGAATCATTATGGAAATACATCAGCAGCAAGCATTGCGATTCTGCTTGATGAAGTCAGAAGAGAAAGAAGATTCTCTCCCGGAAGCAGATTGGTACTGGCCGGATTTGGCGGTGGACTGACCTGGGGAGCTTCTTATATAGAATTGTAGTCAAATTAATGCAGAAAGGAAGATAAAAATGAATATTTGGCATGATATTAATCCCGACAGAATTTCCCCGACAGAATTTGTAGCTGTTGTGGAGATTTCAAAGGGAAGTAAAAAAAAGTATGAATTAGACAAGGAAACAGGATTGATTGTTCTGGATCGTATCCTGTATACATCAACACATTATCCGGCAAATTACGGTTTTATTCCAAGAACATACGGTGATGACAAAGATCCACTGGACGTTCTGGTACTCTGTTCAGAACCGCTGGAACCGCTTACACTGGTAAAATGTTATCCGATTGGTGTTATGAAGATGCTGGATAATGGAATGGGAGATGAGAAGATTATTGCCATTCCGTATAATGATCCGATGTATAACAGCTACACAGATATTAACCAGCTTCCAACCCATGTCTTTGATGAGATTAAGCATTTCTTTGCGGTATACAAAGATTTGGAAGGAAAAGAAACCAAGGTTGACGAATTTGGCGGGCCTCAGGAAGCAATCCGGATTATTGAAAACTGTATCAGTAATTATAATTTAAAATTTGGTCAGAGATCACCATATTAAAAAGGTTTCATCTTGTATGCATCAGGATAGTTTTCAGGCTGCTTCATTCCCAAAAGTTCCTGAATAGATATTCTGATGTTTTGTTTTATTGCTTATATTATGGATGGTTTAGGAGGATGTAATGTCATTAGAAATAAGAAAGCTTGTAAAAAAGTATGGAGAAAAGACGGTTGTAAATGACTTAAGTTTTAAAATGTCAGAGCCGGGAGTCTATGCACTCCTGGGAACAAACGGTGCAGGTAAGACTACAACACTGAGAATTATGCTGGGAATGCTGGCATATGATTCCGGTGAGGTGTTATGGAATGGAAAGAAAATGAATCCCATGGAAGTAAATGTGGGATACCTGGCAGAAGAAAGAGGTCTGTATCCTAAGTATACATTGATGGATCAGCTTTTATACTTTGCAAAGCTGAAAAATGTTCCGAAAGAAGAAGCGAAGAAAAGAATCCGTTACTGGGCGGAGAGACTGGAAGTGGAGGAATATATTTATCAGAATACGGAGAAGAAGAAAAAACGGGAGAAAGAAAAAACCGCAGATCAGCTTTCCAAAGGAAACCAGCAGAAGATACAGCTGATGGCGGCTTTGTTGTCAGAGCCGGAACTGGTGGTATTAGATGAGCCGTTAAGCGGTCTGGATCCGGTAAATGCAGATTTGTTCAAATCCATTATCAGGGAATTGATGGAAAAACAGGTGTATCTGATTATGTCCAGTCATCAGATGGAGACGATAGAGGAATTCTGCAGTGACATTACAATCTTAAACAGAGGAAATGCAGTTCTGCAGGGCAATCTAAATGAGATAAAAAAGAGCTACGGACGCATTAACATGATTGTAAAATGCGAGGGTGATATCGAAGGACTGATTCGTACTTTCGAACTGAATGTGCTGAAAAGAACACCGGATGGCTATCATTTGCGTGTTTCTGGTGAAGAACAGGCAATGGGATTTCTTACGGCACTGGTAAAAGAAAAGATACCGGTGGTACGATTTGAGTTGAGAGAGCCGTCCCTACATGAAATTTTTGTAGAAAAGGTGGGGACAGCCAATGAATAAAAATATGTTTTCCGGCTGGAAAGATGTAATGGCATTTTCTTATGTACAGACTATGAAAAGCCGGGCAATGAAGATAACACTGGTCGTTTTGTGCCTGATCTGTATCTGCATATTTCCGGTATATTCCCTGATTAAGGCAAATACCTCCACAGAAAGCGAGACGAAGATTCAGAAAGTTTATCTGTATGGAAATGATGTAGATATGATGAAAAAATTTTCAGGCGGATATAGCGGAATTTATCAGGACATCGAAACAGAGATTCTTGAGGAAACAGAGGCACAGGAGAAGAAAAACACTTTGAAGGATTCGGAAAAAGCAGATTATATCCTGATCCACTGCATCTATGATGAAAATCCGGAATCCGTGGATTATGGACTGGAATTGAATCTTATCTATGGTCAGAAATCCGATATCACAGAAAAAGATGCGGATGCGTTTGCACAATATCTGAGTGAAAACAGCCAGGAATTTCTCTTCCGCGGCAGTTCTGTCGGGGAAACCGAAATAAAAAATCTATTAAAAGAAGAAAATTATTCCATCTATTCCGTGGATCGGGATGGAAATACAACAAAGTATGATGCAGCATTAAGCCAGACGGAATATACCGTTACGTATTTCTATCTTATGGTAATATTATTTGCTGTTATCCTGGCAGGTTCAAAGGTAGCAGAACTGCTTGTGACAGAAAAGTCTTCCAGGGTTATGGAATATCTGCTGACCAATATCAGACCTCTGGCACTTCTGGTAGGAAAGGTAATCAGTGCAACACTGGCTGTATTTACCATACTGGCAGCACTGGCTGTTTCACTTGGAATCTCACTGGGAATCAATACCGCAGTTTCCGGACATGGTATGGATGCCACGTTTTCAGATGCTTTATCCGTGTTTGCAGGTGATCATCTTATTTTGGGAATGATTATTTCGGTTGTGGTTATTCTGACCGGATTTTTGTTTTACGGATTTATTGCAGGAATTGCGGGAGCAACGGTCAGCAAAGTGGAAGAACTGTCAGAGGGACTGAAACTGTTTTCTTTTGCTGTTATTATAGGAGCATATCTTGTTATTGCTTTTATGATGTTTGCAAATGTAGGAGAGACTTTTGGGACGTTTGATTATTTCATCTATTATTTTCCACTGTCTTCCATGTTTATTGTTCCTGTTTATCTTCTGATGGGGAAAATTTCACTGCAGACCGGTCTTATATCATTGCTGATTCTGGCTGCCAGTACGGTACTCATCTGGTTCTTTGCGTCCAAAGTGTTTGAAACGGTACTGTATCATAATGGAAATACAGTGAAATTAAAAGAACTCATAGAGATATATAAATCAAAGAAAAAGAATGCACAGGAACCGGAGGTGCGGAATGAAAAATAAAGAAAAAGGCTCTTTTTTTGGATTTACATCGGTATTTTCTTTTACGGCAAAGCAGAACATGAAAGGAAAGGGCTTTGCACTTTCCAGTATCGGAATCGGAATACTGATATTTGCAATATGCCTGGCAATTCCTGTTATTATGGCATTTGTGCAGAAACCGGATGATGCGGAATCAGATGATTATGGAATCGAAGAGGATTTTTCGGAAAATGATCTGGATGCCATAGTCGTCCTGGACCATTATGGCATTGATAAAAATCTTCTTACGGATTTTTTGCAGCTGTGCGGATTTGAAAATACAGAAGTGGAATTCAGTGATCTGAATGTAGATGATGCATATGGAGATTTTGCAAAATATTGTACGGGACATTATGAAAATCCGATTGGAATGAGCATCAATGCGGATGAAGATAAGATTGAAATTTCCTATTATATTTTTGAGGATACGGGTATCGGAAAAGATTTTGTACAGAATTTTGCCGAAGCATTTAAAAACTATTATGATACCAATAAATATATCGGGGCAGGCATGACGGAAACGGAGATACTTCTAGTCAATACCCCGGTGTGGACACAGGTAAACAGTACGGATAAAGACGAAAATGAGATGGGAGTTGTGATAGCCAGGGCAATCATACCGGCGATTTTTTCCCTGCTGCTGTTTATGATGATATGTGTTTACGGACAGTCCGTTACAAAGATGGTCATGTCTGAAAAAAGTTCAAAACTCGTGGAAGTACTGTTGACTTCCGTACAGCCGTATGCATTGATTGCAGGAAAAATCATGGCGGTTGCATCCATTGCCATTGTACAGCTGCTTGGCTGGCTGGTGCTTGGCTGTGCCGGATTTTTTGCAGGAAATGTGGCTGCAGAACATATCTATCCGGATTATCAGAACTATGTATTCCTGATCACGGACATGATAAAAGAAAGCGGAACCGGATTTTCAGTACAGAGCATGATTCTTGCGGTGCTGATGACAATTCTCGGATTTTTCCTGTATTGCGTATGGGCAGGATTCATTGCATCCATGGTGGACCGGGTGGACGATGTGTCCACGGCAATGTCCCTGTTCCAGATACCGGCAATGGCTGGATTTATGATGTCCTACATCGGTTCTCTGTTAGAATCCGATTTGCTGGTTAAAATTTCAGAATACATACCGATCACCTCACCTTTTATCATGCCGGCGGATGTCCTGCTTGGAAAAGCTTCCTTTGCCGGCGGGCTCGTGTCATTTGTGCTGTTGGCAGTGTTTACCCTGGGAATGATCTTTGCAACGGGAAAAATATATAAAAATAAAATATTTTACAGAAAATAGATCAGGAGTATTGACTTTAAAGAATAATAGTGGGATACTTGTTTTAAGAATGAATGGAGGTGTTAATTATGGCAATTTATTACGGAATCAATTCAAGTTATGCGTCAACTTTGTTTTCATCATTGAATACATCAAATAATTCCTTTAGTAACTTGTCAGGACTGATGCAGGACTATGCCGGCATTAAAAATGGTTCGTATGGAAAATTGCTTCGCAAGTATTATTCGTCAGACATTACGACAGAAGATACTTCGTCAGCGAAAAAGGATAAATACACTACTACAACATCCAAAGACAGCACAAAGATACTGAAGGCTGTGGAACAGAACACGGAGGAACTGAAGTCATCTGCGGACAAGCTGATCAAGGCAGGCACTGGATCTGTATTCCAGAAGACAAACGTGACGGATGAGAATGGAAAAGAAACCAGAACTTATGATAAAGATAAGATTTACAGTGCGGTAAAGGATTTTGTAAGCAATTATAACAGGGTTCTGGATACGACAGATGATGTAAGGACATCCTCGATTAAATCCAACCGGAATGCTATGATGAATATCACAAAGGCAAATGCTGCCTTACTGTCCTCAACTGGAATTACTGCCGATAAGGATGGCAGGCTGAGCATGGATGAAACTAAGTTTAAATCTTCCGATATGTCAGCAGCAAAATCACTGTTCAATGGTACCGGTTCTTATGCATATCAGGTATCAGCAAAAGCATCCATGATTAATTATAATGCTGAGACAGAACAGAAGAAGGCAAATACATATACAAATAATGGAGCCTATTCTTATAATTATTCAGCAGGATCTCTGTACGATGATATGTTTTAGACGGGAAAAGACAGCTCTCTGACAATCAGAAAAAGATGGAATATATGAAGGATATAAAAAATTTATGATTTTTATATTGTATATATTCCATTTTTTGTGTATAATAAAAAAATAGAAAAAAGACATTTATATAGAATTTGTCTACAAACTAAATGCCAACCGATAGGTGCGGCTATAAAATGCTTGACAAACTGGTGTACATTTAATATACTTTGAATGTCAAACTTTTTGATCCAGAATATGTATTTTAAAGGAGAATATGTTATGTTAGAAAAGATGAAGGAAATCGTAGCAGAGCAGTTAAGCTGTGATGCTTCAGAAGTGGAATTATCAACAAATTTTAAAGATGATTTAGGAGCTGATTCATTAGATTTATTTGAATTGGTTATGGCACTTGAAGAAGAATATGATGTCGAGATTCCACAGGAAGATTTGGCTTCTATCAATACAGTGGAAGATGTTATTAACTACTTAAAAGACAAAGGCATTGAAGCATAGAGCAAACACAAAAAGGGCTGCTGCAGATTTATTTGCAGCAGCCAAATATATATATATGGGAAACCTATTATTATGGAGGAATTATGAGTACAGCATTTATATTTCCAGGCCAGGGCGCACAGGTTGTCGGCATGGGAAAAGATTTTTATGAGAAATACGAAGAGAGCAGGGAAATTTTCGATAAAGCTTCTGAATTACTCGGTTTTGATATGAAGGAACTCTGCTTTGAAAATGAAAAGGATATTAATATTACAGAATATACACAGCCGGCATTGCTTACCGTTTCGGTAGCGATTCTCAGAGTTCTGGAGCAAAAAGGAATCAGACCGGATGTATGTGCAGGTTTAAGTCTTGGAGAATATTGTGCCATGGTAGCATCAGAGGTAATGAGCTTTGAAGATGCCGTAAAGACGGTGCGTCAGAGAGGCATTCTGATGCAGGAAGCAGTACCGCTCGGTGTCGGTGCCATGTGTGCAGTTCTCGGACTGGATGGAGAAACGGTAAACAAAGTATGCCAGGGCGTGCATGATGTGTATGTGGCCAATTATAACTGCCCGGGGCAGATTGTCATTTCCGGAAAGGCAGAGGCAGTGGAACAGGCAGCAGGTCTGTTAAAAGAAGCCGGTGCAAAGCGGTGCATGATGTTAAATGTAAGCGGGCCATTCCATTCTCCATTGTTAAGAGAAGCAGGTGATAAGCTGGCAGAAGTATTAAAAGATGTAAAACTGAATGATGGATTTACGATTCCGTATGTTACAAATGTGACTGCAGAATATGTGAACACAACAGAAGAAATCCGTGAATTATTAAGAAAACAGGTATCTTCTTCCGTAATGTGGCAGCAGAGCGTGGAAAATATGATTGCGAAGGGCGTGGATACTTTCGTGGAAATCGGACCGGGAAAAACACTTGCAGGATTTATGAAGAGAATTAATAAAGAAGTCCGTATGGTAAATATCGGTTCCGTGGAAGATCTGGAAAAAGCAGTTGAACTGCTGATATAGAGAACATAATGGAGGAAAAGACGTGTTTGAAGGAAAAGTTGCATTGGTAACAGGTGCGGGAAAAGGAATTGGAAAAGAGATTGCATTGGAACTGGCACGTGGCGGAGCAAAGTGCGTGATTAATTATGCGAGTTCTGCAGCAGGTGCTGAGAGCGTGGCAGAGGAGATTCGTGCCATGGGTTCGGAAGCAATGACTTATAAATGTGATGTATCGGATGCCGATGCAGTACAGAAGATGATCACGGATGTCATGGAGCAGTACGGCAGAATCGATATTCTGGTAAATAATGCTGGAATTACAAAAGATGGACTGATGCTTAAGATGACGGAAGCAGATTTCATGGCGGTTCTGGATATCAATTTAAAAGGTGCATTTAACTGCATGAAAGCGGTTACGAAGCCGATGATGAAGCAGAGATACGGAAGAATTATTAATATTACCAGTATCGTTGGAATCATTGGAAATGCAGGGCAGGTAAATTATGCGGCATCCAAGGCAGGGCTGATTGGCATGACAAAATCAGCGGCAAGGGAACTGGCATCAAGAAATATTACGGTAAACGCAGTAGCACCTGGGTTCATAGAAACAGACATGACGGATGTACTGCCGGATTCCGTAAAAGAACAGCTTCTGGCACAGATACCGATGAAGAAACTGGGACAGACGGGCGATATCGCAAATGCGGTATGCTTCCTGGCAGATGAGAAAGCATCTTATATTACCGGACAGGTACTTCAGGTAAATGGCGGAATGGCAATGTAATACCAAGGGAAAGGAATAACAGATATGAGCAGAAGAGTAGTAGTGACCGGAATGGGTGCAGTTACACCGATCGGAATCGGCGTAGAAAATTTCTGGAACGGAATTAAAAATAACCAGGTGGGAATACAGATTATTGATCGTTTTGACCCGACGGAATTTAAAGCAAAAGTAGCCGCACAGGTAAATGATTTTAATCCGAAGGATTATATGGATCCGAAATCGGCAAAAAGAATGGATAAGTTCTGTCAGTATGCAGTAGCAGCGGCGAAGGAAGCAGTAGAAGATGCGAATCTCTGCATGGAAAATGAAGATCCGTATCTGGTAGGTGTTTCCATCGGTTCCGGAGTCGGAAGTCTGGAACAGGCAGAAGTGAATGCCATAAAATTAAAGGAAAAAGGACCGAGCAGAATAAATCCGCTTCTGGTTCCGGAACTGATTACGAATATGGCAGCAGGAAATGTATCCATTGCAATCGGTGCAAAGGGAAAATCCATTAATGTGGTAACGGCATGTGCAACCGGTTCCCATTCGATTGGTGAGGCATTCCGTTCCATCCAGTGCGGTGATGCAGATGTTATGATCGCAGGTGGAACGGAGAGCTGCATCACACCGCTTGGTGTAGGTGGATTTGCAGCACTTACTGCACTCAGTACATCAGAGGATCCGATGTGTGCGAGCAGACCGTTTGATAAGGACCGGGATGGATTTGTCATGGGTGAAGGTGCAGGAGTAGTCATTCTGGAAACCCTGGAACATGCACAGGCGAGAAATGCAAAGATTTATGCGGAAATCGTCGGTTATGGTGCAACATCCGATGCATATCATATTACATCACCGGCAGAGGACGGTGCAGGTGCGGCAAGAGCAATGACAAATGCCATGAAGGAAGCCGGAATTACACCGGCACAGGTGGATTATATCAACGCACATGGTACAAGTACACATCATAATGATCTGTTTGAAACCCGTGCAATCAAACTGGCGTTCGGGAAAGAGGCAGGAAATGTTAAAATCAGTTCTACAAAGTCCATGATCGGACATCTGCTCGGTGCAGCCGGTGCAGTAGAATTTATTACCTGCGTGAAGTCAATCAATGATGGATATGTTCATCCGAATGTCGGACTGAAAGAGACAGAAGAAGAGCTGGATCTTAATTATGTGAAGGATCAGGGAATTTCCATGGATGTTACCTATGCCATGAGCAATTCACTGGGATTTGGCGGACATAATGCCTGTGTCATTGTAAAAAAATATGAGGATTAGAAGGGAAAAGATAAGCTATGACATTTGAAGAAGTAAAAGAATTAATTAAGGTGGTTTCCGAATCGAATGTTACGGATTTCACTTACAAATCCCAGACAGAAGGAAATGAATTCGTGATAAAGATGGGAAAGCAGGCGGGAAGAGTGGTGACAGAATCTTGCCAGGCAGAAACGGTACAGCCGGCAGCTGCCGTGATACAGAAAACACCGGACAGCCAGAGCGTCTATCAGGCAGTGCCGGAAGAAACACCGGACAGCAGTGCGTCTTGCAATGTTGTGAAATCTCCGTTGGTAGGAACTTTTTACAGCAGTGCCTCTCCGGATGCAGAACCATTTGTAAAGGTTGGGGACGTCGTAAAGAAAGGTCAGGTTCTGGGAATTATAGAAGCCATGAAATTGATGAACGATATCGAGAGTGATTTTGATGGTGAAATCACAGCGATTCTGGTAAACAACAAAGATATGGTAGAGTATGACCAGCCGTTATTCAAGATTAAGTAGGGAGGATTATTATGTTAGGAATCAAAGAAATACAGGAAATTCTGCCGCACAGACATCCGTTTCTGCTGGTAGATAAGATAGAAGAACTTGTTCCGGGAGAACGTGCTGTCGGATATAAGGCAGTTACATATGATGAACAGTTTTTCCGCGGACATTTTCCGGGAGAACCGGTTATGCCAGGTGTGCTTATGATAGAAGCACTGGCACAGGTTGGTGCGGTAGCCATCCTCAGCATGGATGAGAACAAAGGAAAGACAGCTTATTTTGGTGCAATTAATTCCGCAAAATTCAAGAGAAAAGTAGTACCGGGTGATGTGCTGAAACTGGAATGTGAAATTATCAAACGAAAAGGCCCGATCGGTGTCGGTAAGGCAGTGGCATCTGTGGATGGAAAGCCGGCAGTTATTGCGGAGCTTACTTTTGCAGTGGGTGATCCTGAATAGGAACAGCCGCGGAAATGGAGAAAAAAATGATTCATAAGATTCTTGTCGCCAATAGAGGCGAAATTGCAGTGAGAATTATCCGGGCATGCCGGGAGATGGGAATCAAGACGGTAGCAGTGTACTCAACTGCAGATCGGGAAGCATTGCATACACAACTGGCGGATGAAGCGATCTGTATCGGACCGGCGGCATCTGCGGACAGTTATCTGAATATGGAACGGATTCTGTCAGCAACCATACTGACAAAGGCGGATGCGATCCATCCGGGATTCGGTTTCCTGTCTGAAAACAGTAAATTTGCGGATATGTGCGAAAAATGTAATATTATTTTTATCGGGCCGGGTGCAGATATCATAGAGAGAATGGGTAATAAATCCGAGGCGAGAAAAACCATGATGGAAGCAGGAGTTCCGGTAACACCCGGAACGAAAGAGCCTGTGTTTGAAGCTGAAAAAGCAATGGAACTGGCAGATAATATGGGATATCCCGTGATTATCAAAGCATCTTCAGGCGGCGGTGGAAAAGGAATGAGGGTTGCAGAAAGTCATGAAGATTTTCTGATTAATTTTGAAACAGCCCAGAGAGAATCTGTTGCAGCATTTGGAGATAATACGATGTATCTGGAAAAGTATATTCAGAGTCCGCGCCATATTGAATTCCAGATTCTTGCAGATAAATATGGAAATGTTGTCCATCTGGGAGAACGTGACTGTTCCATCCAGAGAAACCATCAGAAAGTCATTGAAGAATCACCATCCATGGCGATTGATGACAAGCTGAGGAAAAAAATGGGTGATGTGGCTGTAAAAGCTGCAAAGGCTGCACATTATGAGAATGCAGGAACGATAGAATTTCTTCTTGATAAAAATGGTGAATTCTATTTTATGGAAATGAATACCAGAATCCAGGTAGAACATCCTGTAACCGAGATGGTAACAGGTCTTGATCTGGTAAAAGAGCAGATAAGAATTGCTTCGGGAGAGAAACTGTCCTGTCACCAGAAAGACATCAAGGTGCAGGGACATGCCATAGAATGTAGAATTAATGCGGAAGATCCTTCAAAGAAATTCCGTCCTTCGCCGGGAATGATAAAGAACATTCATTTTCCGGGAGGAAATGGTGTGAGGATTGATTCTTCCATTTATCAGGGATATACCATACCGCCAAATTATGATTCCATGATATGTAAAGTGATTGTGCATGATAAGGACAGAACATCTGCAATTAACAAAATGCAGTCTGTTCTTGGAGAGTTAGTGATAGAAGGTGTGAAAACAAACATTGATTTCCAGTTTGATATTATATCGAATGAAAGATTTCGGAAAGGTGAAATTAATACACACTTTATAAAAGATGTATATGGATTATAGAATCTTTAACAGGCGGGCGGAAGTATAGATTGCTTTCGCCTGTCTGACTATAACGGAGGAAAGTCAGAATGGCATTTACATTTAAAAAGACCAATTATATAGCGATCGGCAGAGAACTGGAAAAAGGTCAGGAGAAAGAGAAGGCAAATACGTCCGTCATTCCGGAAGGAATGTGGATGAAATGCGTAAACTGCGGAGAAACAGTTTACACGGAAGATGTTGAAAATAATAATCATATCTGTCCGAAGTGCGGATATAATTTTAGAATAGATGCGTACCACAGAATAGAGATGATTATCGATGAGGGTACGTTTGAGGAGTGGGATCCGGATCTGAAAACGGATAATCCACTGGATTTTGCCGGATATGAGGAGAAAATAGCGGCACTTCAGGAAAAAACCGGATTAAAAGAGGCGGTGTGTACGGGAACCGGAAAAATACACGGTCAGAATGTAGCACTGGGAGTCTGCGATTCTAGATTTCTGATGGGAAGTATGGGAGAAGTGGTCGGCGAAAAGATTACAAGAATGTTTGAACGTGCTACAAACGAAAAACTTCCGGTTATCATTTTTGCATGTTCCGGTGGTGCAAGAATGCAGGAGGGAATTATTTCCCTGATGCAGATGGCAAAAACATCACAGGCGATAAAGCGGCATAATGATGCAGGACAGCTGTATGTTTCCGTTCTTACGGATCCGACTACCGGCGGTGTAACGGCAAGTTTTGCCATGCTTGGAGATATTATTCTGGCAGAGCCGGGAGCATTGATTGGATTTGCCGGTCCGAGAGTCATTGAACAGACGATAGGACAGAAGCTGCCGGAAGGCTTCCAGAGATCGGAATTCCTGTTGAAGAAAGGATTTGTGGATGCCATTGTAAACCGGACGGATTTAAAAGATACCCTGAGCGAGATTATAAGAATGCATACACCGGGAGAAAACAGAATCAATACCTATGAATATTATCTGAAAAAGAATGCGGCAATCGAGAGAATACCATTGCGAAATAATGAAGATATGACCGCATGGGAAAAAGTCCAGCTGTCAAGAAGTATTACAAGACCGGCAGCACTCGATTATGTCAAATCCATATTCAAGGATTTTATTGAATTCCACGGAGACCGCTATTATGGAGATGATGGTGCGATCGTTGGAGGTATTGCGACGATTGGTGGAATGCCGGTAACAGTCATCGCACAACAGAAGGGCAAAAGTACGAAAGAAAATATCGTAAGAAACTTTGGCATGCCATCGCCAGAGGGATACCGCAAGGCATTAAGGCTGATGAAAGAAGCGGAGCGTTTTGGCAGACCGGTCATCTGTTTTGTGGACACACCTGGTGCATTCTGTGGCATTGAAGCAGAGGAACGGGGACAGGGCGAAGCGATTGCAAGGAATCTGTATGAAATGTCGGGACTGAAAGTTCCGGTGCTTACGATCGTCATTGGAGAAGGCGGAAGCGGTGGTGCTTTGGCAATGGCGGTATCGAATGAAGTATATATGATGGAAAATGCAACCTATTCCATTCTTTCCCCGGAGGGTTTTGCGTCTATTTTGTGGAAGGACAGCAAGCGTGCGGGGGAGGCGTCTGAGGTAATGAAGATTACTGCAGGGGATTTGCTGAAACTGAAAGTAATTGAAAAGATTATACCGGAAGTAAAACCGGCAGGTGAGGAAAATGTGCAGGATATTGTACGCTATATGAGATGCTATATCAAAGAATTCCTTGCAAAATACAGGATAAAAGATACAGAATCCATAGTAAATGAAAGGTATGAGAGATTTCGTAATTTTTAATCAGAAAAAGACTTCACTATTTCTGAAATTATGATACAATATAATGGACAGCAGTATGATTATTTACAGCATGACAGGGAGGAAAATATGAGCTTTTTAAAAGATTTTAAGGAATTAAAAAAAGACATCTCCGGTGCGGCGGACAGGAGTGATGAGAAGCCGAAGAAAATGCAGGCTGATAATATTCCGGGAATGGCAGCCGCAGAGGATGAAACAGGGAAACAGGCAGGAAATACGCAGGTAGAAAATATGAGTGATGTAACAAAAGAAGCAATGAATCAAGAAGAAAGTGATGTCACTGTTATTGCAGCAGGTGCGGTAGTAAACGGTGATTTGGAGTCCACAGGTTCCATAGCCGTCTATGGTACGGTAAACGGAAGCATTAACTGTCAGAAAAAGCTGATTGCGGGTGGCAGTGTGGATGGAGATATTCATGCCGCAGAAATATTTATAAATAAAGCAAATGTGGATGGAAATGTAATAAGTGAGGGAAATCTTAAGATAGGAAGCGGTTCTGTCATCGTTGGCGATGTATATGGACAGACTGCTGTAATTGCAGGTGCGGTAAAAGGTGAAATCGATATTAAAGGCACAGTGATTATTGATAATACGGCAGTGATTCGTGGTAATATAAAATCGCGTTCTGTTCAGATTAACAATGGTGCAGTGATTGAAGGATATTGCACGCAGTGTTACCGGGATGTGGATGTAAATACCATATTTGATGAGACTTTTCCGGAAGAATTAAAACCGCAGGCACAGCCGGAAACAGCAGTACAGCCACAGCCGGAAGCAGCGAATGAAGAAGTAGTCCCGGAGCAGGATGCAGAAGCAGCACAGGTCGAAGAAAAGATGGAGGAAAGTGCAGATGAATAATGTAAAGAGAGTACTGTTAAAATTAAGCGGGGAAGCACTGGCAGGCGATAAGAAAACAGGGTTTGATGAGGAAACTGTTGTCGGTGTTGCAAAGCAGATAAAAGTATTAACCGAACAGGGTTATGAGATTGGAATTATCATAGGCGGAGGTAATTTCTGGAGAGGAAGAACCAGTGAAAAGATTGACCGTACAAAGGCAGATTCCATAGGGATGCTTGCGACCGTAATGAATTGTCTGTATGTATCAGAGATCTTCCGGACAGAAGGAATGAAGACAGAGATTCTTACTCCGTTTACCTGTGGTGCATTTACAGAACTTTTCTCAAAGGATAAGGCTGTGGAAGCACTGACACAGGGAAAGGTGGTGTTCTTTGCCGGTGGAATTGGTCATCCGTATTTTTCAACGGATATGGGAACCGTATTATATGCGATTGAAATCGAAGCCGATATTATTTTATCAGCAAAATCCATCGATGGTGTGTATGACAGCGATCCAGCCGTGAATCCGGATGCAAAGAAATTTGATGAGATATCCATCAAAGATGTTGTAGATAAAAAACTGGGCGTTATTGACCTTGCTGCATCGGTATTATGCATGGAAAATAAGATGCCTATGCTTATGTTCGGCCTGAATGAAAAGGACAGCATTATTAATACCGTAAATGGTAAATTTACAGGAACAAAAATTACAGTTGATTAAGAAAGGAACAGATAAAAATGGATCAGAGATTGAATCAGTATGAAGAGAAGATGGAAAAATCCGTAGGAGCTTTGGAGAAAGATTTTGCAGCAATTCGTGCAGGACGTGCAAATCCACATATTCTTGATAAAATAAAAGTAGATTATTATGGAACACCGACACCACTTCAGCAGGTGGGTAATATTTCTGTACCGGAAGCAAGAATCCTCCAGATTCAGCCATGGGAGAGCAGCCTGATTAAGGAAATTGAAAAGGCGATTCTGAATTCTGATTTGGGAATTAATCCTACAAACGATGGAAAAGTAATCAGACTTGTATTTCCAGAACTTACTGAGGACAGAAGAAAAGAGCTGGCAAAAGACATTAAGAAAAAAGGCGAAAATGCAAAGGTTGCCATCCGAAACATCAGAAGAGAAGCAAATGATGCGTTCAAGAAGATGAATAAGGCAAGTGAGATTTCAGATGATGAAGTAGAGGCATTGGAACAGGATGTACAGAAGCTCACAGACAAATATGTAGCAAACATTGAAAAAACAGTGGAAGATAAGACGAAGGAAATAATGACAGTGTAATTATTTTTGTGGGCTGGAAATGTAAGTATTTTCCAGTCCATTTTTGCTTTTTTACCTGAAATGGATTTTAGAACAGAATGGAGGACAATATGAATATTCCAAATCATGTGGCAATAATATTAGATGGAAATGGAAGATGGGCAAAGAAGAGAATGATGCCGAGACAGTACGGGCATGCAAAAGGAGCACAGGTGGTGGAGCAGATCTGTGAGGATGCATGGAACATGGGAATCCAATATCTTACTGTATATGCATTTTCAACAGAAAACTGGAATCGTCCGGATAGTGAAGTAAAGATACTGATGGATATTTTTTCTAAATATATGGTGGATAAATTACAGAAGGTCGGACAGAAAAACATGAAGATCCGCTTTATCGGGGAACGCAGCAGACTGGATAAGGCCATGATAGAAAAGATTGAGAATCTGGAAGAATCCACGAAAGATAATACCGGTCTGAATTTTACGGTAGCACTGAATTACGGAAGCCGTGATGAGATGGTAAGGGCTATGCGGAAAATGGCTGCAGAGATAAAAGAAGGAAAACTGGAACCGGAAGACATTACGGAAGAAAAATACAATACATATCTGGATACGGCAGAACTCCCGGATCCGGATCTGCTGATCCGTACCAGCGGGGAACAGAGATTGTCGAATTATCTGCTCTGGCAGCTTGCCTATACAGAATTCTATTTTACGGATGTAATGTGGCCGGATTTCAATAAGGAAGAACTGGCAAAGGCAGTAGAATGGTATGCGAACCGGGACAGAAGATATGGAAAGGTAAAGTAGGAGATATATTATGGATTTAAAAAAACTTATGACACAATCATTTTTAACGAGAACGATCAGCGGAATCGTGCTGGTTGTGCTGCTGCTGATTACCGGACTGCTGGGCGGACCGGTATTGTACGCAGGTGTTTTAATCATCGCATTAATCGCGGTGTATGAGATGCTCGGTGTTATGCAGCTGAAAGACAGCCTGATAGCGAAATTTGCATATGTGGGAACCGTGCTGTATTATTTTATGATTTATAATACGGGTGCAGAATACCTGGATGTATTTATCATTGCGTATCTGATGGTAATTCTTGCAGTCTATGTGTTTACCTATCCGAAATATAAGACGGAGCAGGTGCTTCACACATTTTTTGCAGTGATTTATGCAGCAGTACTTATGTCATTTATTTATCTGGTCAGAAGCGGAGATGACGGAATATTCCTCATCTGGCTGATTTTCCTGTCATCCTGGGGATGTGATACCTGTGCGTATCTGACAGGGGTAACCTGTGGAAAGCATAAGATGGCACCGGTTTTAAGTCCGAAGAAATCCGTGGAAGGCGGAATCGGCGGAGTGATCGGGGCAGCACTGCTTGGTGCACTGTATGGCTTCCTGGTAAGAAACCAGGTTGGCTTTGACCATCCGGCGCTGGTCTGCGCAGTTGTATGCGGGGTTGGCGGACTGATTTCCATGGTCGGGGATCTGGCAGCTTCTGCCGTAAAGAGAAATTACGGAATCAAGGATTATGGAAAGCTGATTCCTGGTCATGGCGGTATTTTAGACAGATTTGACAGTGTATTATTTACGGCACCTGTCATCTATTATCTTACCACATTGTTTGTTTTATAAAGAGAGAAAGAAGAGGGAATATACATGAAGAAGATTGCAATATTGGGTTCTACCGGTTCGATCGGAACACAGACACTGGAGGTAGTGCGAAATAACCGGGAAGAATTAGAGGTTGTTTCCCTGGCAGCAGGAAGTAATGTGGAGCTCCTGGAAAAGCAGATCCGGGAATTTCATCCGGAACTGGTATGTGTTTATAAGGAAGAAGCGGCAGCAGAATTAAAAAGCCGCATAAAGGATACGCAGACCAGGGTTGTTTCCGGTATGGACGGTTTGATCGAAGCAGCTGTTATCGAAGCAGCCGACATTGTAGTTACGGCATTTGTGGGAATGATAGGAATTGTTCCTACAATCGAGGCAATTAAGGCAGGGAAGGATATTGCACTGGCAAACAAGGAAACACTGGTAACAGCAGGACATATTATTATCCGGCTTGCAGAGGAAATGAAAGTAAAGATTCTGCCGGTTGATAGTGAACACAGTGCGATCTTCCAGTGCCTCCACGGAGAATCCGTCAAAGAGGCGGAAAAGATTCTTCTGACGGCATCGGGTGGTCCGTTCCGCGGATGGAAAAAAGAGCAGATGAAGGATATTACCGTGGAACAGGCATTGAAGCATCCGAACTGGGCAATGGGTCAAAAGATAACGATAGATTCGGCAACCATGGTAAATAAAGGACTTGAAGTGATTGAGGCAAAGTGGCTGTTCGGAGTTGATTTTGATCAGGTACAGGTCGTAGTCCAGCCGCAAAGCCTGATTCATTCCATGGTCGAATTTAAAGATGGTGCTATTATGGCCCAGCTTGGAACACCGGATATGAAGCTGCCAATCCAGTATGCCCTGTTCTATCCGGAACGTAAGTTTCTTCCAGGAAAAAGAGTAGATTTTTCCACCCTGACACATATCGATTTCCAGATACCGGATATGGAGAATTTTGAGGGGCTGGCACTGGCATATCAGGCAGGAAGAACCGGCGGAACCATGCCGACCGTATTCAATGCAGCCAATGAATATGCAGTGGCAAAATTCCTGAAGAAGGAAATCGGTTTTCTGGATATTACGGATTGCATCCGTTATGCCATGGAATCGCACAAGACTGTGCAGAATCCGGATGTGGCAAAAATCCTCGAAACCGAAAAAGAAGTATATGAATTATTAGGAGGCTATCGATGAGTATTGTAATAGCGGTTATTATTTTCAGCTTGCTGATTTTCATCCATGAACTGGGACATTTTCTTCTGGCTAAGAAAAATGGCATCCGCGTGGTGGAGTTTTCCATCGGAATGGGACCAAGACTGTTTTCTTTTGAAAAAGGGGACACCCGTTATTCACTCAAATTATTATTCTTTGGCGGTTCCTGCCAGATGCTGTCGGAAGACTTTTTTGAAGACGAGGAACTCGAAAAGGATAAAGAACACGCATTTGAAAATAAATCCGTATGGGCAAGGATTGCTGTCGTCGTGGCTGGCCCGCTGTTTAATTTTCTTCTGGCATGGGTGTTGGCGGTGATTGTCATGGGCGGTGTCGGATATGATGAGCCGTTCATTACCTATGTACAGGAAGGTTCAGCCGCAGAGAAGGCAGGATTGCAGCAGGAAGATATTATCCGGGAGCTGAATGGGGAAAAGATTACACTCAGCAGGGAAATCGATGTGGAATTATATGTCAATCCGGTTTCGAAGGACACGGTAGAACTGGTGTACGAAAGGAACGGCAAGAAGTATACGGCAGAGATAGAACCGGAATATGTTGAAAAATATGCGATCGGTATTACCTATTCCATACAGGAAGGGGACAGTGCCACAATCGCAGAAGTAGTCGAAGAGGGTCCGTTTGAGAAAGCCGGCGGTAAAAAAGGCGATATTATCCGGGCAGTAAACGGAACAGAGATTGACGGATCTAAGGAATTAAAGGAATACTTTACGGAAAATCCGTTAAAAGACAAAGAGATAAAAGTTACCATAGAGCGCGGCGGAGAAACGCAGGAACTGGCAATGACTCCGGTATTAAGCAGCAAGGGATATAGCATGGGATTCAGCTATAACTCTGCACGTGTGGAGGCAAGTCCGTTAGAAACTCTCGAATACAGTTTTGCAGAAATCAAATATCAGATTACTTCCGTATTCAAGAGTCTTGGACTGTTATTTAAAGGAAAACTCGGGGTAAAAGATTTCTCCGGACCGGTAGGAATCGTGGATATCATTGGAACAACGTACACTCAGGCAAAACCGATGGGAGCATGGATGACTTTCCTGAATGTAGCAAATATTACAATATTGTTAAGTGCAAACCTCGGTGTCATGAATCTGCTTCCGATCCCGGGAGTGGACGGGGGAAGACTGTTCTTCCTTCTGATCGAAGCCATTTTCCGCAAAAAAGTGCCAAAGAAGTTCGAGGGTGTACTGACAGCGGTTTGTATGCTGCTGTTAATGATTTTTGCAGTATTCATTATGTATCAGGATATTATGAAACTGTTATAGGAGAGGAAAAAAGATGTACAGAAATAATACAAAGACCATAAAGATAGGAAACTGCTGTATCGGGGGAGGAAATCCCATTCTGATTCAGTCTATGACAAATACAAAAACTGAGGATATCGATGCAACCGTGGCACAGATTCTCAGACTGGAGGAGGCAGGCTGCGACATTATCCGCAGTACCGTGCCGACTCTGGAGGCGGCAAAAGCGATCGGTGAAATTAAAAAACAGATCCATATCCCGCTGGTGGCAGATATTCATTTCGACTATAAGCTTGCGATCGCTGCGATTGAGAACGGTGCGGATAAGATCCGTATTAATCCTGGAAATATAGGCGGTACGGAGAAAGTGAAGGCGGTTGTGGATGCGGCAAAAGAGAGAAATATTCCAATCCGTATAGGTGTCAATAGTGGCTCGCTCGAGAAGCCAATCCTGCAGAAATACGGTAAAGTAACGGCTGAGGGAATCGTGGAGAGTGCACTGGATAAAGTGCATATGATAGAAGAACTTGGATATGATAATCTGGTAATCAGCATCAAATCCTCGGATGTCATGATGTGCATCCGGGCACATGAACTCATGGCCGAGCAGACAAAATATCCGCTCCATGTGGGAATCACGGAATCCGGTACGGTTTATTCCGGTAATATCAAGTCCGCAGTCGGACTCGGTGTAATTCTGTATCAGGGAATCGGTGATACCATCCGTGTGTCCCTGACCGGAGATCCGGTCGAAGAGATCCGGAGTGCGAAACTGATTCTGCAGACACTGGGATTAAGACAGAGCGGAATTAAGGTAGTGTCCTGTCCGACCTGCGGAAGAACCAATATCGATTTGATCGGACTTGCAAACCGGGTAGAACAGATGGTTACAAAATATGACGATCTGAATCTGACCGTGGCGGTCATGGGATGTGTGGTAAACGGACCGGGAGAAGCAAGGGAAGCGGACCTTGGGATTGCAGGCGGCAATGGAGAAGGACTTCTGATTAAGAAAGGAGAAATTGTCCGGAAAGTACCGGAAGAACAGCTTCTTTCCGCATTGGAAAAAGAACTCGCAGAATGGAAGTAAAATTATGGCAGAGAGTAAACGATTTTTTCAGGTGTTTCCTGAGTTAAAACTGGAAAATAATTTAACAGAGCTTCTGAGTCTTGTCCAGATTGACCGGATTGCGGCAAATCATAAGAAGGATGCGATCCGTGTCTATATGACGGGAACCAGGATTATTCCGAAAAAAAGCATTTATATGGTTCAGGATGAAATCGAAAAGCAGATGTTTGGAACGGGAAATATCCGTGTCCAGATTGTGGAGCATTATATTCTGTCCAGACAGTATACTCCACAGACACTCTGGGAAGAGTATCAGGAAAGTATTATGGAAGAATTGCGGACGAAGAGTGTGGTTATGTATAATATGCTGCGAAGGGGAGAACTTATATTCGAGTCAGAAGATAAGGCGAAAATGCGTCTGGAAGATACCCAGTTAAACAGAACCAAATCCATGGAACTCTATCAGTATATCTCGGATGTCGTATCCGGCAGATGCGGGCTGGATCTGGATCTGGAACTGGAATATACAGAGCCGAAGGCGAGTAAGTACCGTAAGCAGATGGAACAGCAGGAAAAGAACGAGATTGCCGAGATTCTGGAACGGAATAAAGAACTGAAAAAGCAGCATATGCAGGAAAAACAGGAGCAGAAAGAAGAAAAGAAAGAAAAAGCAAAACCGGAGAAAAAAGAAGCGTCGCCGGCAGCAGAAAAGAAAGAGCCGGTCATGCAGCCGCAGCGGCAGGAAAGAAGAAGGGATTACTACCGGAAATCAGATAATCCGGATGTACTCTACGGACGCGAGTTTGATGGTGAATATACGAAAATCGAAGATATTTCGGAAGAGAGCGGAGAGGTCATCATCCATGGACAGATTATTTTCCGGGAAGCAAGGGAGATCCGGAACGAACGTACCATCATTACATTTGCCGTAACTGATTTTACCGATACGATTTCTTCCAAACTTTTTGTAAAGAATGAGAATCTTCCGGAAATGCTGGAAGTGATAAAAGAAGGCAGTTTCATCCGTTTAAAGGGAATGGCAATGTTAGACACTTACGACAAAGAAGTAGGAATTGCATCCGTGACCGGAATTATGAGGGGAACGGATTTCCGGGTAAAACGTATGGACAACAGTGTGGAGAAACGTGTGGAGCTGCACTGTCACACAAAGATGAGCGATATGGACGGGGTATCCGAAGCGAAAGACATTCTGGCGCAGGCCATTGCATGGGGACATCCGGCACTTGCCATCACGGATCACGGTAATGTGCAGGGATTTACCGAAGCATTGCATGGTCTGGATAAGATAAAGGCAAAGTATAAGGATAAGGGCGGCATGCCGGACTTTAAGGTAATCTATGGGGTTGAGGCATATCTGGTAGATGATTTGAAAAACATTGTGACCGATTCACAAAACCAGTCGCTCGATGACAGCTATGTGGTATTTGATATTGAAACCACAGGATTCAGTGCCACTTATGATAAAATCATCGAAATCGGTGCGGTAAAGGTGGAAAAAGGGCAGATTACGGATCGGTTCAGTGAATTTATCAATCCGAAGATCCCGATTCCGTTCCGGATCGAGCAGCTGACGGGAATCAATGATTCCATGGTGATGGATGCGGCAACGGTGGAAGAAATCCTGCCGCGTTTTCTGGAATTTTCCAGAGGCTGTGTAATGGTGGCACATAATGCGGACTTTGATATGAGTTTTATCTTTAAAAATTCCGCAGATCTGGGCTATGATCTGAAATGTACCATTGTAGATACCGTGGCACTGGCAAGAGTGCTGCTTCCGTCCTTAAACCGTTTTAAGCTGGATACGGTAGCCAAAGCACTGGGAGTATCGCTGGAGAATCATCACCGCGCCGTGGACGATGCGGAATGTACGGCACATATTTTTGTAAAATTTGTGGAAATGTTAAAAGAGAGGGAAATTAAGGGGCTGGATGAAGTCAATAAGATGGCGCAGTCAACCGAAGAATCCATCCGTAAGCTGCCATCCCACCATGCCATTATTCTGGCAAAAAATGAACTGGGAAGAAGGCATTTATACCGTCTGGTATCGGATTCCCATGTCAAATATTTCCACAGACAGCCGAGGATTCCAAAAAGTGAATATCTGAAATATAAAGAAGGACTGATTATTGGTTCTGCGTGTGAAGCGGGAGAACTGTATCAGGCGGTGTATGGCGGAAAAAGCATGGAAGAAATCGCCCGCCTGGTGAATTTCTATGATTATCTGGAAATCCAGCCAAATGGCAACAATCTGTTTATGGTGCGCAAGGGCGAAACAACCATGGAAAACCTGATTGAGATCAATAAAAAAATCGTGGAGCTGGGAAAGAAATTCAACAAACCCGTAGTTGCAACCTGTGACGTACATTTTCTGAATCCCGAGGATGAAGTGTACCGCAGGATTATCATGGCAGGAAAAGGATTTGATGATGCGGACGATCAGGCACCGCTGTTTCTACGGACAACGGAAGAAATGCTGGCAGAATTTTCCTATCTCGGTGCGGATACGGCACATCAGGTTGTCATCGAGAATACCAATAAAATCGCTGACATGATAGAACCGCTGTCGCCGGTGCATCCGGATAAAGCACCTCCGGTCATACCAAATTCTGACCAGATGTTAAGGGACATCTGCTATAATAAGGCACATTCCATGTATGGAGAAGAACTGCCGGAGATTGTAACGGAGCGTCTGGAGAGAGAACTGAATTCCATTATTTCTAATGGATTTGCCGTTATGTACATTATCGCACAGAAGCTTGTGTGGAAATCAAATGAGGACGGATATCTGGTCGGATCGCGTGGATCGGTCGGCTCTTCCTTTGTAGCCACCATGGCGGGAATCACGGAAGTAAATCCATTAAGTCCGCATTATTACTGCGAATCCTGTCATTACA
>OGIO01000259.1_pt1 | contig 71813 bp, 39 predicted proteins | sample 1571841 | NCBI WGS metagenome assembly OGIO01 (sample SAMEA2582111, study PRJEB24529) | metagenome | biome: Human gut stool | place: China | collected 2011
GACTGCTCGACTTGAATTTATCTAAGCTCTGCGATTCTTGATACTCCTACATAAATTTCTGATATTTTATACCAGGTACGATAATCTACCACTCCGGTTTGAGGTAATCCAAATACAGATTGAAAAACACGAACAGCTTCTGCTGTCGCCGGTCCATATATCCCATCCACTGCAATTTTAGGAATTAACGGATAGGCTTCTGCCACCACATTTAATTGTTCTTGTATCTGCCGTACTTTCTCCCCGCTCGCCCCATTTTCCAGATCATATCCCGGCCATGATGAAGGAACCCCTGACACCTCCTGCGCTGTATTAATATAAATATCATCGCCATAATAATATCGCAGGATTTCTATTGCCGAATACCCCTGTTCTCCAAGACTTTGACTGCCCCATTGTGTTAACCAGTTCGGACACTGCACCCTTCTGCCGTCACAATACTGTGTTAATATCGGCTGTCTTACATTCGGTCTGGACAAATAATCTGCAAAAAGTTCATCTACAATAGTTGATATCGTATCGAAATAATTTCGATTAGGAATCCATTTATGGTCAAATGCTGTAGATGATGTGATTGTAAAATCGTATCCCCGATTGCGATAGTATTCTGTATAAACACGATTTAACGTAAAAGACATAATTGCCAGCACATTTGCCCTAATTGCATTCTCTGTCCATGTCGCATATATTTCACTCGATGCAACATTTTTAATATAATCTTTGTATTTCACATAGTAATTTGTGGCCGTACTGTCCCGTGGCGAACCATCGTGTACGATAACATATTCAGGGATTACTACTCTGCTAAGTACAATTTCCCCGCTTTCATTAATTGGCTTTATTTCATCTTCCGGAATTTTAGGAGGGTATTCTCCATATAATGTATGTGCCGGAATAACATACACTTCCGGCTCTGCATCTTCTACGAGTGGATGCAGTCGTACATCCTGCAGTGCTGTAACATCTGCTAAAATCTCAGCTCCTGCTATGCTGATTGGTTCAAATCCCGGAGCATTCACCTGCAATGTATATTCTGAATATGGCTGTTCCTCTATTGTCTGGTCCAGACTATATTCCAATGGCGGCGCATCCAGCTCCACAACCTCTGTCTGCCCTACCTGGTTCGTCTGCAATTGTTCTAGTGTACTATTGGGCACACCCGTATAGGATATTGAAATTGTTGCATTTTCAATAGGATAAGCTGTAATTTCTGATGTTACATTAATTTGCAGCCTGCCCCTGTCCACTGCCTGGTCTTTATTTCGCTGCACACCTTCCTGCATCATTTTCACCAGCATAAACGATTACCCTCTTTGATACTGTTCTTATGATTTTTACAAACAGTAATATCTACTTTCATACACTCTCTGCTTAGTATATGTTTCCACCTTCCACTTTGTGCATTTTTTATTATTTTTTTACGCAGCACATCATACACTGTCCTATCTTTCTATTTCTCCTGTCAACTCTTTGATTACATCCTTAACATGCATCATTTCCTGGATTTTTCCTACATTGGAGCCGCAAAATATTAATCCCTGTTCTACATCACCTTTCACTGCATCTACCAATGCCTTTGTTATACAGTATGGAACTTCTGCAGGATTACATTTTGCCAGACATTGATAACATTTTTGAATTTTACATTTTTCTTTTTCTGTCTTTTCCACAAATGCGTTGCGTACTGCACGCCCCGGCAATCCAACCGGACTTTTAATTATTTGTACGTCTTCTTCTTTTGCATGCAAATATGCCTGCTTATACACCTCAGAAGCATCACATTCATAGGTTGCAACAAATCTGCTTGCAACCTGTACTCCATCTGCTCCTAATTCGAATGCATGCTTCACATCTTTGTACTCAAAAACACCACCTGCCATAATCACAGGTATATTACATTGGTATTTTTCTTCATACTCTTTTTTTAATTTAATAATTTCCTGTATCTCTTCGTCCATTGCAGCCTGTCCTTTTTCATTTGCCTGCTCCATACTTTCTTTATCTTTTTTCTGCAAATAACCATATTCTTCCAACTCATCTATGTGAAAACCAAGATGTCCTCCTGCTGCCGGGCCTTCCACTACAATAAAATCTGCTGTTCGCTTGTATTTTCTGTCCCACTGACGAAAAATGAGTCTGCATGCTCTTGCACTTGATACGATAGGTGCAATTTTAGTTTCACTTCCTTTCACTAATTCCGGGAGATCCAGCGGTAACCCCGCCCCACAAATTATTACATCTGCGCCTGCTTCCACTGCAGCTTTAACATGTTCTTGATAATGCTTCAATGCAACCATTACATTGACACCGATCAGTCCGTGACATTCTCCATTCTCGTCTTTAGCAATTTCTTTTGCATGTTCAATATGCTTACGTATTGCCTTTAGATTTGCTTTTGCCTGATCCTTTTCAAATCCTTCTTCATCATAACCAATCTGTGCTGTGGAAATAATTCCGACACCGCCTTCTTTTGCCACTGCTCCTGCAAGTGAGGAACGGCTGACACCAACACCCATTCCCCCCTGGATGATCGGAACTCTTGCTTCTTTCTCTCCGATTTTTAAACTTGGAAATTTTTCTCTTATTTTATTCATTTGATTACCCCATTTTCATTTATTTTGATATTAAAACTATTTTATAATATAAATATTTTTCTTTGAAATGTCAAGCTAATCTTGTTTTTATTTCTTTTTTATATAGTTTTGAATACTACATCTTTGTTGATAAATTATTTTCAAATAAAAAAGAAGCAGAACACGCTCTGTGTACTCTGCCTCTTATTTCTTCTCTTTTATTTATTTTCTATTTTTTTCGTAAATAATCTGCAACCCTTTTAATAACAGTTCCTCGTCTATTATCATCTTTCTCTTGCAATATGGGACTACTTTATTCGCCAGACCACCGGTTGCAATAACCGTTATTGATTGTCCGAGCTCTTCTTCCAAACGATCAATAATGCCATCTAATGCGGCTGCATTTGAATAAATAACTCCGCTCTTCATACAATCTATCGTATTTTTACCGATTATTTTTTTCGGAGCTTCCAGACCAATTCCCTGAAGCTGAGATGCATTGGAAGTTAATGCATTCAATGAAACATTGATTCCAGGATAAATCATACCTCCCAGATAATTTTTCTTCGCATCAATGACACAAACTGTTGTAGCCGTTCCAAGATCACATACTGCAAGTGGAGTTGGATACTGTGCAATTGCAGCTACTGCTCCTGCCACAAGATCGCTTCCAAGCTGGGATGGATTATCAATCAAAATATTTAATCCAGTTTTTACTCCCGGACCGATAACTAACGTTTCTCTTTTCAGAATCTTCTCTGCAGCTTCTTTAACCACATAAGTAATCTGTGGAACTACGGAGCAGATAATTGCCCCATCTAATGTCTCCACATCAATCTCATGAATATCAAGTACCATCTTAATATCAATTGCATATTCCAATTCCATTTTCGTCTTGTTTGTGGCAAGTCTTTCAATAAAATATGTCTTTTGATTGTCTACACATCCGAGAACAATATTTGTATTGCCTATATCAATTGCTAAAATCATATGAATTCTCCTTCTTTTATTAACAAATCCAATCTGTCTTTGTAAATTATAACATGTCAATTTAAAGTTCAAAAGTATTATTCTTTCACTTTTCCATTTTTTACTTTTTGATAAAAAATAATCGTCAATACTGTTGCAACAATCCAACCAAACGGCCATGCCATCCAAATTCCTGTACTACCGAAACGAGATGATAAAACAAGTGCGAAACAAATTCGCAGAATCAGATCCGGTACTGTTGCGATAATGAAATACATCATGGCGCCTGCACCTCTGATAATTCCGTCCGTCATCAATTTTACCGCTATAATAAAATATAGTGGAGAAACAATTCTTAAAAAAGCGATTCCTGCCTGGATTGCTTCCATGCTTCCATCATCTAAAAATAATCCCATCATCTGACGACTAAATATAAAATACAATATAAAAAATGGAATCACTGTAATCTCTGACAGTTTAACTCCTGTTTTAAACCCCAATGGAATCCGTTCCTGCTTTCCTGCTCCAATGTTTTGTGCTGTATAACTAGATAAACAAGAACCCAGACACATAAATGTATTGATTGCAAATGTATTTAGCTTGATTGCTCCCGAATATCCGGCAATCACCGATGAGCCAAATCGATTCACAATATCTTGAACAAATAAATTTCCTACACTTAATACACTTTGCTGAATAATACTCGGAACTGCAATTTCTATAATCTGCCACAATAAGTGTTTATCCACAAATGGCTGTTTTTCATTTGATATATGCCTAAGTCGCACAGACATTGTAACAAGAGCAAGAAGCGCTGCACCTCCCTGTGCTATAAATGTTGCCCAGGCAACTCCGGCAACTCCTAAGTAAAGCTTTGCAACAAATATGTAATCTAATATGATATTTCCGATTGATGAGCCAATCAAAAAATATAACGGTGTCTTTGAATCTCCCCATGCTGTAAATACACCTGTGCAAACATTATAAAACATCAGAAAGAAAAAGCCGAACACATAGATCCGTAAATATAAAATTCCTTCTGCCATAATGTTTTCCGGCGTATGTATCGCACTCATCATCCATCTACAACAAAATACCCCAAAAATACAAAGTATCATGCTAAGCAGCAAGCACGCCGTCAATGCAGTGGTCACTGCACGTTTGACACCCTTTTTATCTCCTGCCCCAAACAAACGTGAAACAACTACCGATGTTCCGAGATTCATTCCTACAGCAAAAGCCATAAAAATGATTGTAATCGGATAAGATGCCCCGACAGCTGCCAATGCATCCTCCCCTGCAAATCTTCCGACGATCACACTGTCTGCAATATTATAAAACTGTTGAAACATCACACTTATCATCATTGGCAACAGAAACTTCCATAATGTTTTATCAGGATGTTCCTTTGTCAGATCCATTACCATTCTTATCCCTCCCTCTGCCACTGTTTTTATATTCAAGAATGCCTCTGCATTCTTGCTGCGAGATGCGCGTCATGCAATGCATGACATACTTCTTCTGCGCATCTCTGCAATCCTGCCGGAGGCTATATCAGATGGGGGATTGACTCCCACCACTGATACTGATTTGTTACTCGCCACCTACAGAGGTGGGAGTCATCTCACATCTGATATAGAACAGTAACATTTTTCATTGTATCACTTCTTTATATAAATGATAACATATTTTACAAAGATATTTTTACAAGATATTTTCAATTCCCATCTGGTCATATGGACATGAAATTGCTATAATCAGAATATTAAGATTTTCAATTTAATTGAATTTCAAACTTATAAACAGACTCAATTAGCATTACACAAGGAGAATGAATCATGCCAGTATTTGATTTTAATGACACAACAGACGCTAAAAACAAATCCATTTGTACCTATACAACATTTCAATCCAGTGAATCTGACCCTTCCCCGGAAAAACCGATTATGTTACTTGATAACACAAGTAGAAAATGGGAGCATTATTCCTGTGGTGTTTTCACTAACCCTGTAAAGCGTACTTCCTTTGAATTTGATACAGAAGAAGGTACTTATACAGCAGATATTCTTCAAATCGACAGCCGCTTTGTAAGTCTTTTAAAATGGCTTGGACAGAACCATATCAACGTTCGCTTATCAGGAGAAAACCGACCAGATGGCTATGCGATATATCGTATACGTGAAATTGCATTTGGAGGAGGCACAAAGCTTTCAGCTGAAGATGGTTTTTTACAGTTTATGATTGACCGTCTTTTAGCAAGCAGCGCCCCTACAGAGGAAACTGAAGATGAAGAAGCCATGGAGGACGGTGATGAAATGAAACTTACAAGTCTTCAGAGCATCACTGACTTCATGACTTGTGCAGGTCGTACACTGCCGGATAATATCCGGCTCTGGGCAAGACGTAACCTTGCCGTTGCCCGTTCACACGAAGTTTCTCCTGAAGAGCGCCGCCATGCACAACGGGCACTTTCCATTATGATGAATATCCAATGGAAAAATAATTATTTTGAGGCAATTGATCCTGTTGAAGCACGACGCATCCTTGATGAAGAATTGTACGGAATGGAACGTGTAAAACAACGTATTATTGAAACAATCATTCAAATTAACCGAACACATACACTCCCTGCGTATGGACTTTTACTTATCGGTCCTGCCGGAACCGGTAAATCACAGATTGCCTATGCCGTAGCACGTATTCTGAAACTGCCTTGGTCAAGTCTGGATATGAGTTCCATAAATGACCCGGAACAGTTGACAGGAAGCTCACGTATTTATTCCAATGCAAAACCAGGCATTATCATGGATGCTTTCTCTATGGCAGGAGAATCTAATCTCGTTTTTATCATTAACGAATTAGATAAGGCTTCTTCCGGAAAAGGAAATGGAAATCCTGCCGATGTACTCTTAACATTACTCGACAACCTTGGATTTACTGATAACTATCTTGAATGTATGATTCCTACTTCCGGTGTTTATCCGATTGCAACGGCCAATGATAAAGATCAGATCAGTGCTCCTTTGATGTCACGTTTTGCAGTAATTGAATTACCGGATTACACTATCGAAGAGAAGAAAGTCATCTTCTCAAAATTTGCACTTCCAAAGATTTTAAAGAGAATTGGATTAAAGGAGAATGAATGTATTATTCCTTCTGATGCTTTGGATGAAATTATGAAAATCTATACAAACACTTCCGGAATACGTGATCTTGAACAGGCAGCTGAACATATTGCAGCGCACACACTCTATCAAATTGAAGTGAATCACGTTACTTCTGTTACATTTACAGCAGATATGATTCGAAAACTGCTTGTATAAAAACATATAAAATATTCGTTATTTCTTGATTTAAAAAAGATGATGTTGCCAAGCTTATAAAGAAAGCTTAAACAACATCATCTTTTTATTTCATTTTATTAATCAGCAATATAAACTTTTCCGAAATTAAATTTAAAACCTCTGTTATATTTCATTTCCTGCTTGATATCCACTGCGGATAGCTACCGAAATATCTGCTGTTCTTTCACCACTACAGTCTCCAACATATTCAAATGGAACTGTCAGCTTACTGTCATCAAAGAGATTTTTCTTTGAGCCAAGAGCATTGATGATTGTATCAGCTTCGATTGTTATATCTGCTCCGTCTTTTGTATTCGTTGCAAAAATCACATTATTTTCAATAGATTTTACTTTTGTATTTACATATTGTTTCACATCATGCTCTTCAAAATCTTTCATAATCAGCGGCATTACTGTCTCAGATTCTCCAGTTGCAATCTGAGACAGCATTTCAATAATACTGACTTTCAATCCTTTTTGTGCTAAGAATTCTGCGGTCTCTGTTCCTACAAGTCCCCCACCGAGAACGACACAATTTCCACTTACAGCCTCTCCATTTAAAACATCCCACGAAGATACCACATTACTATTTTCTACAGACATTGGAAGTTCCATATTATGTGCACCTATCGCCAGAATTACATTGTCATACTGATTCAATTCTTCATAGGCCGGCTCTGTATTCAATTCTACTTTTACAGAAAGTTCTGGGAGAATTTTTTCATAATATTCTATTGCTCTTAAAATCTCATTTTTTCTTGGTGGAACTGCTGCCAAATGAATCTGTCCGCCAATTTTTTCTGATTTTTCATAAACAACAACGTCATGTCCGCGTTTTGCTGCAACTCTTGCGGCTTCAAGCCCTGCAATCCCGCCGCCTACAACTGCAACTTTTTTCTTATCCTGTGCCGGTTTAATAAATACTGTACCTTCGTTTCCATTTTCTGCATTTAATACACATGAAATATAACGGCGTCCCTGAATCGCATCCACACAGCCCTTATTACAATTAAGACATTCTCTAATACATTCTCCGGATTCCGCTTTATTCGCAATATCCGCATCAGCTAGCATAGAACGTCCATAAGCTACGATATCAGCATCTCCGTCTTCAAGGATTTTCTCTCCTGCTTCTAAGCTGACAACACGGCCAACTGTTGCAACCGGAACAGATACCAGTTTTTTCACTTCTCTGGCAACCGGAAGTGTCCAGTTATATGGAACATCTCCCATCGGTGGGATTGTATCTCCCATGTTTCCTGTATGGTTCGCCTGAGCAACCTGGATCATGTCAATTCCTGCTTCATCAAGCATCTTAGCAAACTGGATTCCTTCTTCTGCCTCAAGTCCTCCTTTTCCACGAAGTGTTCCGTCAGGATTTACTGTAATAATTGGCAACTTGTACTCGATCATAAGATCCGGTGCTGCTTCTTTGATTGCTGCTACCACTTCAAGTGCGTATCTTGTACGATTCTCAAGGCTTCCTCCATACTGATCTTCTCTATGGTTCAGAATCTTAGAGCAAAGAGAACCAAGGAGACGGTCTCCATGTACTTCAATCGCATCGATTCCGGCTTTCTGTGCCTTTTCTGCACATGCAGCGATGCTGTTTTTAATATCTTCTAACTGTTCAACAGTTGCCTCTGTTACAAAATGCTGCATATCATGATGAAGTTTTGCATAAGCGCCTTTTGTAAGTCTGTCGCATTCTTCCATCTGTTTCTTTGCTTCTTCTGCATTTCCCTCAGCCTGTGCTTTTGCCGCAGCCTGTCTTGCGATACCTGCTTCCATGATCATGCGTCCTACTCCCGGTACATCATACTCCGGATGGAATAGCTGAAGTGCAAGCTTACAATCATACTTATGTAATGTGTCTGCCAGATTTTTATATACCGGAATCTGACTGTCATCATAAAGCTTCGGTGTCGGTGAAGCTGTTCTTACAGGAGCTACATCTCCGATAACAACATACGCTGCTCCACCTTTCGCAAGTCTTTCATAAAAGTTTAAGCTTCTCTCCCCAATAGATCCGTCTCTTTCTTCATATCCTGTTGTAAGCGGTGGAAACATGATTCTGTTTTTTAAAGTAAGATTTCCAACTTTAATTGGTTCTAATAATTTCTTTCCCATCTATATTCTCTCCATTCTGCTTTATTTCTTAATCTCTTTCAAACTAACACACTTATGATTCTTGTCAGCATTTGCTGACACATCTTTTTTTCAATTACAATTCTTCTGCCAGTTTGTGTCCTGCAGCAATTGCATCTTTCAGAGTTCCGACTTTATCACAATCTCCAATAAAATGAACTCTTTCTTCGGTATTCTCTACCTTGTTCGGTGCATATCCGACTGCAAAGATCAGTGTATCAGCATCTGTAATATGGTATTCCTGTCCATCCTTCTCATAAGTAATTGTAGTCTCATCAACCTTTGTTACCTGACTGTTCAGTTCAATCTTTACACCTTTTCTCTTGAGTCTCATTGTCAGCTGACTCTTCGCTGCTCCGCCTTCTCCCGGCATCAGTGATGGTGTCATCTCGATAATTGTAATGTCACGGTTTGCAGGGAACATATCATCAATCAATGGTGCAAGGTAATCTGCTGTTTCACAACCTACAGATCCGCCTCCAAGAACAACGATTTTTCTTCCTGGATATTTTCTTCCGGCAAGCACATCATCTGCTGTCATTGTCTGCTTAAAGACCTTGAAAGGAGGGATTTCCTTAGGAACTGCTCCTGTAGAACAGACAACCTCATAATCCTTAAATTCTCCGGCAAGCATTTCTGGAGTCACTTCACAATTCATACGAACTTCAATTCCTTCATTCTTTAGACGACGTGCCATAAATTTGATTACTTTACAAAGTTCCTGCTTTGCAATTGGAACGGCTGCAAGTCTGAGAAGTCCTCCCAGTTCTCCACTCTTTTCACAGAGAACAACTTCATGTCCACGTTCCTTCGCAACATACGCTGCTTCCATTCCTGCCGGTCCTCCGCCGATCACAAGAATTTTTTTCTTATCTTTAGCTTCTTCGATTTCTTCAGATTCAACCGATGGATTCACTGTACAGCTAATCGGATTACCAAACATAATTCCCGTCAGACATCGGCCACATCCAATACATGGACGAATATCATCCGTCTTTCCTGCAGCCGCTTTATTTGCAAATTCACTGTCACATAAGTTTGGACGACCAATCATACAAATATCTGTTTTTCCATTTGCAATCAATTCTTCTGCTACCCAAGGCTCATTAATTCTTGCAACTGTAGATACCGGAATATTCACATGTTTTCTGATTTCTTCACTTGCATGCGCATGAGGTGCAGGTGATGTACCAGGTGCCGGCATAGAACTTCCTCTCTTGATCGTGTTTCCTCCAGAAACATGAATGAAATCAACACCTGTCTTTTCAAGCTGTTTTGAGACATATATCATGTCATTAAGTGTCAATCCGCCTTCACTATACTCATCACCCGAAATACGGACATCAATGATAAAATCATCACCGCAAAGTTCACGAATCTTGGCAATTACTTCAAGTGTCAGTCTAAGACGTCCATTAATATCTCCGCCGTACTCATCTGTTCTCTTATTATAAAGTGGAGTAAGGAATCCTCCAAGCAGACCATGTGCATGTGCACACTGAATCTCAACTCCGTCTCCACCTGCAATCTGGAAACGACGTGCAGCTTCTCCGAACTGCTGAACCAATACATGCAGCTCTTCTACTGTGACTGCTCTCGGTGCAGATTTTGCATAATATGGTCCTACATTAGATGGTGCAATCAGCTGTGGTGTTCCCGGAATTGGAAATGCCATATAAGCCGGGTGGAATAACTGTGCCAGAATTTTTGTATCATACTGATGCACAGCATCTACCAGTTTCTTCCAGCCAGGAATATAAGAATCATCATAAATAGACATATCTCCCGGCAAATAAGTATATACAGGTTCTACTGTCGTAACTTCTGTAACAATAAGTCCGACCCCACCCTTTGCTCTGGCTGAGTAATGCTCAACTAATGCATCTGTCACATATCCTTTGTCTGCCATGTTAGTAGAGATTGGTGGCATAAAAATTCTGTTCTTTACAGTTGTTTTTCCAATTTTGATTGGCTCAAATAAATGTGGAAATTTTTCGTTCATTTTTTCTTTCCTCCGCTTTTGTTACAAATTGCTTCCCCCAAAACAATTTGATATTTTTTTATCATCACTGCATTATAACATTGTTTTCTCTATTTGAAAACAGCTTGTTTTTCCCTCCCATAAAATATTTTCTTCGTTAAATTATATCTGCGTTTTATTGTCAATTACTTAGCATCTTTTTCAATTCATCCACTGTGATTTCCGCATCATTTTCTATCTTTAAAGCTGCCTGTCCGGTCACCTTTGCCGCTGAATAAGATGTTCCATCCCCCACACTGGTATTCCCGCTCAAGGTCTTAATTTCCACCTGCTCGCCAACTGTGTAAACATCCACCCATTCCCCTCTTTGAGAAAATGCTGCGATTTCGGTACCGTCTTTATTCAAAGCTCCTACTGCCAGAACACTCTCATAAGCTGCCGGGTAATATCTTACAGCCCCGTTTTCTGCATAATCATTTCCTGCAGATGCAATAATAAGAACATTCTTCTTTTCTGCGTATTCTACCGCCCGTCTTACAGATTCTTTATCTAAAACAAGTCCCGCACTCAAATTGATAATCCTGCAGTGGTAGATGTCCACCGCATCCCGTATCATTTGTGCCAATGTATCATTATCAACCTGTTTTATTTTTCCATTTTCAAATACATTACTAACCAATGGAACAATCTGCGTATTCTTTGCTTCTTTTAAGATAATAGATGCCACCGCTGTCCCATGCCCGTAGGTATCTTCTGTGGATAATTTAGTATCTACATAATTTTTTCCTTCGGCTATATGTTCTTTTAAAATGGCATTCGTAGAAATACCTGTATCGATCACTGCAACACGAACCAATACTTTTGTTTTTTGCTCCCCGCATCCTTGAAATAATAATGCCATTATCACAACTATCAATATTGCTATGATTCTATATTTTTTATATTTTTTCACATTCATCTATAACACTCTTTTACGTTTATTTACTCCTTTATAATACCATAGGACACCACATAAATGGTGCCCTATCGGTATTTTTCACTTTGAAATTTTGCTTTTTTATGACCTGTTAATTGCCAAATACATCCTTGACTGTACCCGTTACCGGCTTCAGATTCTTAATATCGTTGTTCACATTCGGAGTCACTTCAAAATCCTGTGCCAGTGTCGCTGTAAATGTAAGTGCATTTGTTCCTTCTCCTCCCGCATATTGCACATTTGTCAAAGGAATATTTGCTACTCCCAAAAGCCCTATATTCGATACTGACTTGATTACTTCATCATAATGAACTGTAATTGAAATCTGTTCACCTGCTTTGTACTGTCCAAAGGCAAGGCAACTAACTCCAACCTGCTGTGGTGCCCGGTTATCAAGAATCATATAATGTAAATCTGTTGTACCGAACTGCCAGGCATTTTTTCCTTTTCCACTTTCTGCAAGTTCAAGCTGTACTCTGTCATTGATTCCGATCCTTGCATAGCACGGTGAGCCAAATACAACTTGTCCATTATGACTTTTACTCTCATATTCTGCTCCATTTGTCTTTGATCCGTTATATGGGAATGGAACATCAATCTTCCAACCCTTTCCCTGCAGGTCGAGCTTATACTCTGCAAAATATGCTCCGCCGCCATAAAATCTAAACCACAGATATCCGTCATTCACTTCATTCAAATCTGAAGTCATACGGAAACCGGCATTCGTTGCTGTTCCTGCAATGTATTTCTGCTTTGCCTCATCAACATTCTTGCTTCTCAAAACTTCCATCAAACTATTAAATGTATATGGAGTTCTTTCATAATAATGATAATTGTTTATCTTCGGATCTCCTGTACGGATTGTGTAACTGTGCCATTGATTATAGCATTCCTTTATCAAATCTTCCAAACAGTATGCTTTTTCTGCATCAATCACGCGCTGACAAGAAGTCTGTTCTCCTAATACGCCTCCGCAGGTTCCTATTGTATCTACAATTTTATAAAGCTCTATATTATAATAGCGAGCCGTATTATTTAACTGGAATCCTGCTGCACTGTCCGCTGTTGTGTTCATTCCCCACTCTTCAATCGTGAATGTTTTTTCCATATCGTTCTGTCCAAATGTCAAATATACATCTTCTCCTCCGACATGTTTGAAATGACATTTATCACTCTCTGAATCAACGGTAGAACCATATGCAGTTCCATTTACTGTACGATAATAAATATGCTGTGGATTTGTTGTTGGCACAGTACCTTCCGGTAAAGTTCTAGTCACTTTGTAGATTAAATGATTATCCTCTTTTCCTACGTATACCAGATTAAATGTACCTCCATATCCCCATTTTGCTGTCAGCTTATAATCTTTTTGTGCTCCCTTTACAATCTCAGATACCAATGTATCCCCATCGTACCATCCAAGGAACTGATAACCGTCTTTTGCATCCGGTGCTTCCAGCTGTATGTCATTATCTTCAATACTATAGCTTTCTGGATTTGTCTGACTGATTCCTCCTGCTCCAAGATTATATGTGATTTTAAATACATTCAGCTCCCATACAGCATATAATGTTACATTGCCTTCACCTGTAAGATTCTTAACATTTTGACCGTCTTTATAAACAACTGTTCCATCTTTTTCCAGTGCCCATCCGGTAAATGTATATCCCGGTTTCTTAAAGTTTCTCATTTCAGAAATCAGCTCCAGATTGTCCGCTTCATCGTACATCATCAGCTGTGTTTCTACCGGCACTGTATCACCCAGACAACTGTCAAATGTAACGGTGTATGGGTTTGGATTCCATTTTGCATAGAATCGCCAGTCATGTAGTGCATCCAGTATGATTGTTCCACTAACCTTCTTTGTAAGAGATGAATCACTATACCATCCATCAAATGTATAGCCTGGTTTTCCTACCGGTTCGTGTAAATTAAATGTGTTCGATACAACGGTAAATTCAGTCGGGTTATCCGGTGCATTTTCTGCTCCATCCATATTTTCATATAGAATCTGATATGCCTTCGGCGTCCATACTGCATACAAATGTACTTCGCTCTGATCAACTGCTGACAATTTACTTACTGTCTGGCAATTAGCATATACAACCTCTCCGTTTGGTACCAATGACCATCCGGCAAATGTATAGCCTTCTCGCACATATCGATTTGTATCCAGCATTTTCACTTCTGTATATGAGAAATTTTGAACCTTACTTCTGTCTTCCTCATTGTTGGAATGGAATACAACCTTATAGCGGTTCTCACTCCATTTTGCATAAAGTATAATATCACCCGTACTCTTTGCAGGAATTGCCACAACAGCATCATCACTTAAATCTGCCTTTTCGTGCCATCCTTCAAATCTGTACCCTTCTTTTTCTGCCGCTGATAGTGTAAGCAGGCCTGTTTCAATATTATATTGTACCGGATTCGTATTTGTTGCTCCATCTGCGCCGTAATAATCAATCTTGTAATTGATCGGTATAAAACGTGCATAAATGGTGTGGTCGCCTGTCGCTGTTACCAGTGTCTCACCTGTAATCTCTGTGCCGCCTTCTTGCTCTGAATACCATCCGGCAAAAGTATATCCTTCCTTTTCAAGCTTCGGTAGCGTATCATAAGCTGTTCCGTATGTAACCGTTTTTGTCAGAAGCTCACCATCACCTGTTACATATCCTCCGTTTGGCTCCATTGTAAGCTGATAGCTTTGAGGAGTCCATACTGCTTTATAAGCAAGATCCTTCGCCGGCATATTCTGCTCTATCTTCATGTTCCATACACAAGAATTTCCATCCTTTACAGCTGCCGGTGCTATGATTGGTGCGTCATAATAGACTTGTCCTTCTGTATAGCCAGCCACTGCCATACCGCCATCCAGATCCCAGCTTAAGGAGTATTTATTTCTCGTATAATAATAGTCTGCCACATTTACCCGCTCATCTGTTGTTACTATGATCTGCTTTGCTTTTTCCGGTGCTGTAAATCCTGTATATTGTTTTAATTCCGGCTCGATAACACTATCCATTACCGCTGTTTGGTGAACGGATTCTTTTAATGTATAATTTTCAGAACCATCCACATTTTGCTGATAATAATTCACTGTATATCCATACTGGCCTGCCACCCATCTTGCCTGTAATACCGTATCTTCTGCCGGCATTGTATGACTTGTGAATTTTTCTTCTCCTACATACCAGCCTTCAAATCCATATCCTTCTCTTAGCGGAATCGGAAGCTGTAATTCTGATTCATATTTACCATAAATGACAGAGTCGACACCCTCTGGAAGTATACCGCCATCCACATTCAATGTAACTGTTACATCCTTGCGTTTATACTCATAACGGACACACGTACTTCCATCTGCTGCAATTGACACTGTCTGCACTTCCGGTATTATAAATCCTTCATAATTCTTTGTTTCTAACGTTACCTGACTGTCCGATGTACCTTTTAGCTCATCTGTATCTGCAAGAACCATGTTCCAATCGAGTGCTTCTTTGTAATGCTCTACTTTATAAGAAGTGTCTGTATTTGCCTCCCATTTTGCATAGAACATCTTATCTCCTACAGAGCCTTTTTTAATTTCCCTGACTACTTCTCCTTCATATGCTTCATTCTCATACCATCCCTTGAATGTATATCCTTTTCGTACAGGGTCCATCAATGGAATGGTTTCTGTCTCAACATTGTAATTTGACGGATTTGTATTTATCAGCCCTTCTGCTCCATTGTAAATAATGTTGTAATTCTTCATTTTCCATACTGCATACAGTGTAACGGCTGCTTCATTTTCGGCCGTCAAATTCAAGACACTTGCAGTATTTTCATATTCCACACCTGTTCCTTTTCGTGTGGTCCATCCAAGAAAATCATATCCATCCAGTACAAATGCATTTTCATGTAAATTCTGTCCTTCATCATATGCAAACTGCATCTGCTCCATCTCGCCAGTAGCCGCATCATGATTCTTATCAAACTGCACTATATATGTATTCGCTTTCCATAAAGCTGTGTATGCAACATCTCCGGTTCCCATCTTATTATCCGGTTCTACTACATTTACCCCGTCTGTACTCCAACCGATAAATGTATATCCCGTCCGCTGCATTTTTTCCGGACTGTGGATATGATCTCCATAATAAGATTCCTGACTTGACGACTGTTCTCCGTCTCCGGTGTCATAACCATAAGAGAAGCTTATTTTGTACTTCTCACGTTTGTAGTTAATCTTGATTATAGATTTTCCACTTCCCTCTACAACCGCAGTTTCTTTTGCAAGTCCATTTACTGTAAGATTTTCAAATACAACTCCATTTTCTTCCACATATTTTTGTTCAGCAGTCGTCTCACCATCGATTGGAAGATTTCTCAACGTGTCTGCCGAAATCTCTTCTCCTGTAAAGCCCATGCCTTCATGCAGATGTTTCAGTTTATATTTTCCGTCGATATCCTGTACATAATACTCTACTCTGTAAGCTGTATCCGGATTCTTCGTCCACTGTGCGGTATAGACAAGATTCTCTGTTCCCATGCTTGAAACAACTTCGCTGTCCCATCCGGTAAATGTATATCCTTTTGCCGCCATCATTGGTGCAATGATTGTTCCGCCATATTTCAAATCGTAAGTAACCTTTTCTCCTCCGACTTCACCCGGATCAAATGTAACTGTATGATTTTCTAATGCGTAATAATAACGTAATACAGAACTTCCATCTGCACTGATCTTGATTTCCTGTTCTGCCGGCATCCGATAACCAACATATTCTTTTATCTCTGGTGTCACGAAACTTTCCGTTGTACCGGTCAGTTCCTCTGCTTCTGCCAGCTCATATTCTCCTGAGCGCAACTGCTCTGTATAATATTCTACACGATATGGTGTATCTGCTTTGGCAACCCATTTTGCATAGATATTTGTATCTGCTGCAGGCATGCTCTCCGGAAATTCATAAGCTTCTGTCAATGCCTCATCACTATACCAGCCTGCGAAATCATATCCTGGTTTTACAGGGTCTGCCGGTTTTTCTACTTTTGCTTCAAATTTTGCATTGATGATATTGATATAAGTTCCACCGTTTGTATATGGAACAATGACATATCCGTCACGCAGATTGTCCCAGTACAGAGAAATTGTTCTCTGGATTGGTCTTGATGAAAATGCCAATGGGTAACGAATCCACGTAATAATCATCTCGCCTTCCAGTTTTTTATCATCTTTTTCCGGATTTACACTGACCGTATTTGTCTTCGGGTCATATGTGAATTTATCATTTGTCATGCGGATATCAAAATTTTTACGATTCGTCAGGCTTTCTGCCTTATTTGAATCATACTCATCATTGTAAATTGCCTGCTTCTCCTGACCGTCCTTCAAATCCAGATAATCCATAGAGAATACTGCATCCGGAAGCATTGCATCCCTCACATGCTGCTTCAACTTGATATCCGGCATCTCTTCTTGTTTTGTCGCAAAATCCAGCACATTATCTTGTCGGCCGACCGTCCACAGTGACCATTCATTATCATACAGCTTCAATTCTGTAGAGAAGGTATCCTTTAGCGCCTGGGCTTTTAATCCGACCTCCAGATATGCTCCCACATCAATAAGCATTGCTCCATTATATTGCTGGTCGCGTCCATTACTTGTGCTATACCTCAACTCATAGTAGAAATATCCCCATAGCTTACTATACGCACCGGCTTCCGACCTGAATCCGACCGATGCCAGATCTGTTGTAAACAATCCGATTTTAAATTCAAATTCTAATCCTGCTTTTATTTCCAGTCGTCCCATTGTATAGAAATCAAACTGATATGTCTCTTCTAACAATGTAACAGTATCGTTGTAAACCGCTCCTGCAAATACATCGATTGTATACGTGTATCGTTTTCCTGTCATATATTCAAAATCGAATCCGACAGAAATGCATGCATTCATTTTTACAACAAAATCGATTTCTGTATTAATTGCAATAATCGGAAACGGCGGTGGAACCTGCTGTTCGTTGTCTACAATATTCTGTTCAATGACGCGTACCCAATCCGACTCTCCTTTCATCATTTCACTGTAACGTTTGATCAGATTGCTTTTTCCCTCTTCTGATTCGTCATCTTCTCCGTTTTCCTTATTGCTGTCGATCAAATCTTTAATCTGTCCTGCAATCTCTACGCCTTCATCAAAATGTTCATTTCCGCTTTCGTCATTTGACTGGGTCATCATCATAGCATTGACTTCCACACCGGTATAATTCAATACATCCACATTGGCTGTCACGCGATATTCGGCAATATATGGGAAGATTCCCCATACCTTCCAGACTGCTTTGCTTCTTACTCCGAGGTCAATCCCTACCTCTTCTGCAAATGTTCCGCTAATGTTGATCACAAGCTGATTATTCGAGCCCTGCTTCCCAATCGTAATTTTTGCCTGCACTTCCAGCTGAACGCTAAGACCTTTATCCTTTGCAGCGGTTCCGTTCGCCTGATTAAGCTTGGTCGGGTGTGTGCTAATCGTTGCTTTTGGATATCCTTGTTCCATCTCACACTTTGCAGAAATATTAGATGCCATCAGCTGTAACTCTTCCGGCGAAACAGGTGTTCCATCTTCCAGAGTTACTTTATAATCTTCCAGATTGAGATTCTCACTTAGTTTTGTAAAATTCTCTGTTGCAAGTGCCATTGAGCCAAGATATTGTGCCGCTTCTTCTGCGAATCCACTTTCCAGGGCCTGCTGCTCAATCTGTGACTCCAAAGCCTCTGTATCTACTCCTTCAAGCATATCTGTACCGGTCATCGTATCTTCTGCGTAAATATCCATCGCCTGCTGTACTTCATCCCAGCCAACCTCTGTAAATCCGATGGTTGTCGTATCACCTGCGCCTGACTTTACTCCTGTAATTTTTCCATATTTCTCAAGCTGTGCAGCATCGCTTCCGCTTTCCACTCCAAATGTTCCGCTATAGAACATAATGAAGTCTCCGACATCCACTGTTGTCTGACTATCCAGTTCGATATTTGCATACACATCGGCAGAATAATCAAGCAGTTGATTATTCACTGTGATCGTATCTGCTGCTTCATCCATATCTGCCCCTATTGGAATCGGCAACATATCCGGCTCAAAAATAACATCTTCCGGCTGTGCATTTTTATAACTATATCGGTTTCCATTTCTTGCAGTAATCTCTATATATGCAAGCTCACCATTCTCTTCCTTCGGCGTATCCAATGTACGTTTGTCCGGTCTTAATCCTGCATAAATAGAAACGATATCGCCTAAATGGAGTTCTCCCTTTGTATAATCAAATTCTCCCTGCGTCATATTAGCAGGTCCAAGTGTTCCGTCCTTGTCCGCCTGATAAAGTGCAATACTCAATGTTTCAACACTCTTATCTCCTGACGTGATATTGCTGACATCCTCTATCGGGATATAAACAATCCCATCATTTAAAGATGTATTCAATACTTGCTTCTTATCTGTTGTAAAATTATATTCTCTTACTGTCTTCGGCTGATCTTCAAAACAAAGTCTGGTATCTGTTAAGGAAACCCGATATGTACATCCTTCGGCAAATCCATCCACAGCATCCATTTTTCCATCTTCTGAAACCGGATTCTTACCTGAGATTGTAAATCTTCCATTTCCGCCTGTCACTTCTATGATATCTGTCTGCTTTGGATCTGTGAGATTCGAAGCTGTAATCCCGGCTTTCACAGTGTCCAGATCCAATTTTTTATTCTTCGCTTTTACTATGATCTTAAAATCTGTCTTAACTCCTGTTGCACTGGCAAATGTCACCTGTTCTACATTTTCAAGTGGTGTCTGTGCCGCGTATTCTGCATAAAGACTTACATTGCTGTTAATCTCATCTTCTTTTGAAGCAAGCTTTTCCCTGTTCTTATCATAATACCAGCTGACAAAAATATAATTATCGCGATAAGGTGTCGGCAGTGAACTAATCTTTGTTCCTTTGTTTACTTTACGTGCTTTTAATTTACTTCCGCCTTCTGTATAAAATGTAACCTTATACTGTTTTATTTTTGTATCTTCCGGCTTCTTATCGTCGTTTCCTGTAATCTTATCGACAACTTTGTCTATAAAAGATTTATTCGGATTCTCCGGCTGTTTGCTCTTTTTTTTGGTATTCACATTTGAAGAAGCAGCCTTTTTATTATTTGTAGAATCTGCTTTTTCTTTATTTTCCGAGGATTGAATACTCTTATTCTCAGACTGTTGGCTACTACTTTGAGCCGACTTTTTCTCTTCTTGCTTTTTCTCTGCCGTCTCTTTCTTTTCTTTTGCTAACTGCCTCTCTACTGTAATATCTGAATCGGCCTTCCTCTGCTTCCCATTTTTATTTGCAAAAAATCCTGCCGCAGACAGCGATACTACCGTCAATACAACGATAAGTATTATGATTCCTTTCTTATCATTCCAAAATTTTTTCCACATATGCGTTCCCCCTGTGTTCTTTTTTTCCTGCGCTATATTTGTAAAAACATGAATGAATCTTTGTTTACAAAATACCTGATTTTCCTATATTCTATAGTACAAAATTTCATTCTTTTTGAGGAAACACCTACATGAATTACACTTTTTTCGACATGAACGATACCTTATCTCTATGGCATTTTATTTCATTTCAAGTTATAATAAATTCACATGAAACTACAGGAGGAAGCGACTTATGAAAATCGCTATATGCGACGACGATAAAACAGAACGACTTCAAATTTTAGAACTGTTGGAAGGATATTTTAAAGGAAGAAAAAACATGCCCGCTATCAAAACCTTCAGCAGCAGCATTGAGCTTGCTTCCATTGCCCGCTATGAACAGTTTGACCTCTATCTTCTTGATGTTATCATGCCTATATTAAATGGCATCGAGCTGGCAAAAGAAATCCGTGGATTTGACAAAGCTTCCGATATTATTTTCCTTACATCATCACCGGAATTTGCTGTCGAAAGCTACACAGTCAAAGCTGCCAATTATCTTGTGAAGCCAATACAAAAAGCTGCTTTTTTTCAGGCTTTAGATGATATTTTGGAAAAGAGAATGGAAGAATCCGGCAAATCAATTATTGTAAAAAGTTCGCTTGGTGTACATAAAATTTATTTGTCCGGATTGATTTATGTGGAAGCACTGAATCGAAAAGTAATTTATTATCTAAAGAATGGAGAACAGATCACAACTGCGGAACGTTTTTCATCGGTATGTGATATACTGATGCAAAACTCAGAATTTATTCTTCCGCATCGTTCCTTCCTTGTAAACATGAATTACATCCGTTCGATCACTACTACAGATATGCATTTACAAAATAATAAGATTATCCCTTTAGCACAGAGAAGGGTGGCAGATATTAAAAAACATTATCTTGCATTTCAAATGGAGGAGGTTTCACCATGAATTTTGCAACGCTTTGTGATTTTATCAATTATGGACTGGTTCTTTTTTTCGGAATTGTCGTCTCGCTTTATCTTGCAGACTTTCCATTTGAAGATCATAAAAGTTTTTACACACTGACAATATGCGGTTTCGGGATTGTACAGATTCTCTTCTATCTCATGATGGGTGAAACAACTCTGTACCATTGTTATCCTTTATTGATCCACCTGCCGCTTTTTCTGTTAATTCGATTTGGGTTGCACCGCAACCTCTATCTATCTATGATTGCAGTACTGTCTGCTTATTTACTATGTACACCGAGAAAATGGTTTGGAACACTGATTGCATCCTTTTTTGATTACAATCCTGTTATATCCGATATTGCTTCCAGCCTGATTACAATTCCACTTTTATTTTTTGTTATAAAAATAATCGCACCTTACATTATTAAACTAAAATATGAAAATAAAACAACACAAATGTTACTTTTCCTATTGCCTCTTTCTTACTATATTTTGGAATATATTTTTACAGTTTATACAGATTTACTTTATACCGGCGGTGCAGTTGTCATTGATTTTCTTGACAGCTTTCTTGTACTGCTCTATTTTATTCTCTCAATGCTCACGATTGAATATGCAAGCCAGCGAAGTCGTACCGAGCGTGAAAATTTACTTCTCACCACTGTTTCTTCCCAGGCAAAAAAAGAGATTGCGCAGCTTTCTGATTCCAAAAAGCAGGCCGCAATCTATCGTCATGATTTAAAACACCATATGAACTTTATTCAAAACTGTATGCAAGAACAAAAAACTGAAGAAGCCCTCTCTTACATTAACGAAATCTGTACAACATTGCAGTCTGGTGCAATCCAAAAATACTGTGAAAATGAATCTGTCAATCTGATTCTCTCTTCCTATATTGAAAAAGCACAGGCACTTCAGATCCAAACTACAATTTCTGTAACTGCAACTGATTTTTCAAGATTTCAGATTACAGACCTTTGCAGCTTACTTTCAAATGCTCTGGAAAATGCGATTCATGCGTGTACACAAATCACATATCCGGAAGGTCGTTATATCAATCTGAAATTCTATGAAAAAAATGAACAATTATGTATCAACCTTGCAAACAGCTACGAAGAAGAACCTGCTTTTGAAAATGACATTCCCGTTTCACACAAAAGTGGACATGGCTTCGGTGTACAAAGCATGATTTCTGTCGTAAATAAATACTCAGGCATCTATGGTTTCTTTGCCGAAAATGGTGAATTTAGATTTCAGGCAACATTTTAAAAATGTTGTCTTCTAATTCACCGTCATAAAATAACTCAGGCTGATTTCATTTGTTGCTACATCCGCAAGATTTAAGCAGCTGTTTCCCATACGGTCGATCAGATGAAGAATATTTGTGAATGGTGCTGTCAGACTTGCTTTACATTTTCCTTTATTTACACGTTGCAGATGCGCCTTTCTCATCTTAATATCCAAATCCATGATCTTATCTTTTCGCTTAACCATTTTATCTATCCGAACCGATTTATCTCCCTGCAATGCCTTCATTGAATCAATAAACATTTTTTCCAGTGTTCTTAGACTCTTCTGTAATTCATCCATTGCTTCCGACGTATATTTATATTTATTTTGTTCCTTCTCCCGGATACATTTTGCAATTTCCACACTTAAGCTTCCCATACGTTCCACATCACTTAAAATATACATTAAGCTCGCTGTCTGAGCTGCCTGCTGCTCTGTCATTGTTCCGGAAGAAAATAAAAGTGCCAGATATTCAGTTGTTTTATCCGTCAATGATTTAATATTTTTACCCTTCTCAAGCAAGCCCTCCAATTGACTGATATCTTCTGTTTTAACTAATTCAATTGTATTACTTACCGCATCCTTCACTATATCACTGATATGCAAAATCTCTTTTGCTACCAGCTGAAGTGCTGCTGTCGGCTGATTTGTCATCTTCTCATCCAAATACAATGGCTTTGCCGGATCTACCGCAACTGCCTTTCCATCTGGGATTAAAGTCATAACAATCTTAACCATTACATTAATCAGACATACCCAGATCAAAGTCATTGTAATATTAAATACTGTATGTGAATTTGCAATCTGTCGGGAAATCACTTCGATTTCCGGTCCTTTCGGCGAAATATACTGAATCAGTGCTGCAAATGGTTTAATAAACCAGATAAACAGCAGACATCCTGATACATTAAAAATACAGTGTGCTACAGCTGTTCGTTTTGCATCCTTATTCTGTCCGATGCTGGCTAAAAGTGCTGTGATCGTTGTTCCGATATTATCTCCAAGAAGAATCGGGATTGCTCCTGTCAATCCTAATATACTTGTCACACCATCCGGTCCGGCCTGAGCTGCAAAGTTCTGTAATACTGCGATTGTTGCACTACTGCTCTGTACTACCAGAGTCATCAATGTACCGACCGCAACTCCAAGTACCGGCATATTTGATACTTTCGCGATCAAATCTGTAAATACCGGGCTAGATGCCAGTGGCTTCATAACATCTCCCATCGTTTCAATTCCAAGGAACAACAGACCGAAGGCAAATATCGTCTGTCCGATACTTTTTACCTTCTCTGACTTCGCCACAAAAGAAATGATAAAACCGATAAATATGATAATGTAAATATAATCTGTAATTTTAAATGCAATAATCTGTGCCGTCATTGTCGTTCCGATATTCGCACCGAAAATAATGGAAATTGCCTGTGGCAGGCTCATCAATCCTGCACTTACGAAGCCAATCGCCATAACTGTAGTCGCACTACTGCTCTGCAAAACTGCAGTTGTGATTGCTCCTGCCAATACCCCTAAAACTGGATTTCTTGTCAACAGTGCTAAAATACTTTTCATCTTCTCGCCTGCCGCTTTTTGCAGACATTCACTCATCATATTCATGCCGTAGATAAATATTGCAAGACCACCTACAAGCCCAAATACAATCTGTAACTTCTCATTCATACCAATTCCTCACATTATTTCAAATATTATTTTCTTGTTTCATGCGAGTTAATTGTATGTAATACGTATGCAAGATAAATCAAATTTATGTTAAATGTATGTTAAATCGTAAAAGAAGTTATTTAAGAAGGCATATTTTCACTAACTCACTTCTAGAAATCCGCCTTGTATTAACATACGCATATCCAGATTTCTCAGCTTTTCCCCAAACAAAATCTGTACGCGCTCTTCATCCATTGAGACGACAACCCCATCACCAAACTTTTTATGTTTCACGAGTACACCTGCTCCAAGCTGTTCTTTAAACTTCTTATATTCTTCAGCCGTCGTTGGCTTCATCCTTGATTTTGTATTCTGTGCATATGGATTTGCCTGAGAAAATATTTTATTAGCGGAAACTACTTTCGTGCTATTCTTTTGAATAAATGTTTTCCCTAATATTTCCCTGCAAAATGAACTTTCCCTGTTTGTTGTAAACAGTGTCAGTTGTTGTTTTGCCCTTGTAACACCGACATAAAATAAGCGGCGTTCTTCCTCGTAAGTCTGCAATTCTTCCTTAGAAGCCCGCTTCGGATTTTGCAAAGCCTGCTCCGGCAAAATTCCATCCACCACATCGATCAGATACACATGCTCATATTCTAACCCTTTGCTTGCATGTATCGTAGAAAGAATAAATGGACACTGTGCATCCGATTGTTTTTCCAAAATGATAGATTTTAATTCTTCCAGACGTTTTACGAGCCGCTCGGGCGATTCTTCCCCGGCTCCCAGCATCCGTAAAATTTCCAGTTTGCTGTCGCTTACCCCGATTCGATTCAAATATTCACGATATCCCATATATTGTGAAATTCGATTGACCGCTTTATCTCCACTTTCCTGCAGCATATTTTGCAAATGCGTCCGCACTGATTTGACGCATCCTATAACATGTCCGCTCAAGCCTTGATAATCTGCCGCCACATCAAGCACCGGCAAATCCTTTTCCTCACTAATTTCCGCTATCCTCATAGCCTCCTGCTTACGAAGATATGTACCGATCTTATAATATACCTGCAAAAATGCTTCCGTATCTTTCGGATTCAGCGCTAATTTAATAATGTTCACAACATCTAAAACTATTCTATGCGAAAAAAATGTCAGTTCTGCATTTCTCATCTGATATGGAATGTTATTTCGCTCTAACAGATCAACCAACGGCAAAATACATTCATTATCCCGATACAGCACTGCTGTTTGCGTTGTACAGTCATCCGCAACTTTCATAAGATAACTGTACTGGGCTTTCCTGCTTTTTAGAGAAATCTCTTTAATTTCGTCCATTCTTTCCTTTGTTGCCCGCATATGCTTTTCATGACGCAATGTATTTTTCTGGATAAATTGGTCTGCTGCCTCAACAATACTGGCATTCGAGCGGAAGTTATCTTCCATCAACAGCACCCTTGCATTCGCGTGATTCTTTTCAAATGACAACAATGCTTCCGGATATGCCGCACGAAATCCATAAATACTTTGATCCTCATCTCCGACCATAAACAAATTTTCCGTTTTAGAAGCAAGCAACGCAATAATCGCATGCTGGATTTTCGATGTATCTTGTGCTTCATCCACACAAATATAAGGATATAAATTTTGAAAATGTTCCAGTAATTGAGGGAATTTACGAAGCATTGTATATGCGTATACCATCTGGTCATCATAATCCATCAGATGATGTTCCCGAAGCTGCCTGCAGTATTCCTTATAAATAATCGAAATTTTAATATCTTCTTTTTCATCTAACTTAAGAATATCTTCTTCACTCAACATCATGTTTTTAATATATGTAATAAGCGTACGGACATTTTTCAAATCACTCTCTGTCGCAAATTCATGTTGAACCTGCTGATAAATTTTAGACAACATTCCTGCTGTCATCTTTTCATCCCGGACCAGTTCAAACGCTGTCCTGCCAACCATTTTTCCATAATATTGAATAATTTTCGCACATATCCCATTAATCGTCCGAAACTCTAAGCGCTCTGCCATATCATTTCCAAAATAACCTGCAAAACGCTTCGCCATATCCTTTGTTGCCGCAACCGTATAAGTAACTGTTAATATTTTACTTGGATCAATCCCCTTACAATACACCATATATCCCAATCGGGTCACTAATACTGTAGTCTTCCCGGATCCCGGTACAGCAAGAAGCAGTACAGGACCATCCACGCTCTGTACCGCTTCTTTTTGCTGAGTATTCAATTGTATCGGGAATCTCTGTTCAAATTCCTTCCAATTCATCGTTCTCTTACTATCCTATCTTTCTTGTCTTCTCTTCCTTGCAAACCAATCTATTTGTCAGGCAGCAATAAATGGATTATAAAATCTTCCCCACTTTATCGTCACACTCAGGCTTATCACCAAAAGCACAACCCCAAATCCTATCACTGCAAAGTCTGCCTTTGCAAATGGACGTTTCATATACCAGGTTCGTTTTGGGTTCTTTCCAAATCCGCGCAATTCCATCGCATTTGAAATCGTATCGATTCGATTCAGGCTTGTCAGAATCAATGGTAATAAAATACTTACTGAATTTTTTAATCTTGCAAAAAAACGCTCATTCTTTCCAAGCTCTACACCTCTTGCCTGCTGTGCCTGACTGATACTGTGATAATCTCTCTGAATATCCGGAATATAACGCAATGCTATCGCAACTGAATAACCCACCTTGTAGGAAACCCCGATGCTGTTAAGACTTGCCGCAAATTCACTTGGATTTGTTGCAGAGATAAATAATATTGCAACCGGTAATGCCACGAAATATTTCAAAGAAATATTCAACATGTAAAACAATTGCTCTGCTGTCAGATCATATCTCCAGAACAAATGACATAATACATGTCGTGTACCATATAATGTTGTTCCCTGATTTGGATCAAACAAAAATATAAACAAATTGTTCAAAAGCAGGAATATCAACATAAAGACCATCATAAACCGCACTTCTTTCAGTTTGATCTTACTCAATCGAAATGCCACAATACTCACTGCAAATAATCCTAACAATACCCACGTATTATATGTAATCATACTCGCAAATGTAAATAGTAAGAAGAATGCAAGCTTTGTTGTTCCGGTCAACCGATGTATGACACTTTTTCTCGGCAGATAATTTAATACAGTTTTAGCAGCCATGTTTTCTTACCTCCCGGTCTTCTTCTATAAAGCATTCTACAAATTCTTCCGGCGGTACAATACCGCATCGGTTTGCCAATGTAAATAAGCTCGTCTCCTTTAAAGCTGCATGACCTATCAGCTCCGGGTCACACAGCACTTCTGCCGCACTGCGGTCTGCGATCATCTTACCATCTGCAAATACCACTGCCCTTGGCGTATATTCCAGCATCAGATGCATATCATGTGTGATCATAATGATCGTTACACCCTGCTCGTTTAGCTTTCTTAAGAACTCCATAATTTCTGTATAATGACGGAAATCCTGTCCTGCTGTCGGTTCATCCAAAATAATAAGTTCCGGATCTTGTACTAGCACACTTGCGATTGTCACACGTTTCTTCTGGCCAAAGCTAAGTGCGGAAACCGGCCAGTTACGGAATGGATACAACCCACATATTTTCAAGGTTGCTTCGACTTTTTCTTTGATTTCTTCCTGACTCAATCCTTGATTCTGTAAGCTCAATGCCACTTCCTCAAAAATCATCGTCTTCGATATCATCTGATTTGGGTTCTGCATTACATACCCGATATATTTTGCACGATGTCGGATGTTCTCTTTAAGCAAGTCCTTTCCTTTAAACAGAATCTCACCAGAATCCGGTGTTTCAAAACCACATATCAATTTTGAAAATGTTGATTTTCCAGCACCATTCTTCCCAACAATACTTACCATCTCTCCTTTGGAAATGGATAGACTGACATCACTTAATATCTTCTGCCCTTTCACATATCCAAACTCCAAATTCTTCACTTCCAACAATGCTTCTTTTTTATCATTATTTTTTAATACCGGATGTGACTCAAACCATTGATTGAGTTTTTTTGTATCTTTCTCATCTAATACTACCGAATCTACGTGAGATGCTTTCTTCTGTGCGGTTATTTCAATTCCTGCATAACGCATAGCGGTAACATACAATGGCTCACGAATCCCGTTCTCGATCAGCAAATTAGACGCAAGTAATTCATCCGGAGATAAATCTGCCAGAATCTGTCCATCATTCATTAGAATAATGCGGTCCACATCTCGCCAAAGCACATCTTCCAAACGATGTTCAATAATCAATACTGTTGTATCTGTTTTCTGCTGGATCTCATCAATCAATTCGATGGTCTGCTTTCCTGTCGCCGGATCAAGACTTGCAAGCGGCTCATCAAACAGCAAAATCTTCACCTGATCCACCATAACTCCGGCCAGACTTACTCGTTGCTTTTGTCCGCCGGACAATTCATGCGGAGCATAATCCAAATGATGCTCAATCCCTACCAGTTCTGCCACATGTTTTGTAATGGAATGCATCTCATCCTGCGGTGTACAACTGTTTTCCAATGCAAATGCGATATCTTCGCCAACTGTCAAACCTATAAACTGACCATCCGGGTCCTGCAGCACAGTTCCGACATAGGCAGCTAATTCAAAGATACTGCTCTTGGTGGCATCTACTCCATTCACCTCCAGTGAACCCTCACATTTTCCTGGATTCGAATATGGATTTAATGCGTTAATACATCCGGCCAATGTACTTTTTCCACACCCGGAAGGTCCTGCGATCAACACACGCTCACCGGGATATATGTCTAGATTAATTCCTTTCAGTGTCGGTTTTTTCTGTGCACGATACTGAAAAGAATAATTTTTAAAAGAAATAATCGGAGAATTCTCGTTTATCATTCATGATCCTCTTTCCTATGAACTAAATATAGCTGTCATTTCATATGATAGTTATTCTACCACAAGAAATGACAGCTGTAAGTCTTTTTTTCAAAAAAATCTTATTCCTGATCCAAAGATCCTTTCTTTGCGATTGTCTTTGTATAAGCCAGGATCAAAAGTCCTCCAACAATTACACCTGTAATTGTATTAGAGATTGCTGCAAATACACCCTGAGCAAATACTTTGTTTGCCGGTTCTGCATAGATCAAGATATCAAGTACAGGTGCTACAACTACCCATCCAACTACATGTGCAATTACATTAGCCAGAACGAAAATAGTCATCTTACCTTTTCCGAAATCTCCATCTTCTACTTTTAATTTCTTAGCAAAGATTCCAATCACTACACCTACAAATGCTGATGTGATAACCCAGCTCCACCATGGGCTTCCTCCCCATGACAGGTCAATCAATGTGTGACCGATGAATCCGATCAGTCCACCGGCAACCGGTCCGTACATTGCAGCTAAAAGCGCAAGTACTGCATACTGAAGACTGATATTAGTATTCGGCACAGGACTTGGAATTGCTACAAAACGTCCAAGTACAAAGAATAGTGCTGCACCGATACCTACCGCTACAACTGTTTTGATACTGCTGTTACTTTTCATTTGTATATCCTCCTCTACATTTCTCTCATACTAGGCTCTATCAAAGCCTTTTCATAGTATACGATTATTACAGGCTTTTTTCAAGATACAAAATCTGTAATCAGTTGCTTTTCTACTTATTTATAAGTAGAAAAATAACCTTTCAGAGATTTCCTTATAACAGTTGACAAATATTAGTAAAACATTTACGATAAAATTTAGCAATACCGAAGAGGTCTATTGCTTTTATTTTGGGAATTTTTCTTTGATCCGGTTCATAGATTCCGGATTATTTCTATGTTGATGGGGGACATAATTATGGAGAAGAAAAAAAGGGGGTTTTCCCACACAATTGAGATGACCAGCGGGTCTTTATGGAAGAACATTTTTTTATTCAGTCTTCCGCTGATGTTTTCTCAGATATTGGAGGTTTTATTTAATTTAAGTGATGTAGCGATCGTTGGCCGGTTTTCCAGCTATCAGGCTCTTGGTTCGGTTGGTTCTACTACTCTTTTAGTCACACTGTTTACCGGTTTTCTGATTGGCATGGGCGCCGGTGTAAATGTACGAACAGCTCATGAGCTTGGAGCGGGAAATCAAGATAACATTACCAAAACCATTCATACTTCTTTACTTGTATGTCTGGCGGTCGGACTGATCATCTGTACCATCTGTATTCTTTTTTCGGAAAATATTCTTCATCTGTTGAACACAAAGGATGAATTGATAGATGGTGCTGTATTATATATGAAAATTTATTCACTTGGTATGCCTGCCATGGCAATTTATAACTTTGGTAACGGTGTATTAAGTGCCCGCGGAGATACTACAAAGCCATTATTTTATCTCTCTATCGCCGGTGTATTGAATGTAGTATTAAACCTTATTTTTGTTATTTATTTCCACATGGCAGCAGAGGGAGTCGCACTTGCAAGTGCAATCGCACAGTATGTTTCTGCCGCATTAATCATCATTAATTTATTACGACGCAATGACGAATGCAAATTATATCTTTCTAAGCTTCGTTTTCATAAGCAGGCAAGCCTTGCCGTGTTAATGCTCGGTATTCCTGCCGGTATTCAAAATGCAATTTTTGCATTGGCAAATTTGTTCGTACAGACCGGTCTAAACTCTTTTGATGCCGTTACTGTATCCGGAAACTCTGCTGCGATCAACGCTGATACCCTGGTTTTTAACCTTATGTACGCATTTTACATTGCCGGTTCAAGCTTTATCAGTCAGAATTATGGAGCAAAGAATAAAAAACGTATGCTGCAAAGTTATTTCATCAGCGTCTTTTATGCATTTGCTGCCGGTGCCATATTCGGTATTTTACTACTCCTGTTTGGAAGACAATTTTTATCCTTATTCGCTACTAATCCAGATGTAATAAGTGCCGGACTGCAGCGAATTAAGATCATGTGGTTTGCATACTGCATCAGTGCATTTATGGATGGCTCTATCGCCGCATCTCGCGGAATCGGCAAAACAATTGTTCCGACTATACTCGTAATCATCGGTTCCTGCGTCTTCCGTGTTATCTGGATCTATACAATATTTGCCCATTTCCATACAATACCATCTTTGTATTTATTGTATTTCTTCTCATGGGTATTGACATCAATTGCAGAAATTATTTACTTTGCGATAAGCTTCCACAAAGTAAAGATGGATTAAAAATGGAAAACACAGGAGGTAGAATTTCTATCCCCTGTGTTTTTCTTTTCCCTTATATATTTTTCATACTACTATTTTTACTAATGTTACGCTCTACTATTTTGCTAACATCATGCGGTCATTTGCAAATTCTCCGCCGCTGACTTCCTCAAATTTTTTCAGAAGATCTGCCACCTTCAGATTTTTCTTTTCCTCTCCTGATACATCGTAGATTACTTTTCCTTCATGCATCATGATCAGTCTGTTACCATGATTAATGGCATCCTTCATATTATGTGTAACCATCATGGCTGTCAATTTGTTTTCATTGATAATCTGATCTGACAGAGCAAGCACCTTTGCCGCTGTCTTTGGATCCAATGCTGCTGTATGTTCATCTAAAAGCAACAGCTTCGGTTTCTTTAAAGAAGCCATCAAAAGTGTGATTGCCTGTCTTTGTCCACCGGACAAAAGACCTACTTTACTGCTCAGTCTGTCTTCCAAGCCAAGATCTAATTCTTTGAGTTTTTCTCTGAACTCTTCTCGCTCTTTTTTAGTAATTCCCCAGCCAAGCCCACGACTCTGTCCTCGTCTTGCGGCAATCGCCATATTTTCTTCAATTGACATTGTCGCTGCCGTACCTGTCATCGGGTCCTGAAATACACGACCTAAGAATTTTGCTCTTTTGTGTTCAGAAAGCTTTGTAATATCTACGCCATCAATAATAATCTTGCCTTGGTCAATACCCCACACACCTGCGATTGCATTCAATGTTGTCGATTTTCCGGCTCCGTTACCACCGATGATTGTAACAAAATCTCCCGGATTCAGATTGAGATTCACTCCATTTAATGCGACCTTTTCATTGATTGTTCCTGCATTAAATGTTTTATGTATATTTTGGATTTCTAACATATAACTCATTATGCAGTCCTCCGTTTCTTGAAATATTTTTCTTTCATATAAGGAACTGCCAGGAAACATGCAACCACGACTGCAGAGAACAGTTTCATATAATCTGATGGCATCTTCAGCCATAATACAAATGCAATTACGATGTAGTAAATGATTGCTCCGATAAATACCGCTCCTAATGTAAGTGCAAATGCAATTTTCTTTCCTGCACAGAATTTTCCAAAAATAACTTCACTGATGATAACTGCTGCAAGTCCGATTACGATTGCTCCACGTCCCATATTTACATCGGCTGCACCCTGATACTGTGCATAAATTCCACCACAGAGACCTACAAGTCCATTGGAAATCATAAGTGCAAGAACTTTATTAAATGATGTGTTGATTCCCTGTGCACTTGCCATCTGTGGATTACATCCGGTAGCACGGATAGCAGCTCCAAGTTCTGTTCCGAAAAACCAGTAAATAATTGCAATCAGCACAATTGCTGCCAGAATCAGTTTGACAAAGAAAAATCCGCTTCCTTCTCCTGTAACATATCGGAGAGATGCAACCAGTTTGTATTGAAGCACATTGATCGCCTGATTTGATTTTCCCATAATCCCAAGATTTACAGAATATAATCCGATCTGTGTCAAAATACTTGCCAGAATTCCCGGAATGCCAAATACTGTATGTAAAATTCCAGTCACAAATCCCGCTGCCATTCCTGCTAAAAATGCAAATATAAGTGCAATTGCCGGGTTCATGCCCCCGCGGATCAGCATAACTGCTACTGCTCCGCCGGTTGCAAGTGAACCATCCACCGTAAGATCTGCAAAATCTAAAATACGAAATGTAATATATACCCCAAGTGCCATAATTCCCCAAATGATTCCCTGAGCAACGTTACCCGGAAGGGCACGTACCAGAGTCATCGGGTTTAGGCTTGCCAGATAAATTCCCATAATTTATTCCTCTATTCTTCTATTGCTTCATATTCATCTGGAACTGTAATTCCAAGTTCTTCACAAATTGTCGGATTGTACATCTTTGTTACGTTTGGTGCTGTCTCAATCTCCATTGTTGTAATGTCGGCACCATTTACCAAAATATCATATGCCATCTCGCCGGCTTTGTATCCGATATCATAGTAGCTGATAGATAATGTTGCAATACCGCATCCAGAACAGATTCCCTGCTCACCTGCAATTACAGGAATTTTTGCCGGAAGACAAATGTTGTTGATGATCTCAGTGTTTGCTGCCATTGTATTATCTGTAGGAATATAAAGTGCATCACACTCAGCTACTGCTGATGTCACAACTGACTGAATCTCATTTGAATCTGCCGCTGTATATTCTTTACATGTAATTCCATCCTTCTTCAGTGCTTCTGCAAATAAGTTTGCCTGATATGCTGAATTAGGCTCTGCTGAACAATATAAAATACCAACTGTCTTTGCATCCGGTACTAATTCTGTAAGCATCTCTTCCTGCTTATCAATCGGAGCTAAGTCACTTGTACCTGAAATATTCATTCCTGTTGCTCCTGTCCAATCAGAAATATCCAAAGCTGTTGCATAATCTGTGATTGATGTTCCAAGAATCGGAATATCACTTGTTGCGGCTGCTGAACACTGGAGTGCTGTAGTCGCATTTGCCATAATCAAATCCACATTATCAGCGACAAAATTATTTGCAATTGTTGCACAGTTTGCCTGCTCGCCCTGTCCATTTTGTAAATCAAATGTTACGTTATCTTTTCCAAATTTTTCTTCACAGGCATCCTCAAATCCCTTTGTAGCCTGGTCAAGTGCCTCATGCTCTAACTGCTGGCAAATACCAATCTTGTATACTTTTCCAGAATCTGATGCGCCATCTGCACTTTTTGAATCCGATGAAGAGCTGCCTCCACATGCCGCCAATGATAATGTCATTGTTGCGGCTAACATAACCGCTGCTATTTTTTTTGCTTTCATAATACCCATTCCTCCTATATTGTTTTGTAACTGTCGCTTTAAAGCACTACACTTTAAATCGTTACGCTTTAACGTGATAAAATGTAAGTCATGTTAATTATTATAGTCTTGTTTTACATAATAGTCAAGAGGGAATTAGGAGCCATTTGGGGACGGGGTTTTCCGGCTTTTTGCTTTGCAAAAAAGCCGGAAAACCCCGTCCCGAATTGGCTCCCGAATTGGCGCTTTAATTGTTCTTGCACTCCCTTCCCTATTCGTGTTACACTATAACAAAGCATATTTCTTATGAATCTAAGGTGCGTATCACCATCTATTTTCTAATTACATTTCAAAAGTCTATGCTTTTATATCAATCACACATAAAAGCAGGAGGCCGAATGAAATATTAGATTTAGATTGTCTCCTGTAAAAAGGAGGAAAATTAAATATGACAAAACACAAGAAGGCACAAAGAAACCACAAGTACTCGTTGCATTCTCGACAAAGGAAAGTGAACCGTAAGTACAAAGATACTATCTTTCGTATGTTGTTCAAAGACAGAAACAACCTGCTTTCACTCTACAATGCAATGAACAAGAAAAATTACACCGATGCATCTGCATTGCAGGTAGTAACTTTGGAAAACGCAATCTATCTGGGAATGAAAAACGATCTGGCTTTTATTATGGATATGAATTTATATCTGTATGAACACCAGTCGACCTATAATCCCAACATGCCATTGAGAGATTTATTCTATATTTCAAACGAATATCAAAAGATGGTAGTTCAACAATCCTTATATTCATCTACGATTCAAAAGATACCTGCTCCAAAATTTATAGTTTTTTATAACGGTACAAAAGAGATTAATGATTTAACTGAATTCCGATTATCTTCTGCTTACGAATGTCCAACAGAAGACCCTGATTTGGAATTACGCGTAACCGTATTAAATGTAAATGATGGCCATAATAAGGCCCTGATGGAGCAATGTCAAACACTCAAGGAATATGCTCAGTATGTAGCACGAGTGCGTAAATATGTCTCTTCTAACGAATTATCATTGGAAGAGGCTGTAGAGAAAGCAGTAACAGAATGCATAAACGAAAATATTTTACGCGATTTTTTATCATCTAACCGAGCTGAGGTAATCAATATGAGTATTTTTGAATATGACAAAGAATTGGAAGAGAAAAAACTTCGCAGGGCTGAATTTCAGGCCGGAATGGAGGCTGGTATTGAGCAGGGGATTGCAAAAGGGCAACAAGACTTACTAATGCAAAAAATCAAAGCAAAACTTGCAAAAGGGAAATCGCTTGAATTAATTGCTGATGAATTAGAAGAAGATATTTCCGTCATTGAAAAGCTGCTAAACCAGGAGACCATTTAGGGACGGGGTTTTCCGGCTTTTTTCTGGAAATGGATATAAAAATTGGGAAAGTGAATTTTTTCACCTTCCCAATTTTTTTATTTTTCAAAGTCCAAAGAGCCGGAAAACCCCGTCCCTAAATGGCCAAGAGCCAGAAACCCCCGTCCCGAATTGGCTCTCATTGCTGCTTTTCTTTAATTTTTCGAATTGCTTCTCGTATAGCTTCTTCTTCCTCTTCCTTCGCTATCTTTTTAGCCATATGGACAGTTCCAACCAAATTGCTAATTAGAATAAGTGCAAGTGGAATTAATATGATTGGAATGAATATCAGTGGGTTCGCAACCAGACGCGAAATTTTTCCTATTACTATTGAAGAAGCAACTACCTTCCCTATCAGATATTCACTTTCGACATTATATGCATCTGTTACATTGTTATTATCACCTTTGGTAACGAATACTCGTCCTTGCTCTTCCTCCAGGATTTCCACCACACGATGTGTGTTTACCGCTCCATCGAGTACGGGGTCCTGCGAATAAAATGAAATTACATCATTTACCTTTATTGTTTCAGGATCAACTTTTTTTACAACAATCAACGAATCAACATCATACGTTGGTTTCATGCTTCCTGTAGTTACCCGTAATGCCGTATAACCAAACACCGAAGGAGCTTCTCCTGATTTTGTGAAAATTACTGTACACAACACAAAAACTGCTGCAATAATAATCAATACTGAAAAAACATTAATAATGCCAAAAACTATCTTTTTTATCATTTATCTTCTCCGTCATTTTTTGTATTCTTACGCTCCTTACGTTCCTGAAGTGCTTGAACGATATAATGTGACAGACTGTTAGCTTCTGCTTTATCTTCTGCTTTTTCTTTTGCTTTCTGTGCTGCTTTCACCTGTTTTTCAGTCACTTTCTTAATTGACTCGATTTCTTTTTCTGCGGCTTTCTTAACCTCTGCTGCTTTTTTCCGCTCTGCTGCAATTTCCTCGACCGCTTTTCTCTGCTCTTCCGCAACTTCCTCTGCTGCTTTTTTCTGTGCTTCTGCAATCTTTTCTTCTGCAATTTTCTGGGCTTTTGCGAGCTGTTCCTGGGCTTCTTCCTTTATTGCAGACACATTTGCATCTGACTCTTTCTGAATTGCTGTAATTTCCTCAGCCGCTTTTCTCTGTGCTGCTGCAACTTCTTCAGTCGCTTTTTTCCGCTCTGCCGCAACTTCCTCTGCCGCTTTTCTCTGCGCTTCCGCAACCTCTTCTGCCGCATTTTTCCGCTCTGCCGCAACTTCCTCCGCCGCCTCACGCTGCATCGTCTCAACCATCATTCTGGCTTCTGTCTGTGCCTGCTCTACAGCCTCTTGCGCCTCAGCTCGTGCCTGTTTTTCATCCGCAAGCTGCTTCTCATAAGCCGCCATTTCTTCTGAATGCTGTTGCTCTAATTCTGCCTGCTGTTCTTCTAATTGCGCTCTGATCTGATCTAAATATTCCAATTGCTGATTCAATGACTCCATCTGAAATTGAAGTTCTGAAACAGAATTTTCCAATTCTTCTCTCTTCGCAGTCTCTTCTTTTAATTTTTCCTCTGCATCGAGCTGTGCCTGGGTCACTTCTTCTACAAATACTCTGCGTATCTCTACATCCGGAATATTGCGATCTTCTACAATTTCTTCTTTGATTTCTTTTACAAACTTTGGTTTTACAGGCTCACGTTTCTTTGTCTCAATCTCACTCATCTTACGCGGATCAGATACAAGAAGACTCTTGAACACTGTATAATTTGTAATCATGTTGATATACATCTGTAACAAATATTCTTCATCGAACTGTAATGTAGAATCCTGCTCTTCAATGGTATATCCGACTTCATCATAGCCTTCGATGAACTGCCATAATTTATAACAAGTACGATAATCCGGATCTTTCATCATCAAGTTTGTACGCTGGATCGGACTATGTACTCTGGAACAGCCATTCATGATATCGCAAAATGAACTGGTGCGTAAAACTCTGGACATTCTGCGCACACGGTCGATACGCTTGAATATGTCCATGTTGTCATTGTCATTTTCCACAAGACTCTGACGATTTTTTATCGTCATCTCAACTTTATAAGAAATCTCTTCATATGCATCGTCAACCTTGCTTTCCATGCTCATTACATTGCAAGTCTCATCTCCTGTCGACCAGAAGATTACATCTGTTCGTTTGTCTACAAACGCAAACAAACGCTGAATTAGATGATACACGAAACGATTCTCATATAAGTCATAGCTTTCTTCTGTTGTTACATTTAAAATCTTTGTCGGCATAATGTCACCGGCTTCATTTGTCATAATATACTGTGTATTCTGGCTTAAATGCCGAACACTGTCTGCCGTAATTTTCTTTGCAAGTGCAACCGGCACAACTTCCTCTGAAGTTGTAATAAAACGACGTGGCTTGTCCACAATATTGAAAATGGCTTCGATTCCTTCTTCTACTACTGTAAGCCAGCGCTCATCTACAACCTTATGCAATATTCGGTTTTTCTGTTCCAGAGTATTGTCCCCGGCCTGTATCATTTCAAACAGGTATTGGAAATATTTATCCTCCTCGAGAGCATACCCTACGCCTTCTGTGTATTTCGAATATAATTCATTAATCGTATCCGCCATTTTCATCCATTTCCTTACTCTTCAATATAATTAATACAAGTTCTGAATGCGTCTTAAGTATTCTTTACTATCCGGCATTCCGTCTTCACCAAATGTCTTATCTATATAACTGATCAGACCTGTGATTTCATCTCTTACAAAGCTGACATTCATACTTTCAAATTTCTTGAGCACTTTTCGTGCGATAATGTAATCCATACCGCCCAATTCTGTACCGCCACATGCAACATAAACCGGAATAAAGTCATATAACTGCTTCATAATACGGTTTCCAAAGGCAAGCTTAAATCTTGTGATCAGATAACTATCCAGCTTCTGCATCTTCTCCATCAGTTCCTCACTGATTGGATAGTCCTCTTTTGCTTTCTGGAACATATATTCCAGATGTTCTGCAGTAACATCACACGACGGATACATCTCACATTCAAATTCATCGGCTCTTTCATTCAACTCAATCGGCATTGCACGGTCATATACTTTATCCGTGATTGTAAATGTCGAATCATCATTATTCGCAGTACCGATAAACCACGTAGAGTCTGCCACATGAATTTTACCGTTATCCATTTTATAAGGGTCACCCTTCCAGGCTGTCGGCACAAGATCCAGAATCCATTCATCCTTGCTCGGCATTTCCAGAACAGATAACATTTCTGCAAAATAATACTCAATACGTGCAAGGTTCATCTCATCTAACACGATCAATGTCGGAGTCTGGTTGTAGTTTGCTTCATACAAAGCCCTCAAAAACTCTGTCTCGTTAAATTTCTTTGAAAATTCATTAAAATAACCCAACAATTCGGAACGGTCACGAAATGACGGCTGCACGGAAATAATGGTTGCCGGGTTATCCATATAGCGGCTAAATGAATATGGAAGACTTGTTTTACCGGTACCGGAAATACCTTCCAAAATCAACAGCTTACTTGCTGCCATGCCAGCCACAAATCTTCTGACAATCTCTGGTGTATAATAAAGCCCCATCTGGCTTGCCGCAAACATACGATACCCTTCTGTAAATTCCTGAAGCGAAATCTCGTTGTCATACTGTGGTGGCTGAAAATCCTTATATTTTACATCCACAAGCGAAAGCTTCGGGAAACGATGTGCTACATTTGTATCTTCCTTTCCCTCTATCACTGCACGCACAAGAGGTGCCTTGTTTGGATCCGTATTTTCTACCATTGCCTCCATCGCCCTTCCGGATGGAATTTCATTTCCGGTAACATTCTCCAGACTCGGAATCGTATCCTCCGTCAATGCAGAGGCCCCCATATATGGAATACGCTCCACACCACCCATCGCATTTACCTTCAATGCCAGAATGTTATTCTTCTCTTCCATCAAATCTAACACTTGTTTGTTCAGTCTTCCAATCTCCCGATACAATGTTGCATTGTCTGTACTGTCGGCTTTCAACTGGTGATGCAAAATCATACGGCGAATCAGAAGTATGATGATCACTACCGGAATCGCCAGTAATAAAAGCATCAAAAGTACGGATAAAATCTTAGCGAGAATATTCAATGTTGGAAAATAGGTTTTAAATATTAGGAAATATTGAACCCATCCTGTTATAAACAATCTGAAAAATGCTGCAACCCAAGTTACAAGGTTGTATACAACCTGGGACAACACTTCATACGCAAACTTTAAAAATTCACTCACGGTTCTTTATTCCTCCCCGTTCTTATCTTCATCCTGCTTCGCTTTCTCAAGCTCTTTTTCTGCTTTTGCGCGAATCGCTTCTGCTTCTTCTCTCAGTCTCTTCGCCTCTTCAAGCGCTGCCTGTGCCTCATCTTTATCCTTCGCAGCCTGCTCAACATCTGCTTTATTTAATCCTGCTTTTGCAAGTTCTTCCGCATTCTCTACCGCAATCGCTTTTTTCAGACGAATACTGATCATAATCAGGTTATATACCTGATAAATAAAGAACAGAAGCATCGGTAACACGATTACGATTAAGAATCCCATACTGCTTGAAAGGAAATTCATAACTTTACCAAGGTTAGAAATGTGTCCGACATATTTACCAACAATATCTCCATCGGAAATCACATGCTGGTCGGCAACACCGTTATTGTTATCACCAATCGTGGTGTAGCTTCTGACACCGTTGACCTCGTCAATCTTCTGGATACGGTGAGTGTTGAGTGCATACTGATTATCAATAATTGTGTGAAATGTGATGATATCTCCTTCTTTTAACTTTGAAGTATCACATTTTTTTATGAAAATCAAATCGCCTTTGCAAAATGTTGGTTTCATAGAATCCGACTCAACAGTCATCGGTGTATATCCAAGAATTCTTGATACACTCTGGTCATCCTTTGTCGCCATTGTTGTAAATGCATACAGTGCAGCGAGCAAAATGATTGCCCATAGAATCACACTGATCACAATTGTGCCTATTCGTTTTAGTGTCTTCATACTTATTTCTCCCTTGTGTTTATAGTTTCTGTAGTTTCACCCGTAAATCGCATCCGAATTGCGTAGTCTGCGGATTTCAGACTGTCTGTACATGCCGGGTCTGTACCTTCCATCCATATATGGACAAGAACCGGCTTATCGGTATTCTTCTTTAATGAAAACATTGCGTTATTACTGTTAATTCTTGTGCTTCCCATAGAAGGAAGTCCAAACGTAGTCGCTGCAGCGGAAGTGGAAAGCGTATCTCCCATACCCTGATCATAAATCCAGGTCTGTCCATCCGCTGTAAAAGAAATCCTCATTGCTTCCGGAAGTTCTGCATTACTTGAACTGATATTCGTCCCATCCCCTGCGCCATCACTGCTATCTGCACTGTTCAGATGGACGATCATATCTTTTTCTGCCATAAAATGTAACGTAAATGTCAAATATGCACCATTCGTATCCGGTACTTCCGTTCCATTCTCATATGTAAATATATTCTGATCTGCTGTCGTGACCGGCTCCAGCGGAGTCGTCTGCATATCAAACCCTTTCTCACTTTGCATCCTCTGTGCGATTGATTCAAATGAAAGCTTCTTTACATATTGTTCAAAATAATCATGTGCATCCAGATCCATCCTCAGATCCACATCTGACTCAATATCCAGACTCATCGACTTAACCTTTGTCTTATCTGCAATGGAAAACCAGGCAACTGTCGCTGCTGTAATTGCTGCAAGAGCCAAGAGCACAAGCAAAATGGATGTGTATAACCGGTTTCTGACTGCCTGGTTTTCTTCTTTTTTTGTCCTACTCATCAATTGCCCTCCTTCTGGTCAAGTACACCATAGAATGCAAGATGAAGATTTGCTTCATTAAACTGAACACTCTCCGAACAATCCGAATCACAGCCTTCCAGATAAAAATAAATGTCTACTGCATAGATTTTTCCAAATTCCATACTAAGCAGCGCGCTCTTTGGTAGAGTCATCTGATTGTTTGTAAAACTGATCGTATAATCACTGACCAATACTGATGGGTCAGTCGTAGCAAACACGCCATTTTCATTATAACCCAGAACCTGGTTCTTGCCTAGTAATTTTCCATTTACTTCTGTATTATACACTTGAGCATTTTCCGGATTCTCTGACTCACTTAGTCGTAAAATGATCGGATTCGAAGTGTCTCCGCCAAAAATCAAGCCAAGTCTGGATGCATTTAACAAATATCCATCTGCCGCATCTCCCAAAAGCCCATCACTTTGGTCCAGATACAGATTCATCCTGCTGCCATCCGGCCAGCCCTCTCCTTCTGCCCGCAAATACACCCGGCCATGATAATAATTTGCCTCATCGTCCACCTTTTTAAAAGCAGAAGCCTTACCATCTTTGGTAAATGGTGCATATACAAAGCTGTTCAAATCAGCCGTAGACACAGGTAACAGAAATTCTGAATTTGTCTGATTTACCTGCGTGATTTGTGCTGTCTCTACACTCTTAAAACTACTTCCACCACTGTTGCTGATCTGTAGCTCCAACGTCTCATCCCCGGTTCTGGATGTAGCAGTATTCGTCTGCACAGCACGATTCGCCGTAAACCATGCAAGTGTCGCAAATGTAAATGCCAATACTGCAAATAATGTAGTTACTGCCCAAAACCAGGTTCGGAAAGTTTTTTTCATCCTGCCTCACCTTCTTTTTCTCATCCTCTTTTTCTATCCATGCTTGTCGGTTCTTCCGGCAAGATTATTCCACTTCCACACCTGCAAATGCAAGCTGGATATCCGATGTTTTACTCTGCACCTCATTGATGCACTGTTCATCGCATCCTTCCAGATAAAGCCAGTACTCAACCGATGCCACTTCATCCTTCTCAAGCCTTATCAGTCTGGTCGTTCCCGCCTTAAAATCATTGTCACTGTTTCCTGCATTTGCCATATAATCAGAAAGAGCTGTCGACGGATCACTTACATACTCCGGCAATCCACTTCCATTTACCGCAGATACGACTTGTGCGCTGCCCGGAATCGTCTTTTGCGACTGTGCATTTCCTGTAGCTCCCAATTCATCTAACTTGAAAATATATGTCTTAGTACCCTCTTTTGCTGTGATCTTCACGCCAAATCTCATTGCTGCAAGTGCCTGCGCATCTGTTCCAAGTTTTAACTGCTCTTTATTAAAATACACATCACATGGTGCATTCAGGCATTGTAAATAGACTATTCCGTGTAATGTCTGTGCATCCACAACGTCATCCGCATTGCGATAAAATACCGCTATTCCCTCTTTATCCTGCGCAGTTGCTTTATAAAAATGAGATAAATCTGCTGTCGATACCGGTTTTAGCGAATCCGGATTTCCTGCGTATGCCAATTCACAAGTCTTATCAAATGGGCCGGCAGCATTTTTTGAAATCAAAAGAGATGTCGTCCCTTCACTGATTGTTCCTCCCATCGGAGTGACATAAGTCGATGCCCTTCCAGACAGTGAGAACCAGGCATATGTTGTACCCGTTGCCACAAGAACCAAAAGAAGTAAACCTGCGATTGCCATTCTAAATGAATGTCTCAGTTGTCTGACATCCTGCTTTTCCTCTAAATTTTCTTCTTTTTTCTGCTCTTTTGCCACAAGTCCTCACCTGCCTTTTCATTTTATTTTCTCTTATCTGACAATTCCGGCAAATGATAATGCCAGATTCTGTAACGTCGTACCGGACAGATTACCCGTACAGTCCTCGTCACATCCCTCAAGCCAAATATACACCTCTACTTCCACAGAACGCCCTGCCTTTCCTTCGCCGTCACCGGACACGGTACAGATTTTTTTCGAGTTCTGCTTCAACGTCACCTCACCGGTGCTTTTATTATAATTGCAATACGCATCTGACGTATATAGTTTCGGCAGAACTGTTGATCCATCCCTTTTGGAACTATCCAGTACATACCCCTCTTCTCCATCATCCGTATTATACTGTGCCTGTGGATTCTTCTTATCACTGATTTCGAAAATGTATTCCGAATCCGGCGGCTGATCTTCTCCCGGATGATGCACGACCAATCCAACTCGGATTGCCGAAGAAATCGGATTCTCTTCGTCACTGTCCTCAAATCCAATATCCGACAAATAAATATCGGTTGTACCACCTGTCGTTCGAAGAAAAAGCTTTGTATGGTAATAATCACTTGTCTGTCCGCCTGTAAAAGTATCCGTAACAAGCGGTGCCTGACCTTGTCCTCCATTTTTAAATAACGTAACCTTCTGAAATCCCCCGCTGATCCGATTCGTTGATACCGGTACCAGCTGCCCTGGGAACTTTGCAAGTACAGTAGCCGAACTATAATCCCCATCATATGTATTACTAATCTGCAGGTTCACCCCCGTACCTGCTGCCATCTTAACATTCGTCGTGTGACGGTTTGTATTATAAATATACCAGGCATACGTCGCTGCAAGCGAAGCAAAAAGCAATAGAAAAATAGCTATCATAGAAGAAGTAAGCCGGGTTTTTAATTGTTTTGTACTGTGATCTGAATTCAGATCTGTTGTAGTTGTATCAATCGTTATATTGTTTAAATCTTTGTTGTCCATATTTTCCATATTCTGTGCCATATGTGACGCCTGCGGCCCCTCCTTCCTAATTGTACTTATATTAAAAAAATTGACTTGTTCCATTTTCTTAAAAATGTATAAAATCACATTTTATATATTAGCACAGAAGGTGGGGGGTTTCAATGTTGCGATGAAAAAAAGGAAAGATTCTACAGGGATTTGTAGAATCTTTCCTTTTGAGATTTTGTCTTGACTATATTTAAATGACATTCTCCATAGGAGACAATAAATAATCAGAAGCTCCATCATTATTAGTTAACAAACTCTGGTCTAATCTTTGTCAATGTATAAATAAAGTTATCAGCTCCATGCATATCCGCTACCACTTCTCCATTATTTCCTAAGATATCGACATACAACATCACTTTGTAATTTGAGTAATAATGTGCCGCTTTCTCAACATTATCAATTTTTACTTTCAGTCTAATTGCCTGTGTTAAGATTGAACCACTAAATACATCGTTATCTTTTAATTGATTGCCATCAATATAGGAATCTTTCGGTATTATCCAACTCCATGAGCCATTCTCTTCTTCTATTGTACCTGAATTTGGTGAATTAAGCTGTACATTTATATAATCTGCAGCATTAATTATTGCATCACCATATTCTTCATCTATATTCTTTGATTCCAATTGAAGTGTAAACTTTATCCCACTCGAATTACTTAATATATCATTCAAGTTTTTCAAAGATGACAAATCGTAACGTGCAGTAGTATCTATATTGGCAAATTTTCTGTCAACATCTACATTCTGCCCTAAATCCAATAAGTTAATTCCTAATTGGTCAATATAATCTGCCTCATATGTTAAATTAACTCCTTCCGGTTCCTCTCGATAATAGCTTACTTTTGTTTCATTAACCGCTACTCGATTATTACTATACGATAAACTGTCTTTCTCTGTAGATACTAAAGATGTATACAACAGTTTTGCATAATCATTTGGTGCCCCATTCGTAAGTTTTGACTCTGGTATTGCATCCAATCCCGCTGTCGGTAATGTTGCTTGCATGACTGCTTCTACATAAAATTCTGTTTTTCCTGCTGTATCCGTTCCTATTATCTTATCTCGTACTCCCTGTAAACTAATCGCATTTTTCAGAGTACCATCTGTAGATAAAATCAACTCCATATTGTCACCATTAGATACAAATGTATATCCACCAGCAACGGCCTCTATAGGCTGTTCAGACTTTGTCCCATCAGACCAAGAGTCGTTCACATAAGAATAATACGTTCTTTCTCCAGCATTTTCTGTGTACACATAATAATGTACTGTTCCACTCGTTCCACTTGGAAATGGTGAGGTACTTGTCTGCAATTCTCCATTAACCTTACGATTAATTTGAAGATTGCTCACAAACTTCTGATACAATTGATCCGTTGGCAGGTACGCCTGTCCATTCGGAAATGTAATCTTATCTTTCACAGATATATCCATACTACTATTTCCGGTGCTAATCAAGCGAATTGTTTGACTGGTTTCCAAACTTTCCGTCAGTCCCTGTTCATATCCCTTAGAAATTTGATAAGTACTTGCTGTGTTATTTTTGGAATCTGGCGAGCCATCATCATCACGCAACAAATTATTAATATGTTTTGGAACACTAATATTGAGGCTTGTACTAATTCCTCCATTGATAAAGCTTTCATTTGTGCTACTCGAAGGAACTGTAATTACCAAATAATAATTTTCACTTATATTACTAGCTGTTCCATTTGTAAGAACTGCATCATCTATTTTTACTTTATAAGCTCCAGTTTCTCCTTCCCCTGCAAGGCGATAGAATTTACCATTACATTTTACTGTTGGTGAAGTATATGTTTGATCATCTTTTCCACCTGTTATCGGTTTACCGTTTTCATCCACTTCAACAAATTTACCAGAAGAATCCTTCTCCACTTTGACTCCAAATAATTCCCCAATGGATTTCTGGGTAAATTTCTGTCCTGACGTGCTTACGAAATTACTCAGTAAAACTTCCTGTGATGCCGCCTCTTCAGCAGTAATGTCATGATAGTACACTGTTTTATTTTCATCCTGACAATCTACCAATGACAACTGCGTACCTGCTGGAAGATTACAACCGATATGCTTATCCATAATCTGTGCAATATTCCCCCCTGCATCTACATAGCTCTGCCATCCATAATCTACGTATTTCTTATCTGCACTATTATACACATAAGTAAGATAACCTGTAATTGTATTATCAAAACTGTCAAGTACATGATTTACAAGATTCTTGTACTCACTGCTTTTAAAGTGTGTTCCATGAGTTAATGTTGCTGTAAAATCAACCTCGAGCATTCGTCGTACCAATATTGGTACTAATAAATTATAATTATGTCCATTTTCTGTAAATGTAACTGTTAAAAGTGAAAAACGATTTTTATCATTATCATAATCCGTCGTAGCACTGAAACTAATCTGCCCATTTTTGTCTGTCGTCACCTGAAGTGCTGAAGACTGGTTTACATCATACGTAAAAGTACCATTTTGATAACTATATACATCTGCTTTTACTGTCACATGTTTCTTTGCACTTGTATTTAATGCATTTGCCGCACTAAATCCACCATTTGTAAGAATATCCAGATAGGAACTTATGGTCGTTGCATCCCCTCCTGAAATCTGCAATACTGGAAAATCCGTTACAGCTTTTGTCGTCTGATTTGTATTGTACGTTGAAAATACACTTGCAAAATCAAATGTGTCTACACCTGTATTCTTATATGCAAAATGTCCATTTGCCGGAGCATTCTTCTCCTCTACAATTGTCTGTGCATTTACAGTAAAGTTTCCATCAGATTCTGTCCATGATGCTCCATCTCCATAAAGGAACTGTTCTTTTCCATCTTTTGTAACTTGCATAGAACTCTTTGGACTTGTTACAGCATATGGTGCAATTCCAGTCGTATCTAACAAACTATCTTTTTCTGTTCCCGCAGTAGATGAAGTACTTTCTGTTTGCATTGATGAGCCAATATAATCAGCAAAAGCAAAATAACATTTTTTAGCAATGCTCTCTTTAGCTGTTTCACTTGCATAACCATACAAATTATCAGCCACTTTATTATTTTTATCCGACAAATTCACATTTTGTAAACTTATACCTGCAACATATACATTTTTTGCTCCACTTGGATCTGAAATCAGCACTCCAGATAATCCACTATTAGGCGATGTACCTTTTATAGTAACTCCAGACATTGCTATATTAGTAGCAGTTAGCATACCTCGTACTTGCCCTGCTATTCCTCCGACAAATGGTGCTGTTATGCCAACATGCTCAACACTTGAATCGTAAATAGAAATATTGGCATTTGTTCCGCTTTGCCAGTGAATGTCACCACTAAATGCGGATCCACTCCATTGACTTGTTGTAATTGTATTATAACTGATTTTACAACGTTCTATTGTAATTGGATTATTTGTACTTAATCTTCCATATATCGCACTGGATCCATTGGTACTATTAATGGATGTATTTCGTGATTCTGTACCTGTAATCTCAGTATCTGTAACAGTAACAGTACCAATAACTTCTCCTATTAATCCTCCTGAATAAGAACCAGATTCAGTAAGACTAATTATCTTTGAATTTGCTATTTGTATCGCTCCTGAGCCCAGACGTCCTATTAATCCACCTGACTGCTTATTATCATTATTGCCCGTATTTAGCGTTGAATTTTCAACTGTACAGTCAGAAATAATATTTGTTTGATTACTCTCCGAGTTTCCAATTAAACCACCAATATTGTTATTTGTAGTCACACTTCCGTTTTTAAATATTGCATTTTTCAACTGATAAATCTTGTCTCTACTTGATGAATCTGTAAATTGTCCAACATAACCACCTGCTTGATTTGTCGCTGATACATTAACGCCCTCTACAACTACATTTTTACAAGAACTTTCACCACCTGTATTATTAACTTCAAAGTTTGTCTTTACTAAACCAAATATACCACCTGCATACGAAGTATTTGTATTTGCAGTAATTGTTGAGTTTGCTCCAATTATCATCTCTTGGTCTGTGGTATTTTTCAATGAGCTTATCAGCCCATTTGCACCAGAATCTACATATCCCGCAAATCCACCAGATACATATTTTCCGGTAATATTGATCTCGTCATATGTACAGTTAATTAAATTTAGTCCAAAATAATTATTATATGTGGTTGTCGACTTCCCAATCAACAAACCAATGTCTGAATTCACACCAGCTCCACGTCCTGTATTTCCAAACAAACCGCCAGCACTGGACGGGCTAACAACAGTCAAATTATGTAATGATACATTCATACAACGTACATTTGCTGTACTTACCTGTTTTACACCTGCTGTACTTCCCGCAAATCCACCTACTCCAACATTATACTGGTTATTGTTTCCAAATCCAGAAAGCGTACTTCCTATATAATTTAATGTTACTCTTGATAGATTTGCATCATCACCAATTGTTAAATTCTGAAGCATGTTATAACTATCTCGCTGATTTTCTAACACTTCATCCGGCACCTGACGAAATACGTTAAATAAACCGCCAACTGATGCCGCATGGAAATCATCATCACTGTATTCTTTGACTTCCATATTCATCATTAATGTGCTTTCATTACCATCTATACTAGTAATCCATGGAACTACTCGTTCAGACAACGCAATCTTATCACGTGTCGAATATAAAGCATTAGACACATATCTGGCAGATATTCCCTGATATCCTGTCTGATATTCTCTCATATCATAAGTGGTACTAGCATTCATTTTGATACTTGTACTTCTCGCATTTCCAGCTATATAAAAGGTCGCTGGATTTGCATATTTCTTAACCAAATATGGAGCATTCGTTTTCGTATTCAGTTGATTTGCCGTCATACCATCCTGATTATTTTCATTCAATCCAGGTGCTTTTCGATCATCTGACACCGAAACCATAAAATCCTGTGTTGCATCACTAGTAGATTCTCCTATATGTTCATAAGAAGCATTTCTGACTTTTCCATACACTCCATTTCCAAACTTGTATGCCTCATTAGATACATCTACGTACCCACTATATGCATTCGTTCCATAAGTACCAGTTCCAGTTATGTCTCCACCAGACGCTGCGCCACTATTCACAATTGCAGATAAAACCAATAACCCTTGCGAATCTTTCACTTCGGTTTGAAGCGGATTTGTTCTATTAACTTTTGTTGTTTCATCTCCTGTTGTAACAATACAATTTGAATCATTCGTATTTAATTTATTAATTTTATAATTCTTATTTGTATTATCTAATTCGCATCCTTCACTAAACGCAAAACCATCTAATACTCGTCCCACATACGGATTTACATATAAATTATTACTTTCTGTACTTGCCGGATCTGCTCCAGAAACACCTCTAGATAAAAGTCCTGATTTTCCATCCATTTTTCGGAAAATCACTCCTCCGCCAACGATAGAACCTACATATCCACCAATCTGATTCAAGTATGCTCTATCCCCAGAAATAGTTAACCAATTTGTATCCATACTTACAGAAACATTATCTATGATGTTATCTCCACCCATAACACAACCAATTACACCACCAAAAAAAGAAGCTGGATAATAATCTGATTTATCATTTTTCTTATAGCTTATCGTTTTTGTAGCTATAAGTGTATTGTCACTTTTATAACTTATAGATATATCTTTTATTACACTTCCATAGCTATATGGAATCAATCCATTTCCGGTTGCGTTTCCTTTTAAAATTATCATTGTTGGATTCTGAGCATCTGTGCAAGTAATTACGCCACGGAAAGGATATTCTTCTGTTCCAAATCCACGGAAATCTTCTAAAGTTAATGTGTTTCCTATATTTTCACTTGCTCTTTCAAAAGTTTGTGTTCCCAGTGTTACTGTAGTCGACTCTTTACTCCCTCGAATGTCATAATATGCGCTCAACATATATAAATGCATCACATCGTTCGATAATGTTTTGGTTTTATTTTCACTCACCCACTTTTCACCATCAAACTGATACACCATATCGTGATTAGAATCATCTCCTGGACATATCGTTTCCTGATCTGTTGTTACTCTGATTTCCCAATCAGTCTGGGCGTTCTTAGTAGCCAGATACTCTGCAATCGCTTTCATTTCTTTCTGAGTTGTAATCTTAAATGGGTGTCCATAAGTTCCGCATCCATCAGTAATACCAAATGGTCTCTGATTTATACGAATTTCATGTGCATTATCCTTACTGCCTATTTCTTGATTACATACATATGGAAGATATCCAGAAAAGTCTTTGATTTTCTTCTCGTCATATATTACATTGCCTCCATTTTCCTCTTCCTCACCATAACCTTCTCTGTCAAAATACCATTTTTGAAGTCCATTATATTCCGTCGAATTCGATATTTCCTTTCCATATGTCACCTGATGAATATGTTTATTCATATCATCCCAATCTTCTTACTTGATAAAGTTATAAGTTGCAACTGCAATTCCATCTGTCGCATATTGAAAACTTTCTAACAGAGTAGCATGTGTAAATATACCACCATTCACTACTGTTTTATCAGGTAATACAATTTGTGAAAATTTCATATTCATTTGGGTTCCAGTCTCAGATCCTACATTTCCAATTAAACTGGAAGCTGATTTTTTATCTTGATATTTTTCATATTCTGATGTTGCTCTAATTCCAGCTGCATTCAAAGTTGTATAACTAGAGAGCTGATTAATTAACAATGGTGCATAATCATTCCCGCAATTATATACTCTAAGTCCATCTAAAGTAATTTCCTCTAAATTCATTGTCACCGGGTATAATTTTGCATTCACACTATTTCCTTTAACTGTTCCACCGAAAATCGCACCAGATCCCCATTCGGTTTTTCCTATTGTTCCTTGGAATCTTACATTTTGTGCATTGATAACAGATTCTTCCTGATTTCTTACATGACTTAAAAACAATCCACAATGCATTGTGTAATGCTGAGTCGTACCACTCTCTGATTTAGCCGTAGACTTATTATTGGCCTCCACTTTTTCAATTTCTTCATTATAAAATTTTACTTTTGCATTCTGAACAGTTATTCCTGATATATCTAAGTTCACGGGATAATAACTATATTTCTGCATATCAAAATCTGCCACAGCGTCCGCAGATGCCCCACCGATCACATTGCTCGATATATCATTTTGAAATACTCCGGCATTCTGCCCATTATCTTTTACAAAATATCCTTTTAATGCTGGATCTGCATACTGATAAACACTCCACAATAATAATTCCTGTTGTGTATCAATATATCCATTCTTTGTTTTTTTCGAATCACTGTAACAATTATCCAAATCATAATAATATCTGCTACATGCATTAGTTTTATGATTTTTACCAAATTCAGTACGATTTACATATGTTGTACATGTTCCTTCTGTCTCTGCTACACCTTCTTGATTGTTCGTAGCAATAGAAACAATACCATTTATACCATTGGTTGTTATCTGATCTACCGATTTAGTCGTATATGCTACAAACTCATCAAATACTCCAGGGCACTCAATTGAAACTTCATTTCCAATCTTATAAGAATAATTATCTTGATCATTCCAATAAGTAGTCGTTTTTAAATACAACGATGCTATTTCTTCATTATTAGAATTACTATTTGGCACCTTTTCCGTTCCACGTTCTCCATGGCAAACCAGTAATCCCACATCTTTTCCTTTTATATCAAATTTTTGAATATCAATTCCTTTTTTTCGTATTTCCCAAAGACCACTCGATCTATATGCTAATCCACCAACACTGGCATTTGGAGCATTAATAGAAGCATCTTTTACAGTAAGTTTTGTTCCTTTGTAAACATTCTCTACAGTATCACTATCTGACATGAAGTACACACCAACATTTTGCCATATGCTACCAAACAAACCTCCGCATATTTTATTTGCATTTTCCGCATTAATTTTTAAACCATCAAATACCAGTGAACGGATTTCAAAGTATGACAAATTAGTCCCATTGACTCTGGCAATCAGACCTCCTACATATGCATTGTTATAATTTTCACCTGTTACATTAATTGTTCCTCCAACTGTTAATCCATTACATGCAAATTTATGAAATCCTCCGCCAGCGTAGCCAATCATTCCACCTGCATAAATATATATATCACTATTTGTATCCATTTTTTTTATAGTTATATTTGCTTCAAACACCGATTCATTCTGAACAGTTATTATGCTTCCAGACACTTCTCCATAGACTCCGCCTGCATAAGTTCTTTTTTGTGCAGGTGCATCAATGTTTACACTCTCTCGCATAATAACTCTTGATAGAGTTACACTTCCAGTCAGTCTGGCTCCTAATCCACCAACACTACTGTAATCACTGATATTACTCATTCTGATCTGCCCTGCGATTGTCAGATTATTCACATCACCTCGTGTCTGTGCAAACATTCCAATATCCGTATGACTATAAACCTCTCCCCATTTATATGGATAAATTTTTCCATCGCCGTCTTCGTCTTCTGCTATTTGCTGTCCATCTCTCAATCCAAACTTTTCACCAAGGGCAAGTGTGATAGTATGATTGTTTCCATTTAATACCCCTGAGTAAACCATTTTATCTTGCTGGCTATCTCTACTAATTCCAGTAATTCCGGTTCCTGTCAAGTCAACATCACCCTCTAACGTAATTGGTTGAGTCTGTAAATTCGTGTAGTTCGCCGTCGTGACTCCTCCTATTTCGAAGGCTCCGTGCGTATTCCAAGCGATTGAAAATAAAGCAAAATCATCCGTATTGTAAATTGTAGCCCCATCAAGGAAATTGGTATCTGTACTCGGATTTTTTATCCTAATTTGATGTGTAGTTTCATCTATCTGAAGCAGATCTGTGCTTAATCCTGTCTGTGTGTTTTCGGCTTTCAATCGAATCACATGTCCATAATTTCCTATATCATTATTCTGACTGGCATAATCTTTTGATGCTCTCTTTAGTGTCCAGCCATTTCCATTTCCATCTCCTTTAGCATAAATCAGAGCACTCTCCTGTCCCCCGACAATCTGTGCAGCACTCCAATACTTTGCGTAACGAACCTTTGAAAAGTCTGTCTCACCTGACAATTCTATTACGCTGCTTTCCTCGGCATACCCTACAATACCACCACCTTTAGAAATTTCTCCATTTCCAGTATTAAGTGTAACATTGCTTATCTTTGATATGCTTCCTTTTGCCGAAAGTCCAATAATTCCACCGAATGCACACCAATATGTTCTTCGCTTTGTCTCATTGTCTTCGTATGCATATGGATTAGTATCTGTAACATTAACATTATCTGTTTCAAGATACACTGCAGATGAGGCATTTCCAGATGCACCCAATTCACCAATTATACCACCATGATACCTTGCATCTTTTCTTGTTTCACCACAGTAATCAGATCTAATATCTATTTTTTTTACTATAATTCCATTAGCAACGCCATCTCCAACTGCATATCCTATAATTGCTCCATATGCACGTATATTATCCGAATGCTTCATGGTAACATGCAAAGCAATACTCTGTTCCAGATTTCCAATTGTATATGTTGTATTCCCTGTCAAACTTAAGACTCCAAAATACCCTCCTATATACCCTACTTCACTACTTGTCTGGTTAATCTGTAATACCGGTTCTGTGATTTCAACGCAAGTCGGAAATTTTTGCTCCACTTTAGCATTCAACTCATAACGTCCTATAAATCCTCCGACTGTTCCTTTTGCTGTTGCTGTCACGTTCGGTGAAGAAACTGTTATTTTTTGATTATTTTCTGAAAACAATACGTTCTTAGCATATCCAATTACCCCGCCGACATTTCCACTTCCCAAAATTGTCGGACTGTCCAATGTAACTTTTTGCTGTGTGCTTATCTGTGAATCCTCATCCATCTGTCCGACAATTCCACCAGCATTTCCTACTGTTGCTGTTACAGAAACATTTGCAAGTCCAATTGCTGCATTTCCATTTATTAATAATTGTGTTCCCCCATTCATCTGCCCAATTAGTCCACCAGCATTTCCTGCTGTCGCCGTTACATTATATCCATTTTGTGGAAAATTATATTGTTCTGTAATCTTAATTATACCGCTCTCAAGTATATTACAAATCAATCCTGCATGATTGTTTCCGGTTACAGTAACTATATCTGTATCTCTATATGTAATCTGGTTACCAATATTTAACGTTCCACTTCCTTTTACTTTACCAACAATTGCTCCTGTACCATTTGTAAATGTAATTGGGACTGATGCATCATTATTTCCATCTGCAATAACATAAGTATCTGCCAGCATCGGGGAACTGCCATCTCCCGCCCAGTTGACCTTTTGTCCTTCTACTACAGATGCCTGTGATGACAGACCTCCAAAAATCGCACGATTCGCTTTTATCGTCGGTTTTTGTCCTGTTATCATACCACAAAACGGATACTCCTCACTGCCAAATCCGACAAATGTATACTGTTGTCCATCTGGACCTGTAGTAGGCACTGTCAAATCCACTTCATTACCCGTAATATTTATATTAATCGTTAATGCTTGCACTTGTTCTGCCTTGCAATGTGATAAAAGTATTAGTGCTTCCGCACTCAAAATTGTGACAATACTATTATTATCCCCTGAAATAGTTAAATCTGTTCTCGATGCTAACTGTTCTAATGTAAGTTCGGCATTCGCTGCCTCTAGCATAATCTCCGCATTATTTTCTTGCACAGTATCCTCTGGCTCATCAACTTCCGTTGTCAAATTGTCCGTTTCATTTTTTTCTACATTATTCTGATTCGTATTATTAACTTTAGTATTGTTCTCCTCTAAAATATCATCCTCAGTATTATTTTTCTCGGCATCTTGTTCTTCTAACGTTTGATTCTGATTACTGTCATCCGATTCTTTAGTATGTTCTTGAACTGTATCTGTACTTTGAGAAACGTTTTCTGCCATCACAGTTGTTGGTGTCATATTAAGAATTAAGCATGATGCAAGTAACCCTGCAATAACTCTTTTGTATCTCATTTTTCAATCACTCCTATTTCTTCGTTGCATTAACCTTTATTATTTCTTTCATTCCATCCCAATCCATATTTTTTATATTTTCCTTTGATACTATATAAAATGGAATTAAATAATCGCCACTTCCCGCATCTTGATCCATTTCGAATGTTACGCTTCCTTTTGTTGTAGAAATATCAGATTTTCCTATTTTTTTCAAAAAATATTCATCTATTTCTACATATTCTGGATTCCAGGTAAGAGTCACATCCGCCTTTCCACTTGAAATAGATACTTCATAATTAAATGCATCGTAATCAATTGGATTTGAATCATTTGAAGCATCTATAAAAGTTCCCTGAGATGAAAATACATTTATCTTAGATTCTGTACATGGAGAAATAACCGCTGCCAATATCTGGTTGTTTGTTACAGATGCTTTATCCGGAACTGCCGTTGCCGTAATCTTAACATTATCTATATCAGCTCCCGAAATTGTTATGTTATAGGTATGCGTATTGGCTGATCGTCCTGTTAATATCACCTTATCTACAACATATGTATTTTCTTTCACCTTATTTCCATCCACACTATAATTGCCTTGCCCGCCTTCAAACGTCAACGTCAATTTATATGAAATGTCTCTCTCATTCACCAAGGAAATGTTTCCTTTTAAATAATTATATATTTCAATATTAAATGTTATCTGTGATTGTTCTTTTGCCTTTTCGGTAAAAAGTATATTTCTTCCTACATATCTGCTTGTCTCTGTGTCTTTATTGCAAAGCTGTAATTGATTTGAAGAAAACCTGACCGTCTCTGTATCTCTATTTCTTGCAACACCTCGTTGCGCGTCTTGATTAGTATAATCTGCATAGCTACTACCAACTGCAATTACGAGAAGTCCTGCTAATGCCAGCATCGCACACACAATATTTTTTAAATTTAGCTTTTCTGTCAATTTCATGACTACTCTCCTTTCTAAGCACTCTTTATATCTTGCTATGCATTTTTTACTAATAAATAAAAGATATCTGTTTCTTTTTCCGTTTCTGTCCAGCTTATCTCAATAACGTAGTAATTCAAATATTGATTACTTACATTCTCATCATTCTTTCGGTTTCCTTGCTGCTCCTCGTTTGCTAACCAGTAAATCGGTTCTGCATGTATCTGCACATTTGCATATTGATTAAAATTTGTTGTATGTTTACTATTATTCGCATATTTATAATCAGCTGTTATTTTTTCCGAATCCTGATTAATATACTCTCCTTTAAGAGGATTATTTTTATCATATTGATATGTATATTTTCCTTCCGTAATGCTATTTTCGTTATTTGTATCAGACGTTGGCACTTCTGTTGCCGGATAAATTTTAAATGTTAATCCTTTTAAATTTGTTGTATGAACAATTTCTAATCTATGCTTTTCTTCATCACTACTAATACTAACTACTCGCTTAATTGTAACTGTACTACCTTCTTTATCTTCATCTGTATACGACATATCTAGTGACGATAACGTTTCCCCATGTGGTCCTCTAATAGCAATCGGCGATGGTTCCTTTACTTCCATCAACGTAGCAATATTATTCTCATTCATAAACCATGCCCGGCTCACACCCACTGCTAATAAAATTACAGTTACTGCACTTACTATCAAACGGATTAACATTTTACGTTTTACATTTCTTTTCTTCGTTTCATATTTCTCCGCTGTATTATTCATCCTCTGTCTCCCATTATTTATTGTACCGATGCGCTGACATATATATAGCATTTGCTCTGTCCAATATATTCATCTGCTTCATTATAATACTTACTACAATTATCTAAAATCTCATCGGATATTTTTTTATTTATCTCATCTGTTATGATACTATCTCCAAAGATATCTTCTTTGTGACTATTCACATATTTTAGCAATTCTATATAATCTTTGTTCTTATCTGAAATATCTGTAAACAAATCACCATAGGTATTTCTCGAATCAAACACATAATTTCTGAAATACTTTGGCCACACCCAATACATCTTCACTTTATATAATACATCTTTCTCAAAACCACCTTCCGGTGCATTTATTGTCATTGTATTAGTTCCTTCTTTATATAGCCATCCACTAAATCCATTTTCATTATTCAAGTTCTGAAATAGCAAAATGTGTCCATTCACTAAATTTTGTAATTTTGTATCCGTATTTTCCACTATTTTATTTCCATCTAGCTTTTTAGCTTCTATTTTAATTGTCACATTTACTTTTGTTTTATTAGCCCCGCTTTTTGTAGGAATAAAATAAAACTCTAACTCCCCCATTTCTCCAGGTCGAAGGCTTTCCTGACCATCTAACCTCCACGCTAGTTCATTAATTCCTATATAATAATCTTTTTCCTCTGTTTCTATTTTTGCTCCTGTTTTTGCATCTATATAACTACTATATTTTTTAGCTTCTCCATCTCTAAGACGCTGATTACCATTCTCATCTAACAAATATTTTGATTCCGCATTTTGTCTTTCTCCTACACTTGCCAGTACGAATGGAATATCATTCTTTGCCGACACACTTACAGAAGTCCCTGTCACTCTTGTATTCGCCACATACCATGCAATACAAAGTGCAATGATTGCTATCAATGCTGCAAATGCAAGCGTAGAACTTTTCTTTATATATTTCTTGTCCTGTTCAATTTCTTCTAATATCTTATCGGTAGAATTTTCTCCGGTATCTCCTCTTCGTTCTTCTTTCGACACGAATAGCCACCTCCCGTTAATATTTCACTGATATAATTGCTAATTTTAATCCATCTACTATTTTTAGGCATAGATATTCAATTTTTATGTTACCATAATGCAAATTTCTTTGCAATGTTATGTCGGAAAAAGCCGGGAGTTTTACGTTGCATACTTGTATACACTTTTACTTCTAAAAATATTTTTCTATTTTATTGTCTCAAAAGCAAGAAAGCCATCTGACTTTATTGCAAATGACTTTCTTAAGGGAGACCAATGGGGACGGGGTTAGTGGCTCTCGCGCTTGCGCGAGAGCCACTAACCCCGTCCCCATTGGTCTCGTTGGTCACCCTACAATTTTCAAATAAACTTTTGCATTGGTATATATCAGGTAATCTGATGGTTTTACGTTTAGTAAATCCTCCAATTTTTTATTTTTTAATGTTGCAGATAAAGTTACTTTATAATTCGCATACTGTCCGCCATCTATATCCTCAAGCTTTTTACCTGTTTTTACTTCGTATTTGATATTTACTAACAGTGGTGTATCCAGAATCTTGCTCACCTGATCTTGTGTAAGCTGGATTCTAAATTTATACACTGTGTTGTTTTCTTGAAGACCGAGTCCTTCGGAAGTAACATCTACGTTTACCTTTGTATCTGCTGATTCAATTTCAAACTTTGATAAATACTCTCCTATCGCGACGTTCTGATAACTTGTTCCATTCTCACTATCTGTCTTCTGTGCAAGTGTTAACTCGCCTTCTAAATAGTAAGGATAATAGCTATTTGACTCATCTGTAAGATTAAAACTGGTAAAATCCGTGACATCGAGTAACGCTCTTGATGAAATTTCCATTGTCGCATCATCATTTTCACGACCATTGATACCAAGCTGGCTTGTGTTCCCATCTTTGCTTGTAATGTTATAGGAATCGTAGCTTAATTTTGCCTGTGCTTCTTTAAGCTGATAATATAGCTTTTCTTCCGTAGCCGATGCCGAGATACCGCTGCTTCCAAGACTATCCTTCTGGTAAGCCATCACCGCATCCACCTTGAATTTCACACCGGTATTTTCGGTGTTACTCTTACGCACAGGAAATTGTTGGTTCATGTCTGTTGAATTGTAGCTAAAACTCATTTCCGCAGTAATCGTTGCTCCTGTGTACCATTCACCCGGTGCCTTTATTGTGATAATGTATCCATTCTCACCAAACTGTGTTATAAAGCCGTTTTCTGTTCCTGATAGATCAGTTAACTGGTTTAGTACATGTGTTTCTGTAACTGTTCCATCCGCATTTTTCTTTTCCAGTTTTAATGTTGGAATAGATGCTACTCCTTTCATGTCGACTGGATTTCCGCTCTGGTTAACTGTCTGAAGTGAGTATTGATAATAAATGGATCGGTCATTTACATAGCTTCCGAATTCATTTTCATTCGCAGCAGCACTTACCTTCGAAGAAACGATAACCTTGATACTGTCATTGCTTCCAGATACCATTTCCTGATTTTGTGTTGTACTTTCTGAATTTAATGTAACATTATCTAGTTTGTAAAAATCTCCTAAGAGATAAACGACATTGAAATTACCGGTTACTTTTGTTGGAATCTGCTGATTGCTATAGGATTGGTTCAGCTCCAGCGTTGTATTTAGCATAGGTGTTGTCGCATTACCTTCTGTACAATTCATAACCAGATAATATTCCTCTGTAACAGGGAGGATATCATTTAAGCCACATTTTGTATTTAAGGTTACGTTATAATATTTGGTATCTTTCGCATCCGCATCTGATTTTGCCGCGTAATAAATAAATGTGTTTTCTGTTTCATTCCAGATACGAAGCACCGCACTTGAGTCCGTTGACTCTACTTTTTTAAATCCACCTGTCTCAGATTCTGTTGCTTCCAGTGGCAGTAAATCACAAATATACGGAGACTTACCTTGTTTTGCCATTTCCGCCAGATTCAACGTATCATCTGTCAAAACTCCGTCTGTACTTAATTCTTGCAACGTGCTTTGATGATAAGACGTCTGCGCTCCTTGTGTGTTCATATCCACTAATGTTAAATGAATCTTACTTCTGTCAAGTGTTTTGAACTCACCCAGCTTAACTGTCTTGTCAAAATTCCAAAGTAAAGAATCGCCATTTTCCAACATGGACTGCCATTCTGAAACCATCCATTTATAAGTATAGGAAATATGTGCTGTATAATTTTCTCCGAAACTGTTTAATGTAGCCTTTTCATCTGTTGCCGGATCATATCCTGCTGCACCATTTACCACCTTTACAGAACATTCCACATCCATCAATTTCTTGACCAGAACCGGTATATACAGATGATAAACGTCTGTAGAATCCTTGACTGTTCCCTTATAGCTGACATCCAAAATTGTAATCTGCTGTTTGTTGTTATCATATTTTCCACGATTGATAGATACCCCATCTGTGGAGTTCCAAGACATTGTCTGATTCTCTGCCGAAACTGGATTCCATGCATTGTTCTCATATTTGTATGTCTGTGGGTCAATCTTAGCATAGTAGTGTTTTGATTGATCTTGCTTTGTGTTCGTCAGCATGCTGATATAGTTATTCACGATACTGTTAAGTTCACTCTTTGTCGTCGCATTGAGAACCAGAATTGGAAAATCGTCGCTCTTATATGACGTATCTTCCTTTTGATAATTCGAAAGACGACTCGAATAATCTCCATTCGTTCCAAATTTCTTTACAATCTCATCCAGCGGACGGCTCTGATCGCCGCCATAATAACCTTTCATCAAAGATAGATTTGTCATAATATCTGAAATGATGCTGTCGCGAACTGAAGTTCCACTTACTTTGGTTGCTCCATCTCCGGTTAACGGAGTATTTCCTACTGTAACTATTGCATCTGGTTTTGTATTCACTGTGCTGCTAGTAGTTGACTGTCCTGTGTAGTCGGCATAGATAACATAACTGCTTTCATTTTTTCCAGCACCAATATTGTTCACTGCAGAATAATTTCCCTGACGGGAAGCGGAAACAATCTTAACTGGATTATTATTTGCATTACCTACCCAGATACCACATGGTGTTCCTGATTCTAGCGAGGCATTTGCAGTAAGACTGTTATATGTAGCATATGTATCATCTTTTAGCAATAATCCGATGCTATCAGCTGACAAACTGCTCAGTGCTTCACTGCTAACAGATTTTACGAGGCTATTGCCATTTACCGCATAACCGATCACATTGTCCTTACTCAACAGATTGAATCCGTTAAAAGTGCGATTGCTTCCATTGATTATTCCAAAGAAACCTCCGACAGCATTCTGGTTCGAGTCTTTCGAACAGTTTGCCAGATAAGAATTACTTATCTTGACATTTTTTACATCTGCACTACCGTTTACACAGCCAATTAATCCACCTAAGTCTTTTCCAGCTAATCTGATATTCTCTACATCTACATTCTGGATGTTTGTTGAAGCTGCAGAACCTGCCACTCCGCCTGCATACTCACCTGAATTTACATTTAGTGTTTCTCGAATACTGATATTTTTAACAGAAACCACCGATGTTTTTGTCGTTTCTTCAATTGTTTCTGTCGTTCCTTCAATATTTAATGTACTCTCCGCTTTTCCAATCAGTCCGCCCATCGAGTATCCACCACCTTTAGCTGTTCTCGATGTGATTGTACCGGTATTTGCACTGCCTCCTTTGATTGTACAGGTTCCATTGACATATCCGGCAAATAGTCCACCATTTTGGACATTATACAGCTCGATATTATTTGCTGTACAATTTTTAAATGTCACACTTCGATTTACATTCTTTGGAGATTCTGCCTTTCCAATGAAAGCTCCGCAGTGGTTCATTTTATTTGTTGAATCTTTAGTACCAGCCGTAAAATCATCTACTCTACAACTTATAAATGTTATCGTTTTATTATTAGTTGATCCACTCATATATCCAATTACTGCTGCGCCTTGGTCGGCTTGATCTATGGCAGATTTTGTAACATTTACCCCTTCAAACATCAGACTATTAGGACTATACGCTCCGTCTCTTGCAAATGCAACCCCCAGTGCGACTCCATCTTTACCAATGTTCTTTTTCAGTGTAACATTTGTAAAATTCAAATCCTTTACCGTATAAGTTGCACCACTATTTGCCAGACATTGTGTAAAAAATCCTGCCTGTGATACTGAAATATCATTACTAGACATTTCATAAATCGTTCGGCTGTATTTTATAGTTGCATCATTTCCAGCCACCGCAATTGAGCCGTTATTTTGCAAACGCAATGCTCTTGATTTTCGAATATCCGCCGGTGTACCATAATTATGACCGATTCCTCGGAATCCATTTCCATATGATTTTAAATCATAAGTTCCATTAACAAATGTAACACTTCTACCATTATTATCCATTGTCAAAGAATAGGTGACTGCTTTTGCATCAACTGAATTATTTTGCGTATCTACATAAGTCGAAAGATAACTGGTGGAATAGTTCCGACGGTCAACTTCTGTTCCATTATTAATAAGTTTTCCACCCCAGTAATCATTTTCGTCTGTTGCATCCGCTTGATTTGGCGCAATTCCAATACCATCATAGGTTCCGGTACGAGTACGTCCATAGTAAGATGCGTTCACTCTATAATCCGTTCCATTTGAACTTGTAAGAGCAAAATCACCTCCCGCAGTTTTCGCCCCAAATCCGGAATTCACAATTGCTGACAGCAGCCAGATAGACTGTGTTGAATCCAAAGTAATCGTACTGTTTGGATACGCTTTACCTGCAATGGTCTTTGTATCTACATCAATATTACCCATTATCTTTAATTTAACAGCTTTATTTAATTTCGGAATTGTGTAGTTTTTATCTGTGTTAGTACCCATTCCCTTACAACTATCTTCCGCACAGGCATATCCATCAAACACACGACCTACATATGGATTCCAATAATAATTTGTGTTTCCATCGCCTGCTTCTGTATTGGTTGAGCTCCCGGATATTGAAGTTAATCCTGCGGAAGAAATATTACGAAATACAACGCCTCCCCCCTTTTTACTTTGGTCTATCGTTGTACTACCAACTGTTTTGACATATCCACCTACCATGCCGACATAACCGCCCACAGCAGTCAGAGTTTTGGCAGAACTGCCTTTTTTAACAGAATTTGCAGTCAAAGTAACGTTATCAATGATATTATCTCCACCGATTACCCAGCCAATTACACCTCCGAAAAATGTCTCTGTAGAATTTCCATTAAACGTGACATTATCAAGAACTATTGTCAGGTTCTTTACTACACTTCCCTGACTGTAACGGATAAGTCCGCCTACTTCTCCTGTTGTATTTACGCCAGTCAGCGTAATCGTACGAGCGGCCGTATCTCCTACAATCACTCCACTAAATGCACGGGAAACATCATCTTTTCCAAATCCGGTAAACTGCGCGACATCCAGTTTTAAATCCTTTTTAATCTGGAAATATCCATTACGAAGATATGCCATAACTTGTTCATTTGTTAAAGTAGTAGGATTAGAGTCTGTTTTCTGCACATATCGGTTTCCTGCGAGCGTTGCTTCCACCCATGTATTCCCATTCTTGATGAAAACCATGTCATCGGAAGCATCTCCAGTCTCATCTGTATGAACATTAATCTCACCTTGACCAGCAATTTTTTTGTCTAATATTGTTTTATTAATTTTGATTGCAGTGCCATTTCTTCCCGTATCATCTAATAGCTTCATGACGGTCATCATCTGATCTTCACCGGTAAAAAGTGTCTGATTACTTCCATCCGTGCTCGAAACATTCTTATTCTTGATTACCCATGGATGTCCATAAGTTCCACATCCATCATCAAGATAAACAGCCTTTTGGTTGATGTCCAATTCATAATATTTGTCCGCAGAATTCTCGGCCCTACCGATGTATGGCAAATAGCCCGAAAAGTCTTGAGGACTATTTGCAGGTTTATTGCCTGATTCATTTTCAGTATTAATTGCTGTTTTATCAGCACCGACATAAGAACCTGCTGTTGTATTTCCAAATGTATCCAAATACCATACCTGACCTGTCATATTCACATCATTGTATGGATTTCGGTTATAACCAGATAAATTTCCAATTGACTTAACACCATTGGAAATTTCTTTTCCGAATGTGATTTTTTCAGTCGTTGATTCAAAGTTGTAGCTTCCACCACTGGCACCATCCCCATACTGAAATGCAGTTGCAAAAATAGCTGTATTGAAAATCGAATCATTTCCTGCTCGGTTCAAATCCATGTTGCTAAATTCCAGACTGATTTTCTGTGCCGTACTAGAGCCGACCTGCCCCATCAGCGCTGATGCCACCTTATTCCCTGTCAACCCTGATGTAGTATATGCTCCTCTCGTAAAGGTAACATCATTCATGGATATTGCCGTATTTGAGCCAACAGAGTTTACAAGTAATGGAAGGTTTGTGCCGTCGTTACATTGAATACCATCCAGTTTAAGATTTGTTATTGTGATACCTGCCTGGTCTTTATTTGCGCTCTCCTGTGCGATACTATCACAAATCAGTACTCCGGCCTTGCCGACTTCGTACTTGCCAAATGTACCTTGCAATGTGAGCTTATTTACTGTAAATTTCTGTGATATCTTAGAGAAAAGACCTGTCTGCATCTGGTAATGCTGCTGATTGGAGTCATTATACTTTTTCACCGTATTTGTATTCATTTTTGTATAATCAAATATCACAGTTGCGTCCTGGATTGTAATTGCCCGTGACATTGGATAATATGATACTCCTCTCAGATTAATCGTTCCTGTTAATTTGAAATCATCGCTTCCTTTTACAAAATACTGCTGAAGGTTCGGTTGTGCATATACATACAGGCTTCTCAGGAGAAGTTTTCCTGCTGAGTTAATTTCAGTAATATTTGTATCTGTACCATCTTTTACACGATAATAATCTACATTATAATAATAACGTGTATTTTTATTTGTATAGGGTTTTCCACTATTTACGTTACACTGGTTCGTCCATGTATTGCATGTATTCTGATTCTGATCAATCAGCGTTGCTGAATCAGCGTCTGGACTGGTCAATCCAATAGAAACCACTGCATTGTTGCCGTCTTCTCCATATTTCGTTTTACCGGCAATATCGTCAAAATAATTTCCTCCTGTGAGCGTAACGTTCACTGCATTTTCTTCTATCTTTAATCCGTCTTTTCGAATCTCGATATAAGCCTTATCGTATTTTTTATTTGCTTCATCCTGAATTGTAGAACATACCAAAAGTGCAGATGGATTTGCTTCCTCCGTCTTACCGGAAAATGAGTTTGAAGCACTAAACTTGATTCCATTTGCTCCCGTACTATCCCCTATTTTCCAATAAGCATCGGTACTGTAGACAAGTCCGCCAAATTTCCCTTTTACATTAAGTTTTGAATCCTGTACTACAAGATTGTTGATTGACACGCTGTCGGTCGCACTGTTCTTTCTCCAATAGTATCCCAACAGACCACCCGCAGTTTCAGTAGCATAGCTTTCCATCTGAAGATGGTTGATCGTCAGTCCATTAATTGTCACATTTCCAGTCATGCAGCCGATCAAACCTCCAAATAATGCATTCGGTGCATTAGAATTGTCTTTAAATTTCTCATGTTTGATTGTTGCATTTGGGATTCTACAGTTCGAAAATGAGATATCTGCCCCCGCTTCACCTGCTGCCACATAACCTCCGATAGCGAAATCATAACATCCGGATGAACTTGAAATCGTTCCCTGCATGGAACACCCTGTAAAAGTTGTCGTTCCTTTTGCCCGTCCAAGAAAACCCCCGATACTCATTACTTTGAGTCCGGCTCCACTGGCTCCATCACGATAAACAATCTTTGTATTCACTGTAACATCTGTAAAAGTTGCACCATCTGTATAGCCTGCGACTGCGCCACAGCGTACATCCACTCCGTTTGATACGTTGTGAAAATAAATGGATCCATTTAATGTTAGATTCTGCACCTTACCATTACAATAAGGAATGAATCCAATTGTAGAATGGTTGTAAATCTGTCCGATGCCTACTGTTGCACTCGTACCATTTTCATTCGCAGCAAGAGTGCTATCACTTAAATAACCATAGGCCTCTCCCGCTGCCAGTGTAATCGTGTGATTATTACCGTTAAAAGTTCCTGTATACATCTGGCTTCCATTATCTCGAAGCAGAGAATAAATTCCGGTTTCGGTAAGGTCAACATTACAATTAACTGTAATATTTTTTCTCAAAAGGTCTTCTGTGTTTTCTCGCTGTAAAAGAACAGCTACAGCTGCAAAATCTCTTGTATTATTTACTGTTGCCAAAGTTTCCCCCAGCGTATATGCGACAGAAAACTGATGCAAAGCACTATTTGTAAAAAGCGTAGTATCATCTACACTGCTTCCATCTGTTTCTTTCAATTTGCTGCCATCTAGACGGATGACTTCTCCGTAGCTTCCGATATCACTGACTGAGACTGCTACCGGACGAATGTATTTCCAATCATATCCGTCACCACCAGTTCCACTTCCTGAGCCAAGCGCATAGACAATTGTGCCGTCAATACTTCCTGCTATCTGTCCACATTCCGTACCTGTTCTTGCAATTTTTAATTCAGAAAGATCTGTTGTGCCGCTGATACGGAGGATTCCCTTTGTTGACTTTCCTAAGATGCCTCCAAGTTTGCTTGCTTTTCCATTATCATTGCCGGAAACTTTGATTGTACCGGAAACAGACAGGAAATGTCCCTGTTCCTCTGCCTGACCCAGTTCGCCGACAAGGCCGCCAAAACAACTAGTGCCATTTAAATCAGTAGTTAAATTCGCTGTAACAGTAGCACCGCTAATCTCTATATAGGCAGACGTTACCTTGTCAAGTGCATGGTTCGCTCCATTTCCAGCAACAGAACCGATAATGCCACCCAGTGCTGTGACAGCGCCATTGCTAGTTATGGTCACATTCGGGCTTTCCAATTTAAGTGTTGAGCTCTGGGAATTGGCACTGTATTGTCCGATGACACCACCAAATTGCCAACTGGTTCCTGTATGTGTAAGATTTGTCACTAAGACATTATTTATTGTAATTGTGCCCCCAGTAGCAGAATCAAAATTAAGCACGCCAAAATATCCACCTGCATGATTACCATTTGAAATCGTAATTCCTGAGACATTGATTTTGCTTAAATCAAGCTCTAATCCAGTATTATAAACTGCTTTACCGATGAAACCTCCACTTTCCGATGTACCTTCTATCTTTCCTGTGCGAGTCACTTTATTGTCCAATGTGATGGTTGGATTTGTGGCAGCACCGATCAGACCTCCGGCAGCGAATCCTGTTATGGTTGTTGTAACATTACCTGTCAGGTTAAGTGCGGGGTTTACAGTTAAACTGGATCCATTTTGCATTTCTCCTACAAGCCCACCTGCATGACCACCTGTAGTTGAAATGTTGTAGCCTATTGTAACCAGAGTGTTACCTGTAGAACCACTGTTTGTAGAGTTTCCATCTGTATAAGAAGCAATTGTCAGATTTGCACCAGCTTCCATTGTATTACAGAAAAAGCCTAAATTGCCATTTCCTGTAATCGAAAACTCATTACTTTTTGCGATTTTATTTACTACAGATAAAGAAAGGCTGGTACCTCCACCCATAGTACCGATAATACCACCAAAGCTTGACTGTTCATTCTCCTCTGCTCCAATCATAAGAGAAATCGTTTTTGCTTCTGCTGAATTTCTATTTACATAATTCGCAGCAAGCAAAGGCTCGTCTACAGTCCCCTTTGCTTTCAGATACAGTCCTTCATTTATCGTTGCGCTTTGATCAAGGTAGTTAAAGAACGAATGATTAATTGGAATATCGATGCCACTTCCAGAACTTGTGATTTTAATCGTCCCCTTGAATGGATGTTTCTCACTTCCAAAGCCTTGAAATGTTTTTCCATCTATACTTTGAGTCAAATCAAATGAAGTGTTCGTTCCACGTGTAATTGTAATCTCAGCTGTTTCATAATTTTCAGCAGGTTGAATAGACAGGTTGATAAAATCAGCTGTACTCGTAAGTGTTACTTTATTATCTATCACCTGAATCCCATTTCCTATTGCATCCTTTGGATTCGCCTCATCCGCAGTTGCTTCCTGTTCTGCGTCTGTTTGTTTTGTATTCTCCTGAGCAGATTCTTCTATATTAGAGTCACTTTTATTAAATTCATTTTCCTGCTGATTTTCTGCTTCGGATTTCGAATTATTTTCCGATGCATCATCCGGCTGCTCTGTGCCTGTCTCATTCGAATCGTTTTTTCCTGATTCATTTTCAGAAGTAGTTCCGTTGGATTGAGTCGCACTGCCATTTGGTATCTGAGTGTCCTGCTGAACTTCGCTTGCCGTAACAGTTGTATTTACTTTTTCTTCTGCCTGTACCTGCGCCGGGAGCGTCTGTAATAACATTGATGCCACCAGAACTCCGGCACATATTTTCTTTAGCTTTTGTCTTACCATTGATTATTCCTCTTTGGAATTCTTAAAATGAATATACTCCTTGATTGTGTTCCAATCCTCATTTAAATCATTTACAGCATAGGTCCGATAAAACTGGATTGTGTACTGCTGCGGAGTTCCCGCTGCCCCTAAATGAAGTGTCACTGATTTTGTTTTTCCATCTTCTGCTGTTGAAACTGTTGGGTTTTTCATTTGTTCTAAAAACCACTTATCAATTTCCACTCTGGTGGAATCCCAGCTTAGAACACAATTTTCTTCTACATGCCCTGAAATGCGGTAGTTTAACAAACCTAATTTTTCATCCTTCTCTACAGATGATTTCTCTGTTTCTAAAAAGCTGCCTGTCCAGTGTGTTTCTGTTGTATCCGTTGTCAATACGATCAGTCGTCCCAATGGTTTATACTGAGTGCGATTTGTCGGCACAGCAGTAATCTTAATCTGATATGGCAGAATCTCATTTCCTGTGAGAACAAATGTATAGGTTTTGTCCTGTGCCGTACCGGCAGCAAGTGTCCCGCTTTCTGTATATGTTCCGTTTGCTAATTTTATCGTATTATTAATTGTAATATTTTTGTAAATATTTTCGTCTGTAACGACATTTCCACCGGCATCAACAAGTTCAACTTTAAAATCATAACTGATCTGATTTTTATCAAATTTTGTTGTATCATTTTGCAAATGATTTGAAATGGTTACGGAAAATGTTCTTGTTGTATCGTCTTTTCCAAATGATTTTACTTTTGTCGATAATTTTGACTCACTATCATACTGCACCAGCACATCTGAAGTAAATAATTGTTCGGAGCCTCGCACTGTGACAACGCGCTTGGCACTGCTCAAACTCGTATATGCTGCCAGCGAATATGCAATAATCGCAACGACTGCAATCAGAAAAAGATAAACAGCTATCAGCTTTGTCCTTTTTTTCAATGCGATTCTCCTTCCTTAATCTATCGACTGACGGTCAGGTAAACCATGTCCGTCTCTTTATCGTTACTAACTGTATTTGGTTCCCACGAAACGTGAAGTACAAAATAATCGCAGAAGCAATCACCTCCAAATGCATTTGTCCCTCTATTTTCGATAGGAGGATTTAACATATCCAAATTATTTTCACTAGCCAGCCAATAAAGCGGCTCTGCATTTTTTTGTACCTTACTACTATCTATAGCACTTTGACCATTCTCATCACCATAACTAAGGTTGTGGCTCTGATGTTTTGTTATTTCTGTAGCTGTCATTTGATTTAAGGGCTTTGCTGAAATAACGGGAGTTGATGATTTGTCATAAGTAAAATTTTCAGTATGTTCTCCGCTATTATCCGTATATGTAAATGGAACAGTTACAATATTGTCCGATGTTGTCTGGCTAGATGTGGATAATTTAGCACGATAAACTTCGTAATAAAATGGGATATTTGTAGTATAAGCCAACTGTAGCGAATACATATCAATCGGTTCTCCGTATACACAAAACACGTAAGTCATGGAATGTTCTGGCGTGTCGGCGTCGATAGAGCCCATATCCAGATACGCAATATTGTGATTGTTACCGCTTCCGATTTCCAGTCGTATCGGTGTTTTTATCCATGTGAGTGTGTCCAACTGTCGTTTATAGAAAAACCAGGCATAGACAATCACTCCAACTAATATTAATCCAGTTGCTGCCAATGTAAGAAACAGCATTGTTTTTTTCTTGATTTTTTTTACTTTATTTTTCATAATTGTATTTTTTTGTTGCTGGACACAGGTACTGTGAACATAACTTTTCTTTCGGTTCTTCACCTAATTTTGAATCATTGGCTGCATCTCAAGTTTCACCCTGAGACAGTTTGCATTGCTTCCAATATACTGGTCTGCCTGATTATAATATGAGCTTAATGCTACAAAAGCATCCTTTGTTTCTTTATCAGAAAAATTGGTTTGCATGCTTTGAATCTTTGACAATTCAGGCTGGCCTTTCGGTAATGGCAGTTGTGTAAGATTGCTGTAAAAATATCGCTGTGGATTATTCACCATAGAATATTGTGAATCCGCATATGCAATTGCATTACGCACAGATGCTCCATTCGCATATGTAGACAAAATTGGCTTCCTGCCATTTAAGAATTCATTTTCTTCATTTAATTCATTTTTTTCTGCCAACGTAATTTCTGCGAAATTCTGCGGCCAGCACCAGTATAATGTATATGAATACTCTTTATCTTTTTGTGCGTTCGGAATATTGAGAGTGAAACTTCCATTACTTATCCATTCAAGATTCGTTGCTGATTCATTTCCTGCATTTGAACTTTCACTTTTTTCTAAGAAGAATAGAATGTGACCGGAAGTAAATGTTTTGGTTGTCTCATCTGCTTCTTCGAGTTTGTTGTCCTGATACTTGTATGGAATCAGACTCAACTGCATGTCCAGGGTGATGTTTCCTGCTGTTTTTGGCACTACAGAAAATTGTAATCTTCCATTGCTTCCCGGCTCAATTGCGTAATCTTCACGCTTATGATTAGAATCCTTCCAATATTCTTCCCAATCTGATTGTTTATTGCTGTAGTTTCCTACATTGCTCTGGTCACTCAACAACCAGTTTACTGAATATTTATCAGGAGATGTCTCAAGAGCATTCGTTAGTTTCTGATACCAGGAGCTTCCGGTTGGATTCTCCTGATCCATGATCCTCTTCAACAGATCATCATGGATACCGGCACTTCCCCGCGTCTTGAGTTCTACATTTTTCATATCCGCACTGACCGTTGCGCCTGTTCCCTTCACTCTTGTATTACTGACAAACCATGCGATACAGAGCGCGATGATTACTATAAGCGCAACAATAGCAATTATAATAATATGATAAATCGTTTTTCTTTTTTCTTTTTTTAATGCTTCAAGGTTTTCATTTGCCTCATTTGATTTGATTATTCTTTTATCTTGGGACACACCATGCCTCTTTCCCTATATCATTACATAATCGTATAATTTTACACTTTAGTGTAACATAGTTTTTTCTGTTTTTCAAGACCAAGGGTGACCAACGGGGACGGGGTTAGTGGCTTTTTTTGCAGGCAAAAAAAGCCAATAACCCCGTCCCCGTT
>OGIO01000277.1_pt1 | contig 68966 bp, 67 predicted proteins | sample 1571841 | NCBI WGS metagenome assembly OGIO01 (sample SAMEA2582111, study PRJEB24529) | metagenome | biome: Human gut stool | place: China | collected 2011
GACCGAGCTGGGCATCCACTTCACCGAGGAGATCGGCGAGGCTGCGTTCTACGGTCCGAAGCTGGATGTCAACGTCAAGCCCGCCGTCGGCGCCGAGTACACGCTGTCCACCTGCCAGCTGGACTTCTGCCTGCCCGCCAAGTTCCACCTGACCTACGTGGACAAGGACGGCAGCGAAAAGACCCCCGTTGTGCTGCACCGCGCGATCCTCGGCTCTCTGGACCGCTTCATGGCTTACCTGATCGAGGAGACGAAGGGCCGCTTCCCGACCTGGCTGGCCCCGACGCAGGTCAAGGTGCTGCCCGTCAGCGAAAAGACGCTGGACTATGCGAAGGACGTCACCGCCAAGCTGCAGGCCGCCGGTGTCCGCGTTGTGCTGGACGAGTCCAACGAGAAGATCGGCTACAAGATCCGCCAGGCACAGCAGGTCGACCGCGTGCCGTATATGCTGGTCTTGGGCGCGAAGGAAGTCGAAGCCAACAACATCAGCGTCCGTGACCGCAAGGGCGAGACCACCACAATGGATCTGGATGCTTTCATCAACCAGGTCGTGGACGAAATCAAGACCCGCAAGAATAACGGTTAATTCCCGATAAAATAACTACCGCCGTCAGGGAACTGACGGCGGTAGTTTTATTTTTCCCTTCGTGCTTTTCTGCGATACTCCGTCGGGCCGCAGCCGTAGACCTGACGGAAGGCGCGGGCAAAGTAGCTCGCGTCCTGAAAACCGCACTGCATCGCGATTTCCGTCACCCGCAGTCCCGTGCCGCACAGCAGCTCCGCCGCGCGCTGGGCGCGTTGGTCGCGCAGATACTGATTCGGTGTCGTGCCGATCATATCGTGGAAGCACCGCAGACACTCGCTGGGGCTGATGGACGCGCTGGACGCGACCTGCTCGACCGAGATGTTCTCGGCGTAATGCTCTTGAATAAATTGCAGCATCGTCTTGATGCGGTCGGCGCTGCGCAGTGCCTTTTTCGGCATGGCCTGCACCGCCGGGGCGTGGCTGACCAGCTGGAAGATCATCTCCGACAGCGCCGCGCGGGTCTTGAACTCGTAGCCGGGGATCTCGTTCACCACCGCGCGGAACGCCCGCTCCATGTCCTCGATGGCCTCGTGCTGCCAGTCCACCGTGGGGCGCAGCACGGCGCAGGGACGGCTGGGGTCGGTCAGCAGCGGCTGCAGATATTTCTGCCAGAACACGCTGTCCGGGTTGCCGCCCACCAGCCGTGGGTGGAACACCATGCTGTGCAGGCGGCAGCTGCCCGCATTCAGCGGCCAGTCGCCGTGCAACACCCCTGCGTTGATGAACAGCCCCTCGCCCTTTCCCAAGCGGAATTTCTCGCCGCCTGCCGTCGCCAAGATCATGCCCTCGCTGACGACCAGTACCTCCAATTCCTCGTGCCAGTGCCACGGCACGGGCTCGGCCTGCAAATCGTCGTGATAACAGGCGATGGGGAAGGCGGCGGTGCCATGCTCCATCAGCTCCCGCGCCGAATCGTCCACGGTCGTTCTGCACAGCGACAGTGCCATTTCTTGCTCGCCTCCATTTTTGGTGAAATTGTACCGAGATTTTGCGGAATTAGTGCCTGTATATTCCGCAATTTGATGATATAATCATAATATCACAACTACAGAAAGTCAAGAGGATTTTCGTATGGTATCGTTACTTTTGCCCATCATCTATCTGGCCTTCATCAGCCTTGGCCTGCCGGACGCGCTGCTGGGCGCGGCGTGGCCCAGCATGTATCCGCAGCTCGGCGCGGGCGTGTCCTGGGCGGGCGGCGTGTCCATGATCATCTCCGTCGGGACGATCGTCTCCAGCCTTGCCAGCGACCGCCTCAACAGCAAGCTGGGCACGGGCAAGGTCACGGCGCTCAGCGTCGCCACAACCGCTGTGGCACTGTTCGGTTTTTCCACCTGCACCCAGTTCTGGCAGCTCTGCCTGTGGGCGATCCCATATGGCCTCGGCGCGGGCAGCGTCGACGCCGCGCTGAACAATTATGTGGCCCTGCACTACGAAAGCCGCCACATGAGCTGGCTGCACTGCATGTGGGGCATCGGCGCGGCGGGCGGCCCGGTCATCATGGGCTGGGCGCTGGCGGGCAGCACCTGGCAGAACGGCTACCGCATAGTGTCCGTTCTGCAGTTTGTGCTGACGGCGTTGCTGCTGTTCAGCCTGCCGCTGTGGCAGACCCCTGCCGACGCCGGAGCGGGGGAGGAGTTTACCCCGGAACACCGCACGATTTTCGAACTGCTGAAAGTCTCCGGTGTGCCGGAGGTAATGCTCTGTTTTGCGTTTTACAGCGGTGTTGAGGGGATCGCCGGTATGTGGGCCGCCAGTTACTGCACCCTGACCCGCGGTCTGGACGCAATGACCGCCGCCAGCTGGGCGAGCCTGTTTTACGTAGGCATCACAGTCGGACGGTTTTTCAGCGGCTTTTTGACGATGAAATTCAACGATCAGCAGATGATCCGCATGGGACAGCTTCTGAATGCCGTGGGTATTGTGCTGATCCTGCTGCCCTTCGGCAATGCGCTGCTGCCGGTTGGCCTTGTGGTCGCCGGACTGGGCTGCGCACCGATCTACCCCAGCATCATTCACGAGACGCCGTCCAACTTCGGCAAGAATCTCAGTATGTCAATGACCGGCCTGCAGATGGCCGCCGCCTACACCGGCAGCACGCTCCTTTCACCGCTTTTCGGCGTTCTGGCGCAGAATATCACGATGAAGCTCTATCCCTTTGTCCTGCTGCTGATGCTGGTATTGATGACGGTTTTTTCCGAGCAGCTGCACAGAAAGACGGCTGCAAAACGGGCAGCGAATGCCTGAAGCTGAGCCTCCCTTTGACAAGGGAGGCTTTTTTTATTTTCCCGCCCCTCTAGCTATTTCCTACGCTATCCTGTATAATAAAGGAAAAAGAGGAGGTGTCCCTATGCAAAAATGCAGCCTGTGCGGCGGACGGGTCGTCAATGGCCGGTGTGAGGACTGTGGTCTGCCCATCCCGCCGGAGCACAGCTACACCCTGCGGGGCGAGAGTGCCCACTATCACCGCGTCAACGGCGAGGATGTTCTCCACCGCGTGCGGCCCGCGGGCAACCGCCCCAAGGTGGAAGGCTACGACGACGAGGAACGCACCGCCCATGTACATGAGAGCGGCACAGACCGCCACAATGCACCGCGCCCCGCGGTGCGCACGGCCCGGGTGGAGCACCACATCGAGGCACCCTCCAGACGCAGCCGCAGTGCCAATGTCGCGTGGCTTATCATCGTTGTGGCGTTGTTTTTGATTTTGCCCATGCTGCAGGTCCTGCTGCAGCGTAAAATCGGTTCCTCGGTTTCCGAGCCCGTTCCCGAATTTTCCGAAGAACAGGCCATAGAGGCCGACAGCAACGCCTACGACGACCTGCGCCCGCTCGTATCCGCCGGGGGCACCGACTGGGACGGCGACCTGCCCGCCGGGCTGTACGTCATGGGGCAGGACCTGCCCGCGGGCACCTACACGATCAAGTGCGCCGAGGACGGCACATCCATGGAGATGCACCTTGTCAACGATGCCTGCGGTGTGGAAATTTATGAGGATCTGTCCGCCTACGACGCTGCGGATTCGGGGCTGGACGACGTCCCGCTTCCCGCGGGTACGGTGCTGTTCCTGACCGGGAACAATGCGCTCTATTTCCACAGCAGCAACGCGCAGGTCGATGACCTGTCCACCGATACTGCCCCCAACCCGGTGACAGGCGATATTTCGTATACCCTCAGCGACAGCGAGGACAGCCTGTATCTGCTTGTGGGCGAGGACATCGAACCCGGCGTCTACGACGTGACCTGCACGGCGGGCAGCGGCTACTTTGCCTTTGACCTGCCGATGGAAAACACCCGCACGATGTATTGCAGCGCCTGGCTCTACGGCGACGACACCTATCAGGACACCCTGCACCACATCGTTCTGGCCGAGGGCACCGAGCTCATCCTCTCCAATTATAACGATATGGGGTATACCGTGATGTTCCAACCGAGCGAGACGGTGTATACTCATGAATGACAAAGAGGCAGCCTGCAAAAGCTGCCTCTTTTTGTTGGTTTATAGGGGATGAATCTATCCCTCCCGGGGGCCTTGCGGATGCGGAAACGCGCACGGAGGGGTCAAGACCCCTCCCTACAGACTGACATTCACGGGTGCTTTGTAGGGAGCGGTCTTGACCGCTCCGCTGCGGCTATGGTACAGATCCCGGGAGGGATAAATTCCTCCTCTTACATTACTTTACGTTCTGCAGCCGTTCCACTTCCTCCGCTGTCAGCTCACGCCACTGGCCGGGCGCTAACGCGGGGTCCAGCGCCACGCCGCCGATGCTCTCACGGTGCAGGGCGTTCACACCCGCATCAAACACGCCGAACATCCGCTTGATCTGATGATAGACGCCCTGCCGCAGCGTGACCTGCACGGTCAGGCCGTCGTCGGTCAGCGGCTCGACGCCTGCAGGAGCCATCGTCTCGCCGTCGGTCAGCGTGACGCCCGCGGCAAAGCCCCGGCGCATCGCGTCGGTCAGCGGCGTGTCCAGCGTGACTACGTACTGCTTCTCGACGTGGTGGGCAGGGGAGAGGATGTCATGCGCCAGCGCGCCGTCGTCAGTCAGCAGCACAAAGCCGGTGCTCGTCTTGTCCAGCCGCCCCGCGGGGAACAGTTCCCGCCGCGGAAAGTCCGCCGCGACCAGATCGACCACCGTCGTGTCCTTTTTGTCGCGGCTGGCACTGACGACGCCCTCGGGCTTGTTGAGCATGATATACACAAATTTCCGGTACGCGCCCGCCAGCGGCACGCTGTCCAACGCCACGGCGGCGGTGTGCTCGTCCAGCTGGGTGTCGGCCTTGCGGCAGACTGCGCCGTCGATGCTGACGCGGCCCTTCGTTACGGCCTTGCGGCTCTCGCTGCGGGTCATGCCGGTGCGCTCGGCCAGGTATTTATCCAGCCGCATCATGCCTCGTGCTCCTGTGTGATGGCCGCCGTCCTGCCGCGCGTGACCTTGATGAGGTCCGCCGGGGCGCATTCGATCTGCGTGCCGATGCGCCCACCCGAGACGAGCATCGTCTGCTGCGCAAGGCAGCTCTCATCATAGACGGTCACGAACTGCTTTTTCATGCCCACAGGGCTGCACCCGCCGCGGATGTAGCCCGTGACCTTGTTGATGTCGGCAACGTGGATCATGGCCACGCTCTTGACGCCCGCAGCCTTAGCGGCCTTTTTCAGGTCCAGCTCGGCCAGCACTGGCACAACAAACACATAGTAGTTTCGGTCCGCGCCCTGCGTGACGAGCGTCTTGAACACCCGCGCCGGGTCCTGCCCGGTCAGCCGCGCCACGTTTGCGCCGTCCACGGCCTGGCCCTCCTCGTGGGGGTATTCGTGGGACGTGTAGGTGACCTTTGCACGCTCCAGCATCCGCATTGCGTTGGTTTTTGCTTCTTTTGCCATATTGTTACCCTTCTCAATTGTTAATAACGCTGTAGGGGCCGGGCATGCCCGGCCCGGCCGCCCCGCTTTGCCTTCCCCCAAGGGGGAAGGTGGCCCCGCAGGGCCGGATGAGGGGCAGAGCTTCCGTGATTGCCCGTGAACGGGTTGCATTGGCAAGGCCGCCCCTCATCAGTCCGCTTCGCGGACAGCTTCCCCCAAGGGGGAAACCCTTTTTCTATTATAAATCCCCCCAACAATTTTCGCAAGGGGGCTTGACTTTAGCGCTTTAAAGTGTTAGAATACCGTCATTGAGAAAAATTCACGGTTGTAATAGATAGGAGAACACATCATGATCATCGTTTTAAAACAGCACGCCCCCGCTGACAAGGTGCAGGCCTTCTGCAATGAGCTGAACAGCATGGGCTTCCAGATCAACGATTCCGTCGGCAGCGACACCCACATCCTCGGCCTCATCGGCGACACCAAGGCGCTGGCCGAGAGCTGGGTGCTGGCAAATCCCGTCGTCGAGACCTGCCGCCGCGTGTCCGAGCCGTACAAAAAGGCCAACCGCAAGTTCCACCCCGACGACACCATCGTCGACGTGGGCGGCCACAAGATCGGCGGCGGTTACTTTGCCGTCATGAGCGGCCCCTGCAGCGTCGAGAGCAAGGAGCAGATCACCTACGTGGCCCAGCGCGTGCAGGCGGCGGGTGCCAGCATCCTGCGCGGCGGCGCGTTCAAGCCCCGCACCAGCCCGTACAGCTTCCAGGGTCTGCGTGCTGAGGGTCTGGAGCTTTTGCAGGAGGCCCGCAAGGTCACGGGCCAGCCCATCGTGACCGAGCTGATGAACAACGAGCACATCCCGCTGTTCGTTGACGCCAAGGTCGATATGATCCAGATCGGTGCGCGCAACATGCAGAACTTTGAGCTGCTCAAGGCTGTCGGCAAGCTGAACGTGCCGGTGCTGCTCAAGCGCGGCCTGTCCTCGACGCTGGAGGAACTCGTCATGAGCGCCGAGTACATCATGGCAGAGGGCAACCCCAACGTCGTTTTGTGCGAGCGCGGCATCCGTACCTTTGAGACGAGCATGCGCAACACGCTGGATATTTCCGCCGTTCCTATGTTGAAAAAGATGACCCATCTGCCCGTTGTCATCGACCCGAGCCACGCAGCAGGCATTGCCTTCATGGTGCCCGCGCTGGCCCAGGCGGCAGTGGCCGTCGGTGCCGACGGTCTGATGATCGAGACCCACAATGACCCGGCCAAGGCCAAGAGCGACGGTGCCCAGAGCCTGACCCCCGACCAGTTCGACGCCCTGATGAATACCATCAAGCCGGAGCTGGAGTTCTTCGGGAAAACGCTGAACTAACTGTAAAGCGCCTTCCCCCAAGGGGGAAGGTGGCCGAGGCCCCGCCCGAGGCCGGATGAGGGGCCAGGTTACCGTGATTAGCAGCAAACGGGTTGCCATGGCAAGCTCTGCCCCCATCAGTCGCCTGGCGGCGACAGCTTCCCCCGATGGGGAAGCCTTCCCGGGCGGATTCCATATCTGCCCGGGAAGGCTTGCGGCTGCCGCACACAACCATGGGTGGGCAGCACCCGCCCCTACAAAGAATCCCGCTGTCTGGTACAGACAGCGGGCATTTTTTATCTCTTATACAGCTTTTTCCGCTGCTGGTGCGCAGCGATTTTGATATACACGGGCCGCGGCAGGAAGCGCCCCAGCGTCATGCCGACGGCAACCACGGGGTTCGGCACAATGACCGTTTTGCGGCGGGCCATGCCGTCCAGCGCGCAGCGCACGCAGTATTCCGGCGTGATGCCCCGCAGCGCAAACTCCACGTTCGCCACAGCGTTGAACTCGGTGTTGACCGGGCCGGGGCAGAGGCAGCCGACATACACGGGGCTGCGGGCCTCGCGCAGCTCCTGCGCCAGCGCACTCGTCAGGCTGACAACGTAGGCCTTGGTGGCGTAGTAGGTCGCCATGTAGGGGCCTGCGGGCATCAGCCCTGCGCAGGAGCCGACGTTCAGCAGTGCGCCGAAGCCCTGCTTATAGAGCTGCTGCCCGATTTTCTTCGTCAGGATGTGCAGCGCCCGGATGTTGACCGACAGCATATCGAGGTCCTTATCCAGTTCCGTCTGCAAAAACGGCCCGCAGTCGCCAAAGCCCGCGTTGTTGATGAAGAGATCCACGCGGCGGCCCTCCAACGCCTTGACCAGGCGAAGGCACTCACTCTTTTTGGACAGATCCGCAGTGAAGATCTCGCAGACCGTCGTCAGCTGGTCGGACAGCTTTTCCAGCCGGTCCGCGCGGCGGGCCACCAGCAGCAGGTTATATCCGCGGGCGGAAAGCTGGCGCGCGAACTCGGCCCCGATACCGGAGCTTGCACCGGTGATAACTGCAAATTTTGGCATAGCTGCCTCCTTTTCTGCTATAAAAAAGTACAAAAAAGGCTTCCCCCGGGGGGGAAGCTGTCGCCGATAGGCGACTGATGAGGGGGAACTTACCGTAATGACCCGTTTACGGGCAATATGGGCAAGCTCGCCCCTCATCCGGCCCTGCGGGCCACCTTCCCCCGAGGGGGAAGGCTTTTTGCTTTAGTGGTGCCGCCCTACGCCGCCGCCGCGGGTGGAGCCGCCGCCGGAACGGAACCCGCCGCCGGAGGGGCGCGCCCCGCCAAAGCCGCCGGACGGACGGCTGCGGCCTGCACCGCCGCCGCTGCTAAAGCCGCCGCCGGGACGGAACCCGCCGCCGGGACGCGGACCACCGCCGGGTCTGGGGCCGCCGCCAAAGCCGGGGCCGGGACCAAAGCCGGGGCCGGGACCGAAGCCGGGGCCGGGACCGAAGCCGGGGCCGCGCGGCGGGGGAGGGGGCGGCGGGCGGCGCGGGCGCCGGGACGCACGGCCCATGCTGTACCAGAACATATTGTTGCCGAAGCTGCCGCCGCCACCGCCGCGCGGAGGGCGCGGGCCGCGGGGGCGCATCAGGTAGGTGATGAGCCAGATGACCAGCAGCACCGCCACAACCAGCAGAACAAAGCCCATAACATTGGGCCCTCCTCTATCGGGGGCGCTGGTATCGGTATAGCTGCTGTTCAGCGTTACGCCGTAGATGCTGCACAACCGGTTGGCCAGCGCCTGCACGGTCTTTTGGGTGCCGGTGTCGTAATCACCGTTGACCCAATAGGGTTCCATGTACTCGTCCAGCAGCGACCCCAGCGTGCTGAACGACAGCTGGCTTTCCAGCCCGTCGCCGCGCATGATGTAGTAGTCGCCGCCGTCGGCCTCGTTGGGGGCCAGCAGCAGCAGCACGCCGTTGTCCAGGTCGTCTGAGCCCAGCCCCCAGGCGTTAAAAACGTCGTAGGCAAAGCCCTCCATCGTCGTGCTGCCCAGCAGTTCATCCAGCGTGTAGACGCCGATCTGCGCACCGCAGGCATCGGACAGCTTGATTGAAACGTCATTGACATACTGTTCTGTCTCGTCGGACAGGATGTCCGCATGGTCGGCCACGGCGTTTGTCGTGCTGACCTGCACCTTGGGCGCGGCCAGCGCGGGAAGCGCCGCCAGCATCAGTGCGGCCAGCACCGCACCGGCAGCCGCCGCGCGTCTGGTAAATGTTTTCAGTTTCATAATTTCCCCTTGTTATCGTGGTTTATTTGGTAGCAAAGCGTTCCGGTGCCTGCGCACCCCACAAACCGGAGATCAGATTGGCCGGGAACTGCGAGACAGTTTTCTCGTAGTCCTCCACCCAGAGATTGTATTCATTGGCGGCGCGTTCTATCGTCGCCTGCGCCGAAACAAACGCATTGTACTGGTCATCCAGCGCCCGCTGGGTGCTGTCATCGACCTTGTTGTTCAGCGACGCATACAGCGTATCCACCGCATTGTACAGCCGACGGTTGGCCGCGTACTGCACCGCAGGGGAATCGTCGGTATCATTCCACGTGGCCAGCGCGTCCTCGGCTTCCTGTAAAGCAGCCGCCGGGGTGCTGTCCACATAGCCCGCCTGTTTGATGAGGTTCGCCGCCGCGTCAGCCTGCGCCTCAAAATCCCCCTGAATGCTGTGGCCGTACTCGTCCTGCGCGGAGGTGTAAATTTCCGCCGTTTCCCTGTACACGCCCTTCAGCTTTGCCCCGCCGATGCCCAGCACCGACACCAGCGCCAGTGCGACGAGTACAATCGACGCTGTGCCGCGCTTTTTAGCAGGTACAGGCAGCTTTGTCTCGACCTCGCCGAGGATTTCCAGCTGCGGGCCATGAATGGTAAAGTTTTCCTGTTGTTCAAGCTGCATAGCAAATACCTATATTGTGCTGCAGGGGCGGATGCAAGCATCGACCCCTACAACGGCAATCAGTTGTTGATCTCCAGCATCTTCTGGCGGAGCTCGCCCTCGATGCGGCCCAGCTCCTGCTCGGCGTTGGCGCGCTTGGCCTTGCCGTCGGCGCGGATCTTATTCAGCTCATCCAGCGTCTCGATCAGCTGCTTGTTCGTCTGCTGCAGCGTCTCGATGTCCACAATGCCGCGCTCGGACTCCTTTGCAATTTCAATCGTGCCCTGCTTGAGCGTAGCAGCGTTCTTTTTCAGCAGCTCGTTCGTGGCGTCGGTCACGGCGCGTTCGGCCTGCATAGCCTGCTGGCTGTGGGCGATGCCCAGCGCCAGCACCATCTGGTTCTTCCACAGCGGGATCGTGTTCACGATGGTCGTCTGGATCTTCTCGGCCATCATCGTGTCGTTGGACTGGATCAGGCGGATCTGCGGGCCCATCTGGATGGACACATTGCGGGTCAGCTCCAGATCGTAGAGCTTCTTCTCAAAGCGGTCACACAGGTCGGCCAGGTCGCGGGCGGCCTGGGCATCCTCGGGCAGCTGGGTGCGCTGGGCCTTCTCCTGCGCGGCCTTCAGATCGTTGGCGCGGACCTCAGCCAGCTTCTTCTTGCCGGCCAGGATGTACATCGTCAGCTCCTTGAAGTAGACAAGGTTCAGCTCATACATCTTATCCAGCATCGTGATGTCCTTCATCAGGGTGACCTGGTGGTCCTCCAGCTGGGCCTTGATGCGCTCGACGTTCTTGTCGGCGCTGTCATAGCGGGTCTTGAGCTGCTCAATGCTGTTGGACGTCTTTTTGAAGAAGCCGAAGATGCCCTTTGGCTGCTCGGTGGTGGCGTCAAAGCCCTGCAATTCAGAAATCAGGTTCGTGATGAGCTCGCCGGTCTCGCCCATGTCCTTGGTCTTGACGCGGGAGAGCGCGGTCTCGGAGAAGTCGCTCAGCTTCTTCTGGCTGGCAGCGCCGTACTGCAAGACCATCTGGGAGTTCGTGATGTCGATTTTCTCGGCAAAGTCGTTGACCATCTTCTGCTCCTCGGGGGAGAGGGGCGTGTCCTCGACCTGCACGGGGGTCGCTTTTTTGCTTTCTGCGATGACTTTCTCATCGGCGGCGGGGTCCAGGGTCAGCGTCGGGGCCGCGGGGGCGGCATCCAGCGTCAGAGAGGGTGCGGCGGGTACGTTCAGGTCCAGTTCGTTGCTCAGGTCAGCCATAGTGATCTTCCTTTCTTGTATCCTTTATTTACTTGGCAAGGTTCTGGCTTTTCAGGATACTGTCCAGCACCTCAATATCGGTAGAAATATCCATTGCCTCGGCGCTGTAGAGCGCATCCAGCTGGTTTTCAAAGGCTGTCGCCGTCGTCTCGGCGTTGCGGCGCAGCTCGGCCTCAATCTGGGCGGCGTTCTCGCCCCTGACGCTGTTCTGCTCCAGCGCCGCGTAGGTGCCCATCAGCTTGACGACCTCGGGCAGGTAGTAGCGGGCAAAGCGGTCCACGCTGCGCGCCTTGTCGGGGGTTTTCTCCACAACGGCGGCAATGCTGCGGCCTGCCTTCTCCATGCGGTCCATAGCCCGGGAAAGCTGCGGGTCGGGGATGGCCTCGTTCAGTTTATGCAGTGCATCGAGGTTTGCGGCAATGCCGTTCAGCATGGCATCCACGTCCTCACTGCCTGTGGCATAGGGCACGTAGGTGCGCACCACGCGGGTAGGGCAGAGCTTTGTGCCCGCAAAGTAGACGCCCGCGCTGACCGCGGCGGTCAGCACCAGCCCGCCCAGCGTGTAGATGGGCACCAGCAGGGCCATAATAGGCCACACCAGCGCCGCCATATAAACCGGCAGCACCGGGCGTTTGGTTTTTTCCTGCCATTTGCTCATGCAGGCACCTCCCGTATCATCATTCCGTAGGGGCGGATTCCATATCCGCCCGTTCCGTGCCGGGCTGCCTGCGGGCGGATATGGAATCCGCCCCTACGGGAGTCTGGCACAAATTCATTATAGAACAAAATCCGTTCACTTGCAACCATCCGCGCGCAAAAATGGTGCCAAAGCAGCGCCCCATGCCGCCTGCAGCCGCGCGGGGGACCAGGCGGCGTTGGCGGGGCTGGTGCTGGGCAGCACGGCGGCGGGCAGGTGGGTCAAGGGTTCTGCATATTTCGCGTAGATACGCCCCGACGCCGCGCCGTTGCAGAACACGGCCCGCACGCCCAGCTTTTGTATCAGCGCGGCCACATCGTTCGGCACGGCGTTGCGGATCGACGCATCCGACGCGCCTTTGATGTCGCACGCGCCGATCGTGTCCCACACGGCCAGCCCGTGCTTTAAAATTATAGCCTTTTTCGCCTCGATGTCGGCCCAATCGGGTACCGGCTCACCGGTCACGGCGGCGATCATCGGCCAGAAGCGGTTCTGCTTGTGGCCGTAGAAAAAGCCCTGCTCCCGGCTCTTGGGGCTGGGAAAGCTGCCTAAGATCAGCGCGTTGGCCTGCGCACCGTGCAGCGGCGGCAGACCGGGGCCGACATGGGTGTACTCGGCCATTTAAAACGCCTCCGGCCAGAGCGCACGGCAGATCTCGGCAATGCCGTGGGGCTCGGCGTCGGGGCCGATGCGGTCCGCGGCAGCCTTGGCGGCAGCGCTGCCGTTGCCCATGGCAATGCCGAGGCCCGCCGCTTTCAGCATCGCAACGTCGTTATCGCCGTCGCCCACGGCCACGCAGTCAGCCGGGTCGATACCCGCCAGCTTCGCCAGCTCCCGTAGACCTGCGCCCTTGTCAATGCCCCGCTGCAAAATATCGCAGCCGTCGCTGCCGGGGTAGGAGAACAGGAAATTCAGCCCCAGATAGCCGTATTTTTCCTGAAATCTGTCGGCCATCTCCTGCGAGAGAAAGCCGAACGCACCGAAGGGCATCTCCTCCAGATGCTTGTCCTGATCCTCGCCGTCCACGATGTTCAGCGCCAGATTCTTCTCCCGCTCGCGGCGGGCGAACTCCTCATAGCCGAGGTAGGCGTAGTTCGCGTCGTGGTAGGTAAAGCGCAGCGGCAGGTCGTAATCCTCAAAAAAATCCACCAGTGCGTACATTTCCTCGGTGGTCAGGCGGTGCAGGGCCAGGTCTGCGCCCTTGTAGTCCACCAGCTGCGCACCGCCCGCGCAGACCCAGTAGTCGGGCCGGATGCTGCGCAGCAGGCCCTTGCCCACGCCGATGCGCCCGCGGCCAGTGGCAATCGCGATCTTGACGCCGGCCTTCTGCACGGCGCAGACGGCCTCGGCGTTTTCCTTCGGCACACGCTCACAGCTGCCGGGCCGCAGCGTGCCGTCTATATCGAGTAACAGGAGCTTGTATTTCATAAAAGTTGACCTTTCTTAATTTGTAGGGGCGAACATGGTTCGCACGCGGTCGTGTGCGGCAGCGGAAAGTATCCGGGCGGATGGGGATCCGCCCCTACGCTGTAGGGGTCGATGCTCGTCATCGACCCGGGAACTTTGCGGCTGCCACTGCGTTCCGCGGGCGAGCAATGCCCGCCCCTACATGCGCTGTATTCTTTCTGTATTATACCAAAGTCTAACCCCATCCCGCAAGGCATATTCTGCCTTGGGGTGATGTTTGTGCAGCTGGATCTTTCTTGCCGCCGCAGGCGGCGTTGGCGCTGGGCCGTGCCGCTGGTGCTGGCCGCGCTTTTGCTGGCCCTGCCGCAGCTGGCGGCACTCCGGCCCGCCGCGCTGGCTCGGGTAGACCGCGTTGTCGGCGGGCACTACATGACCCGGCTGGACGCCCTGCAGCAGGAAAATTTCACGCTGCATCAACAGCTGGCGCAGTCTGCCGATGCGCTGGCCGAGAACGCCGCCCTGCGGCAGCTTGTCGGCTGCGGGCGGGGCATCACCGGCGTCACCCCGGCGCGGGTCGTGGCCCGGGGTGTCGGCGGCTTCACGCTGGCCTGCCCGGACACTGCGCCGGGAAATGCCGTCCTCGACGCGGGCGGGCGGTACGCAGGGGTCGTCACCCGCACGGACGGCGACACCTGCACTGTGGAATTTTCCGCCGCTGCCGGGCTTTGCGGCAGCTATGCCGGGTTAGTCACGCCGGGGCAGTGGGTCCTGACCGGCCTGCCCGCCGACTGCACGCTGGCGGCAGGGGACATCGTGACCACCGCAGGCGGGGACTGGCTGGGCACACTGGCCGCCGCGCCCGCCCCCGACGCCGACGGCCTGACCGCGCAGGTCCCGCTGACCGACACCGCCGATTTGTGGGGCACGGTCTATTTCGTGAAAAAGTAATTGCTTTTTCGTCGAATTTTGGGTACAATAAATAGGCAGCGCGGTTTGTAGGGGCCCGCGCAGTGAATAGCTGCCGCAAACCCCTACATGTCCCATTTCCTGACAAACAAATCCATTTTTTACCGAGGTGATCCCATGGCCAACCGCAAAAACTCCCACCGCCGCCGCGTCCGCGTGGCGGTGCTGATGGTGCTGTGCGGCGCGGTGTTTGCGGCGTTCTTCGCGCGGCTGGCCTGGATGCAGTTCGTCCGCGCCGACTACTACGCCGACAAGGCCGCCGAGGCCAGCTCCGCCAGCTACACCGTGACCCAGCACGCCGCGCGCGGGGCCATCGTGGACAGCGCCGGGGTCGTTCTGGCCCGCGACACCACCGTGTATGACGTCTACCTGCGCATCCCGGCGCCGCCGGGCACCGACCTGCGCGAGACCGTAAAAGCCATAGAGAGCCTGACAGGCAGCAAGGATGTGGAAACACAGCTTGCTGCCTTTTTTGCTGCCGCGTCGGCGGGGGAGCTGCCCGTGATGCAGGGCGTCGGCAGTGACGTTCTTACGTCGTTTTACAAGGCCGATCTTGTGCAGAGCGGCGCAGTGCGGGCCGCCGCCCGTGGCGTGCGCACCTGGCCGAACGGCACGCTGCTGCCCCATGCGCTGGGCTTCACCGGGCCGATCACGGCAGAGCAGTGGCCCACTGCCCGGCGGCGCGGCCTTGCGATGGATGCTGTCATCGGGCAGAGCGGGTTGGAGGCCGCCTATGACGACCTGCTCCGCGGGCAGGACGGGCGGGTGCTCGTGAACACCGGCTTTGACGGCGCTGTGCGCCGCACCGTGCCCCTGCGGGAGGCTGCACCCGGGGCCACGCTGGTGCTGACCGTGGACAGCGCTCTGCAAAAAGAACTGCAAAACGCGCTTTTATCCCAAATCGAGGTTCTGCGCACCACCAAGGCTGCCGGGGCCGGGCGGGAGTGCCGTGCCGGGGCGGCGGTGGTCGTGGATGTGCAGACCGGCGGCATCCTGGCCGCCGCCAGCGTGCCGGGCTTCGATCTGAACCGCTACCGTTCAGACTACGCGGCGCTCTCCGCCGATGCTGCCGCGCCGCTGCTGGACCGCGTCTGCCAGGGGCTGTACGCGCCGGGGTCGGCCTTCAAGCCCGCCGTGGCCGCGGCGGCGCTGACCGCGGGCATCGACCCCGCCGCCACGGTCAACTGCACCGGGCGGTACGGGTTTTACAGCGGCTATCAGCCGGGCTGCCTGCAATACGGCCACGGCGGGCCGGTAGACCTGCGCACGGCGCTGGAGTACAGCTGCAACATCTTCTTTTACGATGTCGGGCGGCGGCTGGGCGTGGATGTGTTTTCCGCGATGGCACGCCAGTTAGGACTGGCCACGCCCACCGGCGTTGAAATCACCGAGGCACAGGGCCGCCTGACGTGGAGCAGCGACGAAAACTACCAGGCCGGGCTGACTCTGATGGCCGCCATCGGGCAGGGCAACACCGCCGTGACGCCGCTGCAGCTGGCGGCCTACGCGGCCACGCTGGCCAACTGCGGCCAGCGGCCCGCCCTGCATTTTGCGGACCGCGCCGTGAACGCCGCCACCGGCGAGACCGTCTGGCAGTACGCCCCGACGTTCACCACGGTTCCGGGCGGCGAGGGCGTGTTCGGCCCCATCCGCGACGGCATGAAGCGGATGGCCCGGACGACCCGCGTCCTGCGCGAGGCCCCCGTAGCCTGCGCGGCCAAGACCGGCAGTCCCCAGCTGGCGGACACCCTGCCCGGCGGCGGGCACTATGTCAACTCGGTACTGATCGGCTATGCGCCCGCGGACGACCCGCAAATCGCCATGGCCGTCGTGCTGGAATACGGCGGTGGCGGGTCCAATGCCGCGCCCATCCTGCGCGCTGTGCTGGATGCCGTCTTTGGCGGATGATTGCGGAGCGCCGCTCAACCCCCATCGGGTGCGCTTGGGCATTCTGCCGATTTAGTGCATCAAAAAGTTTTCCTTATCGTGATTTTCTTCAAAAAGAACATGTCACATTTTGACAAAAAGCCAGTTGCAGTCCAGCCGGAAGTGTGATAGAATATATGCGAGATAGTGTTAATGCAACTGTGGAGAGGAGCCGACATGAACGCACAGTGTATCATGGTCTGCTCCGGCAAGGGCGGTACCGGAAAAAGTACCGTCTCGGTACTGCTGGGGGCCTGCCTGGCACGGCTGGGCCGCAAGACCCTGCTGGTGGAGCTGGACTCCGGTCTGCGCAGCGTGGACATTATCGCAGGCGTCTATGGCCGCACCGTTTACGACATTGAGGATGTTTTGTGCGGCAGATGCGAGGGGGCCAAGGCCGTTGTGCCCAGCCCGCTGTACCCCGGGCTGTTCGTCATCAGCGCCCCGTATGAGGGCGGCGCGGTGGAGGCGGCCCCGCTGGGACGTCTGCTGACCGCTATGCGGCCCTATTTTGATTTTATCCTGCTGGACACCGCTGCCGGCATGGGCGCACCGTTCACAGCGGCCTCCACCGTGGCGGACAAGGCCCTGCTGGTGCTGACGCCCGACCCCGTGGCCCTGCGCGACGGCAAGATCGTGGCGGACCGGCTGCTGGCGGGTGGCCGCCCGCAGAGCGCCGTGCGCCTGGTGATGAACCGCGTCCGGCGCGAGAGCTTCGGCAAAAACGCTGCCGTGGCTGATCTGGACGAGTGCATCGACACCGTCGGCGTGCAGCTTTTGGCGGTCATCCCCGAAAGCCGCGTTCTGCAGCTGGCCGGGGCCAACGGCACGGTACCGCCCGCTGCGGATCCCGCCGTTGTGGCCGGACAGGCCATGGCAAAGCGTTTGTGCGGGCAGCGCGTCCCGCTTACCTTTTAATATATTGTACTCTGCTGCGAAGGATGGTGGCATTTACCTATGACGATTGCATTGATAGCCCATGACTCCAAAAAGGAGTTGATGGTGCAGTTTTGTATGGCGTATCGCCATATTTTGGAGCAGCACCGTCTGCTGGCAACCGGCACGACCGGCCGCCTGGTGGAGGAAAACGCCGGGCTGAAGGTCACAAAGTTCCTGCCCGGCGGCCACGGCGGTGCTGAGCAGATCGTGGCGCGCATCGCCTGTGAGGAAGTGGACATGCTGCTCTTCTTCCGCGACCCCATCAGCGCCAAGCCCAGCGAGCCGAACGAGATGAACCTGCTGCGCATCTGTGACGTGCACAACGTTCCCGTTGCCACAAACATCGCCACCGCCGAGGTCCTCATCCACGGCCTGGAGCACGGCGACCTCGATTGGCGCACGATCATCAATCCGCAGCGGTGAGAATTGTACAGTTTGTATAAAATTACAGCAAATATATAACCCCCGATTTCAGACAATCGGGGGTTGTTTTTATTGCGGCCAGTCTGCGCTCTGGCTCGTGGTCTCGTCAGGGTGCATCCAGAGGACGGCATAGTGGTTTTGCGCGGCCAGGGCCTGGCCGGTCTCCTCGGGCAGACAGAACAGCCCGGTGGAAAGCGCGTCGGCCAGACCTCCGGTGTCGGCGCGGGCCAGCACGGCCACGCTGCTGACGTAGCGGGCAGGGTAGCCCGTCGTCAGATCGATCAGGTGGGCGTACCGCACGCCGTCGTACTCAAAGTAGCGCTGGTAGTCGCCGCTGATGACCAAGCTGTCGCCGTCGGCCAGCTCGACGGCCTGTATGTACGTGGGGTCATCGCCCCAGGGATTCTCGACACCCGCGGTCCAGGGCTTGCCGCCGGGCTTTGTGCCGATGGCGCGCACATTGCCGCCGATGTTCAGCAGGGCGCTGGTCAGCCCGCGGGCCTGTGCGGCCCGGGCGGTCTGCTCCACGGCGTAGCCCTTGCCCACCGCACCGACGTCGAGCGCCATCTCCGGGTCATCAAAATAGACGGTTTGTGCTGCATCGTCCAGAACCAGATTCTCTATGTCGATATGCGCCAGCGCCGCCGCGATGGCGTCCGCGTCTGGCGGGGCAGGGGAGTCGCTCTCCCGCGCGTCGTGCCACAGGCGCAGCACCGCACCTGCGGCGATGTTCGTCGCGCCGTTGGCGGCAGGGTAAGCGGTGTCTTTGCACCAGCGCAAAAATGCGTACAGCTCGTCACTGACCTGCACCGGCGCAGCGGCGGCCCGGGCGTTGACATCATACAGGTTGATGACGCCATCATAGTGGTGGTAGATGTCAAACAATTCGTTATAGCGCTGTAAATCGCTGTACATGGCCTGTGTCTGGGCGTTCCAGCTGTCCTGGCTGTCGGCATAGCCCTGCACGATGGCGACAGTGTCGAACAGGTCGAACCAGGTGGCACTGTACAAATTTTGCTGTTTTTGGCAGGCGGTCAGCGGCAGACAAAGCAGTACCAGCAGCAGCGCGGTCAGGCGGCGCTTCATGCGTTGCCGCCCTGCACGGTCTCGTGCTCGGTGTTTAATTCCAGCAGCAGGTTTGCCAGCGTCCAGCCCTTGCTGGTGGGCGTGACCATGCTGCGCACCGGAATGGACGCGCCGCCCATTTTGATAAGGTCAAGGAACGCGCCCAACTCGCCGTTGTCATGGCGCAGTCCGTTGACGATGATGGCCGGGCGGTCCGGCACCGCGATAAGCGGCGCAAACGCCGGGGCCGGCTTGCCCGCGCAGAGGTCCCCGACGATGCCGCCGAGGTCGCCGTCCGCGACGGGGCGGAGCTTGACGTCATAGCGCCTGGCCGCGCGGGCGATGGCGGCATAGTTGGGGTAGCTTTCGTCAATGCGCCAGAGTAAGGCGCAGCGGGGTTCGCGGATGATTCGGGCTTTCATGATGTTACCTCGTTAAAAGGGAAAGTGGTGAACGGGCGGGCGAACCATGTTCGCCTCTACAGAGACGCTGCCACCGTAGGGGCCGGGCATGCCCGGCCCGCGGCATAAAAATAAGCGGTCGTTTGCGGGAAAGCTGCGGGCCGCACATGTGCGGCCCCTACAACTCTACCCATTCAAAAAAGCATTGTAGGGGAGGGGTCTTGACCCCTCCGCGGGCGGATATGGAATCCGCCCCTACGGAGAGAGCGGCCATGCTGCGGGGTGTCTAAGACGCCCCCCTACAACAAAGGCGCCGCCTTATCCCGGGCAGCGCCTTTTGTATTGCTTACAGGTCGGGGTGGTACTCTTTGCAGGTGCACTTTTTCCACTTCAGGCCGCTGCCGCAGGGGCAGGGATCGTTGCGGCCGATCTTCGTCACGCGGACGGGGGCCGGGGCCTTGGCACCGGTATCACCGGGCGCATTATCGCCGGTGGGCTTGGCGATCTGCTCACGCTTCGGCTCGGCGTTCTGCTGGCGGATCTCGATCGTCAGCAGCATGTGGACGGCATCCTCGCGGATCGACGCGATCATCTCATCGAACATCGCGAAGCCCTCGATGCGGTACTCCACCACAGGGTCATGCTGGCCGTAGCCGCGCAGGCCCATGCCCTGCTTGAGCTGGTCCATGTTGTCGATGTGCTCCATCCACTTGCTGTCAACATTGCGCAGCAGGCAGATGCGCTCAAGCTCGCGCATTGTCTTGGCACCGTAGCGCTTTTCCTTGGCGGTCAGGATGTCCATGCCGCGCTTGTACAGCTCGTCGGCAATGCCCTCCTTCGTCAGGTCGCCCAGCTGCTCGGTGGTGTAGTTGAAGTCGGTGGGCAGACACAGCCAGTTCATGAAGTGGCGGCGCAGCCCGGCAAAATCCCAGTCGTCGGCGGTCTCGCCGTTCAGGTAGTTCGTGCAGGCATCGTCGATGGCCTGGCGCATCATCTCGTGCAGCTTGCCGGAGATGTCCTCGCCGTCCAGCACCATCTGGCGCTGCTTGTAGATGATCTCGCGCTGCTGGTTCATGACATCGTCATACTGCAGCACCTGCTTACGAATTGCAAAGTTCGACGCCTCGAGCTTCTTCTGGGCGCTCTCGATGGTGTTGGTGATGAGCTTGTTCTCGATGGGCACATCCTCGTCGAGGCCCAGGGAATCCATGAGGCTCTGGACGTGGTCACCGCCGAAAATGCGCATCAGATCGTCCTCCAGGCTCAGGAAGAAGCGGGATGCACCCGGGTCTCCCTGACGGCCTGCACGGCCGCGCAGCTGGTTGTCGATACGGCGGCTCTCATGGCGCTCGGTGCCGATGATGAACAGGCCGCCCGCATTGCGGACAACCTCCGCCTCGCGCTTGACCTCGGGGGCAAATTCCTCGCACAGTTCCTCAAAACGCTTGCGGGCATGGAGAATTTCGGCGTCCTCGGTCTCGGCGTGGCCGTCGCACTCGGTCATCAGCATCTCAAGTTTGGCATCAATACCGGCCTCCGGCGGGGTAGGCAGCTCGGTGCCGCTGGCCTTGGCGCGGGCCTTCTCATGCTCGTAGGCATCCTTCAGCTCTGCCAGGTTGGCGGTCAGCTCCTTGGACAGCTCCTTTTTAAGGGCCGCCTTGGCCATGTAGGTCACGTTGCCGCCCAGCATAATATCAGTACCGCGGCCCGCCATGTTGGTGGCGATGGTGACCGCGCCCTGCTTGCCGGCCTGCGCGACGATCTCGGCCTCTCGCTCATGCTGCTTCGCGTTCAGGACGTTGTGCTCGATGCCTTTCTTTTTCAGCAGCTTGGACAGCGCCTCGCTCTTTTCGACGCTGACGGTGCCGACCAGGACAGGCTGACCCTTGGCGTGGCACTCGGCGACCTGCTCAATGACGGCGTTGTACTTGCCGTTGACGGTCTTGTAGACGCTGTCTGGCAGGTCCTTGCGGGCGCGGGGCTTGTTGGTGGGGATGCTGACGATGTTCAGGCCGTAAATCTCGCTGAACTCGTCGGCCTCGGTGGAGGCTGTACCGGTCATGCCGGACAGCTTTTTGTACATGCGGAAGTAGTTCTGGAAGGTGACGGTGGCCAGCGTCTTGCTCTCGGCGGCAACGGTCACGCCTTCTTTGGCCTCGATGGCCTGATGCAGGCCGTCGTTGAAGCGGCGGCCATACATCAGACGGCCCGTGAACTCGTCGACGATGATGACCTCACCGTCTTTGACGATATAGTCGGTATCGCGGTGCATAACGCCGCGGGCCTTGATCGCACCGTCAATGTAATGGCGCAGCGACATATTGTCGGCGTCGGCCAGGTTCTCGACGTGGAAGAACGCCTCGGCCTTTTTGACGCCGGACTCGGTCAGGGTAGCGGTCTTGCGCTTTTCGTCCACGACGTAATCGCCGTCTACCTGCTCCTCGGCCTCGACCTTGTCGTCCAGCTCGACGATAACACTCTTTTTCAGCGTCTTGGCAAAGTCGTCCGCGCGCTTGTACATCACGCTGGAATCCTCGCCCTTGCCGCTGATGATCAGCGGGGTACGGGCCTCGTCGATCAAGATGGAGTCGACCTCGTCCACGATGGCAAACGCATGGCCGCGCTGCACCATGTTGGCCTTGTAGACGACCATGTTGTCGCGCAGGTAGTCAAAGCCGAACTCGTTGTTCGTGCCATAGGTGACGTCGGCCTCGTAGGCCTTCTTGCGGTCCCCGGCCTCGACGCCGTGGACGACCAGACCGACTGTCAGACCCAGGAAGCGGTAGACCTTGCCCATCCACTCGGAGTCACGGCGGGCCAGGTAATCGTTGACGGTGACAACATGCACGCCCTCGCCGGTCAGGGCGTTCAGGTAGGTGGGCATGGTAGCGACCAGCGTCTTGCCTTCACCGGTCTGCATCTCGGCGATGCAGGCGCGGTGTAGCACGATGCCGCCGATGATCTGCACGGGGTAGGGCTTCATGCCAAGCACGCGCCAGTCAGCCTCACGGCATACGGCGAACGCCTCGGGCAGCAGGTCGTCGAGGGTCTCGCCTTTGGCGAGGCGCTCTTTAAACTCGGTGGTTTTGGCCTTCAGCTCGTCGTCGGTCAGCTTGGCCATCTCCGGCTCAAGGGCAAGGACCTTGTCCTTGAGCGGGTTGATGCGCTTGAGTTCCTTGTCCGAGAAAGAGCCGAACAGTTTTTCAAAAAAAGACATAACAGTTCCCCTGTATTTTCCGCCGCGTGTAGAGGTGCGGCTAATAGTGGTTTTATATAGTTTTACACATGATACTATAATACACCCGCACAGGGGTTCGTGTCAAACCTGCGCGGGTGTATTTCGTAATATATTTAATTTTTCTGTTTTGCGGTCCTTTATAAAAAAGAATCCGCACAGGATCAGCCCCGCCAGAAACAGCCGGATGGGCACGAGCCAGGTCGAATCCATCCCCTCGCGGGTGAACAGGTACTGCCCCATACAGCCCGAAACGCCCCAGCACGCCGCGCCGCCCATCGTCAAGGCGGAGCCTTTTATGCGGTCAGACATTGTGTTGCTCCTCTGTTGTAGGGGTCGATGCTCGCATCGACCCGCATCATAGCGGCGGGCAGTTGCTTGCAGGGGGCGGCGTCCTCGACGCCCCGCGGGCGGATGCAAGCATCCGCCCATACAGCCCTCCCGTAAGCTCTTATTCCAAAATCAGCGCCGCGGCTTCGCGCAATCCCTTTACAACCGGTGCGCCCGTTTCCCTCAATTTTTCCGGCGGCTGGTGGCCGCCGGACTGCAAAACGCAGCGCACGCCCAGCGCCTGTGCAACCTCATAGTCGTGGACGGAATCGCCGATCATGACGGCGCGTGCCGGGTCAAAGCCGTTTTCCTTTAAATAGGCCAGCCCGACCTCGACCTTGCTCTTGGCGTAGATGTCGCCAAGACCCAGCAAACGGTCAAAATAGCCCGTCACGCCGCGCTCGTCGGTCTGACGCCGCAGCGTGTCCAGATTGCTGGCCGACAGAATGACCTGCCGCAGCCCCGCGGCCTTAAACGCCTCCAGCGCGTCAATGGCGCCGTCTGCCAGCGGGCAGGCCGCACTGGCGGGGACGTAGTCCTCCATGTATTTTTCGGCCAGTTCTGCAAAGCTGTGCTTTGTAAAGTCAAACCCTGCGCGGACGTAATATTCCTCGATGGGAAAGCCAAAAATAGCCCGGTACCGCTCGTGGTCATACCGCTGCGGGTAGCCGAATCCTGCCAGCAGACGGTTGAGCGCGTCCACGCAGAGATCGACATCATCGAGCAGGGTACCGTTCCAATCCCACAAAATCAGTTCCGGGCACATAGATGTTACCTCGTTATTCTTCTGTAAAAATTTTGTTCAGACCCGCGTTGCTTTCGATCAGCTTGACGAGCGCCACACCCAGAATCGTGCAGCTGATGAGCTCGCCAATGCCGACAGTAACGGCATTGAACACCGCCAGCATCGCCGTGGGTGCGCCGTCCGAGAAGAAGAAGGTGATCTCGAACGCGCCAACAATGATCATATTAAAGACAACGGGCGGCAGGGATGCCGGAATGGCCAGCCCCTTCACGCGGATGTCGCGCAGCTTGTAGGTCACAAGGCAGGCCAGCAGGGTCGCCAGCGTGCCGAACACCACGTCAACGACGGTGGAGCCGAGCAGATTTGCCAAAAAGCAGCCCAGCGTGACGCCGACGATATACTCGGCGCCGAACACCGGCAGCAGGCAGAGGGCCTCGGCCACGCGGACCTGCACCGCGCCGTAGCTGAACGGGGCCAGCACAAGGCAGACGACCACATAGACAGCCGCAATGACAGCGCAGCGCACAAGACGACGGACGGACAGATTTTTCATATTCATACAATACTCCGGCGGATAGATTTTGACCACGCGCAAGACCGCCAGCCTTGCGGGGTTTGCGCTGCCGACCAGCAGCCGGCAGCGGAGCCTAAAATCCTAAGTTGCTCAACAAACCTAAATTATAACAAAACCCGCAGGCCGTTGCAAGACCTGCGGGGAAAATTTGTGGTAGATTCTGCGCATATTGTGCTGATATGGTATAATACATCGGAGTGAATTGTCGATTATCTGAAAATCATAGTTCTCTAATAGCTCTTGGTATGGTATAATGCGTAGTCGGGCTGGGCTTTTTTCTCGTAGGTCATAGTTCCCTAATAGCTCTTGGTATGGTATAATTATGGGGCTAGGCGCCCCATGCCCGCCAATCGTCATAGTTCCCTAATAGCTCTTGGTATGGTATAATAGCTTGACGGCGGTCATACGCGGGTAAGCGGTCATAGTTCCCTAATAGCTCTTGGTATGGTATAATTGGCACGTCCACAAAACAGCCGCGCAGGCCGTCATAGTTCCCTAATAGCTCTTGGTATGGTATAATGATAGGCCTTTGCGCTCTCGCCGTCCTGACGTCATAGTTCCCTAATAGCTCTTGGTATGGTATAATCCCTTTCCTTTGATCCGCCAGCCGTTGAGGGTCATAGTTCCCTAATAGCTCTTGGTATGGTATAATGTGCGTTACTCTTTCCAAACATAACAGGCAGTCATAGTTCCCTAATAGCTCTTGGTATGGTATAATACTCCCGCGCGCCGTAGCACCCTCGGAACGGTCATAGTTCCCTAATAGCTCTTGGTATGGTATAATAGGCTATGCAAAAAGCGCATCGGATTGCGGTCCGATGCGCTTTTTGTTTTAGAAAAAACTCAACTGTTCACATACAAAAGGGGCTTCTTCCGGCTGATAATTTCCCAGAAGAATCTGAATAGACTGGTACTGCTTTTCTGTAACGACAAGCAGGCGAATGGAGCCGTTTGGCGGCAAGGATGCCCTCAAACGGCTTTCGTGTTTCTTCACGGCGTCGTTGCCGTTGCACACCCTCGCGTACACAGAGAATTGCAGCATGTGGTATCCGTCCTTCAGCAAAAAATTCCGGAACGCCGTCGCATGCCGCCTTTCAGTCTTTGTCTGCACAGGCAGGTCAAAAAAGACAATCATCCGCATAAATTTACTCATAGCTATGCTGCTTGTATTCAAGCAATTTGGGTAACAGCAGGGCTTGTCCACGCAGACCTTGCACCAGGCGTTCCATTGCATAGGCAACGCTGTGGTGCTGCCCGCCGGAAAGAATATCCGCATTCAACAGGTTTACAAGCTTTCCCTTCAGTATGGGTGTCAATGCTGCATCCTCGGCCACATTTGCTGCCACGTACAAATCCGCCACGGGCCGGAACGGCTCCATCAGGTCATCCGCCAGATTAAATTGGTTCAGCTCACTGTCATGGTGCAGACCCAGGCACGGCTGAAAACCATACACCGTCAGGCAGCGCGCCATATAGCCCCGCAAAATCGCGTAGGCATAATTCAGTGCAGCATTTCGCGTATCTTCATTGCGGCGGGTGTAGCCCTCACCAAATAAAGCCGGGAAGTAGTACGCTGCGGCGCTTGCCTCTACGTTATCTTTGTCGCCGCTCGTCACAGCCTTGGCACGCCCGAATAGAAACGCCGCCTCCTGTGTTTTGCCGCAAAGTGCAAGGCACTCCGCTTGGTTTTGAATTTTTGCTGTCACGACCTGCTGCCACATCCGCTTTTTTGCCGGCAGGGTCAATTCCATCTGCCAGCGCAGTACTCCCAGCTGACGGCTGTGCTGTGCAAACGGCAGCGAGATGCCGCACGGCAGATGTGTTTCATCGCACCAGAAAGTCACCACACCGTTTTGTGCCAGCGCCGCCATAGCCGCTGTTGTGATCGTGCTTTGGCGGCTTTCCAGTACAATGGCACTGATGTCCTCGATGGGCACAGAGTGAACTTCTTCCGTTTCAATCAACAGCTGCTCATTTTTGCAGCGGATGCGCGCAGGGTTCACGATCATCAGGCAGCGGTAGGACATAATTCACCTCCGTTGGGCAGGGAAGGTTTGCCGTTTTTCTTTTTTAACAGGGGTATAATTGCCAAGGACATCGACCTGATATTTCTGAACTTTTTGTACTATGCCAAACGTCAAACTTTTAAGGAAGTATGCCCCTTCATGGGTTTCTATCCTAATTCCTCCGTTTGATATATCTCCGCCTTTGTAATAAACCAGTTCCTTCTTCGTCTCATACTTTTTCGGAAGTGTGCTATCTTCATGCATAAGTGAAAAGCAGATTGGTTTATCTCTTTCCACTAAAATAAGGTCATTGCTATAAAGTGAGAACAGGAAGTCATCTTCTTTCATTTCTTTCCACTCTTCCATTGTTTTGTCTCGCACAACCGCCTTATTCGGTAAGGTTTCTTTCACCGTATCCGCCACATAAATCGGCACCCAATAATAACCATCACCGGGGACATAATACACATCTATACGGATCATGTCGCCGCCTTTTGCAACGCCTCCGCCGCTGCGGACAGGAATTGTGTTGCTCATTTTTGCGACAACCTTCACTTTGCGCACCTGTGCGCCGGGGGTTCCGTCCGCACGTGGCTTATAAAACGGTTCCGCAAAGGCTTTCTTTGCGTTTCCGCCAAATTCTGTCAGACGCTTCTTCAGTGCTTCGTACAAAAGCGTATCGCTGCTTGGATTAAAATAGTCTTTGATTTTTCCATCCTTATCCAGTGACAATTCTGTAATTGATTTTCGCACTGCTGTATATTTTTCGTTCACTTGGCTTCGAATCATCTCTTCGTGTGCCGCACCTGTCACCTTATGGCGCGGCATCCGCGATACAAACACAGGCTGAATAGACGAAATATCTACCGTCGCATAATAGACCGGGTTGATCTTCATCAGGTCTTCCTGCGGGCAGGCTGACAATCGCTGCGTCAGCTCATCACGGAAGTGCGGCCAAGGTTCAGGGAAGTGCTCATTACGCACCGCCGTCGTCTCTGCACGCTTGCAAAAGTCAGATACCCGCTTTATCATCCCCTGTGTCGTACAGGCAATGACCGCCGCGTCCGCTGCATGGTGCAGATCGCCGTCGGCACGCACCTTGCTAAGACCCCAGCGCTTGCGCAAAAACGCCGTAACGGCGCCATTTACCGCAACAACCCGCCGTTTGCCCGCCCCGGAACAGTCTGCAAACGCAAGATGATTGCGGATATAGTTCAGCATAAAAGCCGCAATATACTGCGTATCCTGCAGGTTGCGCTGGATATAGCCCTTGCCGTCCTCCTCGCTCAGCCTTTCCTTCAATAGGTTCTGGCGCTTGCGGAAATTCTTTACGTTTGCTTTGGTGTACACAATAAAGTCGTCCCGTCGTTTTCCCTGCAGGTATTGCAGCGGCAGACGGTTTCCCTTCTGACGGTTCTCCGATGCCAGCACCAGCACCTTATTTGTGCGGCGGTCATCAAAGCTTATGCTATAGGGGACAATGTGGTCAACTTCCGCATAACCCGGTTCTGTAATGACCCGCGTCAAATCCAGTTTTTCCAGTGAATACGCGCATCTCTCATTTTGCTCTTTCCACAGGCGGTATTTCACAAGGTCCTGCCCGCTGATTTTCCGCCCGGAGAACTTTGCGTGCAGTTCCTGCATCAGTTTTTCATTTTCCGCACTGTTATCCCGCATCGCCTTGTCCAACTCGCTGCGCTGCTGGAAGTTCTTATTCATCTCTCTTGCCAGTTCCAGATGGATACTGACCGGACTTTCGCCCTGCTCACGGATGATCGCATTGACGACCTTGATCGTTTGTGCCACTGCACGACGCACCACCGGGCTTGTAATATCCTCCATTTCCTCCGTTGAGGCCGGCAGGAACTGCGCTTTTTCGCCGTTTTGCTTTCCCTGAAAATCATATCCGGCTGCCTGGCAGGCATCGTTATAGTTCATGCCCTGTTCCAGATAGGGGATCAGCTTGCGGCACGCCTTGACCGAAATGTGTCCATATCCCGCAAAGCTGGGCAGCGTCAGCAGTGCTTCTATTTCCAGCGGTTCAAACTCCGCCTGTTTCAATGCCTCCCGCAGCTTATCCTCGTTTTCCGGGTTCGTCAGCGCAGCTCCGGCGGCATCCAGCTGCTCGCGGCTGATATTGCGGATATGATCCTTCCGCAGGGTATTCAGCGCCTTACGCATCTTGTGGTAGCAGGGGAGTGCCGTTATTTTTTCTTTCTTTTCGCAGGCTTCTGCCGTCTGCTCCCCGCGATACCGCACCATGTTGAACCGTGCTTCTTCCGGCAGTGCCAACGCCTTGCGGATCCGGGCAAAATCCAGCTTGTCCGTCTGGCAGCACACAGAAAGCAGTACCTGTCGTTCTGCCGGTGTCAGCGTGCGGCTGGTTCCGTTTTCCGCAATGCGGATATGATTGATTTTTTGCAGCAGCGTAAAATATTCAAACGAGAAGGCCGCCTTGGCTGCCCGCTGCTCGCTCTTTCCCTCCAGCGTGCAGGTGCCGACCCTGTTGCTGCCGCTATACGGGCTGCCTTTGCCCGGACCTTCCGCAAAGGAGCGCTGGCGTGTCAGAATACAAAGGTACTCTGCCTCCATCTCCGGCGAAGCCCATGTCGCACCGTATTGACGCTGTGCTGCAAAAACCAGTCTGGCCTCGTCTATGATTTGGTCGCGCTTGACGGTGGAAAGATAATTTTCCGCTTTGTTGCGCTTGTGCTCTGCAAACACAGGGTCGCGGTACATCATCTCACCGACAGTACGGTACCGGTTTGCCTCCATACGTCGGGTGTTCGCGTCAATTGCCTGCAGCAGCTTACCGTCTTTTTGTGCATCGTCTGCCTTGCGGTTACTGCGAAAGCCCCTGCGCTGCATCAGGTGCAGCAGTATACGGGCAAAATCCAGTGCTGTCACCGGGCCATCCAACGCCTGAACACGCAGCGCATAGACATCCGGCAGATGTCCCGCTTGCACAGCCTGCTCTATTTCCGCCTTACCGGGCAGACCATTTTTCTCCATCAGCTCGTACAGATCCGCCTTGCGCAGGCTGCGGCGGCGCAGCCTGCGGCGGGCGCTGCGGGCCTCACGGCGCGGGGCAGCAAGGCTGTCGCCTTTTTGGGGCTGTTCGGCCTTATCAAATATGCGTGAGCCACATCGGATCAGACCATAGGGCTCCGCGTTTTCATTCAGTGCCACCACCGCCCAGCCGACGGACGCAATGCCAATATCCAGACCAATTCCATAGGGATGCTTCATTTTTTTGCACATCCTTTCACTTTTCTACTATCATAGCGCACTATGGCATTATGGGCAACTGACAATTTAAACGAAATTTAGGGCAAAAAAGATGACGCCCTGCCAAACAGCAGGGCGTCAGAGCTTTACGGTCCTATGACCTTATCATAGCAACCATAATAGTTCTTGGTATGGTATAAGAACTGTCTGTATTATACTACATTGTCAGGCAAGGTGCAAGACCTTACCTATGCTGCCGAAAAATATTACGGCAGCTCCGGCGCATAAGCCTCGAGATTGCGGGGCTTGCCCTCGTAGACGATGGCGATGCCGTCGGGGCCGGTGTTGGCGCTGACAACGCCGCCGAGCTGGAACACGATCAGCGGTGCATGGCCAAACGCCTTTTTGCACAGCTTGACCAGCTCGTCACGCTTGGCGGTGCTGGACGTGTAGGCCACCATGTAGGGCGTGTCCTTCATCGAATCGACGCGGCTCTCCACCCATTTGATCATGGCGGCGGGCACGGCGGCGTCGCCGCGGACCTTGCTCTCGACCTTGGAGACGCCCGCATTCAGGCTGATGATGGGGCGGATGCCCAGCAGGTCACCGACCACAGCGGCGGCGGCGCTGACGCGGCCCGACTTCTTCATCTGCTTCAGGCTGTAGGCGGCCAGACAGATCTCAACGCAGTCCAGCTTCTGCTTCAGCTCGGCCACGCAGGCGGCCAGCTCACCGCCGTTGCGCACCTTGCGGGCGCACTCGCAGAAATACCAGCCGTAGGGCATCGAGTAGGTGTGGCTGTCGATGACCTGAATCTTCATCGTGTAGCCGGGGCGCTCCTCCTCCAACAGCTCCATGGCCTTGACGGCGTTGTTGTAGGTGCTGGAGCCGCCCGCGTTGATGCTCAGGTACACCAGGTCGGTGTAGCCCTCGTCCGCATAGCGGGCGTAAATATCGCAGAACTGCAGCTGGGTGATGGCGGCGGTGGTGGGCACGCCCTGAGCGTCGCGCATCATCTGGTAAAACTGGTCGTTGGTAAAGTCCTTGCGCTCCATGTACTCCACACCGTCAAGGTTGATGGGGAAGCCCACGACCTCGATGCCGTACTTATCCGCAAGCTCCTGCGGAATGTCGGAACAGGAATCTGTCAGAAAACCTATCTTGCTCATTTTACATCCTCACTCCATTCGTATCGGGTCAACTGCCCGTGGGTCTCCAAACCGGCAAAATCCCATTGACGCAATGCTTCGTACACGCCCACTGCCACCGCGTTGGACAGGTTCAGGCAGCGCTCGCCCCTGCGCATCGGCATACGCACGCAGTCGGCCTCATGCGCGGCCAGCAGTTCCTCGGGCAGGCCGGCATCCTCGCGCCCAAAGACGAGATACGCGCCGTCGGGGTAGGCCACATCCACATGGCGGCGCGGGCCCTTGGACGTGAAGTAGAAAAACGGACCACTGTTTTTGGCAAAAAAGTCCGCCTGATCTTGATAATATGTTATATCAAGCTGGTGCCAATAGTCAAGCCCGGCGCGCTTTAATTTTTTGTCGTCGATGGTAAAGCCCATCGGGCCGACTATATGCAGCCGCGCTCCCGTCACCGCGCAGGTCCGCGCGATATTGCCGGAGTTCTGCGGGATCTGCGGCTCGACCAGTACAATGTTTAAGGTTGGCATAAATTTACAAGTCCTCGTTCTATAACTTTAGCCCTCCCTTGGGGGAGGGGCGGCGCCGCAGCGCCGGGTGAGGGGCCGGGCGGCACGCCGTTCATGGGTCGGCTCCCGGCCACCCCTCCGGCCTTCGGCCACCTCCCCTCTAGGGGAGGCTTTTCACGGCGTTATCAATCACACGGCATACGCCCTCAAAATGCTGCATCACATCCAGATTGGAAAACCGCAGCACTCTGATTCCGAAGCCCTCCAGATATTCCGTGCGCTGTGCATCGTGCAGCTGTCCCGCCGCTTCATAATGCTGGCTGCCGTCCAGCTCTATCGCCAGACCTGCCGCATCGCAATAAAAATCCAGAATATAACGTCCTACAACCTTCTGCCGTACAAAGCGCGGCGAATATCCGCGCAGAAAATCATACCACAGATGGCGTTCCTCCCGCGTCATGCTTTTTCGCAGCGCTCGGGCATTTTCAAGGACATCCTTGTCTCGCGGCAGTCTCATGGTCTTACTCCTGCCGCAGTTTCGGCAGGGCGTTCTCCAACCAGACGCCCAGCCGCTCGTCGGCTCCCTCGGGCGTCTGCCTGATGCACTCGGCTACGAAGGCGGCAGCTGCCTGTACGGCAGCCTGGGGGACGTTGCCCCGCAAAATGCGCCCGACGAGCACGGCGGCAAAAATATCGCCCGTGCCGTGGAACATCCGCGGCTGCAGCGGCGTTTTTACGGCATAGCCCTCGCCGCCGCGGGCCGCGCCCACACAGCCTATGTAGCGTCCGCCGCCGATGCCCGTCACGCCGGTCACAACGACCTGCGGCGCTACGCGGGTCAGCCGGGCCGCCTGTGCGGCGGCCTGCTCGGCACTGCCCACACCGGGCAGCGGGTCGCCTAGCAGCAGCGCGGCCTCGGTCACATTGGGGACGATCAGATCCGCCTTGCTGCACAGACTATACATAGCGGGCACCATGTCGGCCCCCAGGCCGCTGTACAGCCGCCCTCCATCGCCCAGCACCGGGTCCACGACCTTGAACGCGCGGGGCCACAGCTCAAACGCCTGCTCGACGAGCTTTGCCTGCGTGGCGTCCGCCAGATAGCCCGAGTAGATGCAGTCAAATTTCACGCCCAGCCGATGATAATGTTCCAGTGCCGCGGGACCGTAGCCGGGGTTGGCCAGCTTAGCCGGGGTGCCTAAGCCCCCCGTGTGGGTGGACAGCACCGCCGTAGGCAGTGCCACGGTCTGCACGCCCAGCGTCGAGAGCACCGGCACGATGACCGACAGCGCCGCCCGGCCAAAGCCCGGCAGGTCATGGATGGCTAATACGGTTTTCGGCGCGTTGGTCATGCTGCGGCCCTCCCTCTGCATTTTTTGAGTTCTCATTGATTCTACCATAAAACCCACCGCAAAAAAAGCCGTATTGGGGCGATTGTTCCGTTTTGTTTGGTTTTTGGGCAAAGAGAACAAAAACCGCCCTCTATTTTATAAGAGAGCGGGCGTATTGCAACGCGTTTCAATTTTAGCTATTGCAAATCCTTTTTTATACGTTCGAGCTGCATTTGCGCTTTTGAAATTTCGTCTGCAATAAGTTTTGCATTCAGGGAAGGCAGTTCCGCTCGACCTAACAGATAGTCAATGCTGACATGGAAAAAATCCGCCAACGCAATCAGTGCTTTCGCGTCCGGCTGTGTTTTCCCCGTCTCATAGTTGGACAGCGTTTTTTGGTCAATGCCCGTTGCCTCTGCGACGTCGATTTGCCGCAAGTCCATATCTTCCCGTAGGTCACGAATACGATTCATTTTCTCACCACCCGCCCCAAGTTTACTATAAAATTACTACAGGGTGGTTGACAAGTTCATTATACTAGTATATTCTTACTATATAGTAATATTTTAGTATAGATTGGCAAGGATGTGATTTTTTATGGCTCAGTATAATCATGAAGTTCTCGTAAACTATCTGCGGGACGTTTACAGCATGGAACTATTAGTTCGGAAAATACAAGAAAATATCTATTCTACGCGAAAAGACATTCAGCATGAACAGGCCATTGTTGCAAAGGCTGAAAGTACACCTATTCCTACGGAAAACGAGCTATCTCCCAAAAAAGATATTTCGCCGTACTTAATTGCTGGATTCATTACGCTATTTATCTCACTCGGCTTTTTTACGTTACCAACTGTCGGAGCGCTTTCGGGACTTCTCGGCATTAGTGTTTCTATTGCTATTTTTTTCTGGGCTGGCTCAGTTTCTTCCGATAATACTGAATCTCAGGAAATCGAAAGAAGAATCATAAAAGAAAGCTTTCAAAACGACATTGAAGAATACGAAAACCTTCTCGCCCTTGCCAATAGTTACCGTGCCATTTTACCGTCTCAAATCAATGATTACAACACCACTGTTTCTCACTTGCAAGAAGCAAAGGAAAAATTACAGCAGGTGTATTCTGTAAACATCATCCCAAACAAATACCGAACCATATACGTAGCTTACTATCTTTACGATTATATCAGCAGCTGCCGGGAAACCGATGTAGACCGGGTCTTGCAAACCATGCTGTTAGAGCAAATCATTGCCAAGCTCGACAAAATCATCGCACAGCAGGAAGAAATCATTCTGAATCAGCGCATGCAGCTTGCAAAGCAGGATTACCTAATTGCTCAGTCGAAACAACAACATACCGAGCAAATGAAAATACTTTACGGTCTGGAAAAAAATCAGCAAATCCAAAACGACTACCTCGCCATGACCGAAGCTAACACCCGCATCACCAACTACTTTGTCACCGCCGACTACATCAACAAATATCTCTAAAAGCATTTCCGACATCATCCAATTAAACGAGCATGTGCAAATTTTCGCACATGCTCGTTTGTGTACTAACAAAAAAGTCCCCGCAAAAGCGGAGACTCTGCACATTTTTATGAATTTTTACAGCACGCGCACGCGGATGGCGGGCTCAATCGCACCCAGCTTAACGGCGAGGTCGTCGGTGACATTGCCCGTCACGTCCAGCAGGGTATAGGCGACATCCTTTTTGCCCTTGTTCACCATGTTTTCAATGTTCAGGTGCGCTTCGGTCAAAATGCTCGTGATGGCCGAGATCGCGCCCGGAGCATTCTTGTGGATGATGCAGATGCGGCGGCCTCCCACACGCGGCTGGCTGACATCCGGCAGGTTGACGCTGTGGGATATGTTGCCGTTTTTCAGGTAGTCGCTCAGTTCGGCGGCGGCCATCACGGCGCAGTTCGTCTCGCTTTCCGGCGTGCTGGCCCCCAGATGCGGCGTGCAGCAGACGCCCTTGACGCCCAGCAGCTCCTCGGTGGGGAAGTCGCAGAAATACTGCGCGACCTTGCCGCTGTTCAGTGCGTCGAGCAGTGCGGCGTTGTCCACCAGCTCACCGCGGGCAAAGTTCAGCACGCGCACGCCGTCCTTGCACATCGCCAGCGTCTGGGCGTTGATGGTGTGGCGGGTCGTAGGCAGGTAGGGGACATGGATGGTCAGGTAGTCGCAGCGGGGCAGCATATCGCCCAGCGTGACACAGTGCTGCACACTGCGGGACAGACTCCACGCAGCATCGATGGAAATATACGGGTCATAGCCCAAAACCTCCATGCCCAGCGCGACAGCGGCGTTGGCCACGCGCGCACCGATGGCACCCAACCCGATGACGCCCAGCGTCTTACCGCGCAGCTCGGGACCGACGAAGGCCTTTTTGCCCTTCTCCACGTCCTTGGCAATCGTGTCGCGGCCCTTGAGGGTCTGCGCCCAGTTCACGGCGTCCACCAGATTGCGGCTGCCCGCGACCAGCGCACCGACGACGAGCTCGGCCACGGCGTTGGCGTTGGCGCCCGGCGTGTTGAACACGACGATGCCCTTGTTCGTGCAGTCCTCCACGGGAATGTTGTTCGTACCGGCACCTGCACGGGCGATGGCCAGCAGGCTGTCGGGCAGCGGGGTATCGTGCATATCGGCGCTGCGCACCAGAATGCCCTGCGGTGCAGCGGCCTCGTTGTCGATCTCAAACTGGTTGGCGGGCAGCTTGGCCAGACCCACCGGCGAAATGGCGTTCAATGTTTTGATGGTATACATATATCGTTACTCCCTGTTCCCCTTATTTTGCGCCGTAGGGGCCGGGCATGCCCGGCCCTCAGCCTTACGCAGTGACCCTTTCACGGGTGGCTGCCACAGTGCCGCGGGCCGGACACACCCGACCCCTACTGTGCAGCAGCTCAATGCTCCCTGCGGAACTTCTCCATAAAGTCGACCAGCTTGTCGATGCCCTCGGCAGGCATGGCGTTGTAGATGGACGCACGCATACCGCCCACCAGACGGTGCCCCTTCAGGTTGACGAAGCCTGCCTCGGTGGCCGCGGCACAGAACGCCTTGTCGGTGTCGGCGTCGGGGCTGGTGAAGGTCACATTCATCATGCTGCGGTACTTTTTCTCAACGGGATTCTTGTAGAATTCCTGCCCGTCGAGGTAATCGTACAGCACCTTGGCCTTGGCGGCATTGCGCTTCTGCATGTTCTCCAGGCCGCCGATCTCGTTCTCAAGGTAGTTCATGACGAGGCCGGTCATGTAGATGCACCAGCACGGCGGGGTGTTGTACATGCTGTCGGCGTTCAGCAGGGTCGTGTAGTTCATCATCGTGGGGATCTTGTCGGGGGTCAGGCCCTTGGCGGCCTTGCCCAGCAGGTCGTCACGCACGATGGCCACAGCCATACCGGCAGGGGCAATGTTCTTCTGCACGCCGAAGTAGATGACGCCGTACTTGCTGACGTCCACCGGCTCGGAGCAGATCATCGAGCTCATATCTGCCACCAGCGGGATGCCGTCCACCTGCGGTACATCGACATATTTTGTGCCGAAAATCGTGTTGTTCTGGCAGATGTGGATATAGCTGGCGTTCGGGTCATAGTCGATGGCCGCGACGTCGGGAATGTAGGTAAAGTTCTTGTCCTTGCTGCTGGCGGCAATGCGGGCCGTGCCGAACTTGGCGGCCTCCTCGGCTGCCTTCTTGCTGAAGTTGCCGGTCACAAGATAATCTGCCGTGCCGGTGGTCATAAAGTTCAGCGGTACCATCGCAAACTGCTGGGTCGCGCCGCCCTGGAAAAAGCCCACCTTATAATTGTCGGGAATGTTCAGTACCCGGCGCATGGCGGCCTCGGTGTTGGTGATGATCTCGTCAAACCATTTACTGCGGTGGCTCATCTCCATCACGCTCATGCCAGAGCCGTGGTAGTCCAGCAGCTCTGCCTGTGCGGTTTTCAGAACAGCCTCCGGCAGCATCGAAGGGCCGGCGCTGAAATTGTAAACTCTAGCCATCTTTATTTCCTCCTACAGTAAATCAAATGCGACCCGCCGGCGGCGGATCGCATCTGCCGCGCCGTTGCGGTATGCCAATATTATAGGAGCTTTGCCCCCCTGCGGGCAAGCGGACAAAATACCGAAAAAAGCTGAAAATCGGGGATGTGTTTTTGTATTGTGACTAATTGTTTTTGTACCGGAAACGCTTTATGAGACATTTGTAAAAGATATTTGCGGCTATTGTCAAATTCCGGGCACAAAATTTGTGCAATATTTTGTATTGCATTTATATCTACCACAGTTGTAAAATATATTCAGCTATTTTTACTACATTTGTAAAATATCGAACTTATTTCTTCCTCGTTCTGTAGGGGCCGCACATGTGCGGCCCGCAGCCTTCCCACAGACTACCGTCTGCCTTGCACCTGCGGGCCGGGCATGCCCGGCCCCTACAGGCACTACATATTATAAAAGGAGTTCATCATGGAACAGCTTTCCCGCAGTGAAGAACAGGTCATGGCCGCGCTCTGGGCCTGCAGCCGCGCCGCCACCAGGCGCGAGATCGCGTCACACCTGCCGCCCGAATGCCGCTGGGCAGACTCGACGCTGCTCAATTTCCTGCTGCGGCTCGAGAAGAAAAACTTCGTCCGTACCGAGAAGCAGGGCAATAAAAATCTGTACACGCCGCTGGTTCGCCGCCTGACCTACTGCGGCGCGGTCAGCCAGGCGCATCTGCAGACGCTCTACGGCGGTGACATCCGCGCCATGGTGTGCGCCCTGGCCGACACAGGCCGCATGACCTATGCCGATACCGAGCGTCTGCTCCGCTGGCTGACCGAGTACCAGGCCGCGAACCCGGAGTATGACTATGAGTAGCTCCAAGCCCGCCCCTCCTCAGTCCACTTTGCGGACAGCTGCCCCCGCGGGGGAAGCCAAATCCGGCTGCATCTCGCACATATCCTGCCAGAACCGCTTGGGCACATGGCTCATCTGGGCCTTTTCGTCGCGGCGCTGCTCGATGGTCAACGCCTTAAAGAACCGTTTCCACATTCGCTGCCAGTCGAGCTCTGTCTCGTCGGTGCCGGGAATATAGCGCTCCATCGCCAGATAGCGCACCTGGCCGTCCCGGTGCAGCAGGGCCGTGCCGTGGGCCGCGTCATAAATCAGGAAGCTCTCATCGGGCAGGCGGCTGCAAAAATGTCCGCGCAGCAGCGGCAAAATCCGGTGCTTCGGGTGGATGACCGCACCGAGCATCCCGTCCCGCTCCTCAAAGCGGATGAACTCGATCAGCCTGCAAACCTCGTTGTCGACAGCCCGCTCCAGGGCAAACGCCGCGGCGGCGTCCGGGTCGCCCAGCATCTGCGCGGCGCGCGGCCCCTGCGCAAAGCAGAGCCGCACAAACCGCAGCAGTGTCAGGTCCTTGCCGGGGTCGGTGCAGAGAAAGCCCGTCGTCACGCGGTCCTTCACCTCGCGGCCAAGCCGGTCCAGCCCTGCCGCGACCCGCCGCGCGTGCTGCTCGTCGGTAAAAATCTGCCGCGTGCCGAAGAAATTCAGCTGCCCCTCCTCGGGCGGGCAGACCTCGGCGGGGATCTCCTTCCGGGCGTAGCTCTCGAACACGCAGCACAAAAAGCCCGCAAAGCTGCCGTCATAGCAGTAGGCTGTGTCGGTCACATGCGCTTCGTAAGACATTGCAGTGCCTCCTGCCGCACCGTCCGGGCGGCCACGTCCGCCGCCATGCCGCGCGCCTCCAGCCTTTGCACAGCCGGGGCAGCGTCGGGCAGGGCCTTGGGTACAAAATCGTCCAGCGAAAGCTGCTGCATCCCCACGCTGAACGCCTTGGGGTCAAGCAGCGCCCCCGCGATCTCCGCGCGGCTGCCGCGGGCCGCTGCCTTGCCCTTGCAGGTAATGAAATACTGTGCCCGCTTAAGCACGACTCCAATGCGCTTGAGCTCTGCCATGCCGAGGCTTTGCACCCGGCGCGCCTCGACAATGCGCAGCGCACTCTTGGGGCCGATGCCCGGCACCCGCAGCAACTCGGCACGGCTGGCCGTGTTGACCTCCACGGGGAAAAACTCCGGGTGGCGCACGGCCCAAGTGCACTTGGGGTCCAGGTAGGGGTCAAAATTCGGCTCGTCCTCGGTCAGCAGCTCCCGGGCCGAAAAATGGTAGTACCGCAGCAGCCAGTCCGCCTGATACAAACGGTGCTCCCGCAGCAGGGGAGGGGCCGTGTGCAGTGCGGGCAGGCGGCGATCCTCCACCACCGGCAGATAGGCAGAGTAAAACACGCGCTTCAGCGAGTATTTCCTGTAGAGTCCCTCAGTCAGGTCCATGATATGGCGGTCTGTCTCCGGCGTCGCCCCGATGATCATTTGGGTGCTCTGCCCAGCCGGCGCAAACGGCTTGGCCCCGCGGTAGAGCACCATCTCCTTTTTGCTCTGCGCACTCTGCACTGCGATCTGCCCCATGGGGCGCAGGATCGCAGTTTTCTTTTTGTCGGGGGCCAGCGTGGTCAGGCTCGTCTCGCTGGGCAGCTCGATATTGACCGACAGGCGGTCCGCCAGCCGCCCGATCTTTTCGACCAGCATCGGGTCCGCGCCGGGGATCGTCTTGGCGTGGATGTAGCCGTTAAAATGGTACTCCTCCCGCAGGATGCGCAGAGCCTCGATCATCAGCTCCATCGTGCGGTCCGGCGTGCCCAGCACAGCGCTGGACAGAAACAGCCCTTCAATATAATTGCGGCGGTAAAAGCCGATGGTCAGCTCCGCCAGCTCACGCGGGGTGAAGGTCGCGCGGGGTCTGTCGTTGGAGCGGCGGTTGACGCAGTAGCTGCAATCGTAGCTGCACACGTTGGAGTAGAGCACCTTCAGGAGGGAGACGCACCGCCCGTCCGCCGTGAAGGCGTGGCAGATGCCCGCCGCCGCACTGCTGCCCAGTGCACCGTGCAGTCCGGGGCGATCCACCCCGCTGGAGGTACAGGCTACATCATATTTGGCGCTGTCCGCCAGGATTTCCAGTTTTTCCGCAAGGTCCATCGCGCCCGCCTCCTGAAAAAAGGGTATAAAAAATACAGCCCGCCGCATATCCTTGTTCTGCAAGGTGTGCCGCGGGCAGCATTTTTGTAAATTTCTTCTGTTTTAGGGTTGAAAGTCCAAATTATGGGACTTACCGTATGCTATAATTGAACTTGTAAGGCAGCCTTACCACTTGGCCTTGGTCTCCACGACCTTGCCGGCAATATACAGGTGGTCGAGTTCCTCGCCCTTGATGACCAGCTCCTCATAGGCCGGGTTGAAGGGGTGCAGGATGACCGAGTTGCCGCGCTGGATGTACTTTTTCAGCGTGCCCTCGCCGTCTGCCCCGTAGACCAGAACGCCGAGATCGCCGTTGTCCAGTGTGTTCTGGCGGTGTACAAGCGCCAGGTCACCGTCAGAGATGCGCGGTTCCATGCTGTCGCCCTTGACGACGAGGAAGAAGTAGTTTTCCGGGTCCTTGACACAGGCATACTCCTTGCCGTAGTCCTCCTCAAACGCGAGGGCCCCGTATCCGGCGCGCACCGTGCCCACGACGGGGATCTGGGACTCCGTATAGCGGCTGAAGGCGTTGCGGCCCACAGCGGACGCCGCGCCCGACTCCTTGCGCAGACCCAGCAGAACGTCGGTGGGGGTATCCAGTATCTCCGCCAGACGCGCCACGGTCTGCGGATCCGGGGTGGAACGCCCGGTCTCCCACTTGCCAACAGCCTGCTGCGTTACCCCCAGCATCCTGGACACCTCGGCCTGGCTGTATCGTTTGGCCTTGCGGGCCTCTTTCAAGCGCTCTGCAAACATCGGGAAAACTCCTTTATATAAAGTAGGGTAAAACCACATCTTGTAGACGATCCCATTTCTTTAGCTTCATTATACAACCGTCTGTGGTTTTTGTAAAGAGTTTTTTGCAATTATTTTCAAAAATAAGTTGTAAAAACATATTGACAACAACCTACAGATGTATTATAGTTAAGACAACAAACGGAACGCTGTTATCCGTTGTTGAATTTGCGGCAGCCGGCCATTGCGGGGCCGGCTCCTTTGGAGGTAACGGTATGAACTGGGAACTCATCAAGCACAAATTTTGCAGGCTCGTGGTAACGGCGTCCCTCCTGCTGGGCGGCGTTATGGTGAGCGCCGCGGCCTCCGGCACCATGCCGCTGTGGGCTGCACTGCTGGGGCTTTTTGCTGCGGTTGTCATGCTCAACGCAGCCTGCGGCATCCTGCTGGGCACTCCGGCAGCGGAGCCGCGCAGGGCCGTACCTGCCCGCACCAGCCGCCCCGCCGTACAACTGTGCGTTGTGCGCAGCGGGCACGCTGCCTGAATCTGCCTACCCCTATTTGTTGTGAACCTTATAACTGCGGCAAGCCCCGCGCAGCCCTGGCCGCGCGGGGCTTGCCGTATTCCAAAGCCTATGTTACAATGGGGAAAAACCAAAAGGATGTGACCTGACATGAAGCTGTTGGAAGTCTGCGTTGACAGCCTTGCCTCCGCCCGCGCAGCAAAGCAGGGGGGAGCGGACCGGCTGGAATTTTGCAGCGCACTGGCCGTGGGCGGCCTGACGCCCTACGCCGACCTGCTGCGGCAGATCAAGGCCGAGTTGGACCTGCCCGTGCGCTGCCTGATGCGCCCGCGGGCGGGGGATTTCCTGTACACCCGCGACGAGCTCGAGCTGCTCTGCCGCCAGATCGGAACGCTGCGCAGTGCCGGGGCGGATGGCTTCGTCATCGGCGCACTGACGCCGGAGGGTGCGCTTGATCTGCCCGCCATGCGCATGCTGCTGGACGCCTGCGGCGGTGCGCCCGTCACGCTGCATCGCTGCATCGACGTTTCCCGCGATCTGTGCGCCACCTACCGCGCTGCGGCGGCACTCGGCATCGACACGGTGCTGACGAGCGGCGGTGCCGGGAGCTGCCGCAAGGGCATTTCCCAGCTGGCCGCGCTGCTGCGCCTGCGGGACGAGCTGGACGGTCCCGAGGTGCTGATCGGTGCCGGTGTGAACGCCGCTGTCATCGACGAGCTGCGCGCGGCCCTGCCCGGGGCGCGGGCGTTCCATGCCAGCTGCAAAACGATGCTGGAAAGCGGTATGACCTTCCGCCGCGAGGGTGTCCCCATGGGCCTGCCCGGGTTGGACGAATGGCATATCCAGCAGACCGACGCCGACGCCGTGTGCGCTGCCAAGGCCGCCGTAATGCGGTAAGCGCGGGCAGACAGAATCTCTGCCCTGCATCTCTGCATAACAGCAAAACAAAAGTGCCTGCCGTTTTTTGAACCGGCAGGCACTTTTTCATTTGTCGTCATAGGGGTCATCAAACAGACCAAACATCGATGTTTTTTCCAAATCCGATTCCGGGTAGGCATGCACCGGGCGGATGGGCCGGAATTCGTCGGTTGTCTCCGGCCGTTCTCGCCCGTGGCGGCTGCGGGGGCGGCTTTCTGCGGCCACCGCGGTCTGTAGTTCCTCGTAAGGCAGCTCATCTTCTTCCGGTTCCAGTCCGGGCGTCAGTTCCATCTCCTCCAGCAGGCTCTGGATGGCCGCGCAGTCCTCGGGTACGTCCGTCAGGCTCGCGCCGTAATGGCAAAACAGCACCGTGCCGTCCCGGTCCAGGATCAGCGTCAGCGGCAGCTGCTGCTCGGCCCCCTTGACGGGCTGATAGCCCTGCTTTTTGGCCTCGCGCAGGATGCGCCAACCCTCGAGCGAGTAGCTCATCAGCGTGCTTTTGCTCGTGGGGATGCTCAAGTGCTCATACAGAACGCCCGCCGCGTCGCACAGCAGGGGATAGGGCAGCGTGTCCGGGCCGATGCTGCGGGCCAGCTTGTCCGCGCGGGAGCGCACGACCAGCGCAAAGCCGCCGTCGTGCAGCGACGTGTATGTATCGGCGTAGCGGCTGGCAAACGTGCGGGTGATGGGATGGCCGAAGTTCGCCATGAACACCAGCACCAGCGGGGCCTGTGCGTCCAGCAGGTCGCGGAAGCGGTTGCCCGCGCTGTAGGGCGTATCATACAAAAAGAAGGGGAGCCTGTCCCCGACGCGGATCCTTTCCGCCATTGAACAAACACCCCTTTCCCCGCAAAGTATAACCCAAAAAACCGGACAGGTAAAACCCTGCCCGGGATGTGTGCTGTAAAAACCCCGCACAGCCGTCTGCAACCAATCAAAACCTACCGGTACAGGCAGGTGGGTACCCTACGAGGACGTTCATGCTCCCCTCTTCAGCCAAACGGCGGGAGGGCCTGCAATCCGGTCCCCGACCCGGATTCCCAATATTTGATTAGTAGGATTCTATAAGGCCGCAACAAATCGAACCGCGCAGGGTGAAGAAGCCTCGCGGCCTCTTACTGCAATTCAGAATCGTCAATGTCGTACATCGCGCGCAGGCGCTCCTCGAACACCTTGCCGACGGTGATGAGTTCCTCATCGTCGTCCACGATGTCCATATACTCGCCTTCGTCGTCAGTGCCAATGCGCATCAGGATCAGCTCGGCGTCCTCCTGCAGGCTCTCCGGGTCCTCCTGATAGGGGATGACAGCCAGATAGCGGGTGCCGTTGACTTCCGTAGCGTCGATCACCTCAAAGGTGACCTCCTTGCCGTCCTCATCCTCCAGCGTCAGCAGGTCAGGGGCAGCCTCTTCCAGCATTTCCGGGCTCAGTTCGTCAGACATAAGTGACCTCCTGTGGTCGTTCGTATTTGATAGCTATAGTGTACCCTTTTTTTTCGCAAACGTCAAGGGTGTTCAAGCGGGAAGTTCTGTGGTATAATGAATTTAATTGGATTTTTCACGGAGGACCCGTTATGCGTAAACGATTCTGCCTGCTGCCCGCGCTGGCGCTGGCCCTGTTGTGCGCCTGCAGCAAGGGCGCGGCAAAGACCCCGCCCACCCGGCCTGCGGACTTCACCAGCACCGAGCGGCAGTTCAACACCCCTGCGGACGGCGACACGATTGCGATCTTTGACACCTCCTTAGGCGAGGTGCGCGCTGTGCTCTACCCGGATGCCGCGCCGATGGCCGTCTACAACTTTGTGGGCCTGGCCCGCAGCGGTTATTACGATAATACGACGATCTGGCGCAGCGAGTACGGCTTTGCCGTGCAGGGCGGCGATGCCACCGGCACAGGCACAGGCGGTTCGACGATCTGGAGCAACAACCCGTATCCGCCGGAGGCGAGCGCGGATCTGAAGCATTACGCCGGGGCGCTCTGCGCCGCGTTTGCCGCGGGCGGCGACGTGACCGGCGGCAACAGTCAGTTTTACTTTGTGACAGCCCTGCCGGACAGCGTGAGCAGCAGTGACCGGCAGGCCGAGCTGACCGCCAACGGCTACACCGACGCGCAGATCGCGGCCTACGCCGCCGTGGGCGGGCTGCCGTATCTTGACAACACCGACACAGTGTTCGGGCAGGTCTATCAGGGCATGGACGTTGTGGACGCCATGGCCTGCGTGGACACGGTGAAGGACGATGACGGCAACGACACCTACCGCCCCACCGAGGAGGCCGCCATCACGATCAACAGCGTAACGATCACGACCTACAGCAGTGCCGAGGACAACGGCCTGGACACTGTGGGCTGATATAAGACAGTATATGCAGACCCGCCCCCACAAATTTTTGGCCGATATGCCAAAGTTTGCGGGGGCGGGTTGTGTATTATGCTATTTGCAAAGGCTTCCCCCTCGGGGGAAGCTGTCACCGAAGGTGACTGATGAGGGCAAAGTTTCCTGGAGCCACCCGCTGACGGGCTGCCGCGGCAGGCTCGCCCCTCATCCGGCCTCGGGCGGGGCCTCGGCCACCTTCCCCCAAGGGGGAAGGCTTTTGGGGGTCACTTCTTCGTATTCCCGCCCATACGTCTGTCGCGGCGGGCGTACACGGACAGGGCCTCGTCAAAGCAGTCCTTCGTAAAGTCGGGGAAAAGCGTCGGCGTGAAGTAGAACTCCGCGTAGGCGCACTGCCACAGCAGGAAGTTGGAGAGTCGCTCCTCGCCGCTGGTGCGGATCATCAGATCCACGGGCGGCAGGTCGCGGTAGAGGTGTTTCTCAATGACCTTCTCGTCGATGGCCTCGGGCTCGAGCGTACCGGCCTTGACCTCGGCGGCAATGGCGCGGGTCGCGTCGGTCAGCTCTGCGTGGCTGCCGTAGTTCAGGCAGAAGTTGACAATGCCCTTTTCGTTGTCCTTTGTCAGGTCCATCATGTAGTCCATGGCGTCCAGCACGCGCTGCTGCAGACCCTCGCGGCGGCCACTGAACAGGACCTTGCAGCCGCGCTCGTTCATCTCGTCGGCAATCGTGCGGAAGTTGTTGGCAAAGAGGTCCATCAGGTAGCCGACCTCCTTGGCGTCGCGGCTGAAATTCTCGGTGGAGAAAACATAGAGCGACAGCACAAAGACGCCGCGGTCACCGACGGCATAGCGGGTGATCTCGCGCAGGCGGTCAAAGCCGGCCTTGTGGCCCACGCTGACGGGCAGCATGCGCTGCTTGGCCCAGCGGCGGTTGCCGTCCACGATGATGGCGACATGGGTAGGGAAGCGGGGTTCATTTGCGTTCGGCATGTTCGTACTCCTTTTTATACTTCGGGGCGGACCAGCTCGGGCGGCTCCTCGTCCGGGTGGTAGGCACGCCAGTTCAGAAAGCTCTCCAGAATGACGGCAGCGGACACCGAGTCCAGCCGCTCCTTGCGCTTGGCACCAAACGTATCGTTGTCGGCCAGGATAGCGGCGGCGGACACGGTGGTGCGGCGCTCATCCCACAGCACAACGGGCACACCCGCGGTGTTGGCCAGGCGCTGGGCAAAGCGGCGGCTCTTGTTGGCACGGCTGCCCTCGGTGCCGTCCATGTTTTTGGGCAAACCGCAGACGAGGCCCTCGGCTCCGCGGGCGGCAAAGACCTCGGTCACGGCGGCGGCGACCTTGTTCATGCTTTTTTCTTCGATCTGCGGCGTGATGGGGGAGGTAATGGTCTCCCCGGCGTCGCACCCGGCAAGCCCGGTGCGGGAATCGCCATAGTCAACGGCAAGCCATTTCATGGGCAGGCTCCTTTACTTTGTTATATACAGGTATTATAGCATAAAAAACCCGCCCTGACCAGCAGGGCGGGAGATTTTGTTTGCCTTGTTGCTTTGCCTTCCCCCGAGGGGGGAAGGTGGCCCCGCAGGGCCGGATGAGGGGCGGGCTTGCTACGGTTGCCCGTAAACGGGTCAGCCCGGTCAGCTCTGCCCTCATCAGTCACCTTCGGTGACAGCTTTCCCCGAGGGGGAAACCCTTGGGGTACTGTAACCCGCGGGGCGCCGAGGACGCCGCCCCTACAGCCTCAAATCAGCGAGCCCTTCAGCCGCTTGTCCAGCTGCATGGTCAGCACGGCGGCAAGGACGATCTTGACGGCGTCGCCGGGCAGGTAGGGCAGGACGCACCAGCCAAGGGCGCTGACGAGGTCAGCCCCGGTCAGGATCATGAACCAGATCGTGCCCAGCACGTAGCAGGCGGCGCAGCCCACGACCATCGCCACACAGAGCGACCAGAACTTGCGGCCCAGCGCCTTCGTCAGCAGGGCCGTCAGCAGCGCGGTCAGAATGTAGCCGATGGCGTAGCCGCCGGTCTTGCCGAAGATGGCAGACGGGCCGCCCTGGAAGTTGGCCAGCACCGGCACACCGATGGCCGCCAGTGCAATGAACACGACCTGACTGGCCGTGCCCCAGACAGGGCCAAGCATCGTGCCCGCCATGTAGACGGCGAACAGTGCCAGATTGATCGGCACACCCCACGGCATCGGGACGGCGATCTGGCTGCACACGGCGACCAGCGCGGTGAACATGGCGCACAGCACCATGCGGCGGACGTTTTCAGAAGATTTTGTCATACGGATAACCCCTCTTTTTTATAATAATCGCACACTTACCTCGCCGCTGTTCAACGCAGCGGGACGGCTCTCGCCGTCAAAGCGCACGACCAGTTTACATTCGTCGTCGATGCCCTGCACCTGCGCGGCGCGTGGCGTGCCCCGGCGCGGCGTGACCAGCACCCGCTGGCCGGTCAGGGCCTGGCGGCGGCGGTATTCGTCCAGATAGCCGCTGCGCGGTCCTGCGCGGTAGAGCGGCCAGAAGGCGTTCAGGAACGCCGCCGCCAGCGCGGCCCGCGCGCCCGGGGCAGGGGAGTCGTCGTACAGCGCCCCCGCCACGTCCCGCAGGTCCTCCGGCCAGCCGTCCGCCGGGGCTGCGACGTTGAAGCCCAGCCCCAGCACGGCGTAATCCAGCATACCGGATTCCAGATCCAGCGCGGCCTCGGTCAGGATGCCGCAGACCTTTTTGCCGTTCTTCCACAGGTCGTTGACCCATTTGATCGTGATCGGCACGCCGCACAGCCTTTCCGCCGCGCGGGCGGCGGCCACAGCGGCCATGGCGGTCAGGCCCACTGCCTGCCGCGCGCCGATCTCGGGCCGCAGAAGAATACTCATGTACAGCCCGCCGGGCGGGGAGTAAAAGCTGTGCCCGCCGCGCCCGCGGCCCGCCGACTGTGCCTGTGCGATCAGCACAAGCCCCTCCCGTGCCCCGGCGTCGGCCCTGCTGCGCAGGGCGGCGTTGGTGCCGGGCAGACGGTCCACGACCTCGATTTGCAGGGCTTTCACCGTGGCCTCATCCAGCTGAACGGCCACGGCGGCAGCATTCAGAACATCGACACTCTGCGCCAGCGTATAGCCGCGGTTCGTGACAGCCTTGATCGGGATACCGTCCCGGCGCAGGGCAGCCACGGCCTTCCATACGGCGGTGCGGCTCACGCCGAGCTGAGCGGCCAGCTCCTGCCCGGAGATATACCGCCCGCGCACAGCATCCAGCGCCGCCAGCACCTCCTGCTTGACCATTTTTGCCGCCCCCTTATAAACCCGACTATAGGCCAGTATACCGCACCGCCGACCGGAATGTCAACGCCTTCCCCGCGTCAGGGTTGACAATCAGGGCAAAAAATTTCCCGCCGGGCAGACGGGAACGGCAAAAGCCCCGCAGGCTCTCGCCTGCGGGGCTTTTGCTATGATGCAAACAGATTTAGTAGGAAAAGTCTAAACTTAGCGCTGGATACGGCCGGAACCGTCGCCACCGGCCAGCTTCTCGACCTCGGAGACAGTGACCATGTTGTAGTCGCCCTCGATGGAGTGCTTCAGAGCGGAAGCAGCAACAGCGAACTCAACAGCGTCCTGGGTGCTCTTGCCGTTCAGCAGGGCGTAGATCAGGCCGCCGCCGAAGGAGTCACCGCCGCCGACGCGGTCGATGATGTGCAGGTCGTACTTCTTGGAGAAGCAGTACTCGTTGGAGGCAACGTCGTACAGCATGGCGCTCCAGCCGTTGTCGAAGGCAGAGTGGCTCTCACGCAGGGTGATGGCGACCTTCTCAAAGCCGAACTTGTCAGCCAGCTGCTTGGCAACGCTCTTGTAGCCCTCGCGGTTGATTTCGCCGGCGTAGATGTCGGTAGCCTCAGCCTCGATGCCAAAGACGTCCTTCGCATCCTCCTCGTTGGAGATGCAGACGTCAACGTACTGGCACAGGTCGGTCATGGCAGCGCGGGCCTGCTCACGGGTCCACAGTTTGCCACGGTAGTTCAGGTCGCAGCTGATCTTGACGCCATGGGCCTTGGCAGCCTTGCAGGCCTCACGGCAGATCTCGACAACGTTCTCGCCCAGGGCCGGGGTGATGCCAGTGAAGTGGAACCAGTCCACGCCCTCGAAGATGGCATCCCAGTCGAAGTCGGCGGTGGAGGCCAGCTGAATGGCGGAGTTGGCGCGGTCATAGATGCAGACAGAGCCACGCTGAGAAGCGCCCTTCTCGTTGAAGTAGATGCCGACACGGTCACCGCCGCGGGTGATCTTGCTGGTGTCAACGCCGTAGCGGCGCAGGCTGTTCACAGCGGCCTGACCGATGGCATGAGCGGGCAGCTTGGTAACGAAGGCTGCATCGATGCCGTAGTTGGCCAGAGAAACAGCAACGTTGGCCTCGCCGCCGCCGAAGCTGAACTCCAGGTTGTTGGCCTGAACAAAGCGCTCATAGTTGAACGGCTGCAGACGGATCATCAATTCGCCAAAAGTAACGACTTTCATGGTGAACTCCTTTTACTTTAATAATTTTATAAAATAGGGGAGCGGGGCGTCCGGGACGCCGCCCCCTACAGATTTACGGGTGGTTTTACGCCAAAATCAGCGCTGGACCAGATGGAAGGCAAAGCCGGCGATCTCGTCAGCAAAGTAGATGGCGATGGTCTTGCCGTCCTTGACGTTCTTGCTGTCCATGTCGAACTTGACGCCGCGCTGGCCCAGGTGGTAGATGGCGCGGTCAACGTTGTTGGTCAGGATGGCGATGTGGCCGTTGGTGCCGCGGCCCGGCTTCTTCATGATCTCGAATTCCTTCTTGCCCACGAAGATGCTGGAGTTGCCGGGCTTGACAGCCATGCTCAGCAGGCTGGCGATGGTCTCCGCGGTCTTGGCGGCCTCGGTCTCGTTCTCGCAGTTGATGCCGATGTGGCCCAGCTCCAGGCCCAGCATGACATCAACGGCCTCACGGCTCATAGCGGTGATCTCGTCCCAGGCACCGGCCTTGATCTTGTCGCTCTTGCACATCCAGGTGCCGCCGACGGCGATGATCTGGTTGTAGCCCAGGTAGTTGTTGACGTTCTTGGCGTTGACGCCGCCGGTGCACATCCACTTGCAGGTCTTGAGGGCAGCGCCGATGTTCTTCAGCTTGTCCACGCCGCCGTTGGCCTCAGCAGGGAAGAACTTGACGACCTCGCAGCCCATGTTCATGGCCTGCTGCATCTCGCCTGCGGTGGCGGTGCCGGGCATCATGATGCCGCCCTTGTCGATGACGTGCTGGCAGACCTCGGGGTCAAAGCCGGGGGCAACGATGAAGGAAGCACCGGCAGCCATAGCGCGGTCAGCCTGATCCTTGGTCAGGACAGTGCCGGCGCCCAGCAGCATATCGGGCAGCTCCTCATGGATCTTCTTGATGCAATCCTCGGCGCAGGCGGTGCGGAAGGTGACCTCCGCAGCCGGCAGGCCGCCGGCCATCAGGGCCTTGCACAGGGGCAGGGCCTCATCCACGCTGTTGAAAGCAATGACCGGAATAATGCCGATCTCGTAAACACGCTGCAAAACAGAATTCATAGCAATTCTCCTTCACTGATTGTGTGCGGCAGTCCGGCGCAGTATGCGCAGTGATGCCCGCACTTGGTTACTTTTATTATAAACGCAGCGGCGGCGGGCGTCAATCGGGCAAAAATGTGAAAGAAAGCGCACGATTTTTGTCGCATCCGCCTAGGATTCCGCTATTCGGAAAAGAGCTTGAAAAATTGGGCAAACTCTGCTATAATCGTTCCATAATGCGGAACGGCAGGCGCAGTTTGTCTGCCATGCAAAATTATGAAATTTTTGTTAAATTTCATCGGGAGGCCGGGATCATGGCAGAAAAAAGCGGCGTACAAAGCGTGGAGCGCATCTTTCAGCTCATTGAGCATCTGGCGGCGCACCCCACGGGGGTCAGTCTGCAAAGGCTGGCAGAGGAGACCGGGCTGGCCAAAAGCACGGTCCACCGTCTGCTGGCCAGTCTGGTCGGGCTTGGCTACGTCGTGCAGGACGAGGAAAACGGCCATTACCGGCTGACTTTAAAAATGTTTGAGCTGTCCAGCGGCATTGTGGACAGCATGGACATCATGGGCGTGGCGAAGGCGCACTTAGAGCGGCTGTCCCAGCGCACCGGCGAGGCCGTGCATCTCGTCATCCGAGACGGGCGGGACATCGTCTACATTTATAAGACCGAGAGCGGCCCGATGCGGATGTCGAGCCGTGTCGGTCTGCGCAGTCCGCTGTACTGCACGGGCGTCGGCAAGGCGATTCTGGCGACGCTGCCCGGCGACGAGCTCGAGGACATCTGGACGCACAGCAATGTGCAGAAGCTGACAGACAAGACCATCACCGATCTGGAGGAGCTGCGCAGCCAGCTGGTGGAGGTCCGCGCGAACGGCTACGCCATCGACGACGAGGAGAACGAGCTGGGCGTGCGCTGTGTGGCGGTGGCGATCCCCGGGGCGGACGGGCGCGCGGAAAGTGCGTTTTCCATCAGCGGTCTGGCACCCTATATGACGCCCGAGCGGATCCGCCGCATTGCCACGCTGGCGCTGGATGCACGAACGGATATTCTGGCGGATTTAGGTTTGAGGTGAAAGAGTAACGACAGCGGCCAGAGGGCTGGCCGCCCTACGTCCTACCCGTTGACTGCTGCTTACCTGCGGGGCGTCGGGGACGCCGCCCCCTACAGGCATCACTGCAAGCCTTCCGGCCATTTGTAGGGAAGGGATTTATCCCTCCCGCACCGCCTCGCCATTAGCTCCCGTTCCCCAATCCGCCTCATCACTCCGCCTTGTTCTCCACACCCCTCAGCAGATCCTCCGCCTCCACTCCGTACAGCTTGGCCAGGGCCAGCAAGTTTGTGGTGCTCGGGTCGGCGCTGCCGTTTTCCCATTTGGATACGGCCTGGCGGCTCACGCCAAGCGCCTCAGCCTCGAACTCCTGCGTCATCTGGCAGCGGGTGCGGTGGGCCTTCAGCGTCTCGCCCAGGGTGCGCTTCACGGCCTGCTTTTCCTCCCGCATCTCCTTGCTGCCGATGTACTTCTTCAGCGCCCGCACGATCAGCACAAACAGATAAATCACCGCGGCCATCAGCGCCGCAAAAACCAAAATATTGAGCGCCGCCACCCATGTTGCAAACAGCATTTTTCTTTCCTCCTTCACGGATTTTTCTGTTCCCAGTATACCAAACCCCGCTGCTTTACGCCATCAACTATCGCGTACATTTTCGCTTACATCACAAAAAACGGCCTGTCTGCGTCATTCCCGCAGACAGGCCGTCTCCTTTAAATCCGCTTAAAACTGCTCCAGTATTGCCAGCAGCTTGTCAAGGCCGCGCTCGTTGAACTCCAAAATCAGAATGTCGCACCCCGGGTGCCCGGCCACATCCATCGTAAAGGTGTCGATATGCTCGCGCCAGCTGTTCGTGAAGCGCGCCTGCAGGTACGGCATGTAGTACTCGCTGAACGAATCCCCGATGACCCGCACGGTGCGGCTGTCCTTCTCAAACATCCGGTCATAGCCCGGCACTACGTAGGTCTCCTCGGCGGGCAGACTGGCGTAGAGCGCCGCCACGTTTGCCATGTCACCGGTGGTCGTGCCGCCGGCCTCGACGGGGTAGCTGTCCGCCGGGCGCGTCGGCATGTCCAGCGCCTCAAAAATGCCGTCCAGCCCGATGAGCGCGCCGACGGCGTTCCAGTGGGTGTCCGTTTTGTAGTACAGCAGCCGGTCGGCGTTCTGCCGCGCCTGGCTGCGCAGCATATCATACCGCCAGACCACCGGCACTGTCGTGTGGCTCTGCAGATAGGCCGCCAGCAGGTCGGTGCGGTTTTCCTCGTTCACAATGGGGTAGCCGTCGGGCATGTACTCGCGGTAGATGCGGTCCTTGCTGGGCGTCAGATCCAGCACCAGCGTGCAGCCGTTTTCGGCCAGCTTATCACTCAAGATCTGCAAGCCCGCGCTGGCCTCGGCCAGTGTGTCGGCGCTGTCGTTCAGCTCGGCCAGCCCCTGATAGTTTGCCATCGGCTGCGCGGCGTTGGGGCCGTCCTTGTAGAACAGCCAGCCGTCCTTGCCGGGCAGCACCTGGTCGCTCTGGCTCGTGCCGAACAGCGCGTAGTCCAGCCCGGCGTTCACCAGCACAAACTGATAGCGGAACGGCGAGTTATCGACCAGAAAGTTGTCGAGATTGCGCGGCAGCTCCCGCAGCGGGCTTTGCAGCACCTGCGGCAGACCGGTCATCAGGCGGTTTTCGTGACTGTCCATCGACAGCTGCTTGGAAAAAATGTTGAACACCGGGAACGCCAGCCCGATGACGGCGCAGAACACGCCGATAAAGCCAATTTTGACCGCTTTACGCATGGCTCTGCACCTCCCTTAAAATTGAAAATAAATAAACGCGCTGTAGGTGCCTGCCGTGACGCGCATAAGTCCCAGAAACAGCAGCACGAGCAGCCCCGCCATCCCGGCAGGGGACGGCGCCTTTTTCGCGTACAAAGCCGCCTTCAGCTTGGGGCACAGCGCCTGCACGGGGCCGCACAGCAGGAAGGACGCCGCTAAAATCAGCAGCAGCTTGGTGTCCGCAAAGGCCGCCAGCGTATAGCCCTTGGCCCCGCTCTGCCATGTAAAAATGCCCTTGAGCACGGCCAGCCCCTCGGACAGGCCCGGCGCACCGAAGATCACCAGCGTCAGCCAGAGCAGCACCACCGTGTACAGGTGCCGGAACAGTCGCGGCAGCTGCTCCAGCGCCCGGCGCAGGCCCAGGCGCTCCATGCACAAAATGATGCCGTGCAGCAGACCAAACACCACATACTGCCACGCCGCGCCGTGCCACAGGCCGGTCAGCGCAAAGACGATGAGCAGGTTCAGGCAGGTGCGGCGCAGGCGGCAGCGGCTGCCGCCCAGCGGAATGTAGACATAGTCGCGGAACCAGCTCGACAGCGAGATATGCCAGCGCCGCCAGTATTCGCCGACGGAGCAGGCAAGATACGGATACTCAAAGTTTTCCGGCAGCGTGATGCCGAAGAACTCACCGATGCCGATGGCCATATCGCTGTAGCCGGAAAAGTCAAAATACAGCTGCATCATGTAGGCCGTGTAGCCCAGCACGAGGATCGGTGCGGGCAGCGTGGCCGCCGGGACCGACGCGGCTTTGGCGTAAATCAAAGCGAGCTGGTCGGCAATGATGGCCTTTTTTGCAAGGCCCAGCACGAGCCGCTTGATGCCGTAGCAGAAGCGGTCCGCCGAGACGCGGCGCGTCTCGCTGCCGGGGTCCAGCTGCGGGGCCTGCTGGCCGTACCGCACGATGGGCCCGGACGGCCCGTGGCCGAAGAAGGCGAGGAACACCGCAAAACGGATAGGGTTCTTTTCCGATTCCACCTTGCCCGCGGCCACATCGGCACAGTAGCCGATGGCCGTGAACACGTAAAAGCTCAGCCCCAGCGGCAGGGCGGGGGAGAGCACCGGCAGCAGACCCGGCACAAGGGCGTTGACCGTCTCCGCCGCAAAGCCCGCATATTTAAAGCCGCCCAGCACCGCCAGATCCAGCAAGATCAACAAAATCAGCAGCGGCCTTTTGTGGGCCAGCCGCCCCAGCGAAAGCCCGCCCAGCCAGTTGATACCAGCCAGCAGCACCAGGATGGCCGCGCCCTTTAAGCCCGCCCACGCAAAAAACAGCAGACTGAACGCAGCCAGCACGGCATTGCGCAGCCACTTGGGGCACAGCCAGTAGACCGCCAGCGACAGCGGCAGAAAAACGAACAGAAATTGCACCGAAGAAAACGCCATAAAAAACACTGCTCCGCGCGGCACAGCCTGTGGCGATGCCGCTTCATAAAAATTTTACATCTGTAAACATTATAAAGGGTATGACAAAATTCGGCAAGGTCTGCACACAAAAAAGTTATTTTTCCGTCGCTCCCGCGCATTTTGCAGGGGATGGCCATAGACATCTACCCCCAAAATGACTATAATAAAGATGTATTTGTGTGTAACGGAGGGGTCTGCCCATGGAAAATCTGATTTTCGGCGCATTCGCCACGCTGGACGGCTACCGCGAGGGGGACGCCGCCAATCTGGGCCGCACGGTCTATGACCGCTGCACCGTTGTGGCGCTGTGCAGCGCCAAGGCGCAGAACCCTGCCTGCACAGTGGCCCTGCTGACGAATGCTCCCGTGCCGGAGCCGTTCCGCAGCCAGCTGACGCAGGGCGGCGTCGAGATCTGGGACTGCCCGTTTACCACCTACCGCGTGCCCGCCGACACCAATTGGGCACTGGCCTACTACAAGCTCTGCGCCATGGCGTGGGTGCTGGAAAACCGCAACTTTGCCCGCGCGGCGATGCTCGACCTCGACACCTTCACCCAGCACCCGCTGGACGATCTGTGGCGGGAATGCGACGAGGCCGTGCTGCTGTATCAGGTCCCCCACGCCGCCAGCCAGACGATGACCGCCGCCATCAGCCGCTGCTTTGATGCGGTGGAGCCGGACGGCGCACCGCACGCGCTGACGCACTTTGGCGGCGAGCTGGTCACGGGCAGCAAGGCTCGGCTGACCGATTTTATGTCGCTGTGCCGTGACTATTTTAAAGAACTGCAGGCAAAAGGCATCACCCCGAAGGAGGGTGACGAGGCCGTCTGGTGCGGTGCCGCCTACCGCAGTCTGCTGGCCGGTAAACCCGTGCGCGCTGCAAATGCCTATATCTTCCGCTACTGGCTTGGCGGGCATTTCTACTATGTATCGACAAATTATACACTCGACCCCGTCTGCATCCTGCATCTGCCGGGTGCGGCGAAGGACCGCCAGCTGAAGCTGATTTACAATGGCTATGCCAGGCGTGGGGTTTTCCCGCCGCTGAACAAAATCTACCGCCTGTGCGGCCTGCCCGCCGCACATCCGCCGCTGCTGCGCACCGTATGGACGCGGCTGCTGGCCAAGCTGTAAGGAGCTGCCATGTCCAGAAGAAAAAACGATTTGAGCCAGCGGCTCGAGGCTGTCATCAAAACGCTGGTGCCCCAGCAGGAGCAGAACCCCGACGACCTCGGCCCGATGATGCGGGCCATCAAGGCCGTGCACAGCATCAGCGACCACACCTCGACGACGCCCGAGGATCTGGAGCGCCAGCGCGCCGCGGAGGAGCTGTTTGCGCGGCTCGTCACGCCGGGCATCGGCATCCGCAGCGACAGCTTGACAGTGGGGAGCATCCCCGCCGAGTGGGTCAGCCTGGAGCACGGCCATGACCGCCGCCACGCCGTTTTGTACTGCCACGGCGGCGGCTACACCTGCGGCCAGCTGGGGTACGCCCGCATTCTGGCCAGCAAGCTGGCGCTGGCTACCGGGTTTGACGTGCTCTCGTTTGAGTACCGCCTTGCGCCGGAGCACCCGTTCCCTGCGGCCATTGAGGATGCCGTGGCGATGTGGGATTATTTAATGTATATGGGCTACGGTGCGCGGGACGTTATCGTCGCGGGCGACTCTGCCGGGGGCAACCTGGCGCTGGAGCTGGCTTTAAAGCTGAAGGAGCAGGGCCGTGCCCAGCCGCGCGGGCTGGTGCTGTTCAGCCCATGGACCGATATGACGGCCAGCGGAAAGAGCTACCGCACCTGCAAGACACTGGACCCGATGCTGACGATGGAGTACATCGCCGCCGTGCGCGAGGCCTACACCGGCCCCGATGCCGACTGGTCGCGCCCGTGCTACAGCCCGCTCTTTGCCGACCTGCGCGGTCTGCCCCCGACGCTGGTACAGGTAGGCACAAACGAAATTCTGAAGTCCGACAGTGAGCGCCTTGTGGAGAACCTGCAGAAGGCCGGGGTGTACGCCCAGCTGGAAGTCTACCCCGAGTGCTGGCATGTATTCCAGCAGATGCCGATCCGCAGAGCCGCCGTCGCCATGGAGAGCGCGGGGCGATTTGTGCAGAGGATCATTTGAGCGGGCTATAACCCGTAAAGAAAGTAGCAGTTCCCGGAAGGCAGCCGCTCCCGTACAGCCACAAAAGAAAGGACCATGCTCATGTCCGATTCCTGGTATAAAGTCGATAACGTCGCCAAGGTGTTTTTGGCTACGGCGTCCCAGCGCGACCCGCGGGTCTTTCGTATCTCCTGCACGCTGAACGAGGAGATAGACCCCGATACGCTGAATGAGGCCCTGCGCAGCACCGCACAGGAATGGCCGCAGTTTCAGGTCACGCTGCACCGCGGTCTGTTCTGGCATTATTTTGAGTCCACCGACCAGCTGCCCACCGCCCAGCCGGAAACCAAAGCCCCCTGCGCACCTCTGTACACGCCGGAGCGCCGCAATAAGCTGATCTACCGCGTAACGTATTTCGGGGCGCGGATCAACCTGGAAATGTTCCACGCCATTACGGACGGCAACGGCGGCCTGCTCTACTTAAAGTCCATCGTGCGCAACTACCTGGCGCTGCGCCATCCCGGTGAAATGGAGAACGTTCCCTCGCCCAACAGCGCATCCGCCGGGGATATGGCACAGGACAGCTTCCGCAATTTTTATGAGGGCACCAAGCGGAAGAAACCCGCTAAAAAACCCAAAGTGTACCGCCCACACGGTTTTCTGCCCTACAGCCAGCTGCAGTTTTTTGAGGGACATTTAAGCTCTAAACAGGTGCTGGAACGCTCCCACGCGCTGGGCGTTTCGATGACAAGCTACCTGGGCGCGTCTTTCATGCTGGCCATCTACCACGATATGCCCGCACTGGAACGCAAAAAGCCGATCTGCATCAGCCTGCCCGTCAACCTGCGCAACTACTATCCCAGCGAGACCGCGCGCAACTTCTTCAACTCGGTCTGCATCGCCCATACGCTGACGCCCGAGGACACGCTGGAAACCGTCGCCCCGGTCTTTGATGCCAAGCTGAAAGAGGTTTTAAAGCCCGAGAACATTCGCGCCCAGATGGATGCGTATGAAAAACTGGAACACATACCCGGCATCCGCCCGGTTCCGCTGGTCATCAAAAACGCGGCGGTCAAGTTTTTCACCAAACTGGAGGACCGGCATGTCTCCGCCGTTGTCTCCAACATGGGCCGGGTCAGCATCCCGGAGGGTATGAAGCCCTATATCCACGATTTTGCAGCGTTTTCCAGCTGTAAGACGCTGTTCACCGTGGTCTGCTCCTACGGGGACGACCTTGTGCTGGGCACTGCTTCTGCCCTGCGCAGCACCGCCATTTTGCAGCGCCTTTATCGGGAGTTTGCCAAGGATGGGCTGGATGTTACCCTGTACGCTACGGAGGTGGAAAGATGAATACCTGCCCGCATTGCCATATCAGGGTCGGCGGGGACACTGCCTACTGCCCGCTGTGCCAGAACCGCCTGTCCGGCCCCGCCGGAGAGCCGTATTTTCCGGCAACGGCCCCGCGCATCCACCGCGCATCCCTGCTGTATAAGATCGTGGCGTTCGTGCTGTCAGCGCTCATCGTCGTAGCCGGTGCCTTTGATTTTCTGCTGATGGAAGACACGCCCCACCGTCATTTCAGCATTTTGATGGCCGTCTGGGCCGTGGCGGTCCTGCGGGTGGTGCGCGCCGTGCTGCGCCGCCGCTTCAACGGCCCGCGGCAGATCTTCAATCTGCTGCTGCTCGTCTCGGCGCTGCTCGTCTTTACCGACTGGTTCAACGGCTACACGGGGTACAGCTTGGACCTCGTCGTGCCGATTTTGTGCTGTGCAGCGCTGGTCTGCAACTTTATTTTTGCCTTCCTGCGCAGCCGCTTTACAGCAAACGCGCTCGTGTATCTGCTCATGAACATCGGCATCGGCGTTCTGCCGTACATTCTGCTGTTCTTCCGCATTGACTATTCCGGCAGGCTGGACGCCCACAGTCTGCCGTGGGTCATCTGCCTGATCATAAGCGTCATCACGTTTCTGGGCCTTGTCATCTTCCGCGGCAGAGCCCTGAAAAACGAAATCGTAAAGCGTCTGCACATGTAACCATACTCCGCCCCTGCACGAGCCAAATAAAAAAGCTGCTGTCCGCTTGAGACAGCAGCATTTTTTATTTCTTGTCAAACGCTTCCCGGCGCTTTGTGGACAGGCGGAACATTTCCTCCAGCCCCTCGCGGTCATCGCGGACGAGCTTTTCCCGCATATCCTGCAGGGCGCTCTCAAACATATCGATCTCGGAAATCAGGTTGTCCTTGTTCCACAGGAACAGCTCCGCCCACATTTTGTCGTTGATATGGGCAATTCTCGTCAAATCGCGGAAGGAGTCGCCCGTGTAGTTCGCCAGCTCCGAGTTATCGGACGCGCACATCAGGCTGACGGCAATGGCATGGCAGAGCTGGCTGACGTAGCCGATCATGTGGTCGTGCTCGGCGGGGGTCAGCACGCTGATGCGCTTGAAGCCCAGCTCCACGGCCAGATCGCGGCACCAGTCGATGCCCGCCTGGCTGTTCTTTTCCGTCGGGGTGATGATGAAGTTTGCGGGGGCAAAGTTGACCTCGGCGCTGTGGGCGATGCCGCTTGTCTCGCGGCCCGCCATCGGGTGGCTGGCGATAAATTCCACACCCTCCGGCAGGGCGGCCTGCACCGGCTCGACCACACCGCGCTTGACGCCGGACACATCCGTGACCATCGTGCCAGGGCGGATGAGTTGGCCGTACTGTTTGACCCAGTCCAGCAGCACGGTGGGGTAGAGGCCGAAGATGATGCAGTCGGCCTCCCTTACCAGATCCTCAAAATCCGCATTTTTACCGGCGCGGATGTAGCCATGCTGCAAGGCATAGTCCAGCGTTGACTGGCTGTGGGTGATGCCGGTCACATGGTAGCCCTTCTGGCTCAGCACCTGCGCGTACTTGCCGCCCAGCAGGCCCAGACCGACGATCAGGTAGGTTTTGCTTTTATCCAGCATAGGAAATCACGCCTTTATGTCAAATTCTTCTTGTTTGTCGGTGTTCAGCTCCACCTTGGCACCAAGACCGCGCAGCACGCTCCAGAACGCGGGCCAGCTCTTGTCCACGGCCTCGGCCCCGCAGAGCAGGGCGGGCAGGCCGCTGGCAATCGCCGCCACGGCCAGCGCCATGACGATGCGGTGGTCGTTGTGGCCGGACAGCGGTGCGTTCGGCGCGTGGAGCGCCACGCCCTGGATGTGCACGGTGTCACCGTCCACCTCGATGCGCGCGCCCATCTTCCGCAGCTCGGTCTGCATGGCCTCGATGCGGTCCGATTCCTTCAGGCGCAGGCGGCCCGCATTGCGGATGACCGTCTCACCGCTGCAAAAGCAGCCGAGCGTGAAGAGGATCGGCCCTAAATCAGGGCAGTCCGCCAGGTCGATCTCCGTCGCCTTCAGCAGGCTGCGGTCAAAGTGCAGCCCGCCCTCGACGGGCTTGAATTTGCCGCCGCATCGCTTTAAAATGTCCAGAATGACCTTGTCGCCCTGCTGGCTGTCGGGGTTCAGCCCCGTGACCGTGATGCCGCCGATGACGCAGCCCAGCACGGCCAGGAACGCGGCCTGGCTGTAGTCGCCCTCGACGGCAAAATCGCTGGCCGTATACCGCTGCGGCGCGGCCACGCGGTACATCACACTGCCGTTTTTGCGTGCGCGGCTCGTGACCTTGACGCCGAACTGCTGCAAGGCGTCAACCGTCATATCCACGTAGGAGCGGCTCTCGTAGGGGGCCAGTACCTCGATGCTGCTCTCGGACTCCATCAGCGGCGCGGCAAACAGCAGACCGCTGATGAACTGGCTGGACACGTCGCCGGGCAGGGTAAACCCGCCGGGACGCAGCCGTCCAAAGATCGTGATGCCCTCGGGCGTCTGCTCAAATTGCAGGCCCTGGCGCTCAAACAGCATCTGGTAGATGGCCTGCGGGCGGTCAAACAGCCGCCCTGCGCCGGTAAAGCGCACCTTCTGGGCCGTCAGGCTGAACAGCGGGATCATGAACCGCAGTGTGGAGCCGCTCTCGTTGCAGAAAACCGGGCGTGTCACCGTCACAAAGCCGCCCGCCGTCCCGTGCCCCTTGATGGTCACGGAGTGGGCCTCCTCGGTGATTTTTGCGCCCAGCTGGGCCGCCGCACCAAGCGTGGCGCGGATGTCCTTGCTGTACTCGATATTCGTGATATGGCTGGTGCCCTCCGCCAATGCGGCGCACAGCACCGCACGGTGCGCTGCGCTTTTACTGGGGGGCACCGTGGCCGTTCCGCCTAAGCGGCTGACATGAATTTTCGCGTCCAATTTACATCTCCCGGCCGATGGCGGCAGCGACCTTGCGGCACTTGGCAATCACATCGGCGAACTTATCCGGCTTCAGGCACTGGGCACCGTCGCTCCAGGCGTGCGGCGGGTCGTTGTGGACCTCGATCTCCAAACCGTCGGCACCGGCGGCCACAGCAGCCAAAGCCATGCTCTCGATGTACTTATAATCACCGGTGGCGTGGCTGGGGTCAACGATAATGGGCAGGTGCGTTTTTTCCTTGATGACCGGCACGGCGGACAGGTCCAGCGTGTTGCGGGTCGCGCGCTCAAACGTGCGGATGCCGCGCTCACAGAGGATAACGTTCTCATTGCCGCCGGCCATGATGTACTCGGCGGACATGATCCACTCCTCAATGGTATTCGCCAGGCCGCGCTTGAGCAGAACGGGCTTGTGCATCTTGCCGACGGCCTTGAGCAGCTGGAAGTTCTGCATATTGCGCGCGCCGATCTGCACAACGTCCACATACTCCTCGAACTCGGGGATGTGGACCTCGTCCATCAGCTCACTGACGATAGGCAGGCCGGTGATCTCGCGGGCCTTGACCATATCCAAGATGCCCTCGGTGCCCAGACCCTGGAAGGAGTAGGGGCTCGTGCGGGGCTTGTACGCGCCGCCGCGCAGGAAGTTGGCACCGCCCGCCTTGACAGCCTTGGCCATCTTGATGGTGTGCTCCTCGCCCTCAATGCTGCACGGACCTGCCATAACGGCGATGGGCGCATTGCCGCCGACCCTGACGCCGTTGATGTCCACGACGGTATCCTCCGGGTGGAACAGGCGGTTGGCGCGCTTATAAGGGGCGGACACACGGGTCACGTTCTCGACCCAGGGGTTTGCCAGCACGTCCTTCTCGGCAATTTTCGTCGTATCACCGACAAGGCCAAAGACGTTGTAGTCGGTACCGCGGATCAGCGTGACGGACAGGCCCTGCTTCTCGAAGTTATCGACAATGCGGTCCAGCTCGACCTGGGGCGTACCTTTTTTAGTGGAAATAATCATGGGAGCCTCTTTCTTATATACTTTTTACTCTATGAACCATTTTAGTTGTAGGGGTCGATGCCAAGCATCGGCCCGCCGCCTGAAGGCTTCCCCCCTCGGGGGAAGCTCAGACTGTCGAAAAAGGTGTGCTCACCCCTTGGCCCCCTCTGCGAGGGGGCTCCGCCCGCAGGCGGTGGGGGAGAGAACTGTACGGCTGTCCGAAATATTTCGGGCTATGGCAAGGTTCTCTCCCTCCGCCCCTTCGGGGCACCTCCCTCGCAGAGGGAGGTTTTTCGACACGCTGGGCTTCCCCCCTCGGGGGAAGCTGTCCGCCGCAGCGGACTGATGAGGGCAAACCTTGCGGGCACTGCTCCTTCTCGGCGGGCCTCGGAAGCTCTGCCCTCATCCGGCGCTTTGCGCCACCTTCCCCCGAGGGGGAAGGCTTTTACAGCCTCTCGTCCGCCTCAAACAGCTGTACCGCCTTATCCACTGCCGCGGTCAGCGAGCCGTAATTTTCCAGCACAACGGTGGAGGCGGCCTCATACAGCGGCGTGCGCTCGGCTTCAAGCTGCTTTAAGGCCGCACCGCCCTTGGAGAGCGGGCGTCCGCCGGTAGCCAACGCCTCCAGCGGGCGGCGCACCCACAGCACGGGGCCGTTCTGGCGCAGTGCGCGGGTGTTGGCCGGGCTCTTGATGACCCCGCCGCCGCAGGCGATGACCTGACTGTTGCCCTTGGCGACCTCGGCCAGCACGTCCGCCTCATAGCGGCGGAACGCGGCTTCGCCCTCCTGGGCAAAGATGTCGGGGATATTATGCCCGGTGCGGCGCTCAATTTCAGCGTCCAGATCCACAAATTTCTTGTCAAGGCGCTTTGCCAGCGCCGCGCCGACGGTGGATTTTCCGCAGCCCGGCATCCCGATGATCGAGACATTCGCCAGCTGGTGCCGCAGCTCGCGGCTGACCGCCGGGATGATGGCTGCCGTGTCCAGCTGTCTGCCGGTAAAGTGCTCCGTGGCAAACACAGCCTGCGCCACCAGCATCTCAAAGCCGCCCGCCGCGGTCACGCCGCAGTCCTCGGCCCGCAGCAAAAGCTCGGTGCGGAAGGGATTGTACACCACATCCAGCACGGCCTCCAGCGCGGGGAACGCCTTCGGGTCGATAAGGCACTGCCCCACGTTCGGGAACATGCCGCAGGGCGTCGTGTTGACGATGATCTGCACGTCCGGGCGGTGCATGGCCTCGCTGTACAGCAGGGCATCGCCCTTGCCGGTGCGGCTGGCGGTCAGAATCTCCTTAGCCCCGCCGTCGCGGCAGACCGCCGTGACCGTCGAGTGCGTACCTCCCGTGCCCAGGATCAGCACGGTCTTGCCCGCAAAATCTACGCCGTGGGCCCCGGCCAGATAGGCAAAGCCCGCGTAGTCGGTGTTATACCCATACAATTTCCCGTCACGGTTCACAATCGTGTTCACCGCGCCGATGGCCTGCGCCTTCGGGTCAACGACGTCGCAGTAGGGGATGACAAACTGCTTGTAGGGGATCGTCACATTGATGGCCGCAAAGGCGCGCTTTTCCATAAAGGTGCGGGCCTCGGCCTCGGTGGGCAGGGGCAGCAGCTCATAGGTGTAATCTGCAATTTTTTCATGGATGATTTTGGAGTAGCTGTGGCCCAACTTGCCGCCGATCAATCCGTACAGCGGTTGCTGCATAGTTCTTCACTTCCTGTTTTTACACTTTGGGGAATCCGTGCTTCTGGGCCAGCGTGCCGTAGCGCACTGTCAGAAGGTCCAGCAGTCCGAACGCCGTCAGGCTGTTCTGCACGACGGCGGCGCGGGGCACGATGCAGGGGTCATGGCGGCCCTTGATCTGCAGCTCCGCATCGGTCCTGCCGATATAATCCACGGTATGCTGTTGCTTATAGATGCTGGGCGTGGGCTTGAGCACCGTGCGGAACACGATGGGCATACCGTTGGTAATGCCGCCGTTGATGCCGCCGTTCTTGTTCGTGGCGGTGGCGATTTTGCCGTCCCGCATCGTGAACGGGTCGTTGGCCTCGCTGCCGTGCATTGCGGCAAAGCCGAAGCCCGCGCCGAACTCAATGCCCTTGCAGGCCGGGATGGCGAACATCAGGTGGGCCAGCTCGCTCTCAACGCTGTCGAACCACGGCTCGCCAATGCCCGCGGGCAGACCGGTCACAATCGTTTCCAGAATGCCGCCGACGCTGTCGCCCTCGCTGCCCGCAGCGCGGATAGCGGCCTGCATGGCCTCCTCCTTCGACGCATCCAGCAGCGCAAAGTGTCCGGGCTGCGGGTCGGGCATGACCAGCCCCGCAGCGCTGGAAAGCGGTGCGTCCTGCACGCCTGCACACTCGGCAATATGGGTGTAGACCTTTACGCCCAGGCCGTTCAGCACCGTCTCGCAGATCGTGCCCGCCGCAACGCTTGCCGCCGTAATGCGGCCCGAGAAGTGCCCGCCGCCGCGCGCGTCCTGAAAGCCCTCGTACTTGGCGTAGGCCGTGTAGTCGGCGTGGCCGGGGCGCAGCAGGTCGGCGGTTTTGGCGTAGTCACCGCTGCGGGTATTCAGGTTGCGGATCATCAGGGTGACGGCCGTGCCGGTGGTGCGGCCCTCATACACACCGGAGAGGAACTCCACGGCGTCGGCCTCGGTGCGGGCGGTGGAAAGCCCATCCCCGCGGGCGCGGCGGCGGTCCATGGCCGCGGCAATCGCGGCCTCATCCACCGGCAGGCCCGCGGCCAGCCCGTCGAGCACCGCCCCCACGGCAGGTCCATGGCTCTCACCAAAAATCGTCATACTGACGGCATTTCCAAAGGTGTTTTTCATATATCCTTCCCGATTTTTCTATGAATGGAAAAATGGCGATCCCGGCAAGCTCTCTCCCTCCGTCCGCTCCGCGGACACCTCCCTCGCAGAGGGAGGCAAGGCCCTCGGCCCGCAGGCCGGTGGGGGAGAGAGCCATGCCGCCAGATGCCGTTTCCCTCATCCCATACCTAACAAAGCCGGCAGCTCGGTCATGGGCAGACTGTCGGCGCGCCAGCAGCCGAGGCCGGGGCACTTGATGACCGTGATATGGTCGCCGCGGGCCTTTTTGTCATGCTGCATGTAGGCCAGGACCTTCTCCTTGTTGGCCCCGGCGCGGGTGGGCAGGCCCAGCGCGCGGTAAATCGCCCGGGTGCGCTTGAGCAGGGCCGTATCCTCGATCATCGGCAGCATACCCAGCGCGACGCATTCGCCGTGGTACAGGCCCGTGGTACGGCGGCCCCGCACACCGCGCACGGCTTCGATGCCGTGGCCGATGGTGTGGCCGAAGTTCAGGCAGGCGCGGACGCTGCCCTCGCGCTCGTCCTGCTCGACGATCTTTTTCTTAAATTTCAGACTTCTGTAAACAATTTGTTCAATGTTATCCTCGGGGTGCTCGCACTCAAACAGTGCAAACAGCTGCGGGTCTCCGATGATGCCGGTCTTGAGCGCCTCGGCCAGGCCGTTGACGACCTGACGGCGGGGCAGGGTCTTGAGCGTGTCAAAATCGACAAGCACGACCTTGGGCTGCCAGAATGCGCCGACGATGTTCTTCGTCTCGCCCAAATCAATCGCCGTCTTGCCGCCGATGGAGGAATCCACCTGCGAAAGCACCGTCGTGGGGCAGTTGACAAAGTCAATGCCGCGCATGTAGCTGGCCGCGCAGAAGCCGCCCAGATCGCCCACAACGCCGCCGCCGACGGACACCAGCAGATCCTTGCGGTCCATGCCGAACGCCAGCATAGCCTGCAAAACCTGACCGTAGACCTTCAGGCATTTGCTGCCCTCGCCCCGGGGGATCGTGTAGACGGTGGAATCGGGGCACTGGGCCGCCACGGTCTGCGCGTACTCGGCGGGTACGCCGGAGTCGGTCAGCACAAAGACCTTGCGGTTTGCCACGTTCGTGAACTGATGGAGGTTGGCAAGGCATCCAGCCTTCAAAATAATATCGTAGCTGCGGCTTTTAAGCTGCATCGTCAGTTTCATGCTTCGCACATCCTTTATCTTCATGGCTTATTTCTCCGTACTGTCAAGGGTGAAGGCACCCAGCAGCCGCAGGGTGCTGCAAACAGAAGTCAGGGTGTCCAGCAGGGTCTGGCACCCTGCGCCCGTGCTGCCCGCCGGGCAGACGATCTGTACATAGAAATAGTATTCAAACGGAACATGGGGCAGGGGACGGCTCTTGATGCACTCCATGTTAAAGCCCCGCGCGCCGATCTGATCCAGCGCCGCGGCCAGCTGGCCGGGCTTATGGCGTGCCGTGAACAGCAGCGCCAGCCGCTGGCCCTCGCCGGTCATGGCGGGGGCGGCGGCGGCACGCTCGATCACGATGAACCGCGTTGTGTTGTCGCCGTCGGCGTTGATGCCCGCGGACAAGATCTGCAGGCCGTACAGCCCGGCGGTCTCGGCGCTGGCAATGGCCGCAACGCTCGGGTCGTTCAGCTCGGCCACATGGCGGGCCGCGTCGGCGGTGTTGCCCCAGGTGGACGTTTTAAAGCCGTGCTGCTGTACAAAAACGCTGCTCTGGGCCAGCGCCTGCGGGTGGCTGATGACGGTCCTGACCGTCTCCAGCGTCGCGCCCGGCACGCCCAGCAGGTCCTGCCGGATCGGCAGGTCGCACATCCGGGCAATGATAATATCGGGGTGGGTGTACAGCAGGTCGAGCACGGTGGAGACATCGCCCGCGTTGGAGTTTTCAAACGGAAGAACGCCGAATTGTGCATCTCCGTTCTGCACGGCGTCAAAGACCTCGCCCCAGGTGGTGCAGGCCGTCTCCCGCGCAAAGGGGAAAAGGCGGCGCAGCGCAATGTGGCTCCACGCGCCGGGCACGCCTTGGTAGGCAGCGGTATCGCGGCCCAGCCGGGCGCGCTGGTATGCGCGGGAAATGCTCATGGCATCGCTGAGAAAGGCGCGGTAGTAGGGGCGCAGCGCCTCGTCGGTGATGCGGGCCGTGTTTTTGTCAAGCACGGCGGCCTCCCGCGCGGCATCAAAAACCGGCTTGCCGGTCTCGGCCTTGTAGCGCACCACATCGGCCACCGCGCGCATACGCCGCTCAAACAGAGCGGCCATCTCGGCATCAACGGTGTCGATCTCGGCACGGGCTTGCTGTAAAAGGTCCATGGGTCGGCTCCTTTTCGGAATTTTTCAGGAATATCTCCGCTGCCCCTTTTTGGCATGGATGTAGGGCGGGGTGGGGGCAGGCCGCCCTACGAATCAACCGCAGACGCAGCGTTGTTTATTTATACATACTCAAAGTCAGTATACCATAAATAAAGCGCCGTCACAAGAGTGACGGCGCGAAATTTGTCTTTTCTTGGCCACCTCCCTCGCAGAGGGAGGCAAGCGCAGTTTTACCCGTGCAGCGCACTTCTCAGGGCGGCCAGGAGCTCGGCCTGGTAGGCGGGGCTGAAGGTGCCGTGCAGCAGCTTGGGCAGGGCCTCCTCCTGCAGGCGGCGCCAGCTGTCGGCCTCGCGGCCCGGCAGGATCGGCACAAAGGCCACACCGTTGGCAGCGGCGGCCTGGGCGTCGCCCATGGCGTCGCCGACCATCATGACCTTGCGGCTCTCGTACCCGCAGGCCAGCATTGTGGCGATGGAGTTTGCCTTGCTGCCGACCTCCTGCCCGAAGATGACATCCGCATGACGGGCCAGCCCGTAGCGCTTCCACTCGCTGGCAATGGCGCTCTCGTTCGCGGCACTGACGACGGCCACATCGGCCACGGCGTGCAGCTGGCGCAGGCTTTCCTCCACGCCGGGGAACGGCTCAAACGTCGGCTCCAGCGCCTGAATACGGCGGTTGCAGGCGTTGTTCCACTCCTGCAGCTTGCGCAGGGCCAGGCTGCCGGTCTTTTGCAGCTCCCGCTGCAGGCTGGCCGTGGAAAGCTCCGTCGCGGTATCGACCCAGGCGGCAATATCCTCGCTGCCCGGGATCTCGATGCCGCGGTTTTTCAACCGGTCAAACACCAGCCGGACGCTCTCAAACCGGGAGATGCCGCGGGTGATCGTGTGCAGGTTGATCTCATCCCACGCGGCAGTGATGAAATCCGCGTGGTCATCCAGCGCAAACACGCGGATGAGCTCGGGGCACATGACGGTGGAATGCTTGATGCGCACCGTGTCCATCACGCAGCCGTCGGAATCCATGCAAATCAGAAATTCACGTTTCTTGGTAAAATCCGTCAGTGCATTTGCCATAAAAACCGTCTCCCTCTATCAACTCTGCCTATAAACTCAATATGAATCTATCATAACAAAATTCCACAGCGTTTTGCAATGCCTTTTTTAAAAAAAGCATGGATTTTTGTGTAATTTCTACACTTCAACGGGGGCATCGGGATCCAGCGTGCGGCCAATCGGAGCGTGGATCAGCAGATTGGCCATTGCGTCCGCCCGGGTGGGCTGCTTGTTGATGACAACAAGGTTCTCCCCGCGGAAGTAGCGCAGCAGGCCCGCCGCCGGGAAGACGGCCAGGCTTGTGCCGCCGACGATGAGGGTGTCGGCCCCGCGGATGGCGTGCACGGCGTTTTCCATCGTCTCCTCGTCCAGCCCCTCCTCGTAGAGCACAACATCGGGCTTGACGATGCCGCCGCATTCGTCGCAGCGGGGCACGCCGTCGCCGACGCCCGCCGCATCCTCAATAAACTGCACCGGGAAGAATTTGCCGCACCGCGTACAGTAGTTGCGCAGGGTCGAGCCGTGCAGCTCATACACGGTCTTGCTGCCCGCGGCCTGGTGCAGGCCGTCGATGTTCTGGGTCACGACGGCCCTGCATTTGCCCTCGCGCTCCAAAGCTGCCAGACGCAGGTGGGCCGCGTTGGGCTTTGCCCCGTGGACGATGAGCTTCTGGCGGTAGAAGTCAAAAAATTCTGCGGTGTGGGTCTCGTAGAAGGTGTGGGAGAGCATCGTCTCAGGCGGGTACTTGAATTTTTGCTGGTACAGCCCGTCCACCGAGCGGAAATCGGGGATGCCGCTCTCGGTCGAGACGCCCGCCCCGCCGAAAAAGACCATGCTTTTTGTTGCTGCCAGAATTTCCTCTAATGCCGGAACCATGCAAACTGCCCCTTTCGCTTTTGGCTTTTATGCCTTATAATATACTTAATTATAATCTATTTTCGGAGGGATGCAAGATGCAGCGCGAAATCACACGGGAGCTGGTGCGCCGGCTGCTGCCCGAGCGCATGGCGGAGAGCAACAAGGGGAGCTACGGCAGTGTGCTGGCCGCGGCGGGCAGCATGGCCTACCGCGGGGCGGCGGCACTCTGCACAGAGGGCGCTTTGCGCGGCGGGGCCGGGCTGGTGTATCTGGCCAGCGTCGAGCCTGTTATCCAGCTGGTACTTTCCCGCACGCCGGAATGCTGCGCCTGCGGCTGCCGCACGGCGGCCAACGGGGGCATCCACCAGCAGGACGCCGACGCGCTGCGCCGCTGGTTCGCGGACAGGCACGCCGTTTTGCTGGCCGGGCCCGGGTTGGGAGAGAGCGCCGCCGATGTCTGTAAGGCCCTGCTCGGCAGGAACGCCCCGTGGGCCGGTGCCGTGCTGGATGCCGACGCACTGAACGCACTGGCAGCGGGGAAGTACAGGGGGGATCTGCCCGCAAACACGATCCTGACGCCCCACCCCGGCGAGGCCGCGCGGCTGCTGGGCCTGACTGTGCCCGAGGTGCAGGCGGACCGCGAGGGTGCCGCCGTATCGCTGGCCGAAAAATATCACTGCGTCGCCGTTTTGAAAGGGCATCACACACTGGTTGCCGCGCCGGACGGCACGGTCTGGCGCAATGAGACCGGCAATGCCGGGTTAGCCAAGGGCGGCAGCGGGGATATTTTAGCCGGTCTGACCGCCGGGCTGCTGGCAGCAGGTCTAAAGCAGGGCCGCACGCCCGAGAACGCCGCGGTCTGCGCGGTATGGCTCCACGGCGCCGCTGCAGACCGCTGCGCCAAGCGCCGCAGCATGACCGCCATGCTGCCGGGGGATCTGTTTGAAGATCTAGGGTGGATTTTGGGGGAGCTGGGGCGGTAAGGCTGCGGACCGAAAGGCGGCAGACGGACGGGAAGTTTGTGATAAATGGGGTCTGACGAGATATAAGGCAAGGCCCGGCCAGTTCCCCACTGCGTGAGGAGCCTTTTGCGGGCTGCGCCCGAGATTATAGCAGCCGTTAAAAACAACGGGGGTTCGGGGGAACCCCCGACTCAAAGGTAGAGGAAGGGGCGGGGGCGTTAAGAACGAAAAGTAATACTGCTTTCGTTTAGCCCC
>OGIO01000302.1_pt1 | contig 65042 bp, 57 predicted proteins | sample 1571841 | NCBI WGS metagenome assembly OGIO01 (sample SAMEA2582111, study PRJEB24529) | metagenome | biome: Human gut stool | place: China | collected 2011
CACCTTATGAAGTATTCTATGGGGAAAGTATGCACTTAATTTGACAATTCAAGGTTAAAAAGCGACCCTTAATCAGGATCGCTTGTCTTATGAAGTCAGTCGATGATTTAGCTAATCTTGTTTTGTTCATCCATATAGGACGTATCATTCCAACATTTAAGAGTGAAGTGCTCGAAATCATTGGTTTCGAGAATAGTGACAGAAGCATTGTCAAGACCTCCTGCTTTACGAAGAAGACCAGGTTCAAAACCAAGGAGGGTACGGATAGAAGCTGTTAAGTTAGCTCCGTGACCGACAATGAGGACATTTTTAGCATCACTATCTTTAAGTGTTTTGACAAATTCGGCCACACGTTTTGTTGTTTTGTAGACAGATTCCGCTTGGAAGTCCTTAGCACGGAAATTGGCTAGATTGTTACGGAAGGCATCCATTTCTTTTGGATAGATGGCCTGAACGAGTGAAATTTTTTGTCCTTCCAGTTTGCCAAGCTGCCATTCACGCAAAGCTTTAGTGTAGGTAACTTTAGCTTTAGGTTTTTGAGACTCCATGATGAGCTCTGTAGTTTTTTTAGCACGAGGTAGGTCACTTGAGAAGACCAAGTCAAAATGAGTGTCACTGAGGTAGTGACCTAGCTCACGTACTTGTTCGATAGATTCTTTAAGTAAAGGCGAGTCTCCCTTGGCACCTTGAAGTCGGCCTTCCAAGTTCCACTCAGTTTTACCGTGACGTACAAAATACAGTTTCATGATTACTCCTTAATATCAGCAAATTCAGCATTAACAAAATCAGCAAGTTCTTGACTATTGATACGAATAGAACGCCCAATTTCCCCCGCTGAGACAATGAGGAAGCCAGCATCTTGGGCAGACTGATCGATGTAAATAGGGAAATTATGTTTTTGGCGAATTCCCACAGGATTGTTAGCCCCGTGAACATAGCCAGTTGTTTTTTGGAGATCCTTTTGTGGAATCATTTGAACCTTCTTGTTCCCTGAAATTTTAGCTAATTTCTTTTCAGACAGGTGTTCGGTGATAGGGACAATGCCGATGACAGGCCCTGTCTTATCTCCCTTAAGGGCGAGGGTTTTATAAATGCTTTCACGCGCCACATCTTCTGGAAGCTCCCCCTCTAAACCATTGAAGGATAAGCTATCATGGTCAATCTTAGCTTTATCAAGAATTTGGTCAACCAGGGTCTTCTTGACTTTGCCTTTCTTAGCCATTGTCATATCTCCTTTTAAAGTTATTCATTTCTACCATCCATTATAACATATTCGTCCGAACACGCCTAAACCAATTTGACAAGAAGAAAACCAGTGCTTTAGACACTGGTTTTTACTGACTACTAGATGAACTTGTCGAAGTAGTCTTCTTATTTTTAGTTGGTTTTTGCTTAATCTTACCAAAGAGTTTTTCAAAGGTTTTACGTTTGTTTTTCTCGGGATTGATTTGGCTAAGATCTAGAATATTATCGAATCCAGGAAGACTTCCTTGTGAGGTATACTGATGTAGATCATAGTCAATATCAGTGTTTGGCAAAGTCTCATAGTAACCAGAGTCAGTACCGTAGGCGGGAATCCAAACAGCATCGAAGTTTCTGGTTGAAACCTCTTGCTCAAGCATGAAATAAGCACCAATATAGAGACCAACTTTATCAGCTCCTAGACGTTTGAGCTCAGCTAGAAAAGCTTGGACACCTTCCTCCATATTAGGCATGGTTTCCTCTTCCACGTCAATCCAGTAATAGGTAGGTTTGTATGGAGAAGCATTTTTGTAGAAAATACGAGCCTCCTCCTTCATCTCCTTGACAGAAGCACCCTGAGCGTAGGAATAGACGGCAACTGGAACATCACGTTTTTGGAGTTCTTTGATATGTGTTTTAAAAGATTTGTCAACCCCATTCGAACTAGCGGCATTGCTATCCTTACTAATCTGTGATCCGCCAAAGACACGGATAATAGCACCAGAAATATGATTTGACAAGACATCGTAATCGATATCCTGAGGTAGTTGCCACCCCGAAAGGTCGATAATGGGATTGAGTTTCAGCTCCTCGTCGGAACTACTAGATGTACTACTGGTTGTTGTTTTTGGTGTAGTAGCATAAGGAATAGCAGATTTCACGTTTTGAAGATGCGCCTGCTGTTTGGACGTATTGTGAATATTTGCAATAACTAATGCTAATCCTAAAAGAGCTAGAACCACGTAAACAACGATCGGTTTTATTCTTTTTCTCATTACTCCCATTCTACCTTAAATAGCGCAAAAATGCAAAATAGAGTGTTTATAAATTCTGTGAGAGATATTAAAGTGACTGATTTCCAAAAAGCCTTTGTAGTGCTGACTTAGGCACATTTTATGAATAAGGGTGTTTTGAGCTAGTCTTGAATTAAGTGAATTTTTCATTTATTAAAGCAAGAAATTTAGCTTAAAAGTCAGTTTCTTCCTTGAAACTAGCGCCACTAGTGGCATCAGACCAGGCGACAAGAGCTTGAGCAGAGTTATCCAGATAGGTCTTGAGAGGTTGCTTCAAATCATAAATAGTCTCCCAAAATCCTAGGACCTTTCCTTCGTTGTCGATAGCAGCTTGGTAGGTTTGGATGAGGATTTGATCAAAACTGTCAGTTGGAATCTGATAACTTCTTTCTTTGGTAGGAGATGCTAGAACTTCAGACATGATCCAATCAGGCAGATTTTCAGGCTCACGGGGGAAGAAACTACCGTCAGCGCCACCGTTGTCGTAGAGAAAGTTTCCTTGGGCATCATAGGCTGCTAACTTATAGGGCAGGTGATTCAGTAGTGTTTTTAAATCGTTCATACCTTCATCATAGCTTCTTTCAGGAGAAATGGCAATGCTTTGGATTGGAGACAAGACTATCATAGGATAGTATCAGTTTGTCTGAGGAAAGTATTATCTCTTGGAGCAGTATCAGGGTATAATAAAGTAAAAGAAGACTCGAGGTGAAAACATGTCAAAACTTATTTTTCTAGATGTTGATGGGACATTGGTGGATTATCATAACCGCATTCCAGAGTCAGCAGTAAAGGCAATTCGTCAGGCGCGTGAAAAGGGGCATCTGGTCTATGTTTGTACCGGACGTAGCAAGGCAGAAATGCAACCAGAATTATGGGAAATTGGTTTAGATGGGATGATTGGTGGTAATGGCTCTTATGTGGAGTATCATGGCCAGGTCCTCATGCATCAGTTGATATCCAAGGAAGATGCAGCAAAGATTGTGGATTGGCTAACAGAGCGCCATCTTGCCTTTTATCTGGAGAGCAATAATGGTCTCTTTGCTAGTCCTGATTTTCGGGAGCGGGCGCGTGAGACACTTAAGACTTACGCTATTCAAAAGGGGCAATCTGCAGAGTCTGTTGAGGGTAAGGAACCAGAAGATTTCATTCATGGCCTCCAGTATGGTGGGGAACTCTACCGTGACGACCTAAACAAGGTCAGTTTCGTTTTGGAGTCTTATCAGGATCACTTGGATTCAAAAGAAGCTTTTCCACAGCTTGAAGCCCATACTTGGGGAGGGCGAGGTGAAACAGCCTTATTTGGTGATTTGGGTGTTAAGGATATAAACAAGGCCCATGCCATTGATGTTCTTTTGGAATATTTGGGTGCTAAGCCTTCGGATACCATTGCTTTCGGAGATGCCAAGATTGATATCCCTATGTTGGAATACTGTGAGGTTGGAGTTGCCATGGGAAATGGTGGGCCAGAAATCTTGGCTATGGCAGACCTAGTCACAGACGATGTTGAAGCTGATGGCTTGTATAAGGCATTTGATAAATTAGGTTTGTTGCAATAGAAAAAACTGAGTTACCTAGGGTAGCTCAGTTCGTGTTTTATGCCGGTTTACGACCGATAAATTTTTTCAAGAGATATAAGAGATAGCCAACAGCGATATACCCAGCACTGATGACCAGGACGTTTACCAAAACCTTGTTCCAACCAAATTTATTGACATTGATAAAGAAGTAGGCGAAGGGGCTATCTTTGGCACCTGGAATTGGGAGTTTTAGCACCAAGCCATTTAGAAGGGCAAAGGCAAAGTAAGACAGAGGGACCACGGACCAGTAAATTGGCTCACGTAGACGGTAGGCTTTCTTAGCATCGAAAATGAGGGTATCAAGCACCAATCCCCAAGGCACAATATAGTGGACCAAGAAGTTACGGAGGGTCCAGAATTTCTCAGGCTCTGTAATAGGTGCCAAGAGGATATGATAGATGACTCCAGTGATGAGGATGGCCATAGTTACACCACCTTTGTAACGCAAGAGTTTGGTGTTAGTCGTCGCATCCCCTTTTTTGAAGTCATAGATGATAAAGAAAATCAAACTAGAGAAGACGAGGATATTGGACAAAACAGTGTAATAGAGCAACATGCCCCATCCATCATCATGGACTTGGATAGAGACACCTACCAGTCCACAGAGAGCTAGTAAGATACGGTAAAATCGTGAAATAGTCATAAGCTTCCTTTTCCTAATAAATAATCTCTCTTATCATATCACATTTTTCACTAACAATTTATTGAAAATTCTAGTAAAATCAAAGTAAGAAAGACTTTAAGGAGTAATGATGTCCAATTTAATCGATTATCTTGAAAAGGTTAAGGATTTGCCTTTCGACCAAGAGCCTCTTAATATCTTGGATAAGGTTTGCATCAATGAAATTGGTTACCTGACTTATGAAAAATGGCTCTCAGCAAGTGATTTGAAGGAAACCATCAATCTACATGACTATGCTGAAGGGAAGGACTTAACTCCAGACTACAGCTTCATGGTGACTAAGGAACGGGTAGATTTGGCTGAAGCCATGGTCAGGTCGAAGCGTTTCGCTGGACTTAATCTAAGTGACTACTGTAGTGTCTTGGACAAGGAAGTGGAAAAGCAGTTTGCGGCTATGATTTTCAGTCTTCCTGAATTGGACTACCAGCAGATTGTCTTTCGTGGGACAGATGATAGCGTCATTGGATGGAAGGAGGATTTTCAGCTGACTTACAGTCGGGAAATTCCTGCTCATCGCTCAGCCATGGCCTTTCTGGAGAAGCACTTGCCAAACCTCAGTGGTCATATCGCTGTTTCTGGACACTCCAAGGGAGGCAATCTTGCCCTCTATTCGGCTGTTCAGAGTTCGACTGTCCTGCGTGAGCAAATAGCAGAGCTCTTGCTTCTTGATTCTCCGGGCTTGATGAAGCCCCTCTTAGAGAAGACTTCTTACCAAGAGTTAAAACCCAAGATGACGGTTATCAGACCTCAAGAATCAGTTGTGGGAGTCATGCTTTATTGGGATAAGGTCGCAAAGCTCGTAGCAGCAGATGGTATAGGCATCGCTCAACACAATGTCTTACTTTGGCAGGTTGACTTGGGAACAAATGATTTTGTTTATGTGGACCAGCCGACAGACTTGAGTCAACGCTTAAAAGAGACCTTCCAAGAATGGATTGAGACCTTGCCTAATCAAGAACTCAAGCAGGTTTGTGATTTGTTCTTTGATACCATTCTTGATTCTGGAATTGAAAGTCTAGATGATATTAGTATCAAAACTCTCCCTAAGCTAGGCCAGATGTTGCAAGAATTTGGCAATCTCTCGGACCAACAAAAGAAAGTTCTGCAGGACGGTTTCAACCAGTTGCTCTGGATATTTTGGAAGTCAGGAACCAAAATATCTAACCTGCCCAAGCTAGAACTTCCTGATTTCATCAAGAAGTTGAGTGATTTTACCAACAACGATTAGGGGCAGCGGAATCATAGAAGTGGAGAATTATATGTCTAAAAATGTACTTATTACAGGAGCAACATCAGGAATTGGTGAAGCAACGGCGCGTGCCTTTGCCGAAGAGGGAGAAAATCTCATCCTAACAGGTCGCCGCGTGGAGCGCTTAGAAGCTCTAAAAGAAGAGCTCCAAGCAACTTATCCAAATCAAAAAGTTTGGACCTTTGCCCTGGATGTCACTGATATGGCCATGGTCAAGGATGTTTGCCAAGCCATTCTCAAAAGTGTGGGGCAAGTCCATGTTTTAGTCAATAATGCAGGCCTGGCACTAGGCCTAACAGCCTATCAAGATTATGAAGAGTGGGATCTGCTGACCATGCTCGACACCAATGTCAAGGGCTTGATGATGGTGACACGTCAGATTTTGCCAAGCATGGTAGCTGCCAATGAGGGCCATATCATCAATATGGGCTCTACGGCGGGCATCTATGCCTATGCAGGTGCTGCCGTTTATTCAGCAACCAAGGCTGCAGTAAAAACTTTCAGTGATGGCTTGCGTATCGATACCATTGCCACAGATATCAAGGTGACAACCATTCAGCCTGGTATCGTTGAGACCGACTTTTCTCAAGTTCGCTTTCACGGTGATAAGGATAAGGCAGCCAAAGTCTATCAAGGTTTAGAAGCCCTCCAGGCTCAAGATATTGCGGACGCAGTTCTCTACGTCACCAAGCAACCACGACGCGTCCAAATTTCAGACATGACCATCATGGCTAACCAGCAAGCCACAGGGTTTACGATTTATAGGGGAGAAGACTAGGAGAAGCTTATGAAGAATCACACTAATCCAGCCATCGGCAGTAGCTGGGTAGACTTGCAAACAAAACTCTTTAGCAAGGAAGAGATTGAAGCCAGTTACCAAAGAGTGGAAAAACTCATTCAGGAAAAAATGGGTAAATAAATGATAAAAACATGACCTTCGGGCCGTGTTTTTTTGTTTGAATTTTCCCAAAACTATGAAAGAAACCGTGAAAATGCTATAATGTAAGGGATTACGACAGGACGGAGAGGTGAAACAATGGTTTCTAGAAGAGAGTTTTCAGAATTAACTAGGGTTCAGATTCCAGCAGCCTTACACTTAATGCGTTTGGGGTATACATATCTTCCTCATAATGGTAAGGAGATTATGGGGAGAGACCCCGAAACGAATATTTTAATTTCAATCTTTAGAGAGCAATTTTTAAAATTCAACAATTATGCAACTGATTTGGATGTTGAAAGAGAACTTAATAATATCAAGATTGAATTAGATCAAAATGACTTAGGACGTGCCTTTTATAACCGTATAGTAAGTGAGAGTGGTTCAACTTATATTGACTGGGAAAATCCTGAAAATAATACATTTCACCTTGCTTTAGAGGTAACCTGTCAAAATGGAGGAGACGAGTTTAGACCAGATATCGTCATTTTTATAAATGGCTTGCCTCTTTCATATATTGAGGTGAAACAACCTAATGCCATTCGTGATGGTAAGACTGCTATTCAATCTGAGCAATCACGAACAGCTGTTAGATTTGAGAATAGGAGATTCCGTCGTTTCAATAATATTACTCAATTAATTTCATTCTCAGATAATTTACCCTATATCAGTGGTCAAGGTCAACAAAAGCAAGGGTCCTTTTACTGTTCAAATGCATTCTCAAAAACTAAATTCAATGCATTTAAGGAAGAAAGAGAAGAGGAGCTAATTTATTCTATACGTTCATTAGGCGAGGAGGAGATTGATGCAGTATTAAAAGATGTTAATCGATTTGCCTTGAAATCTCAGCCAGAATTTAAGACGAATCAAGATCCAAGTACACCTTGTAATACATTTATCTCATCACTCTATCAAAAGGAAAGACTATTGTTTTTGCTTCGCTATGGATTAGCTTATGTAGAAGAGCACTCGAAAGATGGCACTATTCAGCTGCAAAAACATGTGATGCGTTATCCACAGTTTTTTGCAACAAAAGCAATTGAGGATGCAATTGAAAAAGGAGTGAAGAAAGGTGTCATCTGGCATACACAAGGGTCTGGAAAAACTGCCTTGTCTTATTTTAATATCAGGTACCTTACAAATTATTTCTCGAAACAGGAAATCGTTCCTCAATTTTATTTTGTAGTTGATCGTTTGGATCTTGCAGACCAAGCTACGCGAGAGTTTACGAAACGTGGCTTAAAAGTAAAAAGGATTAACCGTCCACAAGAATTGAATGAAAAACATGATGCTTATCAAGTTGCTGTCGTCAATATTCAAAAATTTAAGGATAATTCAGATTTGACGGATCATTCAGGCTACGATTTAAATCGTCAAAATATCTATTTTATTGATGAAGCTCACCGTTCATATAATGAGAAAGGGTCCTATCTACCAAATCTATACAATGCAGATAAAAATGCTATTAAGATTGCACTTACTGGAACACCATTAATAACATATAAAAAAGATGGTAAAACCAAGGAAAGTCATGCAACGACCCGTGATATTTTTGGTGATTATATCCATAAATACTACTACAATCAATCGATTGATGATGGTTTTACACTTCGTCTGATGCGTGAAGAGATTGAAACCTCTTATAAAGAGACTCTTCAAACCATCAATGAAGAAATCTTGCGTGGAGATCTTTCAAAAGATGATATTTTTGCACATCCACGTTATGTCTCACCAATGTTGGATTTCATTCTAGAAGATTTCAATAGAGCACGTGATGTTGTCTTCGATGATGATTCCATCGGTGGAATGATTGTTTGTGATTCATCTAAGCAAGCTCGTGAGATTGAAAAGCAATTAGAAGAACGCAGAAGTCGTGGGGAGACAAATATCACATCAGCTTTAATCCTTCATGATGAAGGTGACAAAGAGTACAAGAAAGATCGTGTAGAAAGCTATAAAGAAGGTAAAATTGATCTTGTTATTGTATATTCGATGTTACTAACAGGATTTGATGCACCTAGGTTGAAAAGATTGTACTTAGGCCGCAAAATTAAGGCTCATAACTTACTTCAAACATTGACACGTGTGAATCGTCCATATAAGGATTATCAATTTGGCTATGTGATTGACTTTGCAGATATTTCGAAAGAATTTGATAAAACCAATCGCGCTTATTTGGAGGAACTCAATCAGGAGTATGATTTAAAAAACACAGGAGAAGATGTTGAAAATGTTTTTGGTTCTCTCTTTGTTTCAGCAGATGAAATTAGTAAACAGCTTGAAAAATCAGAGACAATTTTGATGAATTATCCAACTGAGAATCTAGAGTTCTTCTCTCAAACTATTGATGAAGTGAGAGATAGACATCAACTTATCGAGTTACGAAAAGCGCTAGAAGCGATGAAGCAATTTTATAATGTTGCTCGACTTTTAGGACATCATGAACTTCTAAGTAAGATTGACATTAACCAGGTTTCGACTTTGTTGAACGTGATTTCAAGACGTTTGTTGAACCTCTCACTTATGGAAAAACCTGATGAATTCTCAAGTCGAACCTTGCTCAATCTAGCAATGTCTGATACGACATTTAGTTTCGTTAAAATCGCAGAAGAAGAGTTACGACTAGCAGCGAATGATCTCTACGAGCTTCGCAAACGAGTAGCAGGTGGGATTAACGGTCGTCCAGATGAAAAAGACCCTGAATGGGTGAATCTCTATGAGGAATTCCGTAGAATCATGAAGAAACATATGATTTATGAGCAGGAAGGACTCACAATGGAGAATATCAAAGAAACTCAGACTGAGTATCAAAATCTGTTCGACGCATTTGAAGATTATAAGAGCCGAATGCGACGACTAGCTATGAATTTCAATGGCGATGAAATGGCAGCTCGCTCTTTCAAACATGTTACCAACTCAACCGTGGTAAGTGAATTTCCAGTTATCTTCCATGTGATCAAAGGGTCAAAAGCTAATTTAGATTATCAAATTGGTCTAAATCAAGGTGTCCTTGATAACAATGATTTTTTGAAACGAATGATTCGTGAACAAGCACGCAAAGAAATGAAAAACACAGAATCAACTGGAAATGAAAGGTTGACAAAACAAGACTTCAACAATCTTGTTGAATCTTTATTTGAAGAATACGAACAGGAATATCAAAACTAATGAATGAAAAATATAAGGTCCAAGTCCAAGACTTGGTAGATGATTTGAAAGCAGTCTTTACCCATGTTGGTTTAGGGGGTGAAGCAGGAGAGTACAAGCTCCTTACCCAATCTTTCTTGTACAAATTCTTGAATGACAAGTTTCTCTATGAAGCTCAAAACGTCGATTTAGAAAACACTTATGAGAATCTGGTATCTATGAGTGAAGAGGATTATGATTGGCTCCTAGAGGATATCGGAACGTCAACAGCTTGGATGAAGCCAAATCAATTCATCGAAACGCTTCATCGCAAGCAAAATGAAACCGATTTTTATGAGACGTTTGAAAACACACTCAACCAAATTGCCATTGACAACAATGATATCTTCTCGGTCCATACAGAAGGGAATACAACTGTTCGTCTTTTTGATGAGCACCTGATTACCGATAACATTTCAGATTCAAGTAAGAGAAATGAAGTGGCTAAGGCGATTATCAATCTGTTGGCTAAGGTCAAATTCAATCAAGATATTTTTTCTCAAGGTTTTGACTTTTTCTCTACTCTCTTTGAGTATATGATTAAGGATTACAACAAAGACGGTGGTGGCAAGTATGCCGAGTACTACACACCCCATTCTGTTGCTAAGATTATCGCAGAGATCCTAGTAGGTAATGACAAACCTCAAAATGTGCGTATCTATGACCCATCTGCTGGTTCTGGAACCTTACTTATGAATCTCGCCAGTCGTATTGGTGTGGATAAGGCAACAGTATATAGTCAGGATATCTCACAAAAATCTTCCAATCTGCTTCGTCTCAATCTAATTTTGAATGGACTCCAACACTCTATTCATAATATCGTTGAAGGCAATACCATTTTACGTAATCGCCATCCTGAAAAGATGGACTATATTGTCTCCAATCCTCCGTTCAAACTGGACTTTTCAAAATGGCGGGACCAAGTAGAGACCTTGCCAGAAGCTAGTGAGCGTTTCTTTGCAGGTGTGCCTAAAACTCCAGCAAAATCTAAGGACAAGATGGCTATCTATGAGCTCTTTATCCAGCATATTATTTATTCCTTGAAGCCAGATGGCCAAGCAGCCGTTGTTCTGCCTACAGGTTTTATAACTGCTCAATCAGGAATTGATAAGAAAATCCGTAAACACTTGGTAGACAATCAAATGCTGGCAGGTGTCGTTTCTATGCCGTCTAATATCTTTGCGACAACTGGTACCAAAGTTTCGATTCTCTTCATTGATAAGAAAAACAAGGGTGACATTGTCCTCATAGATGCCTCAAATCTAGGAACTAAGGTCAAGGAAGGCAAGAATCAAAAGACTGTGCTTTCTCCTGAGGAAGAGCAGAAGATCGTTGAGACCTTTATCAGGAAAGAAGCCGTCGAGGACTTTTCTGTCACCGCCTCTTATGAGGATATCAAGGAGAAAAACTACTCTCTCAGCGCAGGTCAATACTTTGACATCAAGATCGACTATGTAGATATTACAGCAGAAGAGTTTGAAGCCAAGATGACCGACTTTCAAGGCAAACTCTCAGACCTCTTCCAGCAATCGCATGCATTGGAGCAGGAGATTGAAGAGCAAATGAAGGGGTTGAAGTATGAGTGAATGGAAAGAATTAAGTAGTATTACTTCTAAAATTGGAAGTGGACTGACTCCTAGAGGAGGAAACTCTGTATATACTGATAACGGAATATCCCTAATTAGAAGCCAAAATGTTTTAGATATGGATTTTTCTACAGAAAATTTGGCATACATAGATGAGGTTCAAGCTGAAAAATTAAAAAATGTAATAGTTGAAAAGAACGATATTTTGTTAAATATTACTGGTGATTCTATTGCAAGATGTACAATCGTTCCAGAAGAAATATTGCCAGCTAGAGTAAATCAACATGTTTCAATTATTCGATGTAAAAATACAGAACAGTCTAAGTATGTTATGTATTATCTTCAATACATAAAAAAATATTTATTACAGATATCAAAAGTGGGTGGAACTAGAAATGCACTGACTAAAGAAGCAATCAGTAAGTTACCTATCAAAATATCTGAAGATTGGAATAGAATTTCAACAATTTTAGATAATATAGACCGTAAGATTAAAATCAACAACCAAATCAACCTAGAGTTGGAAGCCATGGCTAAGATTCTCTATGATTACTGGTTTGTGCAGTTTGATTTCCCAGACCAGAATGGTAAACCCTACAAATCATCAGGTGGAAAGATGGTCTATAACCCAAAACTCAAACGCGAAATCCCAGAGGGGTGGGGAGTGGAAAAATTGAGAGATTTTTGTCAATATGTTTCTGAAAAAGTTGACTCCTCTGAACTTAATATAGAAAATTATGTAGGAACCGATAATATGATTGAAGATATGGGTGGAATTGAACTTACTACATCGATTCCTAAGTCAGGAACTTCAACGAAATTTTCTGTAGGAGATATTCTAATTTCAAATATTCGCCCTTATTTTAAGAAGATTTGGCTAAGTGATAGAACAGGCGGTTGTAGTGCAGATGTACTTTGTATTAGGACGAAAAAAATAATTCCTAAAGAATTTGTTTATGCAACTCTTGCCAGAGATGATTTTTTTAACTATGATGTAGCAGGTTCTAAAGGATCAAAAATGCCTAGGGGTGATAAAAAGCACATTATGGAGTATCCAGTAGTATTTGAATTTGGAATTGTAGAACAATATTCTGAAATAGTCAAACCTATATATGAGGCTGTACATAAAAATAATAACCAAAACCAAGAACTAACCCAACTTCGTGATTGGCTCTTGCCAATGCTGATGAATGGGCAGGTGAAGGTATAAAATTTGGGAGGTAATGAGATGAAAAAAAGATTAAGATTATTCCATTTTTCGAAAGATCAGCATGGAGAATCGCACTATTTATCGGGTATAATTTTTGATGATTCTTTTGCAGAATTTAGCAAAATTGTAGAAGATTTAGAATCTAGAATAAACAAATGCATTGATGATAAATATGCAAAAAATTTTAGATTCAAGAGACCTTCTGCACAAATAGTAACAAATGTGTCAGAGATATTTGAAAATGAAGAAAATTTCGATAGAAATTCAGAAGATATTGCAAGTAAATTTCAAGAGTCAATAGGGCGTAGATTTCAAAATGATTTTTATTTAGTCGTACTTACAACTGAGATTGACAATAAAGAAATTCTATTTCTTGTTAAGATGGAAACAGGAACGGCTATTCAAGTAACTGATGAAAATACATTAACTACATTGGACAAGATTCTGCCAGATAAGAAATCAAGACTTCAAAAGGCTACTGTAATTTATAAAGATAAAACAATTCAGTTTAAAGAAAATAGAGAGGTGCCAAATTCGGAAAGAACAAATATCCACTCAAGAGTATTGGATAGAACGGATGATAATATATCGGGGTATTTCTTCAAAAAATTTTTAGATAGTGATAACGTTATAGATGATGAGGATTCAGCTGCTCGAATAGCTATTCAAGCGATTGATACTGTTGTTAAACCATACATAAAGTCAGAAGTAAATTCAGGAGTTGTAAAAGAGAAGTTAACAAATTTCTTATCTCAGAGAAGAGATACATCATTTGAAGGGCTGGTTCAAGAGGTTAGTGATGTATTAGATTTTGATATAGTAAATAGAGAAACAGATATAGAAAGATTATCAACTGAAGCTTACGATTTAGCGAAAAGCAAAAATAATACTGTTTTAGCTAGTTTTGTAGCAAAGTTATATCGACCACCTAAAGTAACATATGTAGCTGAAGGCGATGAACAACAAATTAGAATTAGCTTTCTAAAAAGTCTAGAGAGTCACAAAGATGTTTATTGGGATGATGACGACGATTTCTATGTTTTAAAAATTAACAAAGAAGTAATTACTCTGATTGAGAGGTGATTACATTGATTAAAGAACTTATTAAATATGTTGGCGCTTTCAATGATGTTGTCGGACGTATTAATATTGATTCTAAAGAAAATAAGTTTATCTATATTTTAGAGTTCGAAATTTCAGAGAAAGAGTTAGATAGTTTTAAGGAAAAAATCAATAGTTATAAAATAAATGAACTGGATATAACTTGTAATAATTACCCGTTAGAATCCTGTAAAGAAACTAAGGAAATCAATAAGGTTGCTGTAACAATGAAACAAAACCAATTTCCTTTAGAGGGCCAGTCATTGTATTTTAGAAACAGTAATGACTTTTATACATTTGAAAAAAAGTTTTTAAAAAGTACAACTTTTGAAAATTTTAAAAACAGGAATACTAAGATAAAAATCTGGATTCCAGAAGAAAATAGTGATATATATTCGCCCGTCTTTTCACTTTGTGACGAAAATTTACAGATACCTGATGTATTAATTTCAAAAACGGAGTTTAATCATAATATTCTCTGTGCTATTCCTAAAATAATTTTAGATAGAAATTTTGATGAATTAAAAGGAGAGACACTTGATGGTTTTCTAAGTATAGTGTCGGAAAGAAAAATATCTAGAGATGAATATATTATAAGTTTTGAAAAAAATGCAATTCTAGAAATGAATAGTGTTGAAATAGATAATATAGATTCATTTGTTGCTCTCAATCAATTATTTGACTTTATTTTTTATGATGACAAAACATATTATGAAAAGTTGATAATTTTTAGAAATGTTTTTTCTGAATTTATCAAGCGACAAAATACAATTAGTAATAAAGATTTTCAGTGTATTTTAAAAGATGTACAATCGAATTATAATTTATTTATCAATGATAAATTGAAAAAGTTTATCTCTGATAAACAAAAGTTAACAGAAGATTTTTCAAAACTACAAAAAGAGATTTTGATCAGTATAAAAAATATTTCTAATACAATATCTCAGCAATTTTTAGTTTTAATTGTAACAATATTAACTACTTTTGTTTTTAAAAATTTTAATACAAGGCTAGCGATGTCCCTAACTGTATGTTCTGGAATATTTTATTTAATTTGTATAATTATAGTAAACAAAGTTAGAGGATGGGATTTTGATTCTAAATCTATAATATCAGAGTGTGATGCTATTAAAAAAAATTATGATATGTTGTACAGTATAGATAAGAGTTATATTAATAATTTGAAAGATTCTGAAAGCTATAGAACTGAATTAGAACGGTTAGAAAAAATTGAAATTTTATATAAAAGGTTTATTTATGGACTTTTATGCATTTTGATAGTTATATTGATACTGATTTATAAACATAATGAATTGTATACTCAAGTTTTTTTATATAAACAAATAGTCGATTTTTTACTACCGTAAAATTTAAAAACAACAATATTCACAGAAAGAAATACATAAATTGGATGGATACTTTATAAATTGTTCAATTGAAGAAATTGATTTTACTGATGAAGAAATTGGAAAAGTGAGGATAGATTCTGGGACTAAAATGAAAAGGATTTTTTTCGATGTCAGAGCAAGAAATTTTAGATTTAATTCATATTCCAATTAAGCAACTTAATAATTTAGTTGGAAGCTCGGTTCAGTATTGTAACAATATACCTGTAAGACAGAATGAATCGAATTATTTTGTAGTGAATGATAATATTGCAGAAATTGATTTTACGGATAAAGGTGAAACAGGATATATTGAGTGCCACTCAAAAGATGATTATGAAAGACCCGTTGGAGCTAAATTTTTTATCAAACAAGGAGATGAGGAATATAAGAGAGGTAATACAGTTAACCCTTCTTTTTGGAACATCTTAAACAAAAATAATAATTATGACAGTTTTTTTCATAGAGGACATATTATAGCTTCGGCATTTGGTGGAGATAAAAAAATGCCCGATACCAGAAATAGAGGGAAATTATCCCAGTTTATTCAGACGAAGTGGAGCAACGAGAATGATTATGGGTTAAATCCGTACTGTCAATGGCATTTTGAAGAGAAGGTGACAAAAGCACAAAAAAATAGTTCAGTGTGCCTGGATTCTCGTCTCATTTATCGCAATAAGGCGGATAAGATTCCAATTGGAATTCACCTGCAAGCGGTGACTGAGGAAGATTCCCTATTCAACGTTTTTCTTCCTAATGTTGATCCGGACATAAAAATAGATTATAAGAATTGTACTTTTAAATTGAATAGGTAATTGCTTACCAGTAATTACCAGCCAAATCAACCTTTGGCTGGTTTTTATTTTCATTGCATGATATAATTTAAATTACCAAAGAGGTAATTTAAATCGAACTGAAAGGAATTTATGAAGCTTATCTATACAAATAAAACTGTTGAGAAACAGTGCACTGAGCTAAGGCGAGCGAAAAAGGATTTTTCGGATAAGGTTGCATTAAAGTTGCACCAGTTGATTAACCTTTTGGAAGTATCGGATTCTTTGGCTAGTGTGACGGCTTTTCCTAAGTATCATTTTCACCAATTAAAGGGAAAGAGAAATGGACAGTTTGCTTTAGATATAGATGGTCGAAGGAGTTCCTATCGTTTGATTGTAGGATTTCGTGAGGAAGATTTTGAGAAGGTGTTTTCTAGTCCGGTAGAAATCGAAATCTTGAAAATAGAGGAGGTTAGCAATCATTATGAGTAAAAAAGTGGTTGAGTACAAAGACCTGGTTGCTTTTCATCCAGGTCAGTATGTTGAAGACTTAATTGAGGACTATAACGTAACTCAGAAAGAATTTGCGGAGCGTTTGGGAGTCTCTGCCAAGACTGTCAGCAAGCTAGTTAATGCTGAGGAGTCTATTAGTAAGGAGACAGCTCATAAGTTAGCCAAGTTAAGTGGTGTTTCTATGCAGACTTGGCTCAACCTTCAAAACATTTATGATGTGAAAGTGGCTGAAATTGTAGAACAAAGAGAGCTTGATCAGGGTCGCGAGAAGGAAATCTGTGATATGATTGACTTTAAGTATTTTAAACAAAAAGGCTACGTTCCAGAGAAGCGCTATAGTATCGGTGAAAAGATTACAGAGCTTCGGAAAATTCTGGAGGTATCGAGTTTAGAATATCTCGTGACTTTTAACCATTTAGTGAGTTATCGTAATACACGTGACTTTACCGAAAAGAGTATCGTTAATTCCAATATCATGTTAGAGTTAGCATCTAAAAAAGCTCGTAATAAAACGACCACGAAGCTTAATCGCAGAAAGTTAGAGAAAAGCTTACCAACTTTAAGAGACTTGACAAGACAAGATCCAAAGGATTTTGCTCAAGAGTTGACCGATATCTTGCTAGAGTGTGGGGTTGTCTTAGTGGGACTTCCTGCTTTAGCAAATGCCAATTTAAATGGTGCAACAAAGAAGTTTGGAAACGGTAGTGTCTTATTGTTATTAACTGATCGTAATAAAGCATCAGATATTTTTTGGTTTTCACTTTTCCATGAGATTGGCCATATTCTGCAGAATGACTTTTCATCTGATGATGGAGGTAGTGACTCTTATCGACGTTCTGAGGAGCTAGCAGACCAGTTTGCAAAAGATTTACTAATTTCCCCTCAAGACTATCAAAGATTCATAGATGGGGCTTGCTTTGATAAACAAGCGATTAAGAAATTTGCTGATGAGATTGGCATTCATCCTAGCATTGTTTTAGGTCGCTTGCAGAATGATGAGTATTTGGGTTATGATCAATTTAGAGACTTGAAAGTGCACTATTATTTAGTTTCTTAATGGATCTTATAGTGCAATCAAAGGCTTTTTCCGAATAATAGAAGTAGAGGGGACAACCCTCTATTTTTTACTAAGGAGAAGTAGATGGAAAAAAGACACAAGCATGTCTCACCGACCTTGGATATTATGGCTAAGAAGATTTTCAGCCTGCCTGAGGTGACGGTGGCATTTATTCGAGATATTTTGGAGTTGGATGTTGTGGATGCTCAGATTTTGGAGGGAACACAGCTTCACAAGAAGGACTTTGATGAGGATGAGCTCTTTTCAACCTCGGTGGATGTTCGAGCCAAGTTGAATGATGGAACTGAGGTTATCATTGAGATTCAGGTGCGTAAGCAGCATTATTTTCTCAATCGTTTTCATTATTATTTGGCTAACCAGCTAGTAGAAAATGTGCAACAATTACGCCAACAAGGGCAGACGCATAAGATGTATGAGCAGATGGAGCCGGTTTATGGCATAGCTATCTTGGAAAAGACCTTGTTGCCAGATGAGGAGTCCCCGATTAATACTTATTGGATGGCCAATAGTCGGACGGGTAGGCCTTTGAATGCCTACTATAAGGATGGGAAACGTCAGAACCTCCTTCAGATTGCCTTTTTAGAGTTGGATAAGTATAATAAAGATAAGCATATCAGGGATGAAGGGCGGCAGTGGCTAGAGTTCTTTGGGAATCTCCCATTTTCAATGGCACCTAGTCAAGCGGTCACGCATGCCGATTCATTACTGGATTCATCCAGCTGGACACAGGAGGAAAAGGCGATGATTGATGAACGCATACGTATTCAAGAAAATTATGACATGACCATGGAAACAGCAATTGATGAAGCGCGTGAAGAAGGCTTGGAACGAGGTCGTCATGAGGAGCGCTTAGAGTTGATTCGTAAGATGCTCTCAAAAGGTCTATCTCTAGAAGTAGTATCAGATGTGACTGGTCTGTCGCTTGAAGAACTAGAGGCAATGTTATCGTAAAATCTAGTTAGGTTAGTTATTTTTTTGAAAAATCAGAGACAGATTATTGTCTCTTTTTTTATTTTTGGGTGTTTAACATTTGTAATACTAAAACATTCGGAAAATAATACTTTGAAGCGTAAAATTAAAAAAGACTGTCAAACGTTTGACAGAAATCTGAGAAAACAGATTTAAAACATTTTGATTGTTTTGGCTGATAACTCTTGCTAAATAAGCCTTTATGGAAATTCATAGTTTTTTCTTTCTTACACGTGAAAGAAATCACCTTTTTGTGCGACATTTTTAGACTATAATTTAGAGATGAATGACTGAACTTTCTAATATGACAATTTTGTTAAGGCCTTGTTAAAATGGATAGCCTAGCCTTTTTTTTTACTTTTTCATCCCTTATAATTTACTTTGGTTTGTTTTTAATAAGAAAAAAACAGCATTATTAACAATCTTTAATATGAGGGAAACTTTATTTTCTTTCAAAGGACGGCTTGGTCCTAAAATAGAGAGATTGTGAAAAAAGTATCAGGAGAATAGACTTGTTTAAAGAAAGAAAAACGAAACCAAAGTACAGCATCCGTAAATATTCTATTGGGGCAGCGTCAGCCTTGATTGGCTTTATGGCTCTTGCCAATGGGCAAGCAGCTCAGGCTGATGAGGCACAATCGATTAGTGATTTGACTGATGCCTCAAATCAGGCACAGACACCTCAAACAGCCTCAACGGCACAATTGGCGACTTCCGAACCAGCATCAGTTGAGCCAGTACAAGCGTCACAGCCTGCCAATATTATGCCAGCTCAGCCACAGGTTACCACTGTTCAAGCAGCTGAACAGACTCCGACCATTGATCGATTGGTTGAGACAAGCAACCCTCAAACTCAAGAAATTTCAGCAAATGTCTTAACCAATGCGACTGAGGACCAAGGTCAAGTCAAGGAGTACAGCACAGATGGTTACGGTGCAAAAATGCCTTATACGACTCATGAGGCAGAAAATGCAAGTGTTGAAAATGGTGCTACAATCCAGCAGTCAACGGACATGGAATCTACGGCTGTGGAAGCGACTAACCAAACTTATGTTGAACTTCCTAAAAAGGATGCGGCAGTTACTTTCAATGTCACTGAGCCAGCCAATGCTTTGAATGTGCGTTATACAATACCTGATGGTGCATCAGGTCAGTTGGATGTGCAGGTCAATGGTTCAAGCGTTGGTAATCTTGATTTGTCATCTCACTCAGCATGGCAGTACCTTAAAGGGGACCATGAGTATGATCAAGCCATTGATGGTTCAAGTGCACGTTTTCGTTTTGATGAGACACGTCTTCTCCTCAAGGATATCCAATTGAAATCTGGAGATAGGATTTCTCTAGTTAAGAAGAAAGATGACAATGTCCCTTACGGTATTGACTTTATTGAGCTTGAACAGGCTCCAGCGCCTGTTGCCCAAGGTGAAAATAGTATCAGTATCGTGGATAAGGGTGCATCTGCCAATGATGATAGTGATGACACTGCTGCCCTACTTGCGGCTGTGGAAGAAGCTAAAGCCAGCGGAAAATCTGTCTATATTCCAGAAGGACGTTTCAATTTTGATAAACAAGTTAATATCGAAGCTGATAATCTAAAAATCTCAGGTGCCGGTGTTTGGCATACGCAACTACACTTTACAAGTGACAAACGCTATGGTGGTGGTATTGTCTTCGGTCATAATAGTAATGGCATTGAGTTGAGCAATCTTTACATGGATTCCAACTTGACGTCTCGTTATAACGAGGATGCACAGTACAAGGCTATTTCGGGAACACTTGGTAAGGATTCGAAAATTCACGACATCTGGGTTCAGCACTTTGAAGTCGGTATGTGGATTGGAGACTACGACCAGACGGGGAATATGAAGTATACGGATGGTCTTGTCGTTGAAAATGCTCGTATCCGTAATAACTTGGCTGATGGTATTAACTTTGCCCAAGGGACCAAGAATTCAACAGTTAAAAACTCTAATATCCGTGGGAATGGTGATGATGGTTTAGCTATCTGGTCAAGTATTTCAAATGGGACAAATGCAGCAGCTGAGGAAAATAATAAATTCCTTAACAACACCATTGAATCAGGCTGGCGTGCGGCTGGTATCGGTATTTTTGGTGGTAAGGGGCATGAAATTTCAGGAAACCTCATCAAGGATGTCTTTGCTGGAGCAGGTATCCGTGTAAACACTGTCTTTGCAGGCCACAATTTTGACCTCAATGATTCTGGAATTAAGATTCATGACAATACCATTCTACGTTCAGGGACAACTAATGACCTCTATAAGCTCCATCGTGGTGCCATTGATTTCCAACAAGTTCGTGGAACAATCAAGAATGTCGATGTCTACAATAATAAACTATTGAATACCTTGGCTGATTCAGTGATTACCAAAAACTTTGAGATGGGTGACAATGGTAATGGAGAAATCCGTTTATCTAATAATACGATTGACAATAAGGCGACGATTGTTGGGGCTGTCTCAGCAGTTTCTCCAACAAAACCTGAACCAAAGCCTGTCAATAATCCAGTCTCAGAGACTTCAGTTTCCGAGTCACCAAAGAGTGAGGTAAGTTCATCAGCCCCAGTTTCCGAGACTTCTAACAGTGAAGTGATCTCAGAGTCTTCAGTTTCAGAAACACCAAAGAGTGAAGCAAGCTCAACTGCTCCAGCTTCTGAGTCACCAAAGAATGAGGAAACTTCAGTAGCTTCATCTACTAGTCAGGTTGACGTAGCAATTACTTCTGACAGCCCAGAGAAATCTCCAACTTCAGAAAGTACACAAAAGGATCCGATTAGCGAGGTTTCTTCAGAAGTTATTGAAAAAGGTTCAACAACTCAGGTTGATGTCAAAGTTTCTGAAGCTCCAACAACAGCACGTACATCTGAAGTTGTCAGCATCGCGCCAAATAGTCAGGTCGCTTATAACAATGACCTAAAAACCCCTGTAACAAGCAGTCAGCTCGCCTCAGAAGCTATTCGCTTTAATTCTCTTTTGAATGAGAAGTCTGTGGATGTGATTGCAAGTAAAGTTATGGCGGTTATGGCCTCTGAAACATTAGCCTCAGAAGCGGCATCACTTACAAGCTCTGAAGGTGTTGCCAAAGAGATTAGCAGTGATTTGTCAGAATTGGCGGAAAGCAAGAAGGATGACACACCTAAGAATGTCGCCCGAGTTGATAAAGCAACTGAGGCAAAACAGGTGGCCAAGAGTTCTGAAAGCCAAGCTAGCACTTCAAAAGAAAAAGGTAAGTCTAATACGACAACGGTCTTCCTTCTTGTCGGAGTTGCTGCAGCACTAAGTATATCTACAGTTTATCTTACAAAACAAGGTAAAAAAGCAGGTAAATAATAGGTAAGAAACATCCATTAAATTGGGTGTTTTTGTTTTTAAGCAAGCTCTAAGATACCTAATATCATTATTCTTTATTTTTAATCATCCACTTTGATTTGGTCCTGTATAATTAAAGTGATAAGAAAAATTAAGGAGTTAAGATGATGAAAGAAAAAAGAAATAGTAGGATTTGTATATTTGCTCTTCTTCTTTTAGTATTTACTTTAGGATTCGGATTTTCATTAGATACTAGCAAACAATCTTTGGCTGTGAGCTCTCAAGTGGTTCAAGCGGATGAGAACAATGGTATCTTGGCTTTTAATGGTCAAAAGCAGTTTGTCATGGAGGAGAAGGACCGGCTAGGACGTGCCCACAGTGCTCATATACAGTTACAAGATAAGGACGAGCCGAAGAATAAGCGTCCCGGTAAAATAAAATATGATCCTGTAGGATGGCATAACTATAAGTTTTATTATGGTGACGGTAAATCAAAATCTTGGCTAATGAATCGAGGGCATTTGATTGGCTATCAGTTTTCTGGTGTCAATGACGAGGGCAAGAATTTAGTACCTATGACTGCCTGGTTGAATTCTGGAAATTATAAAGGAACTGACGAAGGTAATCAGTCAGGTATGCTTTATTACGAGAATCGTTTGGATAACTGGCTAGCACTACACCCTAACTATTGGTTAGACTATAAGGTAACAGCTATCTACAGTGGAGATGAGTTGTTGCCTCGTCAAGTAGAACTTCAGTATGTTGGTATTGATAGTTCTGGAAATCTCTTGGAAATTAAACTTGGTGGAGATAAGGAGACTCTTGACAGTCAGGGAGTTACGCATGTTATCTTGGATAACCAATCACCAAATGCAGAAATCAATTATGCAGATGGGACAGCGACAAATACGGTTACTGAATTTACTGAAGCGCCATCTGAGCCTAGTTCTGAGAGTTCACAGGTGACTGAACAACCAAGTTCTGAGCCAGAGCCTGTGCAACCTGCACAAGAAGAAAGTCGAACAGTTTATGTGGCGCGTCATGGAACAGCAGATGTTTATTGGTATGACATCAACAGTATGCCTAGCAATACCAACAAAGCAAATGTCGTTACAATGACAGAGGCAGATGCCCTAGCCCAAGGTAAACGACACACGTCTAAAGAGTAATACAAAAGCTGGACATCTTGTCCAGTTTTTTTGTAAAACGACTCACATTTTTACCACTTTTATCTGAAAATTTGATATACTGAGACTATCAAAGATACTTGAAAGAGAGGTTAATTGACTCTTTTTCAGTACAAGAAAGGAATAAAAATATGATTTGGATTATTATTGCCATTATCGTTGTTCTTGTAATTTTTGTTATTGCAAGTTATAACGGCTTGGTTAAAAGCCGTATGCAGACTAAGGAGGCATGGAGTCAAATTGATGTTCAATTGAAACGTCGTAACGACCTTCTTCCTAACTTGATTGAGACTGTTAAAGGTTATGCAAAATACGAAGGTTCAACGCTTGAAAAAGTAGCAGAACTTCGTAATCAAGTAGCAGCTGCGACTTCGCCAGCAGAAGCTATGCGTGCTAGTGATGAATTGACACGCCAGGTTTCTGGAATCTTTGCGGTAGCTGAAAGTTACCCTGACCTTAAGGCTAGTGCAAACTTCAGCCAGCTTCAAGAAGAGTTGACGAACACTGAAAACAAAATTGCCTATTCACGTCAACTTTATAACAGTGTGACAAGTAACTACAATGTGAAATTGGAAACATTCCCAAGCAATGTTATTGCTAAAATGTTTAGCTTTAAGGCTGCTGAATTCCTTGAAACACCTGAAGAAGAAAAAGCTGTTCCTAAGGTTGATTTCAGTGGACTAGGTAACTAATATGTTATTTGATCAGATTGCTCGAAATAAGAGAAAGACTTGGCTTTTGCTCCTGGTCTTTTTCCTCTTGTTGGGCCTTGTTGGTTACGGTGTCGGCTATCTTTGGTTAGGTTCAGGCTTCGGTGGTTTGATTCTTGCTCTAGTTATCGGTTTTATCTATGCCGTTACCATGATTTTCCAATCAACCAATGTCGTTATGGCTATGAATGGTGCACGAGAGGTTGACGAACAAAGCGCTCCAAACCTTTATCATGTGGTTGAGGATATGGCTATGGTGGCACAAATACCGATGCCACGTGTCTTTATTGTCGATGATCCTTCAATGAATGCTTTTGCGACGGGGTCTAGCCCTAAAAATGCTGCTGTGGCTGCTACGACAGGTCTTCTTGCAGTTATGAATCGTGAGGAACTTGAAGGGGTCATAGGGCACGAAGTCAGCCATATTCGTAACTATGACATCCGTATTTCGACTATTGCAGTTGCCTTGGCATCTGCCATCACCATGCTAGCTAGTATGGCTCGCAATATGATGTTCTGGGGTGGAGGCCGTCGTAGAAATGATGATGATCGTAATGGAAGTAGTGGCTTGGAGATTATTCTTCTCATTATTTCCTTGATTGCCATTATTCTTGCGCCTTTGGCAGCTACCCTGGTTCAGTTGGCTATTTCACGTCAGCGTGAATTTCTAGCTGATGCTTCTAGCGTCGAATTGACACGTAACCCACAAGGTATGATTAATGCTCTGCTCAAACTTGATAATAGTGAGCCAATGCAACATCACGTGGATGATGCTAGTGCAGCCCTCTATATCAATGATCCTAAAAAGGAATCTGGTTTGCAGAAGCTCTTTTATACTCATCCACCAATTTCAGAACGGGTGGAACGCTTGAAACAAATGTAAAAAAAAGTGAGACTGATGACACATCTAAGTGTGTTCATCAGCCTCGCTTTTTTAGTTTGATTCAATATAAAGATTGCTAGCAATAGCTTCTGGTATTTGGACGTCCTTTCCATCAATATGTAGTCGGTAGAGTTGTGTGAAAGGGTCAAAGCCTTCCAAGGTAAAAGGTGTTCCAATTTTAAGACCGACAGTCTCCAAATAATGGAGTAGATCATGTTGATCTTGAACTCGACGAAGGACATAATTTCCAGGAGCAAGACCTTGTGTAAAAGTCTGGTTATAAAATTCTTCTATGAGTTGACCTGATTTGGGAATTTGCCCGCCGTGTGGACAGGTTTGAGGATAGTTGAGTAGGCGGTCAAGAGCATCGATGAAGTGATCAGAGACAGTATGCTCTAAGATTTCAGCCTCTTGATGAATTAGGTCACAAGTATATTGCAAGTGGTCCACCAAAAAGACTTCGATGAGGCGATGTTTACGATAGAGTTCAGCAACGTTGATTGTACCTGTTTCCGTTAGGAGGTAGCCCTTGTGTTTATCTTTGACGATAAGGTCTTCTGAAATCAATTTCTTAATCATTTCCGTCACAGCAGGTGGAGACACCTCCATGCGGTTTGCGATTTCCTTATTAGTGATTTTACCTTCTTCAGTACCAATCTCATAGATACATTTGAGGTAGTCTTCTTTATTAGGTGTCATGTTTTTTCCTTTAAAAATAGTCTCACCTTAGTATAACAGATTTTTCAGAAGAATACAGAACGTATCTCAGACAAGATTTTTACTGATTCAAACCCTGGGCGATTTTATCCAGATTATATTTCATCATGTTGTAGTAGCTATCGCCGTTTTGCCCTTTTTTGGCAATAGAATCTGTAAAGATTTTTGCATAAATAGGAATATTGGTATCCTTAGCGACTGTTTTCATAGGGCGGTCATCGACACTAGATTCGACAAAGAGTGCTGGTACCTTGGTTTGACGGAGTTTTTCCACAAGCGTTTTGATTTGGTCCGGTGTACCTTCTTCTTCAGTATTGATTTCCCAGATGTAGGCAGATGGTACTCCATAGGCTTTAGAGAAGTATTTGAAACATCCTTCACTAGTGACAATTAGTTTTTTTTCATCGGGAATGTTGTTAAAGGTCTCTTTAGCTTCTTGGTCCAGTTTACTAAGCTTGTTAGTATAGGTTTTTAGATTCTTTTCGTAATAGGTCTTGTTTTTTGGGTCCTTAGCGATGAGTTGCTTAGCAATATTTTGTGCATAAATAATCCCATTTTCCAGATTAAGCCAAGCGTGGGGATCCTCCTTACCTTTTTCTGACTGACCTTCAAGGTAAATCACCTCAACACCATCACTAACTGCAAAATAATCTTTGTTTTCTGTCTTATGGGCATTCTTGACCAACTTAGTAAACCAGGCATTCCCACCAGTTTCTAAATTGATACCGTTATAAAAAATCAAGTCAGCTTGTGACGTCTTCTTTACATCATCAGGAAGAGGTTCATATTCGTGAGGGTCCTTACCAACCGGGACAATACTGTGGAGAGTGATTTTATCTCCAGCAATATTTTTGGTGATATCGGCAATAATGGAATTAGTCGTAACAACTCGTAATTTATCTTTGCTACTGTCTTGTTTATTATTACACGCTGCTAAAGCAACTACCGCTAAAAGTAATAGTGCCATTGTTGATAGTATTTTTTTCATAGGTAGTATTTTTTTCATATTATTTTCATCCTTTTATTTTATTGTTGATAAGTCTTATTCATGCCACTCTGTTTAGGGACGATGAAAAAGCTGATGAGAAAGAGAAGGGCAGATGTTAACACAATGCTTGAACCGGCCGCAATGTTAAAACTATAGCCTATAAAAAGACCTAGAACAGAGGCTAGGGCCCCAAAAACTGATGAGAGGAGAATCATGGTTTTAAGACTATTAGCATATAAGTAGGCGGTAGCAGCCGGTGTGATTAAAAGAGCCACAATAAGAATAGTGCCAACACTTTGCATAGCAGTTACAGCAACCAAGGTTAGAATAACCATCAGTAAGTAATGGTAGAAGGAGACTTTAACTCCCATTGACTTGGCCAAAATTGGATCAAAGGATGTTAGGAGTAGAGGGCGAAAGAAGATTGTAATAGTTGCTAGTACGAGAAGTGAAACGATAATCGTTATCCACATATCCAAGTCTTGTACAGCTAGAATATTTCCAAAGAGAATATGAAAGAGATCTGTGGAACTATTAGCAACACCGATGAGAATAATGCCGAGAGCTAGAAAGCTCGAAAAGGTAATCCCAATTGCCGTGTCACTCTTAATAATGGAATTGCTTTTGATATAGGTAATTATTGTAGAAGCTAAAAGACCGAAGACGATGGCTCCTATGAAAAAATTGATACCTAAGATAAAGGAAATGGCTACGCCAGGTAAAACCGCATGTGAAATCGCATCACCCATTAGTGACATACCTCTTAGAATAATAAAACAACCAACAGCACCCCCGACAATTCCAATAACTAAAGCCGTTATAAGGGCGTTCTGCAAGAAGTGGAAATTTAGCAAACCATCAATAAATTCAGAAAACATTTGCATCTCCTTTATAAAATAAACTGTTACCGTAGGTTTTACGGAGATTATCCTCATTAAAAATAAGATTAGTAGGCCCGCTAGCAATCAATTTACGATTGAGGAGGATGACTTGGTCAAAATAATGAGGGACCTTACTCAAATCATGGTGAACAATGAGAATAAGCTTTCCTTGTTTCTTAAGTTCCCTCAAGGTGTTCATGATAATATCTTCACTAACAGAATCGATCCCAACGAAGGGCTCATCTAATAGGAGGACATCTGCCTCTTGTACAAGACAACGAGCAATCAGAACCCGTTGAAATTGGCCCCCTGATAATTGGCTTATCTGGCGATGGGCCAGATCATTTAAACCGAGTAGAGCTAAAGCTTTTGTGACCTTAGACCAATCTCTTTTAGTTAGACGTTTAAAGAACTTGGTTTTGGAATAGAGGCCTAGAGAGACGCACTCTTTGACAGTAATTGGAAAGTTAAAATCAATTTCCGCCTTTTGTGCAACATAGGAAAGACGATTTAATTGCTGACGAATAGGCTGTTTATTGAATAGGAATTGCCCGGAGTGAGGGATAATACCAATAAGTGCTTTAATTAGGGTTGATTTGCCAGCACCATTAGGACCAATAATTCCGGTGATACTTGGTCCGTCTAGGTTTAAGGTGATATTATCTAGAGCCAATGTCTGTTGGTAAGACACATTAATATTTTCGATTTGGATCATTAGTTGCCTCCTTAAGTTTAATATACTTTAAAATAATAATTAAGTCAAGTTAACTTTTATAATTAACATAACTTAATTATTTAGTGTTATCAAGATGACAGAGGATAGTGAATGAGAGTACACTTTTTATATCAAATATTCAGCCTGCTCAAACTGTTTGATATTTGGGAGAGGCAACAAGGAACATTATTTTCTACAATTTGTATGATCTCACTCTGTATTTCAAGAAATCTTTAGTTTTTATTTTTAAAAACTAGTCATATTTCTTTATTTCTGGCATAATAGATATATGAAACTAACGATTCAACGAATGGCTCGGATAGCTATTCTGTCAGCTCTGGCAGTAGGATTACGGTCAGCATTTATAGGATTGCCAAATATTCAGCCTATTACAGCTATGTTTTTTGTGGCTGTTCTTTATTTGGGTTTGGTAGATGGTCTGTTGATCATGGCTTTAACCATGGCCATCTCAGGATTCATCTTTGGTTTTGGTCCCTGGGTCTTTAATCAGATTCTGGCCTTCGGCGTCTTAATGGCTCTTTGGAGTTTGATTGCACCTAGGTTATCACTTGTCTGGCAGATTGCTTTGGTAACTTTTTTGTCCTTTTTCTATGGGGTTCTCCTTGATTATGGGTATGGTCTTCTATTTAAAAGTGGGATTACCTTTGTTATTTCTGGTCTACTTTACGACACCTATCATGCAGTATCGACGCTTCTATTTTATCCATTCATCCAGTCTATTTTTAGGAGGTTTTTGAAATGAAAAAATTATTAACTTATCTCTTTCTTGCCTTATCACTTGTTACCCTAGCAGCCTGTGGAAAAAATGAGGCAGCTAAACTTACTAGTAGCACAAACAATCATCAGTCTAAGGTTCAAGGTCAGGTGACTTTGATTTTGAAAACAGAAAAGGAAAGTAAGAAAAAATCAGTAGAAATCCAAAAAGGGGATACAGTGCTTGATGTCTTGGAAGAGGTATATCCTGTTCAAGAAAATGATGGCTTCATCACTGAGATTGATGGTATTTCTCAAGATAAAGATAAGGGCATCTATTGGATGTTTGATGTTAATGGGAAACTTGGTGAAAAAGCAGCCAACCAACTTAAGGTTGAAGATGGCGATGAAATCAAATTCTATCAAGAAAAGTATAATTAAGATTCTGAACTCTGTTTCAGAGTCTTTTTTTAATAAAGTTCGGAAATAGACTTAAAAAATTGTTTGAAAAAGTCGGAAAATTGCAAAATAACTGACGATTTAAAGGAAAATAGTTTACTTTTGTTTTAAAAGTGATATGATAAAAGGGTACTACATAAAGTAAGGAGAATACGGTTTGGCTTTTAACAAATTGGAAAGCAGTAACAACCAGGAAATCATCTCTGAAGAAGTTGGTATCTTGAAAGAATTGTTGGATGATGCAACACGAGGCATGGCTGGAGAGCAAGGTCTCACAACAATCCGACATTTGGTTGAACTTTATGATGAAGGTGACTATGTGGCTCTAACACAAGTCATTTCAGAAATGACAAATGACGATATGGTCGTTGCATCACGTTATTTCTCTTTGTTACCTCTCTTGATTAATATCTCTGAGGACGTGGATTTGGCTTATGAAGTCAACCACAAGAACAATATTGATGAATCTTATCTAGGTAAGTTGTCTGAAACCTTTGATGTTGTCGCTGAAAGTGATAATGCACGTGACATTCTTGAACATGTCAATGTCGTGCCAGTTTTGACAGCACACCCAACTCAGGTTCAACGTAAAACTATGCTTGAATTGACTAACCACATTCACGAACTTCTCCGTAAGCATCGTGACGTTAAGGCTGGTCTTATTAACAAGGATAAATGGTATGCGGATTTGCGTCGTTATGTAGAAATTATGATGCAAACAGATATCATTCGTGAGAAAAAACTTAAGGTTAAAAACGAAATCACTAACGTTATGGAGTATTACAACTCCTCATTGATTAAGGCGATTACGAACCTATCACATGAATTCAAACGTTTAGCGGTTGAAAAAGGTATTGAACTTGACAATCCAACACCTATTACTATGGGTATGTGGATTGGTGGTGACCGTGACGGGAACCCATTTGTAACAGCAGAAACTCTTAAACTTTCTGCAACATTGCAAAGTGAAGTTATCCTCAACTACTATATCGAAAAAGTTGATAATCTTTACCGTTCATTCTCCCTCTCATCACGCTTGACTGAGGTTTCAGATACAGTAGCAGAGATGGCGAAACATTCTCCAGATACATCTGTTTATCGTGAAAATGAACCTTACCGTCGTGCTTTCAGTTACATCCAGTCTAAGTTGATTCAGACACTTCTTTTCTTTAAAGAAGGAAACTTTACCAAGGAAAGAGTTGCCAAACGTCTTTCTGAAAATGTTCGTCTGGGTTCAGCTTCAACAGGTGAAGTAGTAGCTGATTACGTGCAACAACGTCTCAGCCAAAGTCTTCAAGCTGTCTCACAACAAACAACAGAATTCTACGAAACAGCAGATGCCTTCCATGATGATCTTTTGGCAATCAAAAATTCACTTCTTGAAAACGACGATGCTGTCTTGATTTCAGGTGATTTCGAAGAGCTTCTTCAAGCTGTAGAAGTCTTTGGTTTCTATCTTGCTACAATCGATATGCGTCAAGATTCAAGTGTTCATGAAGCATGTGTAGCAGAGTTGCTTAAATCTGCAAATATTGTTGATAACTATAGTGAATTAACAGAGGTTGAAAAGGTTGCTGTTCTTCTTAAAGAATTGCAAGAAGATCCTCGTACCTTGTCATCAACTAATGTGCCTAAGTCTGAAACACTTGAAAAAGAATTGGCAATCTTCCGCACTGCTCGTCTCTTGAAAGACTATATCGGTGAAGATGTCATCAAACAACATATCATTTCTCACACTGAGAGCGTTTCTGATATGTTTGAGTTGGCTATCCTTCTTAAAGAAGTTGGTTTGGTTGATACTGAACGTGCGCGTGTCCAAATTGTTCCACTTTTTGAAACTATCGAAGACTTGGAAAACTCTAATGATATCATGAAACAATATCTTGGTTATGATATCGTTAAACGTTGGATCAAGAATAGTAACAACTACCAAGAAATCATGTTGGGTTACTCAGACTCTAACAAAGATGGTGGTTACTTGTCTTCAGGTTGGACGCTTTACAAAGCTCAAAATGAGTTGACTAAGATTGGTGAAGAGCGTGGCATTAAGATTACCTTCTTCCATGGCCGTGGTGGTACTGTCGGTCGTGGTGGTGGCCCATCATACGATGCTATTACGTCTCAACCATTTGGTACCATTAAGGACCGTATCCGTTTGACTGAGCAAGGTGAAGTTATCGGTAATAAATATGGTAATAAGGATGCTGCCTACTACAATCTTGAAATGCTTGTTTCAGCTGCCCTTGACCGTATGGTAACACGTCAAATTGCCGACCCAGATGAATTGGTTGATTTCCGTGAAATTATGGACGGTATTGTTCATGATTCTAATGTTATCTATCGTGATCTTGTCTTTGGAAACGAACATTTCTATGATTACTTCTTTGAAGCAAGCCCTATTAAAGAAGTCTCAAGTTTGAATATCGGTTCTCGTCCAGCGGCTCGTAAGACAATTACTGAGATTTCTGGTCTTCGTGCGATTCCTTGGGTATTCTCATGGTCACAAAATCGTATCATGTTCCCAGGTTGGTATGGTGTGGGTTCTGCCTTTAATCGCTTTATCCAAGCTGAAGAAGGCAACCTCGAGAAACTTCAACATATGTTTGAAACATGGCCATTCTTCCGTTCACTTTTGTCAAACGTGGACATGGTGCTTTCAAAATCAGACATGAATATCGCCTTCCACTATGCACAATTGGCAGAGAGTGAAGAAGTACGCAGTGTCTTCAATATTATTTTGGATGAGTGGCAGATGACTAAGGATGTTATTCTTGCCATTGAAAAACATGATGGCTTCCTTGATGAGAGTCCATCGCTTAAAGCAAGTTTGGACTTCCGTTTGCCATACTTCAATGTCTTGAATTACATCCAAATTGAATTGATTAAACGTCTTCGTAACAATGATTTGACCGATGACGAAATTAGCCTTATTCACATTACCATCAATGGTATTGCAACAGGTCTTCGTAACTCTGGTTAATAAAGTAAAGTTCATCACTTTGGTGGTGGGCTTTTTGTTATGGTGAAAATTCTGTTATAATAAAACCATGATTGCTATGGAAACGATTGAAAAGCTGTCCAAAGAAAAGCTCCCCATGATAACGGTCTTAGCGGGCGAGGATTTAGGGCAGTATAGTCAAGCTAAAGAAAAATTTTTAAAACAAATTGGTTTTGATCCGAGTGACTTAACCTATTCTTATTTTGATATGTCTGAGACTGATTATCAAGATGCTGAGCTCGATATAGAAAGCATGCCTTTTTTTGCAGATGAGAAGGTGGTTATTTTTGATCATTTCGCAGATATGACTACTGCTAAAAAATCATATCTGGATGAGAAAGAGTTGAAGCGCCTTGAAAATTATCTTGAGTCTCCTGTTGAAACAACACGTCTTGTCTTGATGTCTGCAGGAAAGCTAGATGGAAAGCGTCGTTTAGTCAAACTTCTCAAGCGTGATGCCATGGTGCTTGAAGCCAGTCCCTTAAAAGATGCAGAACTTAGAACCTATTTTCAAAAGCAGGCGCATCAAGAGGGGCTTACATTTGATACAGGAGTCTTTGAGGAACTTTTGATTAAGTCAAATTTTGACTTTTCAGATGTTCAAAAAAACTTAGCTTTTCTAAAGGGATATAAAACGGAAGGAAATATCTCATCGCAAGATATTGCTGAAGCCATTCCGAAAAGTTTGCAAGATAATATTTTTGATATGACGCAACTACTTTTGCGAGGTCAGATTCAGAGTGTTCGTGAATTGGTTCATGATTTACGGCTTCAGGGTGAAGATGAGATTAAGTTGATTGCTGTGATGTTGGGACAATTTCGTACCTATTTACAGGTTAAACTCTTATCTGCTCAAGGAAAAAGTGAGCAGCAAATTGTTTCAAGTCTGTCAGATTATTTAGGGCGTAAAGTTAACCAATTTCAGGTTCGTTTTGCACTGAGAGATAGCCGTCCTTTGTCAGTAGCATTCTTAAAAATGACGATTAAGATTTTAGTAGAGACAGATTACCAGATAAAAACAGGAACTTTAGATAAAGATTACTTGTTTGATTTAGCACTTCTAAAAATCGTATCAAACCGCTAGAGATTTAGAGTCTTCTTTGATTTTGTAAGCAAAATTTTTGAAAGCTCTACCACTTTACGGTAAAATGAAGAAAAAATGAAAAGAGGACCTTTACTATGGCAATTATCCTTCCAGACCTTCCTTACGCTTACGATGCATTGGAACCATACATTGATGCTGAAACAATGACTCTTCACCACGACAAACACCACGCAACTTATGTAGCAAATGCTAATGCTGCTCTTGAAAAACACCCAGAAATTGGTGAAGATCTCGAAGCACTTTTGGCTGACGTGGAACAAATTCCAGCAGATATCCGTCAAGCACTTATTAACAATGGTGGTGGACACCTTAACCATGCACTTTTCTGGGAACTCTTGTCTCCTGAAAAACAAGAACCAACTGCAGAAGTAGCAGCTGCTATTAACGAAGCTTTCGGCTCATTTGAAGCCTTCCAAGAAGCTTTCACAGCAGCAGCAACAACTCGTTTTGGTTCAGGTTGGGCATGGCTTGTTGTTAACGCTGAAGGTAAGCTTGAAGTTGTTTCAACTGCTAACCAAGACACTCCTATCTCAGACGGTAAGAAACCAATCTTGGCACTTGATGTTTGGGAACATGCTTACTACCTAAACTACCGTAACGTACGTCCAAACTACATCAAAGCTTTCTTTGAAATCATTAACTGGAATAAAGTTGCGGAGCTATATGCAGCAGCTAAATAAATTTGAAATTATCCTCAATAAAAGAGGATATTTTTTTTGTAATATGATTGTAAAATTTCCTTGATTTTTAGTGAATTATAGCTTAAACTATAATTGTTATGAAAAAAAAGGAAAAACATTCAAGCAAAAAGTATAGTGGCAATCGCCGAAAAACTAAAGACAAGAAAAAAGATTCGTTAAAACAAGACCTTCAAAAAGACACTAATAAAGATGTCAAGAAAGGCAACAAAAAAGAAGTAAAAGAAGATACTAAAAAGACTTCTAAAAAATCAGTAGACCAGAAAGCAACTGAGGAAACAGTAGTACCAGTAGAGCACAAGGAAAAAGAAGCAAAAACTGAAACCTTGGCACTTAGAAGTAAGCGCTCTAAGAAATCTAGATCAAAATCATCTCGTGATGATAAAAAAGCTTATCTTATCTTAGCTTTCCTAGGTGTTTTGGTAATTCTTTTATTTATTGCTATGCTTGCTTTAGCAGGACGTGGTAAACAAGCTAGTAACACCGGTAGCCTTGGAAATATCTTCGGTTCTAATTCTAAAGTCACTAAAAAAGAAGACAAAGAAAAAGAGGAAAAGGTAACTCCAACTAATAAATCAGCCGAAGCTAAACAAGCAGTCATGGAAGCAGATGCAGATACCATGTATGGTAATGGATTGTATTATGATTATGCTAACATGACATTGAGCCAGGTAGTTGAAGCATTTATGGCTGACCAAGGTATTGAGTCTAGCCAAATTGCCTTTTCATATAAAAATACCAAGACAAATGAGCAATACTCTATGAATGATACTCAGCCAATGACTGCAGGATCAACTTATAAATTGCCACTAAACATGCTGGTCATGGATGAGGTTAATAAAGGCAAACTTTCTTTAACTGAACGTTTTGATATTACTAATACTGAGTATGAGTATCAGGGTGAACATGATAATTATGTTGCTGCTTTTGATGGTTCAATGACTATTCCAGAGATGCAGGAATATTCTCTAGTTTACTCAGAGAATACACCAGCCTACGCTTTGGCAGAACGCCTTGGTGGTATGGAAAAATTCTATGGTATGCTCGATAAATACGGTAAATCAAAAGGTGAAGTGAAGACTATCCAAATGCATGGTAATAAGACAACAACGGATTATTATATCCAAGTTTTGGATTATCTTTGGAAACACCAAGAGGATTATAAAGATATTCTCAAATATTTGGGAGAGTCTTTCCCAGAATATTATTATAAAACATATAATCAAGGATTGACTATTTATCAGAAACCAGGTTATGTCCGTGAAGCCTTAAATGTTGATGCTATCGTGATGGAAGATACACCGTATCTTATAGCCATTTATACACGTTATTTAGGTGGTTCGGACGAAGAGACTTCAGAAATTAATAATGTAGGATTGCAACAATTAGAGATGCTTTGTTATGTCATTAATGAGTGGCACCGTGTTAATATGAACTAATAAAGAAAAGCCGAGGTTTATCGGCTTTTTTCTATCACAATTGAACAAAAAGTAAGGAGTACTATCCCGAGAAAAAGAAATGGAACAAATGCGATGTATTCCTTGAGATTTCTTCGTAGAAGGAAGTAAGCTAGTCCTAATAGGCAGGCAATTTCAATAATTAGTAGTGTTTTTGAAAGTGGGAAAATAAGTGAGGCACTAGCTAAGTAGAGAAAATCGCCTTCTCCAATGTTTAAACGTTTAATATAGGATATAATTGCTAATATGAGTCCTAAGGTAAAAGTGAGATAGTGGTTTCCCATGAATAGGAGCGGGAGTGTTCCAACTATCCAAATCAGAAGCGGATAGGATTTATGCTTCAAATCAAAAATTGATAAACAAAGGCTGAAGTAAAGAAAGTAGGTTACTTCAAGACTCAAAAAGTCATAGAAATATAGCAGGCATATTACTCCACAAAATAGTTCCATAAAGAGGTAACGAAGAGGTATAGAAGTCTGACATGATCGACATCGAGATCTTAAGAAAAGTTGTGAGAGGATAGGGATCATCTCGAAAAAACGCAACTGATGCTTGCAATGACTACAGTGACTACTAGGAAAAATAATCGACTTCTCAGGGAAACGATCACAAATCAGTCCGATAAATGAACCTAAAGAGGCTCCCAGAAAAAAATAAATAATACTTAACATACCTAATTATTCGAAAAAGAGTGAGAAAAAACATTTTGCTTGCATCTTATTTAGAAATATTCTAAAATAAAAATATAAATAATAGTAATTCTAAATAAGGAGAATTAATATGGTATATTCAATTAAAGAAACAATCAATGAAACAGTTAACCAACAAGCTGAAACACCCTCAAATACAAAAACTAAAGCAGTTTTGAATCAAGCAGTTGCTGATTTGTCTGTAGCAGCTTCGATCGTTCACCAAGTTCATTGGTATATGCGTGGTCCTGGTTTCCTCTATCTTCATCCAAAAATGGATGAATTGATGGATAGTTTGAATGCTCATCTTGATGTTATTAGTGAGCGTTTGATTACTATTGGTGGGGAACCATACTCAACTTTGGTAGAATTTTCATCCAATTCAGGCTTGACTGAAACTACTGGTACATTTGATAAACCAATGTCTGATCAAATTCAATTATTGGTTGATACATACAAATATTTGTCAGTATTGTTCCAAGTTGGTTTGGATATCACAGATGAAGAAGGAGATGCTCCTTCAAATGATATCTTCACTGCAGCTAAATCTGAAATTGATAAGACAATCTGGATGTTGACTGCTGAGCTTGGACAAGCGCCAGGCTTGAGATAAGCATTTTTGAGTTAAGATGATTGTCAAGAGTTCCTCTAAAAGTGTATAATAGACGTAAAATACTTTTAGAAGAAGGGGGGGTGGCGATATGTCTGTACATCGACGTAGTCTAGGCGTTTATGAAGATGTCCTAAATCAGTTAAAAGCTAAAGGAATTCGGTTGACGGAATCTCGTAAAGCTGTTATTCGCTATTTGATGATGTCTGATCAACATCCTAGTGCAGATGTGATATATTATGACCTACTCCCTGACAATCCTGGGATGAGTTTAGCGACGGTCTATAACAACCTGAAGGTGTTGGTTGAAGAAGGGATTGTCTCTGAAATTAAGGTTAATAATGATAATACAACCTATTATGATTTTATGGGGCATGACCACTTAAACATTGTTTGTGAAAAATGTGGTCACATTACTGACTTAGACTTACCGATTCCGTCTTTCAAGGAAGAGGTAGAATCACAAACAGGATTTCGCATTACTCGTGAACAGATGATTTTACATGGGATTTGCCCGAATTGTCAAAAACCTGAGTCTAAATGACTCAGGTTTTTTTGAAGTATACAATAATCTGTAAAGGTTTTCAAAACTATCTTGTCATGGCAGAAGCTTTTTGCTAAAATATTGCTATGAAAACTTTATATGACGTTCAACAGTTGTTGAAACAGTTTGGCATAGTAGTTTACCTAGGGAAAAGGCTTTATGATATCGAAATGATGAAGATTGAGTTAGAAGCCCTCTACCAGAATGGTTTGGTGGATAAGGACAACTATCTTACTGCTGAAATGATTTTACGACGTGAACATCGCATTGAAATGGAGAAAGAAAATGAGTAAAAAACTCTTGGGAATTGACCTTGGTGGAACAACTGTTAAATTTGGTATTTTGACTTCAGAAGGTGAAGTGCAAGAAAAATGGGCGATTGAAACAAATACGCTTGAAAATGGTCGTCACATCGTCCCTAACATCGTGGAGTCTTTGAAACACCGTTTGGAAATGTACGGACTTACTGCAGAAGATTTCATTGGAATTGGTATGGGTTCTCCAGGAGCTGTTAATCGTGAAAATAAAACGGTCACTGGTGCTTTCAACTTGAACTGGGCAGAAACTCAAGAAGTTGGATCTGTCATCGAAAAAGAACTCGGTATTCCATTTGCAATTGATAATGATGCTAACGTTGCTGCCCTCGGTGAACGTTGGGTTGGTGCTGGTGCTAACAATCCTGATGTTGTCTTTGTGACATTAGGAACAGGAGTTGGTGGCGGCGTTATCGCTGATGGTAACTTGATCCATGGTGTTGGCGGTGCTGGTGGTGAAATTGGCCACATTATCGTTGAGCCTGAAACAGGATTTGAATGTACTTGCGGAAACAAAGGATGCTTGGAAACTGTAGCTTCTGCAACAGGTGTCGTACGTTTGGCACGTCATTTAGCAGAAGGATATGAAGGTGACTCTTCTATTAAAGCTGCTGTAGATAATGGTGAGCAAGTAACAAGTAAAGATATTTTCGTTGCCGCTGCCGAAGGCGACAAATTTGCTGATAGCATCGTTGACAAAGTCTCTGAATACCTAGGACTTGCAACAGCAAATATCTCAAATATTCTTAACCCAGATTCAGTTGTAATCGGTGGTGGTGTTTCAGCAGCTGGTGAATTCTTGCGTAGCCGTGTCGAAGGATACTTTACACGTTATGCATTCCCACAAGTTCGCCGTACAACAAAAGTGAAATTAGCAGAACTTGGAAATGATGCTGGTATCATCGGAGCTGCTAGTCTTGCACTTACAATTGATAACTAATGAATGACAGAAGGTGTGTCTGACCAATTATAGGTGGACAGCACCTTTTTCTTGTTGAAAAACGTTTACAATTAGCTGAGCTCTGCCATTTTGTTGAAAATGTGGTATACTTTAAAAGTTGAAATAAAAATTAAAGAGGAAAAAATGACTAAACTTAGAGAAGATATCCGTAACGTAGCCATCATTGCCCACGTTGACCACGGTAAAACAACACTTGTTGATGAATTGTTGAAACAATCACACACTCTTGACGAGCGTAAAGAGCTTGATGAGCGTGCAATGGACTCAAACGATCTTGAAAAAGAACGTGGAATTACCATCCTTGCCAAAAATACAGCCGTTGCTTATAACGGTACGCGTATCAACATCATGGATACACCAGGTCACGCGGACTTCGGTGGAGAAGTTGAACGTATCATGAAAATGGTTGATGGGGTTGTCCTTGTTGTCGATGCCTACGAAGGTACAATGCCTCAAACACGTTTTGTGTTGAAAAAAGCGCTTGAGCAAAACTTGACACCTATCGTTGTTGTTAACAAGATTGATAAACCATCAGCTCGTCCTGAAGAAGTTGTTGATGAAGTTCTTGAACTCTTCATCGAGCTTGGTGCCGATGATGATCAGTTGGAATTCCCAGTTGTGTATGCATCAGCGATTAACGGAACATCATCATTGTCAGATAACCCTGCTGATCAAGAGCACACTATGGCTCCAATCTTTGACACTATTATTGACCACATCCCAGCTCCTGTAGATAACTCAGATGAGCCTCTTCAATTCCAAGTGTCACTTCTTGACTACAATGATTTCGTTGGACGTATCGGTATCGGACGTATCTTCCGTGGAACTGTAAAAGTCGGTGACCAAGTTACCCTTTCAAAACTTGATGGAACAACAAAGAACTTCCGTGTTACTAAACTTTTCGGTTTCTTTGGTTTGGAACGTCGTGAAATTGAAGAAGCAAAAGCTGGTGATTTGATTGCCATCTCAGGTATGGAAGACATCTTCGTTGGTGAAACAATCACACCAACTGATGCTGTCGAACCATTGCCAGTTCTTCGTATTGATGAACCAACACTTCAAATGACTTTCTTGGCTAATAACTCACCGTTTGCAGGTCGTGAAGGTAAACACGTGACATCACGTAAGGTTGAAGAGCGTCTCTTGGCAGAGTTGCAAACAGACGTATCTCTTCGTGTTGATCCAACTGATTCACCAGATAAATGGACTGTCTCAGGTCGTGGGGAATTGCACTTGTCAATCCTTATCGAAACAATGCGTCGTGAAGGATACGAACTTCAAGTATCTCGTCCAGAAGTTATCATCAAAGAAATTGATGGCGTGAAATGTGAGCCATTTGAACGTGTTCAAATTGATACTCCAGAAGAGTACCAAGGTTCTATTATCCAAGCCCTTTCAGAACGTAAAGGTGATATGCTTGATATGCAAATGGTTGGTAACGGTCAGACACGTCTTATCTTCCTCGTACCAGCTCGTGGACTTATTGGATTCTCAACTGAATTCTTGTCTATGACACGTGGTTACGGTATCATGAACCATACTTTCGACCAATACTTGCCAGTTGTTGCTGGTGAAATTGGTGGACGTCACCGTGGTGCCCTCGTTTCTATCGATACTGGTAAAGCGACAACTTACTCAATCATGCGTATTGAAGAACGTGGTACAATCTTTGTTAACCCAGGTACTGAAGTTTATGAAGGTATGATTGTTGGTGAAAATGCTCGTGAAAATGACCTTGGTGTCAATATCACTACAGCAAAACAAATGACAAACGTGCGTTCAGCAACTAAGGACCAAACGGCTGTTATCAAGACTCCACGTATCTTGACTCTTGAAGAATCACTTGAATTCTTGGATGATGATGAGTACATGGAAGTAACGCCTGAATCTATCCGCTTGCGTAAACAAATTTTGAATAAAGCAGAGCGTGATAAAGCCAATAAACGTAAGAAAAAAGCAGCAGAAGCTGAATAATATATAGAGAGGAGAAGAGATGTTTTATCTGATTGTTGCTATATTGATTGCATCATTCTATTTCTTTATTGCACCAAAGTCGGTAAAAAACACCATGAATCTTCTCTTTGTCATGGCTACTTTAGCATTGCTCCTACTTTTAGCAGTGCTATCAATCATTAAATTCTTCAGTTTACCTGGTGAGTTCTTTGTTACGGTGGGAATGCTTGTATTGAGCTATTTCACCTTGAAAGATTTTTTCGCCATGTCAGAGCTTAATCATGAAAAAGCTGAACATGAAGATAAGTAAGTAGCATGAGATTAAAAGTCAATCGGATAGATTGGCTTTTTCTTTTGCCAAGAAGAGGTAACTCCTTGAAATAGCTTGGGATAAAGGGTAAAATGATTATGATACAATTTGAGAGAATGGACGAATTATGAAATCAGTAACACAATTTGAAAATAAAAAAGTTTTGGTCCTTGGTTTGGCTAAATCTGGTGAAGCAGCTGCCCGCCTATTGGCTAAGTTGGGTGCTATTGTCACAGTAAATGATGGGAAACCATTTGAGGAAAATCCATCAGCACAGGCGCTTCTTGAAGAAGGGATCAAGGTTGTCTGTGGCGGACATCCTCTTGAACTTTTGGATGAAAATTTTGAATTAATGGTGAAAAATCCTGGAATTCGTTATGACAATCCAATGGTAGCTCGTGCACTTGAAAAAGGCATTCCTGTTTGGACTGAAGTGGAATTGGCTTACCTAGTATCTGAAGCACCTATTATCGGTATTACAGGCTCAAATGGTAAGACAACAACGACAACTATGATTGCTGATGTCCTAAACCATGGTGGCAAATCGGGTGTCTTGTCTGGAAATATCGGTTTCCCTGCGTCAGAAGTTGCACAGTCAGTTACTGCTCAAGATATCTTAGTTATGGAATTGTCTTCTTTCCAATTGATGGGGATTGATAGCTTCCATCCACATATTGCTGTGATTACTAACTTGATGCCGACACATATTGACTATCATGGTAGTTTTGAAGAATATGTGGCTGCCAAATGGAATATTCAAAATCAGATGACTGCGGATGATTTTGTTGTTTTGAACTTCAATCAAGATTTGGCTAAGGAATTAGCTACACAAACTAAAGCACAAGTAGTACCATTCTCAACAGTGGAAAAAGTAGATGGTGCCTATCTTGAAAATGGTGGCCTCTACTTCAAAGGTGAATTGGTGATGCAAGCTGATGAGATTGGCGTTCCTGGTAGTCATAATGTTGAAAATGCCTTGGCAACTATAGCTGTAGCAAAATTGTCAGGTATTTCAAACCAAGCTATCAAGGAAACCCTCGCAAGCTTTGGTGGGGTTAAGCACCGTCTCCAATTCGTTGACACTATCAATGAAGTAAGATTCTACAATGACAGTAAGTCAACAAACATTTTAGCGACACAAAAAGCACTTTCTGGGTTTGATAATAGTAAAGTCATTTTGATTGCCGGTGGTTTGGACCGTGGTAATGAATTTGATGAACTCATTCCTGACATTACTGGTCTTAAGAAAATGGTGATTTTAGGGGAATCAGCTCCTCGTGTCAAACGTGCTGCTGATAAAGCGGGCGTGACTTATCTTGATGCCAAAGATGTGGCAGATGCGACACGTATTGCCTTTGATCAAGCCAGTGCAGGAGATGTTGTCTTGTTGAGTCCTGCAAACGCAAGCTGGGATATGTACAAGAATTTCGAAGTGCGTGGTGACGAATTTATTACAACTGTTGAGCAATTGAAGGGATAGTCTATGGCAAAAGCGAAAAAGATTGTTTTTACCGGTGGTGGAACCGTTGGACATGTGACTTTAAATCTTATCTTAATTCCAAAATTTCTCAAAGATGGATGGGAAGTGCACTATATCGGTGATAAGCACGGGATTGAACATGAGCAGATTGATAAATCTGGCTTAGATGTGACTTTCCATAGTATTGCTACAGGTAAACTACGTCGTTATTTTTCATGGCAAAATATGTTGGATGTCTTTAAAGTTGGTTGGGGGATTCTACAGTCTATTGCAATTGTTGCCAAGATTCGTCCCCAAGCACTCTTTTCAAAGGGTGGATTTGTCTCAGTGCCACCGGTAATTGCTTCTAAATTATTAGGGGTTCCTGTCTATGTGCATGAGTCTGACCTCTCTATGGGCTTGGCCAATAAAATTGCCTACAAATTTGCGACTACTATGTTTACGACTTTTGAACAATCAAAAGGATTGGCGAAGACAAAACATGTAGGTGCGATTACAAAGGTAGGAATGGCGACATCTAATCAGTCTGATGCCTTTGATAAGATTAAAGAACAGTTTGATGACAACTTAAAAACTGTCCTTTTTATTGGTGGATCAGCTGGTGCAAAGGTATTTAATGATTTTATTAGTAATACTCCACAACTGACGGAAAAATATAATGTCATTAATATTTCTGGGGACTCTTCATTGAATACCTTAGAACGTCATCTTTATAGAGTTGATTATGTGACAGATTTGTACCAACCTCTTATGGATACGGCAGATTTAGTTGTAACTCGTGGTGGCTCAAATACGATTTTCGAATTGTTGGCTATGAAAAAACTTCATTTAATTATTCCTTTAGGGAAAGAAGCTAGCCGAGGAGACCAACTTGAAAATGCTGCTTATTTTGAACGAAAAGGTTACGCACGTCAATTACAGGAAACAGAATTAAGTTGGGAAACCTTAAATCATGAGCTTGAACAACTTGTTGAACATGCAGAGACTTACAAAGAAGCTATGGCTAAATCTGAGGAAATCACTTCTCCTGATGATTTTTATAACCTATTAGTGACTAGTATTTCAAAAAAATAAAGGAATTTCATGGCAAAAAAGGATCAAGAATCACAAGAAAAACAAGTTCTCACAGAGTGGCAGAAGAGAAACCTCGAATTTTTGAGAAAAAAAGAAACCGAAGATTCTGAAGAATTTGCGAATGGAAAGGTCGTGCATTCAGAAGAAGCGACTTCAAATGAGAACCAGCCACCAGTGAAAAAGAAGGTTAGAAAGAAAAAAAAGACCAAAAGGAAGAAACGAAAAAAAGGGAACACGGCTAGTAATATTCCAATTGCACAACAAAATCTTGCAGGACTAGTTATTTTTATCGCTGCACTCCTAATCGTATTTTCACTTTTCTTTATTTCACCTTGGTCAAAACAAAAGGTTCTCACTGTATCAGGAACAAAAAATGCTTTACCAGAAGATGTGAAAGTTGCAAGTGGTATTCTTGATACAGACTATATCACTCATGTCTTTTTCAACCAAGGAAAGATTGCATCAACTGTTGAAAAAACCAATGTTTGGGTTAAAAAGGCTACAGTAACATATAGTTTTCCAAATCAATTTAATATTGCAGTAAAAGAATACCCAATCGTGGCTTATCGTCAAACTACAAATGGTTATGTTTCTATTCTTCAAAGTGGTAAGACAGGAGGAACAGTTTCAACTAGTAATCTACCTGATAAATTCATCACCTTAAAGATGGATGACGAGAAGAAAATTGAAGAGTTAGTAAAAGAATTAAATAAACTTGATACAAAAATCAAGAATAATATTCAAATTATTAATCTTACGCCTACTAAAGCAACTTCAGATTTACTAACGATTGAGCTGTATGATGGCAATTCCATTCGTGTTCCACTTTCTCAATTAACAGTTAAGCTTCCTTACTACGAGAAAATTAAGAGTCAACTTTCAGATGGAAGTATTGTAGATATGGAAGTTGGACTTTATACAACGACTCCTGAAGTTGAATCATCAAAAACTGATGGGGATAAAAAGAAAGATAAAGATAAGACTGATAAAAAAGAAGAAAATGCAACTTCTGAAGAAGGTCAAGATACTACAACATCAATGGAACAGCATTCTGAGGAAGAGTCTAATTCTGAAAATCCGGGTATTCAAGGACAAGAAAATCCAACTGTTGGTCAAGAAACAACTCATCGGACTTCCCCTGCTCAAGGCTAATATTGAATAATAAAAAACGTAAAATGCTGACATTTTACGTTTTTTTATGGTACAATAGTATCCGAATAATTCTGTTTTTATACAGTTTACAAAGATATTGAATGGAAAGATTGAGAGGTCGAGTGAATGGCTAGAGATGGCTTTTTTACAGGATTAGATATAGGAACTAGCTCGATTAAGGTTCTTGTTGCTGAGTTTATTGATGGATCAATGAATGTCATCGGAGTAAGTAATGTTAAGAGTTCTGGTGTGAAAGATGGCATCATTGTTGACATTGACGCTGCAGCGAAATCAATCAAAACAGCTATTGAACAAGCAGAAGAAAAAGCTGGGATTGTTATTGAGCAAGTGAACGTTGGGCTTCCAGCTAATCTTCTTCAAATTGAGCCTACACAAGGTATGATTCCTGTAACAAGTGAATCAAAAGAAATCAAAGATGAAGATGTTGAAAGTGTTGTTCGCTCAGCCTTGACAAAGAGCATTACACCTGAGCGTGAGGTTATCTCACTAGTTCCTGAAGAGTTTATTGTTGATGGCTTCCAAGGAATTCGTGATCCTCGTGGAATGATGGGGATTCGTCTTGAAATGAGAGGTCTCATTTACACAGGTCCAACAACGATTCTTCACAACCTTCGTAAGACAGTTGAACGTGCGGGTATTCAAGTAGAGAATATTATCATCTCTCCTCTTGCAATGACACGTGCTGTTCTAAATGAAGGTGAACGTGAGTTTGGTGCTACTGTTATTGATATGGGTGGCGGTCAAACAACTGTTGCAAGCATGCGTGCTCAAGAACTTCAATTTACCAATATTTATTCTGAAGGTGGCGAGTACATCACTAAGGATATTTCAAAAGTTTTGAAGACTTCAATGCAGATTGCTGAAGCACTTAAGTTCAATTTTGGTAATGCAGATATTGAAGAAGCAAGCGAAACAGAAACTGTCCAAGTAGAAGTTGTAGGTGAGAATTCACCAGTTGAGATTACAGAAAAATACCTTGCTGAGATTATCTCAGCTCGTGTGAAGCATATCCTTGATAGAGTTAAACAAGACTTGACTCGAGGACGTCTACTTGATTTGCCTGGTGGCATTGTCCTTGTAGGTGGAACAGCTATCATGCCAGGTGTGGTTGAAGTTGCTCAAGAAATTTTTGAGACAAATGTTAAACTTTACGTGCCAAATCAAGTTGGTATCCGTAATCCAATGTTTGCAAATGTGATTAGTCTTGTTGAGTATGTTGGTCTTCTTACAGAAGTTGATATCATCGCACAACAGGCTGTGTCTGGTGAAGAGTATCTTCGTCGTAAACCAATCGACAATGAGGCTCCTGCCTTGAGTTTTGATAGAACTCCTACTCCAGCACCTCGAGTGGCTCCTCAGCCAAATCCTGTTCCAGTTGAGAACACCATTGAGGTACCTCTGCCAGTTGAAGAAGAAAATCATGAACAAAAACAAAAACTTGGTGATCGTGTTCGTGGTATTTTCGGCAGTATGTTTGATTAATTGAATCTAGTAAAAGCGAGGAAATAAAATGAGTTTTTCATTTGATAGCGCATCAGTTCAAGGTGCGGTAATTAAAGTTATCGGTGTCGGTGGAGGTGGCGGAAACGCCATCAACCGAATGATTGAAGAAGGTCTTGCTGGTGTTGAATTTATTGCAGCTAATACTGATATTCAAGCACTCAGCTCTTCTAAAGCAGAAACAGTAATCCAATTGGGTCCTAAATTGACTCGTGGCCTTGGTGCCGGAGGTCAACCTGAAGTTGGTCGTAAGGCAGCTGAAGAAAGTGAAGAAACACTTACAGAAGCACTTACAGGAGCTGATATGGTCTTTATCACTGCTGGTATGGGTGGTGGCTCTGGTACAGGGGCAGCACCAGTTATTGCACGTATTGCGAAAAGCTTGGGTGCATTGACAGTTGCAGTTGTGACACGTCCATTTGGATTCGAAGGTAACAAACGTGGTGCCTTCGCTGTTGAAGGTATTCAAGAGCTGCGTGAGCAAGTTGATACCCTACTTATTATCTCAAACAATAACCTTCTTGAAATCGTTGATAAGAAAACACCACTTCTTGAAGCTCTTAGTGAAGCAGATAATGTTCTTCGTCAAGGGGTCCAAGGTATTACAGACCTTATCACTAACCCAGGTTTGATCAACCTCGACTTTGCCGATGTGAAAACTGTTATGGCAAATAAAGGTAATGCACTTATGGGTATTGGTATTGGTTCAGGTGAAGAACGTATTGTTGAAGCTGCACGCAAAGCAATCTATTCACCACTTCTTGAAACTACTATTGATGGTGCAGAAGATGTCATCGTTAACGTAACTGGTGGTCTTGATATGACCCTTACAGAAGCAGAAGAAGCATCTGAAATTGTTGGTCAAGCAGCTGGTAGCGGTGTTAACATTTGGCTTGGTACATCAATCGATGATACATTGAAAGATGAAATCCGTGTAACTGTTGTTGCAACTGGAGTTCGTCAAGATCGTGCTGAAAAAGTATCTGGTATGAAAGCTCAGCCACGTAAAGTGACTACAGCTCCTTCACACCCCTCAGCTCCTACTCAGCAAGTTGCTCAAGGAGAGCAACGTCCAGTTTCTCAACCTTCATTTGAACGTCAACCAAATTTTGACTATAATGAAACACCTTCAATGCCACAACCAGGAGTTCGTCCTGCAGCAGCAACTCCTCAACAAGAGCAGTCAGCTTTTGGTAATTGGGATTTGAGACGTGATAATATTTCTCGTCCTGAAACTGGTCAACTAGATAGTCAATTGACTATGTCTACATTCTCAAGTGATGTTGAAGATGATGATGAATTGGAGACACCACCATTCTTTAAAAATCGTTAATAATGACTATAGAAGAGAATAAAAATAATGTTTATCAGGCGGTAAAAAAAGCTTGTGAAAAGGCTAATCGCTCTAGCGATGAAGTCAATATTATTGCCGTAACCAAATATGTTTCAAGTGATGTCGCTGAAGAATTGGTTAAAACGGGAATCAAGCACATTGCTGAAAATCGCGTTGATAAATTCTTAGATAAGTATCAAGCTTTAAAAAATTATGATTTGACTTGGCACCTCATTGGTACCCTGCAACGTCGTAAAGTAAAGGATGTTATTAATTTAGTTGATTATTTTCATGCTTTGGATTCTGTTAAATTGGCAGAGGAAATTCAAAAGCGTGCCGACCACACCATTAATTGCTTCCTACAAGTAAACGTTTCAGGTGAAGAGTCAAAACATGGTTTTTCTCCAGAAGAACTTGATACTGTTCTAAAACAAATTGAAAATCTTGATAAGATTTGTATAGTTGGACTCATGACTATGGCTCCAATTGATGCAGATGCTCAAGAACTTGATAAGATTTTTGCTGAGACAAATGAACTTAGAAAATCAATTCAAGAGAAAAAACTAAAGAATGTTCCTTGTGATCAGTTAAGCATGGGGATGAGTCGAGACTATGACATGGCTATTCAAAATGGATCAACCTTTGTCAGAATAGGCAGTGCATTCTTTAAAGAGAACGGAGAATAACCTTATGGCATTAAAAGACGCAATTGATAAAATTGTTTCATATTTTGATACCGACGAAGTAACAGATTATGAAGATGCTGCTAAAGAAGAGGCTAAAGAACGTCCAGTAAAAGCACAGAAACCTGTGCAGACACCACCTCCTCGTCAGCAACGTCAACCTGAGCGTTATCAGGCTACAGTCCCTCCTCGTCGCCAACATGTTCATTCAGACTTACAGGAAACTCAAGTCCTTCGTAGTTTACCTCTGAGTCGTTCACAAGCAAATCAGGGACCACAACAAATGAATACAACTAAAACAACAATTGCAATTAAATATCCTAAAAAGTATGAAGATGCTCAGGAAATTGTAGAACTATTGATTGAAAACGAATGTGTTTTAATCGATTTTCAATATATGTTGGAAGCGCAAGCTCGTCGTTGTCTTGATTTTATTGATGGTGCTAGCAAGGTGCTTACAGGCAACTTGCAAAAAGTTGGTTCTTCAATGTATTTGCTTACGCCAATTAATGTCGTTGTTGACATCGAAGAGATTGGGTTGGCGCATGGCAACCAAGAAGCTAATTTTGACTTCGACATGAAGAGACGTTAAGCAATGTCTGTATTACTTTATGTTATTTGGGCACGTGTTGTTAACGTGATAGAGATTCTTCTTGTAGTCTATGCGTTCTTATCATGGTTCCCAGGGGCCTATGATACTAGCCTTGGAAGAATCATTAGACAAATTGTTCAACCGATTCTCGCACCATTTCGTCGCCTGAATTTAGCTTTTGCTGGTATTGATTTTTCAATATTGGTAATTGTACTTCTACTAAACTTTTCACTTAGAATTCTTAGATTTATTCTACTCTGATGTCAGATATTAAAAATATTGAACAGCATTACTCGTTAGATGAACGTCCTTTTCTAGAGAAGGTTAGGGGATTTTGTCAATTAGTTGATGATAGGTACAGTCCTTACTTAACTGATTTCTTGAATCCTCGTGAAATTCAGATTGTTGAAGAGTTAGCTCATTACTACAATTTAAAATTTTTTGTGAGTTCTACTCTTGAATCTGAAGAGTATGGAAGAGTTATTCTTGCTCCCGAATATTACGAGCTTGATGACGATGACTTTGAAATTAAACGACTAGAAATCTCTTATGCGAGACAGTTCAATAAATTGACACACCCAAAAGTTTTGGGAGCACTGATTAATCAACTTGGTCTTGACCGTCAAGTATTTGGAGATATTATTCTTGATGAAGAAGGACGCGTTCAATTTTCCATTGCTTCTCATTTAGCAAGTTATGCGATAATGACTATTACTAAGATTGGTAATGTTTCGGTTACTCTAAAAGAAGTAAGTAAAGACGATTGGATTTCAAATCAAGAAAATTATTCACAATCTTTTGTTTTACTTTCCAGTATGCGTCTTGATAATGTGTTGGCGACGGTACTAAACCTATCCCGTTCTAACGCCTTAAAACTTATTGCTTCTGGAAAAGTTAAATTAAATTATAGACAAATTGAGAAGGCTAATCAGACGGTTATGATTGGTGATATGATTTCGGTTAGAGGTTATGGTCGATTTCGACTAGCTCAACAAGACGGATTTTCAAAGTCCGGGAAAGCTAAAATCGTTATTGAAAGTCTGTTAAGACGGAGAAAAAAGTAGTTATTTAATTTAAACCATCAGATATGGTAATGAAAAATAAAGGAGGCCTGTAATGGCTATTACAGCACTTGATATTAAAGATAAACAGTTTACAACTAAATTTCGTGGATATAATGAGCAAGAAGTTGATGAATTTCTTGATATTATTGTAGATGATTACGAAGATTTGGTTCGTGATAATCGTGAACTTGCTGCTCGTGTAAAAGAGCTTGAAGAAAAATTGGCTTATTTTGATGAAATGAAAGAATCATTGAGTCAATCAGTTATTTTGGCTCAAGAAACAGCTGAAAAAGTTAAAGCTTCAGCGGCTGACGAATCAGCTAACTTGATTAATAAGGCTAACTTCAATGCTACTCATTTGGTTGAAGAAGCTAAATCTAAGGCATCTGAAATTCTTCGTGATGCAACAGATGAAGCCAAACGTGTTGCCATCGAAACGGAAGAACTAAAACGTCAAAGTCGTGTCTTCCACCAACGCCTATTGGCTGCAGTTGAAGGTCAACTTAGCTTAGCAAGTGCTCCAGAATGGGGTGAATTGTTGCAACCAACAGCTATTTATCTTCAAAATTCAGATGCTGCCTTTAAAGAAGTTGTTGAAAAAGTTTTGGATGAGCATGTACCTGATTCAAATGACGCAGCTTCATTTGATGCAACTCGTCAATTCACTCCTGATGAAATGGCTGAACTTCAACGTCGCGTTGCTGAAAGTAATAAGCAAGTTGAAGATTTCTCTAGTCCAGAAGTTGATGAAACAAACGAAGTTGTTTCAACTCCAGTTGATTTTGGTATTCCAGATACTTTCGAGAGTGAAGTGGCAGATTTCCCAACTTCAGCACCAGTAGATGAAGATTTTGATTTGCAACCTGAGTCAACAGGTGAAATTAATCTTAACGAAACACAAACGTTTAAATTGAATATTAGCGAATAAGAAAAATACAACTTACCAAGTATATTAACAGCGAGTGGGAGATGGTGTGAGTCCCACATTCCCTATTTGGATAGTTATCATTTTCAAGCATTCTAACTGAATTAAGTAAGTTAGAAGGGTGGTCCTCCTTACGGACATATGAGGGAGCAAAAGTTTTTTGCTCTGAATTAAGGTGGTACCACGAGCTTTCGTCCTTTTTGATGAAGGCTCTTTTTATTTAGTAAATTAATTTAAAGAGGAGATATAATGAAACTCAAAGAAACCTTAAATCTAGGTAAGACAGCTTTTCCAATGCGAGCTGGACTTCCTAACAAAGAACCAATCTGGCAAAAAGAGTGGGAAGATGCTAAGATGTATCAACGTCGTCAAGAGTTGAACCAAGGTAAACCTCACTTCACTCTTCATGATGGTCCTCCGTATGCCAATGGTAATATTCACGTTGGACATGCGATGAATAAAATTTCTAAGGATATCATTGTTCGTTCAAAATCAATGTCTGGTTTCTATGCTCCTTACGTTCCTGGTTGGGATACGCATGGTCTTCCAATTGAGCAAGTGTTGGCAAAACAAGGTGTGAAACGTAAAGAACTTGATCGTGCTGAATACCTTAAGATGTGTCGTGATTATGCACTTTCACAAGTTGACAAACAACGTGAAGATTTCAAACGTCTTGGTGTTTCGGCTGATTGGGATAACCCATATGTTACTTTGACACCAGACTATGAGGCTGCACAAATCCGTGTCTTTGGTGAGATGGCTAAAAAAGGTTACATCTATCAAGGTGCAAAACCAGTTTATTGGTCATGGTCATCAGAGTCAGCACTTGCTGAAGCTGAAATCGAATACCATGATTTAGTTTCAACTTCACTTTACTATGCCAATAAGGTTAAGGATGGTAAAGGAGTACTAGACACAGATACATATATCGTAGTTTGGACAACAACACCATTTACAGTAACAGCTTCACGTGGTTTGACTGTTGGTGCTGATATTGAATACGTTCTCGTAAAACCTGCCGGAGAAGACCGCAAATTTGTCGTTGCTTCTGAATTACTTAATAGTCTTTCTGAGAAATTCGGTTGGACAGATGTGGAAGTACTTCAGTCATACCGTGGTGAAGAATTGAATCAAATCGTCACTGAACACCCATGGGATACAGAAGTTGATGAGCTTGTTATCCTTGGTGATCACGTAACTACAGATTCAGGTACAGGTATCGTCCATACGGCTCCTGGTTTTGGTGAGGATGACTATAACGTAGGTATTGCTAATGGCCTTGAAGTTGCCGTAACCGTTAATGAGCGTGGTATCATGATGGAAAATGCTGGTCCTGATTTTGAAGGTCAGTTCTACGATAAAGTGGCTCCAATTGTTATGGAAAAACTCGGTGATTTGCTCCTTGCTAAAGAAGAAATCTCACACTCATACCCATTTGACTGGCGTACGAAGAAACCAATCATCTGGCGTGCTGTGCCACAATGGTTTGCCTCTGTTTCTAAATTCCGTCAAGAGATTTTGGATGAGATTGAAAAAGTTAAATTCCATTCTGAGTGGGGTAGAGTTCGTCTTTACAACATGATTCGTGACCGTGGTGACTGGGTAATCTCTCGTCAGCGTGCTTGGGGTGTGCCCCTCCCAATCTTCTATGCTGAAGATAAAACACCAATCATGACCGAAGAAACAATTGAACATGTGGCTAAACTTTTCGAAGAGCACGGTTCAGTTATCTGGTGGGAACGTGATGCCAAAGATCTTCTTCCAGAAGGCTTTACACATCCAGGTTCACCAAACGGAGAGTTCACTAAAGAAACTGATATTATGGACGTATGGTTTGACTCAGGTTCATCATGGAATGGTGTCGTTGTTAACCGTCCTGAGTTGACTTATCCAGCTGACCTTTATCTTGAAGGTTCAGACCAATATCGTGGATGGTTTAACTCATCACTTATCACATCTGTTGCTAATAATGGTGTTGCACCATACAAACAACTCTTGTCTCAAGGTTTTGCGCTTGATGGTAAGGGTGAAAAGATGTCTAAATCCCTTGGTAATACTATTGCTCCTAGTGATGTTGAGAAACAATTTGGTGCTGAAATTCTTCGTCTTTGGGTAACAAGTGTTGATACAACTAATGACGTTCGTATCTCAATGGATATCCTTAGCCAAGTATCAGAATCTTATCGTAAGATTCGTAACACACTTCGTTTCTTGATTGCTAATACATCTGACTTCAATCCAACAACTGATGCAGTAGCCTTTGAAGACTTGCGTTCTGTAGATCAGTACATGACTATTCGATTTAACCAATTGGTTAAGACTATTCGTGATGCCTATGCAAACTTTGAATTCTTAACTATCTACAAAGCCTTGGTTAACTTTATTAACGTTGAGTTGTCTGCTTTCTATCTTGATTTTGCCAAAGATGTGGTTTATATTGAGAGTGCAGAATCACTTGAACGTCGTCAAATGCAAACAGTCTTCTACGATATTCTTGTCAAGATTACAAAACTATTGACACCAATCCTTCCTCACACTGCAGAAGAAATTTGGTCATATCTTGAATTTGAAACAGAAGACTATGTTCAATTGTCTGAGTTGCCAGAAGCAGAAGATTTCGCTGGTCAAGAAGCACTTCTTGAAAAATGGAATGCCTTCATGGATTTCCGTGGCCAAGCTCAAAAAGCTTTGGAAGAAGCGCGTAACGAAAAAGTTATCGGTAAATCTCTTGAAGCTCATTTGACCATTTATCCTGATGCTGAAGTCAAAGAACTTCTTGAAGGTTTGAACACTAACCTTGCTCAACTTTTGATTGTTTCAGCATTGACTATTGCTGAAGGAGATGCTCCTGAGTCTGCTGTAAGCTTTGAAGGTGTAGCATTCACAGTAGAACGTGCTGAAGGTGATGTCTGTGATCGTTGCCGTCGTATCGATCCAACTACCAAAGAACGTAGCTACAATGCGACTATCTGTGATCACTGTGCTAGCATTGTTGAAGAAAACTTTGCTGAAGGTGTAGCAGAAGGTTTTGAAGTAAAAGCAAAATAAAATAAAAAGAGTTCAATTTGAACTCTTTTTCTATTTGTTTTTCGAATATAGTATTGAACACAATAAAAAAACTAGCTCAGCTAGTTTTTTCTTATAGTCCGTAGTTATAATCATCATCTTGCATGGCTTCAACAGTACCTAGAAGGTAACCATTACCAACTTGAGAGAAGAAGTCGTGGTTAGATGTTCCTGTAGAAATACCATTCATAACGATTGGGTTAACATCGTTCGCACTATCAGGGAAGAGTGGATCTTGTCCCAGGTTCATGAGAGCCTTGTTGGCGTTGTAACGAAGGAAAGTCATAACTTCCTCAGTCCATCCAACACCATCATAAAGAGATTTAGTGTAGAGCTCTTCATTCTCATACAATTGGTAGAGAAGATCATACATCCATTCACGGAAACTTTCTTGCTCTTCTTCAGGCAATTCGTTGAACCCTAGTTGGAATTTATAGCCAATATATGTTCCATGAACAGATTCATCACGGATAATGAGCTTAATGATTTCAGCGACATTAGCCAGCTTGTTATTACCAAGATAATAGAGTGGAGTGAAGAACCCTGAATAGAAAAGGAATGTTTCAAGATATGTTGAAGCAACCTTTTTCTGAAGAGGCGTTCCATTTTCATAGATATCGTTAATGATTTTCGCCTTGGTTTGTAGGTATTCGTTACTGTTAGTCCACTCGAAAATTTCTTCAATTTCAGATTTAGTATTCAAAGTTGAGAAGATTGAAGAGTAAGATTTCGCGTGAACAGATTCCATGAACTGAATGTTGTTCAATACAGCTTCTTCATGAGGTGTACGGACGTCTGCACGAATGGCTTCAACACCAGTTTGAGATTGCATGGTATCTAGCAAGGTTAAACCACCGAAAACTTTTCCAACCAAATCCTTTTCTTCAGCTGAAAGTTTACGCCAGTCATCAAGGTCATTTGAAAGTGGGATACGTGTATCTAGCCAAAATTGTTCGGTCAATTTTTCCCAGGTAGATTTATCAATCGCATCTTCGATTTCATTCCAGTTAATGGCTTTGTAGTAAGTTTCCATTAGAAACCTCTTTCTTTATTGATATCGTTACTATTTTATCATAATTCAAAATCATGATATAGTTTTTTGAGTTGATCTATTAAAAAAGTCGGCGAACCGACCTTTTAATGCATTTTGTAAATAAGGGTAGTGAGGTTGTTATCGTTAAATCACCATCTTAGATGACACAGCTTTCACATTGGTTAGAACCAACCTCTTCACCGTCATCTGTATAAGTACGGATGTAGTAGATTGATTTAATTCCCTTGTTAAAGGCGTAGTTACGAAGGATAGAAAGGTCACGAGTCGTTTGTTTATTTTCTGTTTTCCATTCGTAAATTTCTTTTGGTAACTCACTACGCAAGAACAGGGTTAATGACAAACCTTGATCAACGTGTTCAGTTGCAGCGGCATAAACGTCGATAACTTTACGCATGTCCATGTCGTAGGCTGAAGTGTAGAAAGGAATTGTGTCTGTTGAAAGACCGTTGGCTGGATAGTAGATTTTTCCGATTTTCTTTTCTTGACGTTCTTCAATACGTTGTGTGATTGGATGGATAGAAGCCGAACAGTCGTTAATGTAAGAGATTGAGCCATTTGGCGCAACAGCTAAACGGTTTTGATGGTAGAGTCCATCTTTCTTAACGAGTTCACGGAGTTCTTCCCAATCTTTGGCTTGTGGGATGAAGTGGCCATCGAAAAGTTCTTTGATACGGTCAGATTTAGGAACGTATTGGCCTGTAACGTATTTGTCAAAGTAAGAACCATCAGCATATTTTGATTTTTCAAAACCGACAAAGGTTTCTTGACGTTCACGGGCAATGTTGTTAGATTCAACTAAAGTCCAGTAGTTCATTAGCATGAAGTAGATATTAGTGAATTCAACAGATTCAGGGCTACCATACTCGATATGGTGTTTAGCGAGGTAAGAGTGAAGCCCCATAGCTCCCAAACCAAAGGTATGAGCTTGTTGGTTACCATTTTTGATAGATGGTACAGCATCAATACTTGAGCTATCTGTAACAAAGGTAAGCGCACGTGTCATTGCTCTAATCGAACGACCAAAGTCAGGTGAAGTCATCATGTTAAGGATATTAGTTGATCCAAGGTTACATGAAATGTCTGTACCGAGTTTAACAAACTCTTGTGCATCGTTAAGTTCACTTGGTGTTTGAACTTGAAGAATTTCAGAACAGAGGTTGGACATGATAATCTTACCATCGATTGGATTGTGTCGATTGGCTGTATCAACATTGACGATATATGGATAACCTGATTCTTGTTGGAGTTTAGAAATTTCAGTTTCTAGCTCACGGGCATTAATCTTGGTTTTTGTGATATTTGGATTGGCAACCAACTCATCGTACATAGCTGTAATATCAATGTAGTTATATGGTTTACCGTACTCTTTTTCGACTGAGTAAGGGCTGAAGAGGTACATATCTTCATTATTACGTGCCAACTCGTAGAATTTATCTGGAACTGTAACACCAAGTGACAGTGTCTTAACACGCACCTTCTCATCAGCATTCTCTTTCTTAGTAGAAAGGAAGGCAAGGATGTCTGGGTGGAAAACATCCAAATAAACAACACCAGCACCTTGACGTTGACCAAGTTGATTTGAGTAAGAGAAGCTATCTTCAAAAAGCTTCATAACAGGCACGACACCAGAGGCTGCCCCAGCATATCCTTTGATAGGAGCACCAGCTTCACGAAGGTTAGACAGGCTAATACCTACCCCACCACCAATACGTGATAACTGGAGGGCAGAGTTGATAGAACGTCCGATAGAATTCATGTCATCTGTTACTTGAATAAGGAAACATGACACGAGTTCACCACGACGACTACGTCCAGCATTTAAAAATGAAGGAGTAGCAGGTTGGTAACGTTGGTGAATCATTTCGTTGGCAAGGTCACTAGCTAGGTTTTCATCACCATCAGCAAAGTAAAGGGCGTTGAATAGAACACGATCTTCAATACTTTCGAGGTAAGACTCGCCATCGTTTGTTTTGAGGGCATATTGTTGGTAGAACTTGTAGGCTGCCATGAAAGATTGGAAGCGGAATTTTTGAGAATGAATTTCTGCAGACAATTTTTCGATGAAAGCAGGTTCGTATTTACCGATGAATTCAGACTCAATATAATCGTTCTCAATCAAATAATTAATTTTATCTGTGATGCTGTTGAATGCCATTGAATTTGGCTTAACGTTTTCAAGGAAGAAGGCACGAAGCGCTTCTTTGTCCTTGTGCAAAGGAATTTGACCGTTAACAGGACGGTTAATTTCGTTATTGAGGCGGAAGTATGAGACATCGCCAAGATTTTTTAAAGACATAATACAGATACCAGGCTCAGTTTAATAGTATATTAAGGTTGAAACATTAAACTAAGCAAACAAGTTCCTTTCTATATAAAAACTTGATAATTAAAGGATTTCTTTAAGTTTAGCCGGTTGAAAACCTGAAAAGATGATATCGCCGGCTTCAATAACTGGAGCAGCAGTGAAACCGAGGCTTTTAACGTAATCGATTTTTTCTGGCTGTTCATCAATGTTGATTTCTTCGAAATCAGCACCTTCCTTTTCCAAGAATTTTTTAGTCATTTTGCACTGCATGCAGTTGTTTTTAGAAAACAATGTAATCTTTGCCATTGCAAATACTCCTTTATAAAAAGATTTTAAGTGGCCAAGAGCCACTTTTTCGACTCTAATAGAATACCCAAAATATTGGGAAAAATCAAGCTAAATATCTCAAGGAAATACAATATTTTGTGTTTAGTATTGAAACACAACCCTATATCTTGTGTTTTAAAGGCTTTTTTAAGTTTCCTAAATTAAATAGGATTTGTATATGGAAATGACGAAAAAAGAAATATCTAACTATGCATGTTATATAATATAACATCAAAATGCCAATTCTATTTGTTTTTTCAAAAAAAACAGTGTAGAATAAAGAAAATTTTTAACTAATGGAGGTTCAAGTATGCAAGAATACTGTTCAAATCTAACTGTAAATGGTAAGACATTCTCTTTCTATGATCTCGAAAAAGCAGCAAAATCTCATGATGTTAAGGTCGGAGAACTACCTTATACCATTCGAATACTACTTGAAAGTCTCCTCCGAAAAAAAGATGGCGTCGATGTTAAGGAATCTCACATTTCTGACCTGATGAAATTTCCGAATTTTCCGACAGTTTCCGAAGTGCCTTTTAAACCAAGTCGTGTTATCTTACAAGATTTTACAGGAGTTCCTGTTGTTGTTGATTTAGCTTCAATGCGTGATGCTATAGTGGCTAATGGTGGTAAAGCCGAATTTATTAACCCTGAGATTCCAGTGGATTTGGTTATTGACCACTCTGTCCAAGTGGATTCATACGGATGTGATACTGCTCTTGAAGATAACATTAATCTAGAGTTTAAACGTAATAACGAGCGCTATGAATTTCTAAAGTGGGCCGAACAGTCTTTTGAAAATTACCGTGCTGTTCCACCAGCTACAGGGATTATTCATCAGGTTAATATTGAATTTTTGAGTGATGTTATTATTGAAAATGATGGGCTCCTATATCCTGACTCTATGTTTGGTACTGATAGTCATACAACTATGATTAATGGTATTGGCGTTCTTGGTTGGGGTGTTGGCGGTATTGAAGCTGAAGCAGCTATGCTCGGTGAAGCATCTTATTTCCCAATTCCAGAGGTCATTGGTGTACATCTGACGGGAGAGTTGCCTAAAATTGCTACAGCAACAGATTTGGCTCTCAAGATTACTCAGGTACTTCGTTCTGAAAATGTGGTTGGTAAATTTGTTGAGTACTTTGGACCTGGCTTGAAGAGTTTGTCTCTAGCTGACCGTGCTACAGTCGCTAATATGGCACCAGAATATGGTGCGACCTGTGGTTATTTTCCTATTGATGACGAGACTCTTAACTACATGCGTTTAACTAACCGTGATGAGGAACACATCCAAGTCACTGAAGCCTATACAAAAGCCAATCATCTTTTCTATGATCCAAGTAAAGAAGCCAAGTATACTAAGATTGTTGAAATTGATTTGTCATCCATTAAACCTTCTATCTCAGGTCCTAAACGTCCACAGGATTTGATTCTCTTATCAGATGCTAAGCAAGAATTTCAAGATGCAGTGGTACGAGAAGCTGGTGTCCGTGGTTTTGGTTTGGATAAGGAAGAGCTAGCAAAAACTGCAAACGTTGACTTTGAGGATCATTCAGAAACAATTCAAACAGGTCATGTGGCCATTGCAGCTATCACATCATGTACCAATACTTCAAATCCTTACGTTCTTATGGCAGCCGGTCTTTTAGCTAAAAAAGCGGTTGAGAAAGGATTAAAAGTATCTCCAACAGTGAAGACATCTTTGGCACCAGGTTCTAAGGTTGTTACTGGTTATCTCAAAGCTTCAGGCTTGCAAACCTATCTAGATAAGCTTGGCTTTAACTTGGTAGGTTACGGTTGCACAACCTGTATTGGGAACTCAGGAGACTTACGTCCTGAGGTGGCTAAGGCTATTGTAGACACTGATTTATTAGCGAGTGCTGTTTTGTCAGGAAATCGTAATTTTGAAGGGCGTATTAATCCACTTGTTAAAGCGAATTTCTTGGCTAGCCCACCATTGGTTGTTGCTTATGCCTTAGCTGGTAACACGAATATTGATTTGACAACTGAACCTTTAGGTTTTGACGACAATGGTCAAGCTGTTTATTTAGAGGATGTTATGCCATCTCGTGAAGAAATTGAGACTTATGTTGATAAATACGTCACTCGTCAACTTTTCCAAGATGAATATGCTAATGTCTTTTCTGATAGCGAGAAGTGGAATGCCATTCCTACTGAACAAAGTCAAAATTATAAATGGAATCAAAACTCTACCTATATTCAAAACCCACCTTATTTTGATGCTTTAGGAGATGATTTGAGCATTGAACCATTGAAAGATTTGAAGGTTTTGGCTAAATTCGGAGATACGGTAACAACAGACCATATTTCTCCAGCAGGCAATATTGCCAGAAATAGTCCAGCAGCTCGTTATTTGACTGAGAATGGTGTTGATTATCAAGAATTCAATTCTTATGGTAGCCGTCGTGGAAATCACGAAGTCATGATGCGAGGAACCTTTGCTAATATTCGTATCAAGAATGAGTTAGCAGATGGAAAAATTGGTGGATATACTAAATATGATGGTGACATTCTACCTATATACGATGCTGCTATGAAATATAAAGAAGCTAATCAAGATACGCTTGTAATTGCCGGTAAGGATTATGGTATGGGCTCAAGTCGTGACTGGGCGGCTAAAGGTGCTAATCTTCTTGGTGTAAAAGTAGTGCTTGCTGAGAGTTTTGAGCGTATTCACCGTTCAAATCTCGTTATGATGGGGATTTTACCAGTCCAATTTATGGAAGGAGAAAATGCTGAAAGTCTTGGATTGACAGGACATGAGACCTTTAGCTTTGACCTTTCAGAAAATCCAGGTGTCCATGATGTTATCACCGTTACAGCTTCAACACCTGAACAAACCAAAACTTTTAAAGCTTTGGTACGCTTTGATGCAGATGCTGATATTCGCTACTATAAAAATGGTGGTATCTTGCCAATGGTTGTAAGAAAAAAATTGAAGGGAGCCTAATATGACAACAGTTGAAATTAATGGACTTAAGGACATGATTGCCTGTAATACTAGGATTTCATCTATTATTGATGATCATTTATCGTATTCGGGATATGATATTTCCGAGTTTATGGATAATAAAGCGTCTTTTGAGGAAGTGATTTATCTCTTGTGGAATGGTCATCTTCCTACGCAAATGGAACTCAAGTATTTTGAAGCTGAGTTGCGTAAGAACTATGATATTTCTGATGCTGTTGAGCAATGCATTCTTATCCAATCTCGTCCCCATTTGCACCCAATGAGTGTTTTACGTTCAACAGTCTCCCTTCTTGGGGTTTACAATGTGGACGCCGAGGAAAGATCCATGGAGGCAATTTATCAGCAAAGTATTGAATTGATGGCTAAATTGCCTACAATTATTACGACTTTTGCACGCTTACGTACTGGTAAAATGCCCCTCAAACCAAGAGAAGATTTAGGTTTTGCGGCTAATTTTCTCTACATGCTGAATGGTGTTGAACCTTCTGAAATTGAAATTGAAGCTATGAATAAGGCTTTAATTCTTCATGCTGATCATGAGTTGAATGCCTCAACTTTTGCAGCGCGTGTTTGTGCCTCGACTCTGACAGATATCTATTCTTGTGTCACAACAGCTATTGGTGCTCTAAAAGGTCCCTTGCATGGTGGAGCTAATGAACGCGTCTTTGATATGCTTAAAGAAATCCGTGAATCTGGTGATGTTAATGCTTACTTGCAGGAAAAACTTGACTCTAAAGAGAAAATCATGGGATTTGGACACCGTGTATACAAGAAACAGGACCCTCGTGAAATTTTCTTAAGAGATATGGCTAAAAAGTTGACAGAGGGTACTGAGAATGAAGAATTCTTTAACATGTCTCAAGAAATTGAAGAATTCATGAAAGAAAAGAAGGGATTGATTCCCAATGTGGACTTCTATTCAGCCACTGTATATCATACTCTAGGAATTGACAGCGATATCTTCACACTTATCTTTGCTATGAGTCGTGTTGCCGGCTGGATTGCTCATATTCAAGAGCAACAAAAAAATAACAAATTGATTCGTCCACGCTCACAATACATCGGACAAGAAAATATGACGTATATTCCTTTAGAAAAACGCTAGGGAGGAAAGCTATATGGCAGAAAAAATCGTAATGAAAAATGGACAGCTTCAAGTTTCTGATCGTCCAATTATCCCTTTTATTGAAGGCGATGGTGTTGGACATGATATCTGGAAGAATGCCCAAGCAATCTTTGATAAAGCAGTAGAAGTAGCCTATGAAGGAAAGCGTCATATTGAATGGCAAGAGCTTCTAGCCGGTAAGAAGGCTTATGACAAAACAGGTGAATGGTTGCCGAAAGAAACTTTGGAAGCTATTCGAGAAAGTTTAGTAGCTATTAAGGGACCGCTTGAGACGCCAGTAGGTGGTGGTATCCGTTCATTAAATGTAGCATTACGTCAAGAACTTGATCTCTACGCTTGTGTTAGACCTGTTCGTTACTTTGACGGAGTAGCAAGTCCACTTAAGGAACCAGAAAAAACAAATATTACTATCTTCCGTGAAAATACCGAAGATATTTATGCTGGGATTGAATGGGAAGCAGGAACGGCAGATGTCAAGCGCGTGATTGAGTTTCTCCAGACAGAAATGAATGTTAATAAAATTCGCTTCCCAGAGTCAAGTAGTATCGGAATTAAGCCAATTTCAATAGAAGGAAGTAAACGTCTCATTCGCTCTGCTATCGACTATGCTCTCAAGAACAATCTAAAGAAAGTGACATTGGTTCATAAAGGGAATATTCAAAAATTCACAGAAGGTGGCTTCCGTAAATGGGGTTATGAAGTAGCTCAGGAAGACTATAAAGAAGAATTGCTGGCTGGTCGTTTAGAGATTAATGATATAATCGCTGATAACTTTCTCCAACAGATTCTTTTAAATCCAGAAAAATTTGATGTTGTTGCCTTAACCAACTTGAATGGTGATTATGCCAGTGATGCCTTGGCTGCACAAGTTGGTGGTATCGGCATCTCCCCTGGAGCCAACATTAACTATCAAACAGGCCATGCTATTTTTGAAGCAACACATGGAACAGCTCCGGATATTGCAGATCAAGATAAGGCTAATCCTTGCTCAGTTTTATTATCTGGCTGCATGCTTCTAGATTATATTGGTTGGACTGAGGCAGCTCAACTGATTACAAGTGCTATTGAGAAGACATTTAAAGCTGATATCTTTACAGCTGACTTAGCATTTGGGAAACAAGCTTATTCAACGAGTGCCTTTAGCAATCAAATTCTTTCAATTATGTGATTGTTTTTGCTCGAAAATGAAAATTAACGATTGAAAACACCATGAAAGAAATTTTCTGAAAATGTTGTAAATAACTAGAGACTAGTATTTGCTTATGTTTTGAAAAATGAAAATGACCAGTAAAATGAGAGACAAGCTTTCGAAAAACTTGTAGAAAGTACGTTTTAACCTTGATAATCTCAATTAGCTATGTTATAATTCTAAATTGTAAGGGTTATCATTGATAACTCAAATATTCCAAATGAAGAAGGAGAATCCATTATGGCTTCTAAAGATTTCCACATTGTTGCAGAAACAGGTATCCACGCACGTCCAGCTACTTTGCTTGTTCAAACAGCTAGCAAATTTGCTTCAGATATCACTCTTGACTACAAAGGTAAAGCAGTTAACCTTAAATCTATCATGGGTGTTATGAGCCTTGGTGTTGGTCAAGGTGCTGACGTAACTATCTCTGCAGAAGGTGCTGATGCTGATGACGCAATCGCAGCAATCGCAGAAACAATGACAAAAGAAGGATTGGCATAAGAATATGACAGAAATGCTTAAAGGAATCGCAGCATCTGATGGTGTTGCAGTTGCTAAGGCATATCTGCTTGTTCAACCGGACTTGTCATTTGAAACTGTAACAGTTGAAGATACAAGTGCAGAAGAGGCTCGTCTAGATGCTGCTCTAGCGGCGTCACAAGACGAGCTTTCTGTTATCCGTGAAAAAGCAGTTGAAAGCCTTGGTGAAGAAGCGGCAGCCGTTTTTGATGCTCACTTGATGGTTCTTGCTGACCCAGAAATGACTGGTCAAATTAAAGAAACTATCCGTGCTAAACAAGTTAATGCTGAAGCTGCTTTGACAGAAGTAACAGACATGTTTATCGCTATTTTTGAAGGTATGGAAGACAACCCATACATGCAAGAACGTGCAGCGGATATTCGTGACGTTACAAAACGTGTGCTTGCTAACTTGCTTGGTAAAAAATTGCCTAACCCAGCAACAATCAACGAAGAATCAATCGTTGTTGCTCATGACTTGACACCATCTGATACAGCTCAGTTGAACAAAAAGTACGTAAAAGCTTTTGTTACTAATATCGGTGGACGTACAAGTCACTCTGCAATCATGGCTCGTACACTTGAAATCGCAGCCGTTCTTGGTACAAATAACATCACAGAACTTGTCAAAGATGGCGACATTTTGGCGGTTTCAGGTATTACTGGTGAAGTTGTTATCAACCCAACTGAAGAGCAAATTGCTGAGTTTAAAGCAGCTGGTGAAGCTTACGCTAAACAAAAAGCTGAATGGGCTCTCCTTAAAGATGCTCAAACAGTTACTGCTGATGGAAAACATTTCGAATTGGCTGCTAACATCGGTACACCTAAAGACGTTGAAGGTGTAAATGATAACGGTGCAGAAGCAGTTGGTCTTTATCGTACGGAATTCTTGTATATGGATTCTCAAGACTTCCCAACTGAAGATGACCAATATGAAGCATACAAAGCAGTTCTTGAAGGTATGAACGGTAAACCTGTTGTCGTTCGTACAATGGATATCGGTGGGGATAAAGAACTTCCTTACTTCGACCTTCCTAAAGAAATGAACCCATTCTTGGGTTACCGTGCTTTGCGTATTTCTATCTCTGAAACTGGTAACCAAATGTTCCGTACACAATTGCGTGCCTTGCTTCGTGCATCTGTTCACGGTAAATTGCGTATCATGTTCCCAATGGTTGCTTTGTTGACTGAGTTCCGTACTGCTAAAGGTATTCTTGAAGAAGAAAAAGCTAAATTGGTTGCTGAAGGTGTTGCCGTTGCAGACGATATCGAAGTAGGTATCATGATTGAAATCCCTGCTGCAGCTATGCTTGCTGACCAATTTGCTAAAGAAGTTGATTTCTTCTCAATTGGTACAAACGACCTTATCCAATACACTATGGCTGCTGACCGTATGAACGAACAAGTTTCATACCTTTACCAACCATATAACCCATCAATCCTTCGTTTGATTAACAATGTTATCAAAGCGGCTCACGCTGAAGGTAAATGGGCTGGTATGTGTGGTGAAATGGCCGGTGACCAAACTGCTGTTCCACTTCTTGTCGGAATGGGCTTGGATGAGTTCTCAATGTCAGCGACATCTGTTCTTCGTACACGTAGCTTGATGAAGAAACTTGACACAGCTAAAATGGAAGAATACGCTAACCGTGCGCTTACTGAATGTTCAACAATGGAAGAAGTTCTTGAACTTTCAAAAGAATACGTTAACGTAGACTAATCATAAAAAGTGGAGGCTTAGGCTTTCACTTTTTTTATAGCTAAACAGAGACAAAATAATGGCTCTTTGTCAACTGTAGTGGGTGACGAAAAGCTAACATCTAGAGAGGACCTGATAGGTCTTCTCTTTTTTTATGTTTAGAGTGATGAAGACACGTTTCTTAAAGTTGATGAAGTTTCTAAAACCGAAGCCCA
>OGIO01000310.1_pt1 | contig 63941 bp, 58 predicted proteins | sample 1571841 | NCBI WGS metagenome assembly OGIO01 (sample SAMEA2582111, study PRJEB24529) | metagenome | biome: Human gut stool | place: China | collected 2011
TTGTCCCGAAGTGGCTCGTTGCGGTGCTTCCCCTGCCGGGGTATTCCTTTTCGGATGGTCATTCATTTTTCAAGGTGCAGTTCATCGATGAACTACCCTAAGTCTACACGAAAAAAATGCAATTCCCGGAATCTTGCGAGAATTGCATTTTAGGGCAATATTCAATTTCAAAATTGCAGTTCTGCAATTTTCTTGTATAATGGGAAATAGGAAAAGGAGGTGCTGTGTATGGCTTTACCCGGAACACCCGGACAAAGGATTTCTGATTTGTGCAACGGCAATCATATTTCTCAAAAGCAACTTGCGGAGAAGATAGGCGTATCTGCTTCCCAGTTGAGCCGCATTGTCAGTGGGGAAACAAAGACGGTCAGCAGCGATATTCTCATAGGCGTGGCAAAGGAATTTAAGGTATCAACGGACTACATATTAGGCTTGTCCACCTTGAGTGTCCGTAAAAGTTATGATATTTCTGAATTAGGATTGTCCGAGGGAGCTGTGAGAGGGCTTGTGGCAGGTACAGTCGATGTGCAAATCCTTAACCGTCTGTTGGAACACAGGAACTTCCCGAAACTGATGGATTTGATACGGATTTATTTTCAAGACACAGCGGCAAAGGGTATCATGGCACGAAATCAGCTGATTGAACTGGCAACGGCTTCCTTGTCCGATCTGATGAAAGAACACCCGGAACATCGGGCAGAAGCAAAACAGGATTTGCAACTTCTGAACGCACAGAAGATGGGAGAACATGAAGCGGAAATTGAAAAAATCAAGAATGTATTTCTTGCTATCCTGCGAGATATTAAGAAAGATATGGACAACAGAGAACAGCCAGGAGAAGCTGTGACCGCCGCTATGTTCCAAACCATGCAGGAAACCATGAAAGACCACAAGCAGGAGCTGCTTTCTATGGACGATGTAACTGCTATGATTGCCGGACAGATTGGGAAGTTTCTTCCGATGGACGAGGAAACGGCGGAACAGTTCCGGCAGTTGGCAAAGAGGATGATGGAGCAGGTAGGAAAATAATTGCAGAAAAATATATGTAGTTTTATAAAACAATCAGGAGGATTACATGAGACGGGTAAAAAAAGAAAAAAGGAATAAAGTGCTTATTTTTAGTGTGATTATCTTGCTTCTTGTATGTGCAGGCATTGCGATAGCCAGTTTGCATAAAGTAAATAATATTTTGTTGGAAAACTCGTCTGAGGCAACAATAGAAATTATTGGAAATTCAAGTACAACTGAACCTGCACAAGAGCTTCGAGGAACTGTAAAAGATGCAACAATGAATACTCTAACTGTTCAAGGTGAGGATAATCGTGAATATTATTTTGGAACAGAAGGTGTAAATATTTCAACTGGTGAGACAGGAATAGTGATTGGGAATCCAGTGACAGTTTCATATCATGGCAAATTGGATTTGAATGCATCTGTACAAGAGGTTGAATTACTTTCCATTACGGTTACGGATTCCAGTTTGAATACCGAAAATCCTGAACCAACAACTGGTGAAACAGAGCCAAGTCCCCCTTCTGCTTCCGTGACACAGAAAGCACAAGAAATTCTAAATGCAATGACGCTGGAAGAAAAAGTTGGACAGATGTTTATTGCACGCTGTCCCGAAATAAATAGCGTACAGAAGGTAAAGGAGTATAATCTTGGAGGTTATATTCTTTTTAGCCGAGACTTTTCTGGAAAAACAAGAGATGAAATTATCCAGAATATTCAAAGTTACCAAAGTGCAGCAAAAATCCCCATGTTTATCGGAGTAGATGAAGAAGGAGGCACTGTCAACCGTGTTAGCACAAACCCTAATTTGCGAGCTGTGCCTTTCTGGTCCCCTCAAGAACTCTATGCTGAAGGTGGCTTTGATTTGATTCAAAGTGACACACAAGAAAAATGTGAATTATTGAATAGTTTGGGGATTAATTTGAACTTTGCCCCAATCTGCGATGTTTCGCAAAATCCAGAGGATTTTATTTATGACCGGAGTTTTGGACAGAACGCAGAGCAAACTGCCGCTTATGTCCACTTAGTTGTGCAAACCATGTTTCAAGAAGGTATGGGGAGCGTCCTAAAGCATTTCCCCGGGTACGGAAATAATGTGGATACACATACAGGTATTGCTTATGATAATCGCACCTATGAAACATTTTTGAACTCAGATTTCTTGCCGTTTCAAGCAGGAATTGATTCTGGAGCCAATATGGTATTAGTTTCTCATAATGTGGTATCCTGCATGGATAGTCAAACCCCTGCTTCGCTGTCTTCACAGGTACACAAAATCCTGCGGGAAGAATTAAAATTTACTGGAGTTATTATTACAGATGACTTAGCTATGGATGGTGTGCGCAATTTTGCAGAAGACACAAAAATTGCAGTTCAAGCTGTGAAGGCAGGAAATGATATGTTATGCTGCACAGATTTTGAGGTGCAAATTCCAGCCATACTTGAAGCAGTCAAACAGGGAGAAATTACAGAGGAACGAATCGATGAATCTGTTTTACGCATATTAGAATTAAAAATTTCACTTGGGATAATATAAAGGTTTATTTACAAATAGTCTAAAATTTCAGTTTTTACGGGAGTGTGTCCACAAGTTCGGTGTAGAACGAGGAACGGGGACTTTCATATACGCCCTGTCTGCTGATGAAACCAGTCCTGCGCTTGCGGCTCCACGTCACGCAATCACAACCCTGTTTTCCTGCTGCTTCAAACGCCTTTGCCCTCCCCGGCGGCAACCTTATTTTCGCAGCAACGCCGACAGAGCGTATAACACACTACACTTTGCAAGCAAAGTCGTGTGCCAAGGGGCAAGCCCCTTTGGAAACCCCGGACAACAAAACAGGCTGAATATCTCGCACTTTCCCGGTGCTTGATACTCAGCCTTTATTTGTTGTCAGCAGCCCCCGTTTCGTGGTCTGCGTGTAGTTCCTTGTAAACTGACCTAATATAAAGACCAAATACAGGCAATTCATACTATTCGAAAGAACGAAGCTATTGCTTCTGGCAGAGCTCCAGGTGTTGACTTATCTCCTCTGAAAAAAGAAGATCGACTGGTTCCTGTTATTACATTAGTCTTGTATATGGGCGAAGACCCCTGGAATGCTGCCAAACGTCTGCATGACCTGCTCGATTTTTCTGAGATTCCACATGAACTCAGAGATTATGTACCAGACTATCCGATCCATGTACTTGACGTCTGCCATACCGCTGACGAACGCCTGCTGGAATTTCCAAAAGATCTTGCCAGTATGTTTTTAATGATCAAGTATCAGAAAAATTTCAAAACATTGCAATCTGTCCTGCAATCTATCCCGGAGCTTGATACCGTGGAACAGGAGACTTTTGATACTGCATGGAATTTTCTTGATAAACGGATGTTAAAATTCAAAGATAAAGCACAAAATGCGAAAGGAGAGGTGAATATGTGTGTTGCCGTTGATCAAATGCTAGAAGAAGGAAGAAAACAAGGACATGAACGTGGTCTTTCTGAAGGACGATCTCTGGAAAAGGAATTTCTCATTTTAAAAATGTTAAAAAACAATCTGTCCATCGACCAAATCGCAGCCATCACAGATAAAACCGCCGATGAAATCCAGGCGATTACAGAAAATCAGAAACCTAACACTACGCCATAATGTCAACTCGAAATCTAAGAAACCAACAACACTCGTGAAGATAGTATAAAAGTTTTAAGAATCTACGACAGTTCAGAAAAACAACATAAAAGCTTTTGAAACCTGCAACAGCCCCGAACGATAGAAATAAACTGCGCTGCTATGACTTGGAGCGAACGAAGTGAGCTTTCGTGTGTCGGCTGGTGCGTACACTGTAAGTGTACGTATTCAGACGATGCACGAAACTTACTTTGTCCGATACACGTCATACGAGCTTTTATTCTATCGTTCAGGGCTGTTATAGATTCATACGAGCTTTTATGTTGTCTCTCTGAGCTGTTATATGTTCATACGAGCTTTTATGCTATCTCACTCCACCTTGATGGCATTGGGATAGATCTTCTCCATTCTTTCATCAGGAAACCGTTCATCCATGGTCTGCTGCCAGCTCTGTGTGGCTGGAATTCCCTGGCTCCGCTCATTGCTGCGGATCAGAGCCATGGTCGATACAGCCATATTACAGCACATAAAGACCACGATCACCCATGTCAGGATCCGTCCTGCACAGATGGGTAATTTTTCGATCCATCCAGAGATCACTGGATAGAAAATCTTGAACCAGGCCACTGCTGCAAATCCCCAGAAAAAACAGTACAGAAGATTAATTCTTCCGCCCAGATTGAACGGGATCTCACTGTAATCCCAGAAAACGGTTCCAAATACCATCTCTGACAACACGCTGCACAGATATTCATAAGCGCCACCCAGCGCTGTCCCCATTAAAAACAGGAAACGGTCAGACCGGTCTTTGTATTTATAAAGAAGATCCGTCACCGCTGCAATAGCAAATCCCCACACAATGCTGAAGGGTCCCCACACCAGACTGCTCCGGCTCATCCACACGCCCGCAGTGATCCTGCAGAAGATCGTCTCTGTGATATCGCCAAGCAGACACCCGATAAAGAACAGCCACACCAGCTTCTGCATGCAGCAACCTGCTGCAAATACGGTCTTATCCCGCTGCGGCTTCTCAACCCGCACAGTCTTTGGATATGCTCTGTGAATTCTTCGATCCACATGTCCGTACAACCACTGACCAATCCGCAGACTAATGCTGGTAAACCATGAATCTACTGCCTCCCACTTCTGCGTGCTTCGGCCAATACCCGACAAAGCAAATATGGTAGCTGTCACATCCAGCACCAGCATTCCTGCCAGTATCCACACCAGCAGATGTCCGATTCCCTCAGGCAGGAATCCATAGAGCCGGATCAACAGACCATTTCCCCAGCGCATGCTGATCGTCCCCAGAACACCCCAGACTAAGGATGCCGGAAGACAGATATAACCGTCCAGATTCCATTTTACGTTGGAATAGTCCCACCATCTCTCATGGTAAAACCGTTCGATCATATGTCCACTGATCCATTCCGTGACTGTCGCCACGATCATGGCTCCCAGGAACAGCCAGAACAGCGGCAATTCCTGTCCGAATATGGTCAGTATTACGATTGGAACACCATAGATCGTACATAATGGACCATTGATCAATCCTCTGTTTACAAAGCGTCTTTGTTCTGTCGCAGCCAGTATTGTCTCCAGCATCCAGCCCAGAAACGAATAGATCAGAAACAGCCATATCAGTTCATATGTGTTATAAATCATTCCATCATCCTCCGTAAGTCAAGCTTATCTTGTTCCATTGTAACTGATGTTACTGGCAGATTCATCAACTATTATTTATTTTCTGATTTTTTCATATAAAAAAGCTGTTGCTCCACAGATGATTTCTCATCCATTTCACAACAGCTCAACAGGAGTATCGTTAATTAACTACTTTTCCACCTTTGATCACGCCTGCAACAGAACACACTGTTTCAAGATTCTCCAGCGGATTATCATTTAAAATAACAAGATCAGCTACATATCCTTCTTTCAGGACTCCTTTTTTATCAAATCTCATTGCTTTTGCAGCTTCACTTGTTGCCGCTTTAAGGCTTTCAAAATTACTCATTCCAATTTCCTTCATTCGCAGCATTTCTTTTGCATTTTCACCATGTTTGATTCCAACACCACCCGCATCAGTCGAAAGAGCCATTTTTACGCCAGCTTTATACGCATTTCTGATACTTTCCCACTGAATCCGACCTGTTTCTTTCAAAAGTTCTATGACTCTGGTGCTTTTTGCAGCAACAATATGTGGTTCTGGATTTGGATTCGGTGATGCAAGTGTCGGTAGAACATAAATACCTTTATCCAAAAGCATCTCGATACACTTTTCATCCATTCCTGTCCCATGACAAATCAGATCAACACCAGCCTCAACGGCCACTTCCACCGGTTTAATTCCTCTTGCATGAACACTTACTAACAAATCTGCAGAATGCGCTTCATCTACAGCTGCACTCATTTCTTCCAATGTAAATGCACTTTTCGCAAGACTTCTTCCGACAGAACGGATTGGGGCACTATTTTCGATTTTAATCTGGTCAACGCCCCAGTAAAGCTGCTCTCTTACCATTCTTCTCATTCCGAATGGCCCATATGTTTCCTGTCCAAGTCCTCTGAAATGCGATGTCCATGCGGTGATCTGTTTTCCGCTGATATGGTAATCCGGGCCTTCCACATATCCCAATTTTATGGCATCCTTAAGTGCTACATCAACATAATCGACTCCACCGCCATCAACAACGGTTGTGAAACCTGCTTTTAAAGTCTTTTTTGCATTTTCAACTGCTCTGAATGCCACATAAGAATCTACATTACTGAATATAACTCCTCCTGCCGAATGATCGTTAAGCATTCTTTCTTTATCAGGCACCTCATCAAGCATAAAATGAACATGGCAGTCAATAAAACCTGGTGTTACATATTTCCCTTTTAAATCAATAACCTCTTCATTTTCAAATGCTTTATTGCAATTTGGAATGATCTCCTTGATTTCAGCACCATCCAGTACAACGGTCGCATTTTTTACGATTTTTTCATTAATTCCATCGAATACATTTGCATTTTTTAGTACCAGCATTTTTTATCTCCCTTATATTATCTTCCTGAAACAACACTTGGTAAAAATGTACTTATTGCAGGAATATATGTTATTAACATGAGTATAAAAATCGAAATCAGAATGTATCCCAGAAGATATTTTCCCAAAATATCCGAGACCTTCTTTTTTGTGATTCCGGTTGCCACATATAGATTCATACCTAACGGTGGGGTAAGAAGTCCAATAGCAAGATTGATAACCATAATAATTCCAAAATGAATTGTATTAATTCCCAAAGCGGTTGCTACCGGAAGCAGAATCGGTGCAATGATCATAATAGCGGTATTCGTTTCCATAAAGCAGCCCACAATGAGTAACAGTACATTTACAAGAATCAGGAATATGATTTTATTATCAGAAATTCCGATAATCATTGTCGCAACTTTATTAGGAATCATTTCTCTTGTTATGATGTTTCCAAATGTTGATGCACAGCCTATTATGAGCAGTATCATAGATGCACTCAAAGCTGAACTTCTGAATATTTCGGGCAGGTCTGAAAGTTTCAGTTCTTTATAAACAAAGAATCCCACTATAAGACCGTATACAACTGATACACATCCGGCCTCTGTCGGTGTAAAAATACCACCATAAATTCCTCCCAATATGATAACCGGCATAAGAAGCGCCGGAACTGCTTTCAACACAGTCTTTGCGATTTCTTTTGTACTAAGCTTTTGCTGATCTTCCATTACATAATGTTTTTTCTTTCCAACCAGAAAAGCGTAAATACTCATTCCTAAACAAAGTAAGATTCCAGGAAAAATTCCTGCCATAAACATATCTCCGATAGATGCACCAGCTGCAACCCCATATGTTACCATGGTAATACTTGGAGGAATAATAACTCCCAGGTATCCCGCACTGGCAATCGTAGACATTGAAAAGTCAGAAGCATATTTATTTTCGAGCATAACAGGAATCATGATTCCTCCAATTGCAGCGGCAGTTGCTGGAGCGCTGCCGCTGATTGCTCCAAAAAATGTACAAGCAACAATTGCCACAATTGCCAGACCACCCGGAAGTTTTCTTAAAAATACACTGCAAAGGTTAATGAGCCTACTTGAAACTCCTCCTTTACTCATAAGAGCTCCACTTATCATAAAAAATGGTATTGCCATAAGTGTAAATGAATCTGTTCCTGTAAAAAATCTCTGTACTGTCAGAATATTCGGCAAATCTGACGAAGCAATCGCCAGAAATGCAGATCCACCCAACGCATACGCCAAAGGAAGGCCTGTTGCTATAAGAACAATCAATGAAATAAATAATATAGCAGACATCTATTCAACCTCCTCTTCTTTGTTTTTTATCTTACTCAACTGCTTTACAACATTTTGAATACTCCTGATAACACCGCCCAAAAAGCCGATTGGCATTGCCAGGTACGCAAACGCAATTGGTATAAATAGCGTTGCCGATTTCTGTCCGCTTTGCATAAGCTGCATTACAAGTTCTGCAGAGAGCACAAAGAAAACCACAGAAAGCAAAAGACATATGATTCTTTCAATGAGTATGACTATTTCTTTCAACTTTTTCGGCAATACCATGACTAATGCATCTACGCCTGTATGTGTTCCTGCTTTCAATCCTGCACCCACACCGATAAATACTGTGTATATCATGCAGTAACGCGATACTTCTTCACTCCATGATAATGATGCATGTAAAATATATCTGTATATTACCTGTAAAAATACAACAATCGTCATTACCGACAAAAGAACTATAAATGAACCCGTTTCAAAATAGTCAAGTATTTTATCAATCTTTTTCATTTATACCACCTTTTATTCAGCCGTGATTTCATCAATTTTGTCCAGTAGATCCTGTCCGATTTCTGCTGTATACTCATCATAAACACTCTGTGCAGCTTCTCTCCACTGGTTCTTGTCAACTTCTTCCACTACAGTTGCACCTTCATCAATCATCATATTTTTATATTTTTCATCAGCTTCTGCACACATCTGTCTTTCAACATCTTTATATTTATCGCTTAATTCCATGATGATTTTTTGATCATCCTCGGAAATCTTTGCCCATGTCGATTTAGAAATCAGCAATGGTGCCGGACAATAAAAATGACCTGTCATGGTAATGTACGGTGCAACTTCATAGAGTTTATTCTGATAAATAGGTGTAAATGGATTTTCAAGTCCATCAATTGTTTTCTGCTGAAGTGCCGTATAAACTTCTCCCCATGCCATAGCGGTTGCATCTGATCCCCATGCTTTAAAGGAAGCCATATGAATCGGATTTTCCATGGTTCTAATTTTTAATCCCTTTAAATCATCTGGAACTACAACTTCATGTTTGTTATTCGCAATATATCGGAATCCATTCTCCCACATGGAAAGACCCACAACACCAATATCATCCAGCTGTTTTAACATTCCATCACCAATCTCGCTGTCAATTACCGCATAAGCATCATCTCTATCCATAAAGAGGAATGGAAGGTCAAAAACTTTTAATGCATCTGTAAAGTTGCTTAATGGTGCTGAGTTCGGAAGTGTGATATCAAGAGTTCCCATCTGAAGCGCCTCAATCATATCCCTCTCATTTCCAAGTACAGAGTTTGCAAAAACATCAATTTTAATTCTTCCCTCTGTTTTTTCATTTACCTCATCAGCCCACTGTGTGAGTGCCATATGATAAGGCGAATCTTCAGTAAGAACATGTCCTGCCTGAAGAACCAGTGTTTCTCCATCGCTTTCAACTGATGTACTGTTGTCAGCAGAAGTTGTTGTTGATGTTGATGTTGAATTTCCCCCACATGCCGTCAAAGTCAATACACAGGCTGCCATAAGTGTTGCAATAAATCTCTTTTTCATGAAATACCTCCTTTTATAAAGAAAATAAATTTATAAATGTTATAAGTATAATACTACATATTATTGGCATAGTCAACAATTTTTTTCATAAATTTATAAGTTTTTGCGCACTTTCACGAATTTTTGATATCTCTTTATAAATTTATATAAATTGAAGTATTTTGATTATTTATCTAAAACCAACAGTTATGTTTTGCATAAGGTATCTATGCATAATAACAGAGCGACCGAATCTCTATGATCCGATCGCTCTATTATTTATTATTTATATTCGTGCTATTCCAACGCTTTCTCTCATAACAAATTCCATCGAGACTTCTGTCTTGACAAAACTTCTTTCTTCTGGCGAATTGTTTATGATTTTGTTTATAAGTAAATCTACTGCTTCGGCTCCAAATCGAAATCGCGGAATACGCATGGTTGCTATTTTAGGTTCGCAGTATATACATACTGGTCTGTCTGAAAATCCTACAACAGAAACATCATCTGGTACACGATATCCCATTTTCTGCAGTGCTTTAATTGCCCCATATGCAACATAATCTGTATCTGCTACAAAAGCCGTTGGCATATAATCCTTATTTTTTTCAATAAGTTTTATCATTCCCTCTATACTCTGCTGTTCCGGATATCCGATATCCGCAACATATCTCTCATCTATCTCCAGACCAAATTCATTCATGAATTTGATATAATTCTCTTTTCTCTCTTTATAGCTTTGTATATTCACTCCGCTTCCCAGATATCCTATCTTTCTATGTCCAAGTTCCATCAGCTTTTTCAGAACAATATAAATTCCTTGACTATTATTCAATACAACTGAATCCATGTTTTTTTCATAGAAAAAATTATCCAGAAGCACGATCGGCATCTGAAGGTTCAAAAACGCATCTGCATCATCTTCTGGTAACTCAGGTGCATATATAACAAAGCCTTCACATCCGCTTTCACGTAAATATCCGATTTTAGTCTGCAGATCCATATCTCTGCGAATATTAATTGTAAGAAGTTTATAGCCGTTTTTTCTTGCTGTTATATCCATTCCATCTATAATAAGCGGAAAAAATGGTGTACTCTCTATGAAATGTCCCGTATTTTTATAAATCACAAAACCGATGTTGCCTTTTTCCGTTGGTAATGCTGAATTTGATATGGTTTTCTCACCTGATACGTTTTCCTCAGATACCATATCAGGCTTATCTTTAAACATCTCTTCGTATCCCATATCTACAATCTGTTTACTTACTTTTTCTCTTGTTTTATCACTGATTCCCCGTTTATGATTTAAAACAAGTGAAAGTGTAGCTTCTGATATATTGAGCATTGAAGCCAGTTCTTTTGCTTTTATAGTCATTATCCGCCCCCTGTTATAATTTATAAATCATTTGTAAATTAATAATAATTTGAACTTTTCAATCTGTCAACATCTAAATCATAAACTACACTTTTAAAGTCCTGATTATTCAAAATCATTCAAATATGAAACATATTTTTCTCTCAACTGTTCTATGATTGTGCGTTCTTCAAATTTCCACTCTCCTAACTGATTAACCGGCATGATCCCCATCAGAGAATTCGTTACAAAACATTCCTCATACTGCCCTAACTCTGCTGGATAAATGACTGCCTCCTCCACATTCTCCGTCTCGCACAGATACTCCCGCAGAATTCCAGGAAGCAATCCGCAGGACAGATCCGGTGTATACAGCTTCCCGTTTCTCACAAAGAATATATTGCTGACGGTTCCCTCGCTGATCTGCCCTTTCGCATTCAGAAAGATCCTCTCATTCATTCCCAATCCATGAGCCTGTCTGTTTTCCAGAATGCAGTCCCCATAATTCAGCGTCTTATAAGCTGTCAACGGTGAGGTCTCATTTCTTCGAACCGAGCTGAAATCCATCACAAATCCTGTTCTACGAATGTCATCAGTATATGGATTCTGTCTTTGTTGAAATACTACATTTTCTTTAGAAACTGTCAACTTACATGCGCCATCTGTAAGTTTTTGCTGTTTCACATAATCTATCACCTGTTTTTCTGTGATTCCACGCTCATCCAGTGTTCCGATCTTCAGAAAATGCAGTGCCCGATCAAGCCGCCGAAGGTGTCGGTCAAGAAAGATCAGCTTTCCATCTTTCACTGCAATCGTCTCAAATGCCCCCAAACCAAAACTGTAACCTTCATCCAGTGTAATCTCCATCATGTTCTCCTTTTATTTCAATGCCTCCAGAACTGCTTTCGCTTTCTGCAGTGTCTCCTCATACTCAAATTCCAGATCAGATTCTGCGGTGATGCCGCCGCCCACTCCCAGATAATAGCGTCCATTTTTATGGACCGCTGTCCGGATTACAATATTGAAGTCACAGGCTCCATCCAATGTCAGATAGCCGATAGAACCCGTATAGAGTCCCCGTTTTCCATGCTCAAGCTCATCAATGATCTCCATGGCGCGATATTTTGGTGCTCCGGTGATAGATCCTCCCGGGAATGCAGCTTCCATCAGATCCATCACATCTCTGTCTTCTGTAAGTTCTCCTTCAACATTGGAAACCAGATGAAATACGGTAGCATATGCCTCCACGGTAAATAGCTCCGTCACTTTCACGCTGCCTGGTCTGCATACCCGGTTCAGATCATTTCGCTCCAGATCCACGATCATCAGGAGCTCACTTTTGTCCTTCCCGGACTGCTCCAGTTCCTTCCGAAGCATCTGATCTTCTTCCGATGTCGCTCCGCGTTTTCTGGTTCCTTTAATAGGTCTGGTCTGTACCTTTTTATCCCGCATCTGTAAAAAACGTTCTGGTGATGCACTGATGATCTGATACGTTCCACAATCCAGATAGCCGCCAAAAGGAGACGGATTATTTTTCCGAAGAGCAACAAATACATCAAGCGGTGCCTTTTCGCTCTCCACTTCCAGCCGCTGCGTCATATTTGCAATGTAAATATCTCCCTCCCGGATGTATTGGATCATCTGGTCCACCGCCTGCTTATACTCTTCCTTTTCAAAATTCGGAGTCACCTTGATCTTGTACGGCATCTGTACCGCCTTCCATGCGGTATCTTCCTCTCCCTGTAATTCTGTCTGTTCCTTTACCTGCAGCCTCAGAATCTCCTGCCTGGTTCTATCCAGCAACTCCTGTGCATCCTCTGTCATGCCGCAGGCACTTAGATAGATTTCTTTCTTCTTACAGTCTTCCACAATCAGCAGATCATAAAATGTAAATAACGCCTCCGGGATCGGACAAGGATCTTTTTCCATGGAATCTATACCCATCAGTTCCCGTCCGTATTCATAGGAAAGATATCCGATAGCCCCGGACACCATTGGGATATCCAGTTCATTTTCATCCACATGATCCTGAAGATACCGTTTCAGATATGCTTCAAATGTCGTATCTGTACGCAGTGATCCATTCTGAAAAAACTGTCCTTGTTCTTTCTTCAATATCTCGTAAGGTTTTCTGCCGATGATAGAATACTGCCCCAGCTCATTGATCAGGGATGAATCCAGAAATGCAATCCCTGCTTCCTGTGAAAATTTTTCAAAAATCTTTGCTGCTGGAATATACTGCTCCAGTTTTTTGGTAATCCGTCTATTATGATACATATTTATTTTCTTCTCTCCCCTCTGCAATTTTACAGAAATTTTCCAACAATTCGTGTCCATACTCCGTCAATACCGCTTCCGGATGAAATTGTATCCCATACAGCATATGCTCCTTCTGAGAAATGCCCATGACTGCGCCATCCTCGGAGATGCAGTCCACCTCATAATCTTCTAGAAGCGTATCCTGCCTCACGATCAGAGAATGATACCGGGTCACACGAAATCTCTCCGGAAGACCGGCAAAAAGCCCCGTACCTTTGTGATGCACCTCCGTCACCTTTCCATGCATAGGCCGTTCCCCTTTCTCCACAGTAGCACCGGAACAATATCCAAGTACCTGATGTCCAAGACATACTCCCAGAATAGGAATCCGCTTCTGAAATCTGCGCACCGTCTCTACACAAAGTGCGGCATCCCTGGGCCGCTTTGGGCCGGGCGACAGAATGATTCCCTCTGGCTTCAGATCCTCGATATCGTCCAGCGTGATCTCATCTGAACGCTTCACCAGAATTTCACGCCCCAACTCTTCAAAATAAGCTTTCAGGTTATACACAAACGAATCATAATTATCAATCATTAAATACATAAATTTCCCCTCTCTCTACAAAAAAAGGGATAACGAATGCGCACACTTTCATGCACAGTCGTTATCCCTTTCGGTCCGTAATCTGTAAAATTCAGATTATCATAGATAATTTTTCCCGTCAAGGAATTTTCCTAAAATCTTCTTTCCTGTTTCCACAAACTGTGCTATACTGGGCTATGAAATGAATGATATGCAAAATAGGATTTTATGCGTCAAGTGTTCGGCGAATGGGGAGTTGTCGCCGAAACGAAAAGCTCGTCTTACGGTATAGGATCCGCACCCGTTGCAACAATATAAGAAGATATCTCATATTGTGAAGGGAATTAGCGACATACGTTCTATCACAATTGGAGATATCCTTTTTTTATTCCGGTAAAACCTTACCTCAGAAAAAAGGAAGATCTCCGCAGAATTTTTACAGTGGAGGTTGCTTTTATGGTAGATAAAGCAAAAGTTGAACAGGCAATCCGTCTTCTTCTGGAAGGAATCGGAGAAGATGTGGAGCGCGAAGGGTTGAAAGAAACACCGAATCGAATTGCACGGATGTGCGAAGAGATCTATGGCGGTCTCGATCAGGAGGCCGATGAGCATCTGTTAAAGCAGTTTGAAGTAGAAAATAATGAAATGGTGCTGGAGAAGGACATCACTTTCTATTCCATGTGTGAGCATCATCTGATGCCATTTTATGGAAAAGCCCATATTGCTTATATTCCAGACGGCAAGGTCACAGGCCTCAGCAAACTGGCACGTACCGTTGATGTCTACGCACGACGTCCTCAGATTCAGGAACGTCTGACCGTTCAGATTGCCGATGCACTGGAACGTGCGTTATCTCCAAAGGGCGTCATGGTAATGCTGGAGGCCGAACATACCTGTATGACCATGCGCGGCATCAAAAAACCGGGCAGCAAAACCATCACTACTATTACCAGAGGACAGTTCAAGGAAGACCGTGAACTTCAGAAAATGTTCCTCTCCATGGTAAAAGACTGATGGATACCATGATCCGGGTCAATCAGATCTGGAAGCACCCGATCTATCAGGAACAGTTGCAGGCACTGCAGATGCTGGAAGCAGATCGTAAGTTCTGCCGCCATACACCGGAGCATTTTCTGGATGTAGCCCGGCTTGCTTACATCCATGCTTTGGAATCCCATGCATCTGCCAGCAAGGAACTGATCTACTGCACCGCCCTGCTCCATGATATCGGACGCGCAGAGCAATACCGGTCTGGTATCCCACATGATGAGGCAGGTGCACAGATTGCAGAACAGATTTTACGAGAGCTGTCCTTTGATCCATCAGAGATTCAAAAGATCACTTCTGCCATTCGGGAACATCGCAATGCCGCTCGTTCCGATACGTTAAGTTCCCTGATCTACGATGCGGACAAGGCATCCCGGAACTGTTTTTCCTGTCCGGCAGAAAAAGAATGTTACTGGTCTGCTGAAAAGAAAAATTTAACCATTACATATTAAAAAGGAGGCTGTTACAGCCATGAAAATAAGAAACCGCGAATTTGACGTTGCCAATAGAACTTATATTATGGGAATCCTCAATGTCACTCCTGATTCTTTCTCTGATGGTGGAAAATGGAACAGTATGGACAATGCTCTGCGTCATGCCGAGGCCATGATTGCGGAAGGTGCTGACATCCTGGATGTAGGCGGCGAATCCACCAGACCAGGTCACACACCAGTCAGTGCAGAAGAAGAAGCTGCCCGTGTACTTCCTGTTATTGAAGCACTCAACAGCCACTTTGATGTTCCGATTTCCGTAGACACCTTCAAAGCATCCGTTGCGGAAGTTTCTCTTCAGGCTGGTGCTGATCTGGTCAACGATGTCTGGGGACTGAAATATGATCCGCAGATGGCATCTGTCATTGCAAAATACAACGCAGCCTGCTGCCTGATGCACAACAAAGAGAAAGCAGAGTACAATAATTTCCTGGTAGATATGCTGGCCGAGACCCAGGAATGTGTCAATATTGCAAGATGCGCCGGTATTTCAGACGAAAAGATCATCCTTGATCCGGGAATCGGATTTGGAAAAACCTATGAAATGAACCTGGAGGCCATGAATCATCTGGAGCTGTTCCAGCATCTGGGATTTCCAGTGCTTCTTGGAACTTCCCGTAAATCTATGATCGGACTGGCGCTGGATCTGCCGGTTGACCAGCGTGTGGAGGGAACGATCGCCACTTCCGTTATCGGTGTTATGAAAGGCTGTGCTTTCGTCCGTGTTCACGATGTCAAAGAAAATAAACGCGCTGTCCAGATGACCGAAGCCATCCTTGGACGCCATATGGAGTAATTTATGGATAAAATTGAGATCAAAGAGCTGGAGATCTTCGCCAACCATGGCGTATTTCCAGAAGAAAATGTATTAGGGCAGAAATTTGTCATCTCTGCGACTCTGTACACCAGCACCCGTACGGCGGGTCTGACTGATGACCTGACCGCTTCCATCCATTATGGAGAAGTCAGCCAGATGATCACCAGATTTGTACAGGAACACACTTACAAGCTGTTAGAGACCGTTGTGGAAAATCTGGCGCGGATGCTTCTGCTGACTCTTCCTTCCCTTCAGAAAGTAACACTGAAGATTGAAAAGCCTTGGGCTCCTGTAGGTCTTCCCCTGAAAACTGTCTCCGTAGAGATTACCCGTGAATGGCATACGGCTTATATTGCTCTTGGTTCCAACTTAGGAGACAAACAGAAATATCTGGATGATGCAGTGCAAGGACTTGCTGATACAGAGGATTGTATTGTAGAACAAGTATCCGATTATCTGGTAACCGAACCTTATGGCGGTGTAGAACAGGACGTATTCTTGAACGGTGCATTAAAACTCCGCACACTTCTGACCCCGGAGGAACTGCTGGATCGCCTGCATGAACTGGAGCAGGCTGCTCATAGAGAACGGATTGTACACTGGGGACCGCGTACGCTGGATCTTGATATTCTGTTATACGACCAGATGATCATTGATACACCGGTGCTTCATGTTCCTCATATCGATATGGAAAACCGGGATTTTGTATTGATTCCACTGACTGAGCTGGCACCTTACTATCGCCATCCAGTGCTCAATAAAACCATTTCGCAGCTTCTCAAAGAACTGCAGGCGAAATAAACTTATAACAACCCAGACTGACAAAATAAAAGCTTTTATTCTGTCAGCCTGGGCTGTCGTAAGTTTATTCCCCATGTTTGAACACACGGATCATTTCTCTTGTAAGGCTGATTCCATCATCTTCAACTGGAATATTCTCCCTCGCAAACCACTCTGCCAGTGCCAGTTCATTGGTATCCAGTGTAATCGATGTATCTCCATCCACATCGCAGAAGAATCCGCAAAGTAAAGTGGAGCTGAAGGACCATGGCTGGCTCTTATAGTAGCGGATATTTTTCACTTTCAGGCCAACTTCTTCCATGACTTCTCTCTGTACGGTTTCTTCCAGCGTCTCACCAATCTCCGTAAATCCGGCCACCAGTGCATAGTTGACGGAGCCTGGGCGGTTAGCATATTTTGTGAGCAGCAGTCTGTCACCATCTGTCACTGCCACAATAACACCTGGACAGATCTTCGGATACACGGTATTCCCACAATGTTCACAATGAACCATACGTTCTTTGTGATCTGGTACCATAAGTTTTCCACAATGGCCGCAGAACCGGTTGGATCGATACCAGCTATCCAGCTGCTGACCGGTGATTCCGGCAAACCCACGATACTGAGGCCTTGCATTTCGGAAGATCACTGGTTTTTCCCACTGATACCCGGGTAACACTTCTTCCAGTCCTTCCTTTAATAAAAAGAACCGCTCTCCACTGATGGTAAACAGATAGGTTACATCCTTGCCTTTCCAGCCCGTTTCCTTTACCTTTGGAAAATAAATCTTCTCCTGATCAAACCGACACAGAATCTGCCCGTCTTTGTAGACCAGCATCCAGTCCTCATCAGCAGGATTCTGCTCTTCATAGTGATTGTCATATTTCTTTGGTGCAATATCCTGAATCATTCCTGTCCCCTCTTTTCTTTCATTTCCTGCCTGATCTCCCAATGGATCAAAAAAGTAAGTGCAGCTCGAAGTACAATGATCCCTGCAACAATTCCGATCTCTTGCCAGCTTCGCAGGATCACTGTACGCAGGATCTCGCTTCCCAGCTTAAATTCCAGGCCCATAGCAAGTCCTTTAGCCAGTGCCAGCTTTGTATCCGGTGATTTTTTCAGATACAGATAAAATCCATGAATACCGGAAACAATGATAATTCCTACACCGATAAATTCAAAAATCAGAATGGAAAATTCTACCAGATGATCCCTGAATACTTCCAAAATATCTATCAGCTCCATGCACCTACTCCTTTCTTCCCTCCATCAGATCACGTACTTCATCCATCTCTTCCAGAATGCCTTTCTGACGTTCCCGGAACAGAAGTCCTTTGTTGTATTTATAATAACGGTCACAGCCATTTTCACCGATAAACCATGCACTGTAACGATTAACCGTCAGCTCCGTAACAAATACGACCAGTTCCTGACCTTCCCCAAATGCCGTCTCGCAGAAATCAAACGCACACTCCAGATTCTCGGCAGCCTCGCTGATCCGCTGTTCCCGTTCTTCCACGGAAGTCTGAAAGGCTGCTCGGATCTGCTCATCCAGCTCTCCTTCTTCTGCTTTTTTTCGCTTCAGCTCCTCGTAGCGTGCAGTCACCTGCTCATCCAGTGTCTGTACCTCCGAGAATATCTCACCCAGACGGCTGATCAGAAGTCCGATCACACTGAGACGCTCATCAAACTGTGCATATCGTAATTTTTCAATCGCTGATGGCTTCCAGATTCCCTTCAGGATGCCATCCACCTGATAATCTGTCCTGTATTTCGCATACAGATCCAGATATGCCGCAAAGTCCTTGGCAACTCTGGCGTTCTGCAGATACTGTCCCACCACTTCCTGATCTATGGTAATCCCCAGCTCTTCGTAAACATAGAGCATTTCCGACAGATCCTGCCAGCCTCTTGGTGTCACAAACCGTTTTCCATCTACGGTAGTCTCAATCCTGCAGAAATTTTCCTGGCGGATCTCCAGATAAGAAATGATGGCTCCGTGGATCTTCTGCTCATAGGCAAATTCTTTCCACACTGGAAAATCTGCTTCTACACTGATCTTCTTCACACGGTCCAAGGTCACAATATCAAACTCACGGACCGACTTATTGTACTCCGGCGGATTGCCTGCCGCCACAATGACCCAGCCTGCTGGAACCTTCTGATTTCCAAAGGTCTTACATTGCAGAAACTGCAGCATGGTCGGTGCCAGTGTCTCTGACACACAGTTGATCTCATCAATAAACAGAATACCTTCCTGCTTGCCCGTCTCTTCCATCCGGTCATAGACAGATGCAATGATCTCGCTCATGGTATATTCCGTTACAGAATAGGTCTTCCCACCATATTCTTTTTGCTGGATAAATGGAAGACCAATGGCACTCTGTCTCGTATGATGGGTGATCGTATACGACACTAATGGCAGATCGCATTCTTCCGCGATCTGTTCCATGATCTGAGTCTTACCCACACCAGGCGGTCCCATGAGCAGCACCGGACGCTGCCGGATCGATGGAATCCGATAAGTACCATCTGCATTCTTCAGCTGATAGGCCCGGATCGTATTTTTGATCTCCTGTTTTGCACGTTTGATATTCATAAGTCCTCCTCGTCCAGAACCAGCCGGATCGCCCATGCCGGAACTGTCACTTCCTTATAGTCCTCCCGGAACAGAATAAATGCCGTCTCATAGGGCGGACGTTTTCCCGGAAATGTTCCTTTTCCATCTGTAAAATACAAAAGTCCTTTCAAATTCTGAAATTCACCAGCGGCCAGAAGCTGATTCACATAGGTAAATGCCGGACGGAAATCTGTTCCACCATTGCCGTACAGCTTCAGATGTTTCATATAGGCTTTCAGTTCTTCCGCTGAGGTGATCAGCTGATCCGAACGCACCTGATCATCGCACTGAAGGATCCGAATATGTACTTTCTTAAAATAACTTCCAGAATCACTCAGGACCTGTCTGGTCTCCTCCAGAAACTTCCGCACCAGTTCACCGCTGCAGGACATGGATGTATCGATCACGATCACAAATTCCTCGATTTTCTTGACTTCTCTCCATTCCTGCGGTTCGATCAACGGCATATTTCCATAAACTCTTAGTCCGTAGCTGTAAAATACATAATCAAAAGAATCCGGATCGATCTCTGTCTCTTCCTTAAGTACTGCAAATTTCCGCAGAAACTCTTTGTAGTCATACCGTTCCCGGTTTTCCACTGCCAGCTCGTCCACCAGATCACCGTCTTCCTGACCGCTCTCCCGACCCATGGTCAACTCTGTCTGCATCCGGGAACTGACGTCATCCCACTTCTTCTGAATAGTCCTCATCATAGCATTGGGTGGGATGGGCTGTTTGTCATTCTGCTCAGGCGGTGCCGGCCAGTACGTATGGTCATCCAACGAAAATTCTTCTACAAGTCGTTGCAGACGAACCTCATTTAAATCCATTTTCCCAAGGATCCGGTAAATGCCCTCTGCTGTCAACACCTTCAGTTCCTTTCGCAGTTCCTGATAAAGGGATCTGCGAAGAGGTGACACACTCATTCGAATGCTTCGATGATGCATGCCATCGATCAATGATTCCACCGCCACATCACAGGCCAGATGCCATCGTTCCTGATCCTTTGGACAAGGCCGCAGAATATGCCGGAACACACAATGAAAAATAATATGAAGATACACCCGGTTGACCAGCATCGGATGCTTTCGATACAGATCTGCCAGATAATGAGGCTCATACAAAAGTCTCAGCCCGTCAGTTCCGATTCTCGAAATATCTGTAGTCATCTCCCATGCAAGGCCTGAAAGCGCCACATCCAGATACCGCATATTGATATAGAGCGCATTTCTGGAAGCTTCCAGGATTTCTGTTCCAATATGTTCAAACCGTTGTTCAATCTCATACGCCATATTATTTGTTCCTTTTTGTCGATTCTACAAGTCGAATGTCTTCTTCACTGGTCGGAATCTCTTCCGCTTTTCTTCCAGCAGATAACTGCCCAGTTCCGCAGCCCCCTGCCCGGCGGCAAGCTTTGCTGCCTGGCTCATATTCTCTTCACTGAGCAACTCCTGTTCACACAGAAGTTCCAGTGTTTCCAGATCCTGCTCCTTGATCGTCCTTTCAAGCAGACGCTGCATCTGTCCTCTTAGATAATCTCCATACTGTTCTTTCGCCTTTTCTGACAGCTGTACCGGTGTCCGCAGACGGTTCAATGCCAGATTTATACAGGTATCACCAAATTCATTGGCAACTGCATACGGAAATAATTCATCATACAACCGCAGATTTAATTTCGTCTCAGGAAAACACTGGCGATATTTGTAACCAGAACCATGCCAGTGCGTATCAATGATCCTGGCCGGTGTATTCTCCACCGCTTCCTCATAGTATTCAGGAAATGTCAGCCGCACCTGCATACCATCTGTAAAAAATATCTCTGTCTCCAGCTCCTGGGTCAGTTCTCCCAGCACCTTTGACACACCATTCTCTTCAGGTGTGATCTCATGGAACGTGATCTGTTCCACTGCCCGGCACCACATGAAGGCTCCGCCACCCACCTCTTCTATATTTCCATGAAAATGAATGACTTTCAGATTCCTGCAAAAATAAAATGCATAATCCCCGAGCAGACGAAGACCTGATGGAAGATATACTTCTGTCAGCTGCTTTCCACACAACTCAGAAGGTTCCCCGAAACCCTTCTCTTCCGGTTCCAACACTACATGCTTTATGAGAGACGGATCTGGCTCCTCAGCTGGTCTGGAAGAAGATAACGCATACGGTGCCAGTTCTGTCACCATTTTTCCTTCAATCATCTCCGGCACTTTCAGAACTTCTCCATATCCGCGGCATCTCCAGATCCGGATTCCCGAATTCCGTTCCTCATAGTCAATTTCCAGATACATTTCTATTCTTCTCCGATCAGATTTCTGATTTCTCGATAAAAATCAATGGCGATATAGAATAATGAAGACCAACGAATAGAGCGAGGATCATAGCCTGTTCTTTCATAGATTCTTCTTAATTTATATTGAAGGGTGTTCTTATGCATATGCAGTTTCTCTGCAGCGGCCGTGATCGACCCTTCCAGATCATATAATGTCTCCAGCAATCCAACTGTTTCCGCCAGTTCTTCCCTTTCATATCCAGAAAATAGTTTCTGAACATATTCTTTCTTGGACATATCCGAGATCTCATCCGTAAAGATTTCCATATTAATATCACTATAAAAACGGATTCCCTCTCCCTTGGTCCGCAGGCAAGACTGCAATGCTTTATAAGCTTTGGAATAGGAAATGTGCATCATGGTATATGGACGACATTTATCATCTATTCCAATAACCACCTTCATATCCGGCTGTTCTTCCACTGTACTGCGCAGCATTTCACCGATTTTACCAATCTCCGAATCCTTCCGATTGGTAATCGCAAATACCAGATTAGACGAAGATTTCATATAAATGCTATCTGGATCCAGTCTTCGAATCACATTTTTGACCCTCTCTTCCACACGTTCCACTTTTCGCATTTCATCCAGCGAATCAGAACCTGTACCATTGTCAAAAACAGAAATAATGATAACACGCCGTGGATTCGTAATCTCCAGTCCCATCCTTCGACCACGTTCCACAAAATTTGTATTGATAATGACATTTTCATTCTGAAGCCATTCTCCCACAAAACGGCTTCTAAGATTCTCATCCATACTCTTCTGTTCTTTGATGGAAATCTCCTGGATCAGGATCTCCGTCATTTTTTTCGTGATCTGTCCATATTTTGCCACTTTATTATATGGGCCTGTGATACCTACCACACCAATAATCTCATTGGATATGATAATGGGATAGTTCACCCCTTCAAGACTTCCCTCATATCTATCATGAGAATGGATGATCAATTCCTCCAGCCGGTCGTTAATGATCCGCTTTGCTCCTTCATGCTCCTGACCGATACGCTCCTGATCAGTACTGGCGATAATAACCCCTTTTTCATTCATCATATTGATTTTGTCATTGATGATCGTGTTCAATTCCTTTACGATTATCTCAGCATTATGTCTCGAAAGCTGCATATTATCCTCCCACCTCAGGTAGTCTGTATATCTTTAAGAAACTCTCTCTGCGAGTTTTTCAAGTTCTCGCTGCAGTCGCCAAGATCCTGTGCAGGCACAGACTTTGGCTCGTTGCTCACGTAAAATAAGGGCGCCGCAGGAGAGACTTCTCCATGTCGGCGCCCTGAGTTGTTTGTTAATTACAGATTTTCTTTGAAGAATTTCTCAACAGTCTCGAAATCAGCTTCTTCGTTGTCACCCTCAACAGTAACGGTAACAGTATGACCTTTTTTAACGCCCATGCTCATGATTGCCATCAGTCTTTTAGCGTCTGCTTTTTTGGTTCCGTTATCAATAGTAATGGTGCTGGTGCAGCCTGCTGCCAGTTTTGCAAGAAGTCCTGCCGGTCTTGCGTGAAGTCCAAGTTCATCCTGTACAGTGTAAGTAAATGATTTCATAATTCTAATCTCCTTTTATCTTATTATCTATTAGCACTCGCGAATGCGTTTGCGAAGCTCCAGTGTATATCCCGGGGAAACAGACAGCTCATCGATTCCCATCTGAATGAATTTTGCAGTCAGCTCCATATCTGCACCAAGCTCTCCACAGATACCACACCATGCACCGTATTTGTGTGCATTCTCAATGGTCAGCTGGATCAGACGAAGGATTGCCTCATGATGCGGATCAAAGAAGGAATCCAGAGACTGATTCTGACGGTCAATTGCCAATGTATACTGGCTTAAGTCATTGGTTCCGATACTGAAGAAATCTACATGCGGAGCAAGCAGATCACTGATCACTGCTGCTGCAGGAGTCTCGATCATAATACCAAGCTCAACCTCGCCCATCGGCTGCTCTTCTCTGGCCAGCTCCAGTTTAACTTCTTCCACGATCTCTTTAATTCTGGTAATCTCTTTGACAGAGATGATCATCGGGAACATGATGGACAGGGTTCCGTAAGCAGATGCACGATACAGTGCACGAAGCTGTGTACGGAAGATATCCTCTCTGGTCAGACAGATACGGATCGCACGATATCCAAGTGCCGGGTTGTCCTCTTTCGGAAGATTGAAGTAATCAATCTGTTTATCTGCACCGATATCCATGGTACGGATGATAACTTTCTTACCGTTCATACGGGAAAGAACTGTCTTATATGCCTCAAACTGTACTTCCTCACTTGGATAATCATCACATCCAAGATACAGGAACTCACTTCTGAACAGGCCGATACCTTCTGCATCGTTCTCAAGAACAGCATCCACATCCTGGATTCCACCGATATTGGAATACAGATGAATATGTTTTCCACTTAAGGTAACTGTCTCTTTTCCTTTCATTTCCTGAAGAAGTGCGCGCTGCTCATCTGCACGTGCTTTTTTCTCCTTCATCTTCTCCATGGTCTCTTCGTCCGGATCAATATAGATCAGACCTGTAAAGCCATCCACGATTGCTGTACGTCCATCATAAGCGGTATCAATCTCGATATTTGTTGTTACCAAGGACGGAATATTCATGGTTCTTGCCAGAATTGCAGTATGAGAGTTGGAAGATCCTTTCTGGGTAACCAGCGCAAGGAGCTTGTCTTTTTCAAACTGAACAGTCTCGCTTGGAGCAAGATCCTCTGCCACAATGATCACCGGCTCCGGCATAGCCTCCGGGCTTACCTGGCTTCCGTTCAGGATAGAGATCACACGCTCAGAGATATCTTTGATATCTGCAGCACGTCCTCTCATATAATCATCATCCATGCTCAGGAACATGGCAGCAAACTGCTCAGAAGTCATGAATACAGCGTACTCTGCATTCATTTTCTCATTTTCTATGATATCTTTGATGGAATCATTATAATCCGGATCATCAAGAAGCATCTGATGAACATCAAAGATCATAGCCTCTTCTTCTCCTACATCCTTCAGGGCTTTCTCATAAAGTCCTTTAAGCTGTCCTAAAGCTTTCTCCTTTGCTGCTTCAAAACGAGCCATCTCAGCTGCGGTATCTGCAACTGTCTCCTTTTTTACTGCGTTGTCAGCTTTTTTGTAAACAAAGATCTTGCCAATGGCAACGCCTTTAAATACACTTTTTCCTTCTCTTACGATCATGTCGTTCCTCCAGAAATATTTATTTACATGAACCGTCTACTCAGTCTGCCCCGCGTTTTCATCTGTTGTTTCCGGTTCGATTGTAACAAATCCTTTGCTGATCTCTTCAACAGCAATAGACAACGGTTTTTTGCCTTTTGCATTTACATAAGCTTCCTCACCTGCGATCAGCTGTCTTGCCCTCTTTGCAGTTGCAAGCACGATAGAATAACGGCTGTTAACTACCGGGGTATCGCCCTCGGTCTCGCTGTTGATAGTTTCCATTAAGTCTGTATAAGACGGATGTAACATAATTATTCTCCTTTCATCAGACCCTGAAGGTCTTCTCTGATATTAGTAACAAATTCCAGACGGCGTCTCATCTTCAGATGTTCGCTCGTAATAATTCCATGCACCTCATTAACACAAGTATCCAGATCATCATTTACTACCAGATAGTCATACTCTTCGATGCCTTCTGCCTCCTGTGCAGCTCTTAACAATCTGTTGCGGATAACTTCCTCTGATTCCGTTCCTCTTCCAGTCAGTCGATCTTTCAATGTCTGTGCATCTTTGGTCGTCACAAACAAAAGCACCGCATCCGGATACTGCTCCTTGATCTTTCTTGCTCCCTGGATCTCAATTTCCAGAATCACATCATGACCTGCTGCAAGCTGCTCTTCCACATAGCTTCTCGGTGTTCCATAATAATTAGAAACATAACGTGCATATTCGATCAGCGCACCATCAGCGATCATCTGCTCAAATTCTTCCACGCTCTTGAAAAAATATGCTTTTCCATCTTCCTCTCCAGGTCTTGGTGAACGGGTAGTTGCTGAAACCGATAACGCATATCCCTCATAACGTTCGGTAAGTGCCTTCATGATCGTACCCTTGCCTGCACCGGAAAAACCGGATACAACGATCAGTATTCCCTGTCTGTTCATAAAAACAGCTCCCTTTCTTATTCTATTCTAAGTTCTGAATCTGTTCTCTGATTTTCTCAATACCTGTCTTGATCTCAATGGCACAGTCAGAGATCTGAATATCATTGGACTTTGATAATGTAGTATTGGCTTCCCTGTTCATCTCCTGCGCGATGAAGTCCAGTTTTCTACCTACATTACCACCTGCCTTAAGGGCTGCCTTAGTTGCATCAATATGACTGCGCAGACGAACCAGCTCTTCATCCACACAGATCTTATCTGCAAACATGGACACTTCTGCCACGATCCGGCTTTCATCAAATGCTGCTTCTGCCAGAAGTTCTTTGACACGGGTCTCCAGCTTTGCACGATATTCCGCAACGATCTGCGGAGAACGCTGCTCCACAAAATCTACCAGTGAACTCATCTCATCAAGCTTTGCAAGAAGATCTGTCTTCAGGCTCTCACCTTCACGGATCCGTGCTGCCACAAACTGCTCACTTGCTCCACGGACTGCCTTTTCCACCAGATGCCAGATCTCATCCTCATCTTCCTGCTGGTCTTCCATCACCAGCACCTCCGGACAACGCGCCAGAACAGATGCGGACAGATCATTTCTCAGGTTGAACTTCTCTGCCATCTTCTGGAAATATTCCACATACTGAGCTGCCACATCCTCATGATAACAAAGCGTCTCATCGCTGCCGCTTAAATCTTCATAAGTGATGTAAACATCCACTTTTCCTCTCTGAATATACTCTTTCAGAAGCGCACGAATATCTGCCTCGAAGGCATTCAGCTTTTTGGGCATCTTAATGCCAAGATCCAAGTAGCGATGATTGACAGACTTCATCTCCACTGTGATCTTTTTACTGTCCTCCGACACTTCACACCGGCCAAACCCGGTCATACTTTTTATCATCTTATCGTCCCCATACAAAATGCGAAGAAGACTCCTCGCCATAGTCTAATTTATTATAGTTGATTTCACAATTTGCGTCAAGTATAATAGATGGCGATAAAGGAGAACAATTTTATGGCTTTTGATGGTATAACTGTTGCCTGTATGGCGCATGAACTTCATAAAAATCTGTCCGGCGGCCGTATTTCCAAGATTGCACAGCCGGAGACAGATGAACTTCTATTGACAATAAAATCTCAGGAAGGAAATTTCCGGCTGCTTTTATCTGCCAGTGCCAGTCTTCCACTGGTCTATCTGACCCAGACCAATAAGCCGAGTCCTCTGACTGCCCCGAATTTCTGTATGCTTCTCCGTAAGCACATCAGCGGCGGCCGTATCATTGCAGTGACTCAGCCTTCCATGGAGCGTATTCTCCGTTTTGAGATTGAGCATCTGGATGAAATGGGTGATCAGTGCCGTAAATTTCTGATCGTCGAGCTCATGGGAAAATACAGCAATATTATTTTCTGCAATGAGCAGGATCAGATCATCGACAGTATCAAGCATATTTCCGCCCAGGTAAGCTCGGTCCGGGAAGTTCTTCCGGGCCGTCCGTATTTTATTCCTGATACTCAGGACAAAGCAGATCCGTTCACTTTGACAGAAGAAGATTTTGTCAGACGAGTGGCGGAAAAATCCTGCAAATTATCCAAGGCACTTTACACGTCGATCACCGGTTTAAGCCCCATCGCTTCCGAGGAGATCTGTCATCTGGCATCTCTGGATTCTGACCGGCCAGCCACTTCCTACGAGCCAGAAGAACTGATTCATCTGTATCGTACATTTGGAAGATATCTGGATCCTATCCGCGAAGGCGGCTATGAACCTTCCATTTATTATGAAGGAAAGGTTCCTGTGGAATTTTCCTGTCTGCCTTTAAGTATCTATGACAACTGCAGATGTGAGCATTTTCCAACAGTTTCCTCCATGCTGGAGCAGTATTATGCCGAGCGGAATACGGTCACCCGTATCCGCCAGAAATCCACAGATCTTCGCCGGATCGTGCAGACAGCTCTGGAACGAAATATCAAGAAATACGATCTGCAGGCCAAGCAGCTGAAGGATACGGAAAAACGTGAAAAATACCGGATCTATGGGGAACTGATCAACACCTATGGATATGATGTACCTCAGGGAAGTAAGAGTTTTCAGGCACTGAACTACTACACCGGCGAGGAGATTACGATCCCTCTGGATCCACAGATCCCGGTGCAGGAAAATGCCACAAAATATTTTGATAAATATGGAAAATTAAAGAGAACCTTTGAAGCGGTTACCGCTCTTTTGAAAGAAACCGATGAAGAGATCCAGCATCTGCGCTCCATCCAGACAGCTCTTGATATTGCGCTTCAGGAGGAGGATCTGACCCAGATCCGCGAAGAACTAATGGAATCCGGTTATATCCGCAAACGTCCTTCCGGCAGCAAACGCCCGAAGATCACTTCCAAACCGTTCCACTATATTTCTTCGGATGGTTTCCATATGTATGTGGGAAAAAATAATCTTCAAAATGATGAACTGACCTTCCAGTTTGCCAAAGGAAATGACTGGTGGTTCCATGCAAAAGGAGCTCCCGGCTCCCATGTGATCGTAAAGGCTGACGGTGTCGAACTTCCGGACCGTACGTTTGAAGAAGCTGCCAGACTGGCTGCCTATTACTCCAGTCTCCGGGACAGTGAGAAAGTGGAGATCGATTACGTGGAGAAAAAACAGGTGAAGAAGCCCAATGGTTCCAAGCCGGGATTCGTGGTATATTATACCAATTACTCTATGATGATCGAACCGGATATCAGTGGAATCCAGTTAGTCAATTAAAAAATTCATTAGCTTCAAAATAGCTGCGGATATCTTTTACTCGAAAACCGCAGCTATTTTCGGTTATGACCGTTTTAATTAACTATATATTTCAGTTTCTTCTGCATCAATCTGGATTTTCTTATTCTCCTGTATATTTCGCTGTACTTTCCCGGATGATAAGCTCCGGCTCAAAGATAACAGCTCCTTTTTCATACTCTTCCTGATTAATCTGACGCATAAGCTGCTGGACAGCTTCCACACCCATCTCATAGATTGGCTGATGAATGGTGGTCAACGGCACTTTCAGAAGACTGGCAAACATGATATCATCGTAACCAACCACAGAAATATCCTCTGGTACACGTACTTTCTGTTCTTCCAGATACTGCATGACACCAAGCGCTGACATATCATTACTTGCAAAAATCGCTGTTGCCTGTCTGTCCAACAATATTTTTGCCGCTTCGTATCCGCCTTTTCGGGAATAATCTCCGTGGATCACCAGCTCAGGATCCACATCCACACCTGCTTCCTTCATGGCTTTTACATAACCTTCATATCGCTGTCTTGCATCAAGCAGATGCTCCGGACCTACTACACAGCCAATCCGTCTGTGTCCCAGTCCAAGAAGATGTCTGGTCACCAGTTCTCCTCCCTTTACATGATCCACAATAATGCTCGGGCAGCCTTTCTTGATAATAAACCGATCCAGCATAACAAAAGGCAGTTTCAGATCATGTAACATCTGCAAGGATTCCTTGCAGGCTGCATCATCACTATCATTTGCCATAATAAATATGACTCCGTCACATCCCTGTCCTGCAAGACGCGTAATATATTCCAGATCCAGCTTGTGCTGATCTCCTGAATTGCAGAGCATCAATGCATTTCCATATTTTCGACAGGCCTCGTCGACCCCCAGCGCCATAGTAGCAAAATAGGTATTACTGATATTGGGCACAATCAGGCCGATGGTCTGGGAGCGCTTTTTCACCAGCCCTACAGCCATCTGATTCGGCGTATAGTTAAGTTCTCTCGCAGTATCCAATACGATTTTTTTTGTCTGATCCGGTATTTTATACGCCTTCCCATTCAGAACCAGTGATACTGTTGTAATGGAAACCCCCGCCTGTTTTGCTATATCCTTAATTGTAGCCCTCACATTATCCCCCCTAAACTACTATTCTTCTGTCCAGAATACCCGTTTTAATATTTTAATCGCATCTTCATAAAATTTCAGATTCACGCATTCATTGGGCTGATGCGCAAGCGTCGGATCTCCTGGTCCAAACAGCAGTACCGGCACAACAGGATTTACTTTTCTAAAAATCGATGCATCTGTAAAATAATTGATTCCGATATTCTCCGGTTCATATCCATCACGCCGGAGTTCTCTTCGAAATCGTTCCACCAGACTATGATTTTCCGGAATTTCTATCGCACCTCTATTATTACAGATTTTCATAGAATATTCAAATTTTCCGTTAGAATTTTTTTCTATTTCCGAGCCTGATTTCTCAGCCTGTTCCAAAATCTCTTCAACAGTCATTCCCGGAACCAAGCGAATATCCATCAGAAGCCTGCAGCTGTCAGGGGTCATATTGGGTGCAACACCTCCGGTAATCTGGGTCACCTGCGCTGTTGCTGTTCCTAATATAGGATGAGTTGTCTGCTGTACTCTTTTCCTGATTGCATCTGCAATCTCCATACAACTTGCAATGGCATTCCAGCCTTTCTCAGGATAAGCACCATGGCTCGTTTTCCCTTTTCCGTTGATCTCTAGCCACAAACAACCTTTCTGGGCAATTCCAAGATTTTTACCTGTAGGTTCGCCAACTACAATCTCATCCACATGATTCAGAATATCTTTATGTAAGAATACGGAGGCTCCAAGTCCTCCGCATTCTTCATCACAGGTAGCCGCGAAAACAATATTGCAGGAAGGCACCTTATTCTGTTTCTTCATCTCGCCTAACAGCCATGCCATAGCCGCCAGACCACTTTTCATGTCACTTGCGCCTCTACCATACAACATATTTTCTTTCAAAGTCGGAACGGATGGGTCGCTGTCCCATGCCTTCAGCTCTCCATACGGAACTGTATCCACATGTCCATTCCATAGAACTGTATGTTCTGTATCCGTTCCGTCCATCCATGCCACCACATTGGCATGGAGGCTGTCGATCCGGTCAAGTTCACATCGCAATCCGCAGGATTTCAAATAAGCATACAGATATTCTGAAACCTTTCCTTCATCATCTCTGCCGTTGACACTGGGAATCGACATAATTTCCTTTAGAAATGTAATTGCCTCCATCTGTTAACTCCTGTTTATTTCTGTACAGTCCAGTCTACGATCTGCTGCCACAGTTTATTATAATATTCCCACTCGCAGAATTCAGGCGGAGCCCAGTGAGGTGCACAATCAGTTGTTATAACTGCACTGCGTCCTTTTCCGTAAGATCCAAATGCGATAAACGGGTCACCTTCTACTGTTGCTGCTACGCATGCCTCCGGTTTTGCAATGGTCTTGTTGTATCCAAGTACATCCGGCCACTCAGTCGGAATGCCTTCCAGCGCCTCATGTTCTGCTATCGTTACAGGTTTAACACCCTCGCAGTGCTCCATACGGTCATCCACGGTCAGCACTTCAACCGGAAGAACTTCCTGTACTGCTGTGTCGTGCCATTTTCCCTTGGCATCCACACCAGAGAATGTCAGGTAACCGCCGACCATCACCAGACCGCCACCTTCTTTAACATAATCTCTGATCAGATTACAACGATTTGGCATTTTTTTACTTGTATCAAAGGTCGGATTGGGAAGAAGCAGTGTATTTGCACCAATATCCGATAAAATCACGCAGTCATACCGTTTCAGTTCTTCCATGGTAAACGGAAACTGATCCATTGCCAGATGATTCGGAAGAAACTCTACTTCATAGCCGCCCTCTTCCAGCGCTGCTTTGAGCCATTTCTCTCCTGTCTCATATTTGGATGTGTAAAAAGCGTCAAAGCCCTTTACATGTGTGGTATACATCATCCATGACTCACCTGCTAATAAAACCTTTTTACCCATTTTTGTTAACCCCTTTCTGTCCTATACATTGCGGCATCTCCAACTCCCAACCATCCGCTTCCATATTTACTTACCCAGCGGCCTGCTTTTCCATGAGATCTAAGATATCTGTTTTCAAAAGATGTCAGATTTCCACCTGTCATCACATACGTTGCTAATTGATCCTCCGGATCTACCACTGTTATATTTGCCCAGGATCCTGATTTCAGATTTCCAAATTTTTCTTTCCACTCTGTACATCCAGTGATTTTACTAATGTATTCTGCCGGATTGCAGGTCATCATAGCAACTGCATCCATGATTCCCACTACACCTTCTTTTGCCAGTTCCAGAATACATGGAATATTATCTCTTGTATCCCCAAATCCCTTCATAGTAGAATGGTTTTCACCATCTGAAACAAGCATATTCACTGTTCCATCTGCCAATGCATCTAGAGCCACCTGTCTGGATGATGCTGTCATCTGTAGACCTTCCCGACTGCCCAATCCTTTTCTCAGCATAGTTGTCACAAATTCTCCTGTCACATTGGGCAGCCTGCAAAGATCTATGATCTGTTGCATTCCATCAACTGCATCTGCATGCGTCCCACATCCTGCGGCATTCGCATGTCCCAGATGAAGCGGTCTGCCTTTGCTCAATTCCACCATGTGAGCTGTATGTTTCGGGTCCTGCGTATGAGACATCAGCAACAATCCCGCTTCTGCAGTAATATGATAAATACGTTCGATCCATTCATCAGGAAGAATAAAATGACCCATATGCTCTTTGATACCAATACAATATTTTGCTGTCATATTGGTAAACGCATTTCTCGTCATCTTTTCCTTCATAACTTGTTCCGGAAGTTCTCCCCGGAACATATCAATCAGTTCTTGATCAGTAAGTCTCGTTGCCAGTACGTTGGCTGCTCCTAGATAAACACCTACGTTTATAGGAAGTCCCCGATCGACCTCTGCGCCAAGAAGTGCTGGAGTCATAAAAGTGTTTCCTGCTCCAGGTGACAGTGCTGTCGTTACACCATCTTCCACCGCACAATATGGTGTTCCCGTACTGACTTCATATAGATCAGCTACATGAAGATGCATATCAATAAGCCCAGGCCATATCTCCAGCCCATCGCAGTTGACTACTTTATCTCCGTGCTCCGGAATTATATGATCCGATACTTCTGCAATTTGTCTATCTGTCACAGCAAGATCTTTTATTTTCCGTAGATTCTGTGATGGATCTGTCACCAGTCCACCTTGGAAAATGTATCTATTACTCATCCGTCTTTGCCCATTCCATGATCAGGTTTGCATAAATTTTGATTGCATCCAGATACTGTTCCACCGTTACATACTCATTCACGGCATGACACTGTTCCAGTGAACCTGGACCGTACTGCAATGTCGGACATTTTACAATGTTATGCCAGGTTCTGGAATCACAGCCAGCCGGTGAACCAACAATTTTCACATCCTGATTCCTTGCATTTTTGTATGCTTGTTTGAACGCTCCCACAAATGGATGCGTGGTATCCATCTCAAAAGGATTACCCGTCTGATAGATAGAAATCTTAGGTTTATGCTCCCGAAGCCATTCATCCCCTTCGCATCTTGTAAGAATTGCATTGGTATACTCTTCTACCACCTGTTCATGGCTCATCAATCTTGGGAGATAATGTACACAGGTCTTAAAGCAACAATAATCCGGAATCGTTGATCCTGCCTCGCCTCCACAAATCACACCTACATTACTGGATGGAGGTGGAAGCAGCGGATGTTTATATTTCAGGAGCCATTTATGTTCCAGTTCATTAATAGCATCCATCAGAAGGTAAGCTTTTTCAATCGCATTCACACCTGCCAGTTTAAGACCGGAATGAACAGCAATACCTTCCACTTCAACCTGGAAGAATACCCAGCCCATATGCGCAGCGATCAGCTCATAGTTTGTTGGCTCGCAAACAACTACTGCATCTGCTTTCACACCACTCATGGCTGCACACAGCGATCCATTTCCACCGCCTTCTTCATCACATACGGATGCATATTTTACAGTTACTGGCGGTTCGATTCCTGCATCTTTCAAAACCATCCCAGCCATAATACCTGCCATCAGTCCGGCTTTCATATCAGCCACACCAAGACCAACAATCTTATCTTCCATGACTCTTGGCTCCAGCGGTGGAATCTTCCATGCGCCTAAGTTATCTGCCGGCATATGGTCAATATGTCCGTTAAACAAAATGGATTTATCTGATTTTCCCTTTAATGTCGCATATACATTGAAACGATTGTCGTAATTATGTCCGGTGTTTCCTTCCCGATAAAGTTCTTTGCATTTCACAATGCTTTCTTCCTTCAGCGGATCTTTTTCTATCTTCTGCGCACCCATTTCTTCAAACACAGAGACTAAATACTCCTGCCCGGCTCCTTCCAGTCCGCCTTCGATTCCATGACCGATATCATGAGTATCGATACTTACAAGCTTCAACAAATGATCAATATATTTTTGCTTGTTTTTTTCTACAGTGCTGGCAATCAGTTCTTTGTAATTTTCCATTTGCCTGTCCCTCCTATTTTTCTGACAATGCATTACTTACAGTTTCTGATAATTCCTCTGCATTTAAGATGCTCTTTCCAAATCCAAGTTCATCTCCGACAATTCCCATCTGTGTCCTCTTGATTTTACTTTCTTCAATAATCTCATCTCTGGAAAAAATATCCCTTGGTGTGCCATCTGCGATAATATGTTTATGAGCCATCGCTACCACTCTTTGAAAATTATCTGCCACAAATTCCATATCATGAGTGATTGTGATCACTCCAATTCCTTTTGCCTGCAAAATATCAAGCAACCGTGAAAGTACGGAAATTCCTTTCAGATCCTGTCCTGCTGTTGGTTCATCAAGAATCATATATTCCGGCTCTGTTGCCATGATGGCTGCAATTGTTACGAATTTGCGGGTCGTATAAGGAATCTCAAAAGGATTACATTGCAAAAATTCCTCAATTTCCAGCATTCTGGCTGATTCTTCAACCCGTTTTTTTACTTCGGCTTCTGAAAGCTTGTAATACTTCGGCATATATGCGATCTCATCCCATACCGTCTGGTTAAAAATCTGGTCATCTGGATTCTGAAATACATAGCCTACATGTTTTGCAATCTGCGCTGTTGTATAGTTCTTGGTATTCATGTCATTTACAAGTACATTGCCTTCTGTTGGCTTGTTAAGACCGTTCATCAGTTTTACGGCTGTTGTTTTTCCTGCACCATTCTGTCCAACAATTGCAACTCTCTCATTCTGTGAAATCGTCAGATTCAGGTTCTCATTTGCAAGGAATCCGTTCGGATATCGAAAACTTACATTTTCCAGTACGATCTGATTCATTTTATCTATCCTCTCTCTATGCGTTTTCTTAAAGCTGAAACACAATCATCCTTGGTAACTGGCACATAATCAAGTGTGATTCCCTTTTCTGTAAGTTTCTGATTTAACATAACTGTCCGCGGGAGAAGAACCCCTTTCTCAGATAAACTTACATCCGACAGCACATCTTTGGTTGCACCCTTTGCAATCAATTCCCCTTTGTATAACACCAGAATCTCATCTGCATATTCTGCCAGCAGATCCACTTTATGTTCTACCAGAATAATGGTCTTTCCCTGCTCTTTTAGTGTGTGTATGATCTCAAATATTCCTTCGGTTCCTTCCGGGTCCAACTGAGATGTTGGCTCGTCAATAACAAATGTATCGGTGTCCATTGCAATAATCGATGCAAATGCAACTCGCTGTCTCTGTCCTCCGGAAAGTGCATTGGGATTGTTCTGAAGAAGATTTTCAATATGAACCAGTTTTGCAATATGCAGCACTTTTTCAATCATCTCTTCCCTTGGCATTCCCAGATTTTCCAAGCCCAGTGCAATTTCTTCAAAAACTGTTTTTCTGACACCACTGATCTGTGTAAATGGATTCTGAAAGATATATCCAATCTTCGTTGACAACAGATCAATATCCAGCGTTCTGATATCTTCGCCCTCAATCAACACCTGTCCTTCCAGTTTTCCTTTATAAAAATGCGGAATCAAACCTCTGATCAAATTACAAAGTGTCGTTTTTCCACCTGCATTCTCACCTATGATTCCATAAAATTTTCCATGTTCAAAAGATGCCGTGATGTTTTTCAACGCCGGCTGTTTCATCAACGGATATGTATAAGTCACATCCTTTAACTCTATATAAGCCATGACACGATCCTCCAGACAATTGTTGCTATAAACCACGCATCTACTAATACTACCAGTATTTTTTCTGTCATTCCCGGTTTGGGCAGATCCCATAGGAAAGAATGCTCTACCGGTGCCGAAAATGCTCTTGCATCCATTGCAATTGATTTTTCTTCCACACTGGTGATTGCATTTAACACCAACGGCCCCATAACCGGAATATATGCCTTTGCTCTGCGGATCAGATTTCCGTCTGTCTCAATTCCTCTCGCCTTCTGTGAATCCATAATAACCTTTGCACTAACTCCCAGATCACTGATCGTCTGAAATGAAGATAAAATCACAAATGAAACCATATGGGAAACACCTTTCTTTTCAAGCGCATACGTAAAATCTTCCCATTCAGTCGTTTGTACAAACATGATTACTGCACCACTGAAGGCTAATACATTTGAAATCAACTGTAATGCTGCCTGAATACTCTCTGTTGAAACATGAATTCCCCACATCTGCCAGATGATATGCTCTCCCGGAGAAAAAGCAGCTTTTACCACAAATAAGAAAACGCCAAATAATAAAAGGACTTTCCAGTAAACCGATAAGTAGGACTTTAATTTTCCTGCAGCCAGAGCAACCAAGAACAAAATGCCCACAAGAGCAAATCCGTACCAGTAATTTCCTACAAAGAAGACGCTCAGACCCATCACCAAAAACATGTTCAATTTACTTAAAGGATTCAGATCTCTTATAAAATTCCCATATGTTTTAGGTTTTAGAAACTGTTGTGCAAATACAATGTTGTCCATAAAAACCTCCTCAATATTAACAAACAGGCTGTTACCAAAGTAACAGCCTGTCTTTGTCAAAATCCGTTACTCTTCCACATCCTTAATAAAGAACTTCGCATTCGGAAGTTTTACTACCAGTCTGGACGGTATCGATTTCAAAATAAAGAAAACAATAATTAAGCAAATAATTTTATCCATTGTCTCTGTACTAAGCTCACTGACAAAAGTAGCCGGAAGAACGCCCCATCCTGCTGTCATCAGTGCTGTCACGATTGCAGATGCTCCGGTTCCAACAAATCCACCAAGGAAAAAGGCTGTGGTCGGAACTGCAAGACCTGCACTGACACAGGCTATGATAATTCCACATCCAATTGACTTCGGCAAAGATTTGAATACACCCCATTTTGCAAAGAAGTTTGCAAGAATAGCAAACAAAACGCCAATTTCTGTATAAGCAAGTACTGTCGGGAGAGTGATCGCATTGATTAACTGTGTTCCAACAGCTACAATAATTCCTGGAAGAATACCACATAAAGCACCCACAACAAGTGTTCCTATACTATCCAGGTATACCGGTAATTTCAGCATGATTGCCAACTGACCACCAACTACATTAACAGCAATTCCAATCGGGATCAGAAAAATAGTAAGTTTGTTCCATTTCTTCATTTTGACATCCTTCCTTTCATCCAAAGCACTTCTTTTCACGCTCACAAGTGCCTCATTTCACAATTGCATCATTTGTTAATTCTTTTTCATATGAAGTTTTAAATCGCTCAAATTAACGGACATATATCTTTCTTTTCTTCTCCTTTCCCTCTTTTTCATCCGATCTTTGAGTAAAACGTTTTATCTTTTTTCCAAAAAAATTTACTATTGTAAGTTTTCACTAAATAAATTTTTGATAAAACGTTTTTCCATATACATATACTACAATGCTTATTTTATTTTGTCAATATATTTTTTCATCTTTTTACTTTTTTCTGATTTTTTCAACATAAAACTTATATATTTTTCGTATTCAGGCATTTCCCAAAATATATGCAACGTAACCGCGGCTGTCGAATAAAAATCCATAAACGCAAAATAGCCGCGGCTGTCGAAATAAACTGCGCTGTATGACTTGGAGCGGACATACTGGTTCGGTATATTGTCGGGAGCGTACACGTCTCGTGTACGATTCCAGGCAATATACCGGGCCGGTTTGTCCGATACACGTCATACGAGCTTTTATTCGACAGTCGTGGCTATGTTTCTATTCCAGAGCTTTTATTCGGCAGCCGTGGCTATGTTTCTATTCCAGAGCTTTTATTCGACAGTCGTGGCTATTTTTGTATTCCAAAACTTTTATTCTTCTGTATTCAACACAATCGTAGTGTTGTCTGTCTGAATTTCCTGACTGATTCCTTCTGTAACATACAGTGTTCCGTCTTCAGTCTCCAGTATCATGTCAAACTCATCTGCATGAGTTCGCCAGTATCCCGCTGCCTGCTCTTCTCCCATCAGATAGAGGGATGTGGACAGTGCATCTGCAAGCATGCCATTTTCTGATATAACTGACACGGACACAAGTCCACTGTCTGCCGGATAACCGGTCTTCGGATTCAGAATATGAATGTACGTATTTCCATCTTCTTCAAAATATCGCTCGTAACCACCGGACGTGATGACTGCTTTATTTTCCACAGACAGGACTGCCAGGAGAGATCCCTGCTGCCCATTGGGATTCTGGATTCCGATCTGCCATGGTTTTCCATCCGGCCGTGTGTTCAATGTCTGCACATTTCCACCTAAAGACACCATTCCTGATGTAATACCATATTCCCGGAAGATTTCCATGACCCGTGCAGATGTATATCCCTTGGCAATTCCTCCCAGATCCATCTCCTGATTGGTTCCAAGAGACACCTGATCTCCATCTATCACAACCTGAGATGCGTCTACTTTCGCCAGTGCTTCCTCAAGCTCTGACTCCGCAGGCACATGATATTTCTGTGTCGGGAAACCCCACAGCTGCATCAGCGGATAGATTGTCACATCAAAGAGTCCGTCCGTCTCCTTGTAGATCTCCATGGCTTCTGTCAGAATCGCCTCCGTGTCTTTTGACAGTGTTCCGTTCCCCCTGGTATTGATCTGAGATACTTCGCTGTCTGGATTACCAGTGGACAACAGGTCATCCAGTCTCTGGACTTCTTTCATGGCTGCATCCACAGCCTGCTCACTGTTCTTTCCATAAGCAGTGAAAGACATGACCGTATCCATGGCAAATAGCTGCCTGGTACATTCTTTATTTGTTGTTTCATTCCGGTACTGAAGGAAACAGCCGGCAATGATGCCGGCTGTCACAATTCCCAGTCCGAATAATATCGGTCTTCGATCCATAATTACTGTCTGACAATATTTTTTGCAGGGCATTTCTCTGCGCATTTACCGCAGCCCACGCATTTGTCATAATCGATATATGCCAGATTTCCTTCCAAATGAATTGCATCATGCTCACACTGTTTTACACAGGCTCCGCATCCTAAACATCCTGCTGAACAAACTTTTTTCACTGCAGGACCTCTGTCCTTATTAGAACACTGAACTACAAATGTTCTGTCAGCACGCAGCACCTCAATGAGACCTTTCGGGCAGGCTTTTGCACACATGCCGCAGCCAACACATTTGGATGTATCCACTTTCGCCACGCCATTTACTACATGGATTGCATCATAGGTACAGACTTTTACACAGGAACCATAACCCAGACATCCGAAAGTACAGGATCCCGTGTTCAATCCTGCCAGTGCTGCTGCACGACAGTCCTCGATTCCCACATAATTACATTTTGCAGAAGTATGCTCACAATCACCGGAACATTTAACCTGTGCGGTCTTTCTCTCGGCTGCTTCTGCCTCCACACCCATAACTCCACCGATCTTAGCTACTGCATCTGCAGAACAGACCGGGCAGGCGTTGACCGGAGCATCTCCTGCTGCAATCGCTGCTGCTACTGCATCGCAGCCTGCATAACCACAGGCACCGCAGTTGTTTCCCGGGAGACACTCTCTGACTGCAATGGCTTTCTCATCCACTGCCACATAAAATTTCTTTCCTGCAGCTACCAGTGCAATACCGATAATAAGACCGATCACACCGATCACTACAGTCGTAATGATAATTTCCTGCATATTCTTATCCCCCTGTTACAGACCACTAAAGCCCATGAATGCAATTGACATCAGAGCTGCACACAGAAGCACGATCGGAGCTCCGCGGAACGGTGCCGGGATGGCTTCTTCATCCAGTCTGCCTCTGATACCTGCCAGAAGTACAATAGCGATGGTATAACCAAGGGCTGTACCAAATCCACACAGAACACTCTCAAGCAGGTTGTAACCATTCTGTACATTGGTCAGTGCCACACCAAGAACTGCACAGTTGGTAGTGATCAGCGGAAGATAGATTCCCAGTGCCTCATAGATGGCACGGGAGGTCTTTTTCAGAAACATTTCTACTAACTGTACCAGAGCTGCGATAACCAGAATGAACACGATAGTCTTCAGATAATCAAGGTTCAACGGAACCAGTACATAATCATATAAAAGGCTTGCCACTGCGGAAGCAATGGTAATAACGAAGATAACTGCGCCTCCAAGGCTGGCTGATGTCTTGATCTGCCGGGATACACCTAAGAATGAGCAGATTCCAAGGAACTGGCTGAGCACTACGTTGCTGACCAGAGCACTGCTCACCACGATCATAATCAAGGATGTCATGCTTTTTCCTCCTTCTTATCCGTGCAGGACTGAGAGCAGGCAGCACAGCAGCCGTCACAGCCTTCCACCACTTTATTGGCGCGGGTTTTCATGCCTACTGCATTCATGATCGCAACCAGGAATGCCAGTACCAGAAATGCACCCGGAGCTTTTACAAAGATACCGACCGGATTATAGGCTTCCGGAGTTACCTGTATACCAAACAGGGTTCCTGCTCCCACAAGTTCTCTGACCATACCGATCAGAAGCAGGGCGATCGTGAATCCCAGACCCATGCCGACACCATCCATTACAGACAGGAACGGCGGATTCTTGGATGCATATGCCTCTGCACGTCCAAGGATGATACAGTTTACAACGATCAGCGGAATGTAGATTCCTAGAGCGCTGTAAATGGACGGGGTATAGGCTTCCATCAGAAGCTCAACCACTGTTACCAGTGAAGCCACGATTACAATGTATGCCGGAAGACGTACATCATCCGGAACGATCTTACGAACCAGTGAAATGATCAGGTTGGATACGATCAGTACCGCCATCGTGGAAAGTCCCATACCGATACCATTGGAAGCCGACGTGGTAACTGCCAGCGTCGGACACATACCAAGCATCAGTACAAAGGACGGATTTTCTTTTACAATACCATTATAGATACGTTCTACCCACGGTTTCATATTCCAGACCTCCTACTTCACATTTGCTGCATAGAAATCCAGTGCAGCATTGACTGCGTTGACAATAGCTCCTGAAGAGGTGGATGCACCGGATACAGAGTTGATATCTGTCTCAGATGTAGAATCTCCTGCCTTGTTCAATGTGAACTGATCGGTCTGTACGCCGTTGAACTGATCCTTGAAATCCGGCTCTGCACAGAGCATACCCATGCCTGCAGTCTCGTTCAGTTCAGTGAAGGAGATGCCATTCACTGTACCATCTGCAGAGATTCCAACAGAGATTGTGATATTTCCTGCATATCCATCTGCGCTGGTCACGCTGAATACATAACCTGCGGTGTTTCCAGATGCATCTTTTCCTACGATAATATCATTAATATATACCTTTCCGTAGGAAGTACCATATACCTCTCCACCAAGTGCTTCTACTGCTGCGCTCAATGTATCATCATGCTCAAAGGTCTCAGCCTCCGGGCATACTTCCTTGTAGGAAGCTGCACTTGCTGCCAGCTGCTGTTCTGCAATGGTCTCAGCAGTCATCTCATGCACACCACTCAAGCAGACACCTGCGATCAGGGTGATTACACAAAGGATCACAGCTGCTTTCGGAATCGGGAATCTCTTCTCTCCCTCTTCCTTCTGTTTTCTGCAGCCATACGGAACCGGTACGGAGATCTCATCGATCAGTGGAGTTACCATATTACCAATGACAACTGCGTAGCTGACGGAATCAGCAGAGCTTCCGAAGATACGGAATACACCGCACAGGATACCGATCAGAATACCATAAAGCAACTGACCGGTGGATGTTACCGGACTGGTTACGGGATCGGTTGCCATAAAGAAGGCTGCCATGATCACACCGCCGCCTGCCAGATGTGCCAGCAGGAAATTCAAATTGAATCCCTGTCCGCCGAACAGTACGACAAATGCGGTAAAGCTTACCAGGATCGCTGCAGGGATCTCAAAGGTGATGCCACCCATTGCCCACAGAATCATACCGCCGATAAATAAAGCAATCGCGGAGTTTCCTATAACACCACTGGTATTTCCAACAAACATCTGAGTGATGCTTACTGTCTCGCCTGCTGCCATCTGAGCCAGCGGAGTTGCTGAACTGTATCCGTCCACTGCATAATTTGCAACAATGCCGCTGAAGGAGATCAGCAGAAAACAACGTCCGGCCAGTGCCGGGTTCATAAAGTTGTGTCCCAGGCCTCCAAACAGGTTCTTTGCAACGATAATCGCAAATGCTGCACCAAGACACGGAATATAGATCGGCACACTTGCCGGAAGACACAGTGCCAGAAGAAGTCCTGTCACAATGGCACTGCCATCTTTCAGGGTATTCTCTCTATGCGCTATGTAATTAAATACAAATTCTGCCAGCATGGCTGATACAATTGAAGCAGCGATCACCAGTAATGCCTGCAGTTTAAAATGCCAGATACCCATGACGGTTGCAGGCAGAAGACACAGGATCACATCATACATAACGATTCCGGTCGTCAGCTTGCTTCTTACATGCGGGCTGGAAGAAACATTGTATAATTTACTCATCTTTTTCCTCCCCCTTATCTTCTCTTAGCCGCCATGATCTCGGCTTTTGTCTGCTTGAACAGCTGCATCAGCGGACGTTTTGCCGGACAGGTGAATGTACAGGAACCGCAGGCAATACACTCCAGGCCATACAGTTTCTTCTCATAACGTGCATAATCTTTTTTCTCGGCAGCTGCCGCCATCATCTGCGGCACCAGGCCGATCGGACAGACCTGACCACAACGTCCACAGCGTAAGCATGCGGTCTGCTGCTTCTCTGCCTCAGCCACCGGATCTTTTTTCAGAACAGTCAGAGCGTTGTTATTCTTATTCACTGCTGCTGACAGCCACGGCATTGCAAATCCCATCATCGGACCGCCGCACAGAATCTTCTCCGGCTCCTCACCATCCTTGAATCCACCTGCTGCTTCCAACATCTCTTCAAAGCTGGTACCGATCTTTACGATCAGATTACATGGTTTGTTGACACCGTCACCGGATACTGTAAATCCTCTTTCCATTAACGGCTCTGTTTTCGCAACTGCACGATAGATGGCGCGAACCGTTGCCACGTTATCTACCACACATCCAACATCTGCCGGGAGCATTCCTAACTTAATATGCTTGCCTGCAACTACATCCATAATGGCGCGCTCACCACCTTGCGGATACTTTACATGTACCGGGTGAACATGGATCTTGTTTTCATTGGCGCATACTTTCTGAACTGCTGCGATTGCTTCTGGTTTGTTCTCTTCGATCAACACCACGCCTTCTGCATTCGGAAAGAGCTGAAGCATAATCTTCAGACCCCCGACGATCTCGTCAGCATAGTTTCGCATCAGCTGATCATCACAGGTAATATAGGGTTCGCACTCAGCACCGTTGGCAATCACATATTTGATCGCCGCCGGATCCTTCGGTGCCAGCTTTACATGAGTTGGAAATCCTGCTCCGCCAAGTCCTACGATGCCTGCTGCTTTGACTTTTTCCAGAATCTTCTGTGTGGTCAGAGTGGTCGGGTCCACTTCTGTTCCTACGCCTTCAGCCAGCGTATACTGTCCGTCGTTCACAACCACAATGGAAAGATCTGTCGTACCAAGCACATTCTCCCGTTTCTCGATTGCCTTTACGCTTCCAGAAACAGAACTGATAATGTTAGCTGATACAAAGCCATCCGCTTCTGCGATGATCTGTCCCGCCAGTACACTGTCTCCTTTTTGAACCAGTGGTTTTGCCGGCTTTCCAATATGCTGATTCAGGTGAAAAACCAGATCGCCTTTGGGAAGCCAGGTCTGAAACGGAATATCACGCGCAAATTCTTTTCCGTCATACGGATGCACGCCGCCATGAAATGTTTTCTTATACATATGGCTTTTCCTCCTTCTATACCTCACACAGCCTGCACGCAATACATTGCTGCGATACGGCTGTTAAGTATGCAAAAATTTGATCTTATTTTGCTGCCACGAGCTTAGCTGCATGACGGCCAAAGGTCATGGTACGTCCGCAGGCAAGTCCTGTGAACAGGTTCGGATAAGTGGTAGCAAACATACCGCCTGTGCAGTCTCCGGTCGCATAGAGTCCCTCGATCGGCTCTCCATTGGTATCCAGTACCTGCATATCTGTGTTGATGCGGCATCCGTTCAGAGTGGTCAGATGCCATGCACCCGTACGGATTCCATAGAATGGTGCAGTGTCTACCGGGGTCAGACGATGTCTTTCTTTTCCATAATCCTCATCCACACCTGCTGCACACAGTTCATTATATCGATTTACGGTCGCCACAAAATTGTCGACCGGAATATTTAATTTTTCAGCAAGTTCTTCCAGCGTATTTGCTTTCTGAAGATATCCTGCCTCGATCAGCTCTTCATTTTTGCTCCATACATAGTCATAACCCATGTTGCTGGCAGCTCCGTTCGGGAACGGGAACAGACGGCAGCATCCCACTTCGTCAAACTGCTCTGCATACTGTTTGTTGTTTGCGTCAAAAATATCACAGTAGGTATGATACGGCTGCATCTCCATAGAATGAAGCATGAACTCGTAAGGGCCAGACTCATTACAGAAACGTTTTCCATTCAGATTTACTTTCAGGAACGGCTGCTCGCCAAACCAGAACCATTTGCCATTGGTCTTATAACCTGCAGTCTCTGTCGGCAGACAGCAACAGCGGTTGAACATCATGGATGCATGGATCGGATCCAGTCCTGCTCCTGCCCACATCATGGCTTTAATACCAGATCCATCACAGGTGGAACCCAGAGAGTAGTTAATCTTCATTTCCAGGGTCTGCGGCTGCAGTGCCTGCATCATCTCGGTATTGCATGCATAACCGCCTGCACAGATGATCACACCTTTGGAAGTATTGATACGGATATAATGTCCATCATTTCCATCCTGAGCAATGATACCGGTCACTTTTCCATTTTCATCCTGCTCCAGTTTTACAAGAGAAGTGGAAAGCTTCCACTCTACTCCCAGTTCATCACAATGCTGCTGGAAGGTGCTGTTCAGAGTGATCGCATCATCCTTAGCTGCAGCTTCTGTCTTATGCGGGCTGTGTCCAGTGGCATACGCCTTGTCTCTTCCCGGATCAGCTGTATTTCCAATACCACCTTCCAGACTCATGTAGTAATTTCCGGATTTTTCCAGAAGATCTGTCAGCCAGTCTACCATCTCACCAGATTCATTGATCCATACACGGATCAGATCACTGTCCACATAACCGGCACCGTAACGTACCAGTTCCTGCATGGCTTCCATTTTATCAATGGCCAGCTCCGGATTTTCCTGGATAGCTTCCTGCTGCAATTTAGAATTGATCGCTCCGATATCTTCACGGATACCGGTTGCTGTCTCTCTCTTCTCAACGACCAGAACCTTTGCACCTTCTTCAGCAGCAGTCATGGCGGTGATCCATCCACCGGTTCCACATCCGACTACCAGTACCTCAGTGTCAACGGTCTCTGTAATATCTGCCTCTGCGATCTCCGGTGCTGTTCCCAGCCAGTCGGAAGATGCCGGCTCCTGTGCCTCTTCCACAGCAACGGTCTGACCACTTGCCTGGGAAATACAGTCAGCAGCTGCGGCTTTAATGGCATCTGCAGTTACAGTTGCACCTGATACACCATCCACGTTGCAGGACTGTGCAGCCAGGATTTTCTGGCTCATCTCATCCCCGATCTTTCCACCGATATCCGGTGTTTCGCCGGATACATCGATCTGTACATCTGTGATGCTGGTCTCATCAAAAGTCATGGTGACAGTTACGTCACTGGCAATTCCCTTTGCACTTGCAGAATAGGTTCCCGGTGTATAAGACATATTTCCTGCTGGCACCGGAATGGTTCCTGCTCCGGATCCGGCATCTGAACCTTCTGCGGAATATTTCATCTCCACGCTGCCAAGCACTCCCAGTGCAGCTACACTGGCTGCTCCCGCTGCCAGACCTTTTACAAATGTTCTTCTTGAAATTTTGTTTGCCATAGTTTACTCTCTTTCGTTCTCATTTTCTTCTGGATCTTCTTTCCTATGTCCGATCTTCTCACAGACCGAGCAAAGGAAAATACTCAGTTCGTACAACAGGATCACGGGCACCGCCACTGTGATCTGCGATACAATATCCGGTGGAGTGATCAGTGCCGCAATTACAAAGATCACCACGATCACCACCCTGCGTCCTGCTTTCATCCAGGACACCTTCAAAAGTCCCAGCCGGTTTAATACGACTGATACCATCGGAAGTTCAAATACAATTCCAAATATAATCAGTACCATCAGCAAAAAAGACAGATAGTTTTGTACGCTGATATAAGCACTGACTCCGCTTCCAATACTTAAAGTGTTGAAAAAATAAAGCATAAATGGAAGCATGATCTTATATGCAAAACATGCACCTGCTCCAAAACACAACAATCCAAATATCATTGCGATCAGAAACAGAAAATTTTCGCTTTTTTTCAACCCCGGCCGGATAAATGCCCATGCCTGATAAAGCAGTACCGGAATCGTCACACAGATTCCGAACAGGAATGACACATAAAAATACTGAAGCATCAACTCCTGCGGTGCGATATATACGAACTCATAATCCAGGCCTTCTCCCATCTGAAGGAAAACCTGTACAATCTGCGGTGCATAGTGAAGTCCCGCCAGGATAGCCACCACAAGCACGATCACACAGGCCAGGATTCGGTTCCGCAATTCCCGCAGATGCCCGGACAGACTCATCTCCCCATCCTGTTCCTGCTCTTTGGAGTGCTTAGTTGTCCTTTCTGTCGGCACTCTCTTTCTCCTTTTCTTCCGCATCTTCCATTCCATTACGGAATTCCTTTACACTTTTACCAAACATGTGGGTCAGCTTCGGGATCTGTGTAGGTCCAAATACGATCACTACAACAGCTAAAATGATCAAAAGTTCTGTTGTTCCAATTTTCATAGTTCTCCTCTTTTCTGCTTCTCGTCCTTATTTTCTTCTGCATCTGTCGTTGGTTCTTCTTCCACAGACTCTGCTTCTTCCGTACACTCTTTCTGCACTTCTTTTTCCGGTTTTTCCGGCGTCACTTTTCCGATATCAGCCAGCGATTTCTGTACATCCTTTACATTTGAACGTACTGCTTTATCCAGTTCATTCAATGGCTCCACTGCTTCCCGAAGCGGTCTTTGTGCTTCCTGCAGCGGCTCTACCACACTTTCTCTGATCTCTTTTGTAGCTTCATCTGAATATTTACGGAACTGAGCCAGCGCTTCTCCCATTTTTTTTGCATAGACTGGAAGTTTATCCGGTCCCAGTACAAACAGAGCAACAACCAGGATCACGACCAGCTCAGACATTCCGATCCTCATAATCTTTCACCTCCCGGCGGAATCTTATGCCGCTTGTTATTTGCCAAAAGTACCATGTATGCCTTTTCCGTGTCAATGGATATTATTCCCATCTGGCATAACCATGCGGAATACCATTGCCATTTTTTTAACATAAAGAATTGCATAAAAATATCCCCGCATTTGCGGAGATACATCATTGTCATCCTTTGTGTTTTTAGCAACTTTTAACTTTTCTTTTATAATCTTACTATATATTTTAGTATTTTTCAACAGGAAACATATAATTAAACCATATTTCATGAAAAGCCAAATAAAATAACCAGCAGTAAAACACACACTGCTGGCTACTTCTGGCAGCGGAGACGGTGGGATTCGAACCCACGTGCCGGTTGCCCGACAACTTGATTTCGAGTCAAGCTCGTTATGGCCACTTCGATACGTCTCCAAAAAGGTGAGTGCATCTGCACTCACCTTTATTATTCTATCATAGGTAAAACTATTGTGCAAGTTTTTCTATTATTTGAAATATTTCACACCAGATTCGAAGATCTTCAGATCCTGCTCACCATAGATGTTCATGGCAACCGCAGTGTCACGACGCTCGGAGTGTGCCATCTTACCAAGCACACGACCATCCGGACTTGTGATACCTTCAATGGCTGCATAAGAACCATTGACGTTCCACTCTTCATCCATGCTTGCATTTCCTTCTGGATCTACATACTGGGTTGCCACCTGTCCATTGGCGAAGAGACGGTCGATCCATTCTTTCGGAGCTACGAAACGTCCTTCTCCATGGGAAGCCGGGTTCACATATACACCGCCAAGCTCGGCTCCTGCAAGCCACGGGGACTTATTGCTGACTACCTTGGTGTATACCATCTTGGAGATGTGGCGGTTAATGGTGTTGAAAGTCAGAGTCGGTGCATCCGGATTCTGTCCAACGATCTCGCCGCCCGGTACCAGCCCAAGCTTGATCAGTGCCTGGAAACCATTACAGATACCAAGAGCCAGTCCATCACGCTCGTTCAGAAGCTTCATTACTGCTTCCTTGATCTTCTCATTCTGGAAAGCAGTTGCGAAGAATTTTGCAGATCCATCCGGCTCATCTCCTGCGGAGAATCCACCCGGGAACATGATGATCTGTGCATCACTGATAGCTTTTTCAAATGCATCCACGGATTCACGGATATCATTTCCGCTTAAGTTCTTGAATACCTTTGTCACAACATCTGCACCGGCACGCTCAAATGCCTTTGTGCTGTCGTACTCGCAGTTTGTACCTGGGAATACCGGGATAAACACCTTCGGTCTTGCCACTTTATGACGGCATACATAGATACTGTCTGCTTTGTAGATCGGAGTCTCAATCTTAGTTGTATCTTTAACTGCCACGGTCGGGAATACTTTCTCAAGAGTGCCCTTCCATGCAGTCAGCGCCTCATCGGAGCTGATGGATACATTTCCATAGGAGAAATCCTTCTCGGTCACTTCACCGATCACAGTGTAGGTGATAGACAGCTCGCCCACTTTGTCGGCCGGAACTTCTGCAACAATAGAACCAAATCCCGGTGCAAATGCATCTCTCGGATCCAGGTTGTGCTCCAGCTTCACACCAAGCTTATTGCCAAATGCCATCTTGCTCACTGCCGGAACGATTCCATTTCCATCCAGTGCATAAGCGGACACGATCTTGCCTGCTTTTACATCTTCGAAGAATTTTCCATACTGATCACTTGCTTCCTTGTAATCCGGCAGATCATACTCGTCACGACCAAGCTTCATCAGAACGATCTTATTGCCTGCTTTCTTGAACTCAGGTGTAATGATATGTTTATAGCTTGCAATATCTACTGCAAAGGATACCAGAGTCGGCGGTACGTCAATATCATTGAATGTACCGGACATACTGTCCTTTCCTCCGATAGACGGCAGCCCAAATCCAAGCTGTGCACTGTATGCACCAAGAAGTGCTGCAAACGGCTGACTCCAACGATGAGGATCTTCTGTCATTCTGCGGAAGTATTCCTGGAAGGTAAAACGGATCTTGCTGTAATCTCCACCGGTCGCCACGATTCTTGCCACAGACTCCAATACAGCATAAACTGCGCCGTGATACGGTGACCAGCTGGACAGATATGGATCAAATCCATAGCTCATCATAGTTACGGTATCCGTCTTTCCTTTGAGTACCGGCAGTTTTGCAACCATTGCCTGGGTCTCAGTCAGCTGATATTTTCCACCATAAGGCATCAATACACTTCCTGCTCCAATGGATCCGTCGAACATCTCCACCAGACCTTTCTGGGAGCATACGTTCAGATCTTTCAGAACAGCCAGCCATTTCTCACGGATATCGCCGACTTCTTTTCTTTCAAAATAACGCTCGTCCTCAGACGGCATATCAACTGCCACGCTTGTTTCCTGATGAGCACCGTTAGTATCCAGGAATGCACGGGAAATATTTACGATCTCTTTACCTCTCCACTTGAGAACCAGTCTCGGATCTTCCGTCACTTCTGCCACGCAGACAGCCTCCAGGTTCTCTTCAGAAGCATATTGCATAAATTCATCAACGTCTTTCGGGTCTACAACCACTGCCATACGCTCCTGAGATTCGGAGATGGCAAGCTCGGTTCCATCAAGGCCTTCATATTTCTTCGGTACTTTGTCAAGATCTACTACCAGTCCGTCTGCCAGCTCACCGATGGCAACAGACACACCGCCTGCACCAAAGTCGTTACATTTGCGGATCAGTCTGGTCACTTCCGGACGGCGGAACATTCTCTGGATCTTGCGCTCAGTTGGTGCATTTCCTTTCTGAACCTCAGCTCCACAGGTCTCAATGGAAGCCTCCGTATGAACCTTGGAAGAACCAGTTGCACCGCCGCAGCCATCACGTCCGGTTCTGCCACCCAGCAGAATGATAATATCACCCGGATCAGAAGTCTCGCGGATCACGTCTTTTCTCGGAGCTGCACCCATGACAGCACCGATCTCCATACGTTTTGCCACGTAGTTCGGATGATAGATCTCTTTTACATAGCCGGTTGCAAGTCCGATCTGATTACCATAAGAACTATAACCACTAGCAGCACCACGCACCAGTTTTTTCTGCGGAAGCTTTCCTTTCAGTGTCTCAGATACCGGAACCGTTGGATCAGCAGCACCAGTCACACGCATTGCCTGATATACATATGTACGTCCTGACAGCGGATCTCTGATCGCTCCTCCAAGACAGGTAGCAGCACCACCGAACGGCTCGATCTCTGTCGGGTGGTTGTGAGTCTCATTTTTAAAGTTGACCAGCCACTCTTCTACTTCTCCATCAATCTCTACCGGAACCACGATGGAGCATGCATTGATCTCATCAGATTCCTCCTGATCCTGAAGTTTACCTTCTTTTTTCAGCTTTCTCATAGCCATCAGCGCCAGATCCATCAGACAGATGAACTTGTCATCACGGCCCTTAAAAATCTCCTTATGATCAGCCACATACTGCTCATAAGTCTTCTCGATCGGTGTACGATAGTAGCCATCCTCAAAGGTTACATCCTTAAGTTCGGTAGAGAAGGTGGTATGACGGCAGTGGTCAGACCAGTAGGTATCCAGCACACGGATCTCTGTCATAGACGGATCTCTGTGCTCTTCCTTCTTAAAATAGTTCTGAATATGTAAGAAATCCTTGAATGTCATCGCAAGATTCAGGGATTTGTAAAGTGCCTCCAGATCAGCTTCTGTCATGTCTTTGAAGCCATCAAAAATCTTAACATCTGCCGGTTCTTCAAATACAGTCACCAATGTCTCTGGTTTCACCATGCCGGTCTCTCTGGAATCCACCGGGTTGATGCAGAAGGATTTGATAGCAGACAACTCTTCTGCCGTCACATTTCCTTCGATCACATAGACCGTTGCAGTACGGATCACCGGTTTTTCTGCAGCATTCAGGAACTGTACACACTGTACAGCAGAATCTGCTCTCTGATCAAACTGTCCTGGAAGGAACTCCACACCAAAGACGCTTGCATCCGGTGCAGTCTCAAACTCTTCCCGATACAGCACATCTACCGGCGGCTCTGAAAATACCGTCTGGCATGCTTTCTCGAAGGTCTCATCACCAATATTTTCCACATCGTAGCGAATCAGCACGCGGACTCCTGTCACGGTCTGAATGCCCAGATAGCTTCTGATCTCTTCTTCCAGTTCTTTTGCTTTTACTGCAAATGCCTGTTTCTTCTCAACAAAGACGCGTCTTACCATGCTATTTCCCTCCATTGTATGTATGCGTACCTTTTTGAAGCTATCATACCACACTTTTTTAGATTAGTAAATTTAATATATATAATTTATTTTATTACTTATTCTTATAAACCTATTTTTATTTTGGCTCTGAGGTCATCATGATTCCCAGCTTCTGGAAGGTCTTCTCATCAGCTGCACTGAGCATACGGGAACTGTGTACCTGACTGCCCCGCAGACGCGGAAGCTGCTTCAGAGCCAGATCTGCCAGTGGATTAGTTTCCGTACTTGCAGACAGAGCGATCAACACTTCCTCCATGTGAAGACGCGGATTCTTGCTACCAAGGTAGTCTACCTTCAGTCTCTGGATCGGACGGATCACGTTCGGAGTGATCAAAAGCACGTCTTCTCCGATGCCTGCCAGATGCTTCAGTGCTTTGATGAGCAAAGCTGCGCATGCTCCAAGCAGCTCCCCGGTCTTGCCTGTAATGATCGTTCCGTCATCCAGCTCCATGGCAACTGCAGTATATCCGGTCTCTTCTGCACGTTTAAGAGCTGCCGGAACTACCTTACGGTCTTTTACCGATACGCCTGCTGTATTCATCAGAAGCTCGATCTTATAAGCTTCCTCTTCTTTTGATTTACCTCTGGCAATATTTACCAGCGTCTGATAGTAACGGCGGATGATCTCCTGACCAGATGCCTCCCTGCATGCCTCATCATCCACAATGCAGTTTCCGGCCATGTTCACACCCATATCTGTAGGGGATTTGTACGGACACTCACCGTAGATCTCCATAAACATTGCTTTCAATACCGGGAAGATCTCCACATCACGGTTGTAGTTGACAGTTGTCTTTCCATATGCTTCCAGATGATACGGATCGATCATGTTCACATCGTTCAGATCTGCAGTTGCTGCCTCGTAGGCAAGATTGACCGGATGAGACAGAGGCAGATTCCAGATCGGGAAGGTCTCGTATTTTGCATAACCGGCACGAACTCCGCGTTTATGTTCGTGGTAGAGCTGGGACAGACAGGTCGCCATCTTTCCGCTTCCCGGTCCCGGTGCTGTTACAACCACCAGCGGTTTAGTCGTCTCAATATATTCATTATGACCATATCCATCCTCGCTCACGATCAGCGGAATATTGTTCGGATACCCTGGGATCAGGTAGTGACGATATACTTTCACACCCATCTTTTCCAGACGGTTCTGGAACATCTGTGCGCTGTACTGTCCTGCATAATGGGTAATGCAGACACTTCCCACATACAGATTCTTGGATTCAAAGATGCCCTTCAGACGAAGCAGATCGGAATCATATGTGATGCCAAGATCTCCACGAACTTTATTTTTCTCAATATCTTCTGCACTGATAACGATAACAATCTCCACCTGGTCTGCCAGCTGCATCAGCATACGCAGTTTGCTGTCCGGCTCAAATCCTGGAAGCACGCGTGATGCATGATAATCATCATAAAGCTTTCCACCAAACTCCAGATACAGTTTATTGTCAAACTGCTGAATCCGTTCCCGAATATGTTCTGACTGCATCGCCAGGTACTTGTCATTGTCAAAGCCTTTTCTCATGATCGTCCTCCTCGTTATCCTGTGTTGTCTTATTTATTGTATCATCTCTGTTTGTATACGTTTCAACGCTTGTCCAGGGCATTGACTGTATTAAAAATATATACAGTTTGTATACAATAGGCATGTAAAACGAAAAACGGGAACCGTTGATCTTTCAACGATTCCCAATTTTTTCAAAGAGCACGAGACGGGATTCGAACCCGCGACCCTCGCCTTGGCAAGGCGATACTCCACCACTGAGCCACTCGTGCAAACTGCCTGTTCTGTCACTGCATCAGCGACAATCAGTATTCTACCCGAACAAGGCAGATTTGTCAATATAAAATCCGACATTTTATTTTATATTTTTTCACTGTCATTGAAAATCAATAAGGAACCTACATATACATAGTTCTGGAACTCCTTTTCCAGAATGCTGTCCAGCTTCTGGTATTCCAGATCAAACCACTGTTCTTCTGCCGTCACAAGCATATGGGAAAGTGCCACTCCCGCATCGAACAGGTTGAAATCCTGCTGCATCTGATAACCGATCTTTCCCGGTTTTTTCACAAACAGATGGATTCGGTCTTCTGATGATACAAATCTCCAAGGCTGACGGTTCATGGCTGATGGAGCCAGTCTGGCTGCTTCCAGAAGCTTTCTCTGAACTTTTCCAAAAGCTCCCCGGATCGTTACCAGCTTCTTCAGTTCAATCCTCCGAAAATCCTCATAAGAGCGCTCCAGAGGTTCTGCCGGATACCCAAATGCCATGATCATGACCAGCTCCAGATCTTTCTCCTGGTCTTTTTTAAGCTTTGCACCTCCCTGATAACAGCTTCCAATGCCTTTGGTAAAGAGATACAAGGACAACTGCTCCATAAGACATCCGGCATTCTTCCGGTAATCTTCGCAGATTTCCGAATAAAGCGCAACATAATAAGGAGCATCCACACGGAACAGTCCTTTTAACTGATGCTCTTCCTTACGGAAAATCTTCCATTTCACCTGAATATCCGGGCGGATGCCGATTGCATCCTCACCGAATTTTTCAATTTTCTCCAGCATTGCCGGAGAAATCTCATCGTTTTTGTATTTCCGAATGGATCTTCTTCGGAAAATTGCTTCGTATGATGTCATGCTTTATGCCAGCCTTTCCATCTCATCCAGATATTCAGAGAACACTTGAAGCGCATCCTCCACCGGTTTTTTCTGTTCCATATCCACTCCTGCCAGTCTGAGAAGCTCCAGCGGATACATAGAGCTTCCTCCTTTCAGGAATTTCTTATACTGCTCTACGGCTGCTTCTCCTTCTCTCAGGATCTTCCCTGAAAGTGCAATTGCTGCGGAAAATCCAGTCGCATACTGATATACATAAAATGGGGTATAGAAATGGGGTATCCTTGCCCATTCCATCTCAATCTGCCGGTCAATACAGATATCTTCACCAAAATATGCTTTGTTAAGATCATAATAAATGCTGCACAGACGTTCAGCCGTCAGTGCTTCGCCCGCCTCCTGCAGTCCGTGGGTGATCTTTTCAAATTCCGCAAACATGGTCTGTCGATACAGCGTCGTGCGGAACTGCTCCAGAAAATAATTGATCAGATATGCCTTATTCTTCGGATTTTTGGCCTTTTTCAGCAAATGATGGATCAACAGTGCCTCATTGCAGGTAGATGCTACTTCTGCAACAAAGATCCGGTAACCGGCATAAATATACGGCTGTGTCTCGTCAGAATACCAGGAGTGAAGTGCATGCCCCATCTCATGTGCCAGGGTAAATACATCATTTAATGTCCCCTGATAATTCAGCAGCACATATGGATGCGTGCCATATGCTCCCCAGGAATAGGCTCCGCTTCTCTTTCCCTGATTCTCATACACATCGATCCAGCCATGTTCAAATCCATCTTTCAAATGGGACAGATACTCTTCTCCCATGGGTGCCAGCCCTTCCAGAACTGTTTTCTTTGCATCTTCAAAAGAAAAATGTTCTCCGCTGTTTTCTGTCATGGGTGTATAGAGATCATACATATGCAATTCATCAAGACCCAGCAGTTTTTTACGTATTTTCACGTAACGATGCATCAGCGGCAGATGCTCATGCACCACATGGATCAGATTGTCATAGACAGACACCGGAATATGGCTTCCATCCAGTGCCCCCTCCAAGTCTGATCCATATCTTCTCGCTCTCGCAAAGAATACTTCCTGCTTCACGTTCGCACGATACGTTGCTGCCAGGGTATTGCGGAATTTCTCATAAACTCCGTACAATGCCTCAAATGCATCCTTTCTCACCCTCTGATCCTTGCTCTGCAACAGAGAAATAAAACGTCCATGGGTCACTTCCACGTCCGTGCCATCTTCCCCTGTGATCTTCGGAAAACGGATATCTGCATTGTTGAACATGGAAAAAATATCTTTTGGACTTTCTGCCAGTTCACCGGCAGATGCCAGAAGCTTTTCCATCTCTCCGGGCAGAACATGTGCCTTTTGTCTGATCATATTTTCAAAATACTGCCCATATACCCGAAGTTCACCGTTTTCCTGTAAATATTTCTCAATGGTTCCTTCTGGCAGCTCCATGATCTCCGGCTCAATATAAGAAGTCCGCTCGGACATCTCCACCAGAAGACTCTGTGCGCGGCTTGCCAGATTCTGATAGACGGCATTATCTGTATTTTCATGTAGTCGCTGATTGGCATAAACATACACTTTTTCTGCGAGCATATTCATTTTGTCACATAATCTTTGCATGGAAAGGAGGGTCTGCGCACTCTCGCCCAGCCGACCTTCATAAGCAGACAATTCCGGCAGGTGCTCCTTCAATCGGGTAAAATCCGCCTCCCATTCATCGTCATTTTTATATAAATCTTCAATCGCCCACTTTGCCTCTGCGGGGATCTCCTCTCTTGTACACAATCCTCTATCTGCCATCGTATTCTTCCTTTCACCGTTTCTTATTTTAACGCAAAGCTCCTAGAAGTCAATGCAAGATAGAAAAAAAGACACTGTAAAATCTGCTTTTCAAAACAGGTTTCACAATGTCCCTCCTTCTTTTTACTCATTACGGATCGCTGCAAGCGGACTCAGCTTCATTGCCCGAAGTGCCGGGAAAAATCCTGCCACCATGCCTACCAGCACCGCAAATGCCAGCGATATTACCACCAGCCAGATTGGAATGTAAGAGATCCCTTCGTAGTATCCTCCTGCTGCAGATCCGGCAATCATATTGATCACAATTGATATAATACCACTCAGGATCAAACCGATCAGACCTCCGAAAAATCCAATAAATCCAGCTTCCAGCAGAAACATAGTTCTGATATTTCCAAGATCACAGCCCAGCACTTTGATGATACCGATTTCCTTCGTCCGTTCATAGATAGACATCATCATGGTATTTGCAATACCGATCGCCGCAACAAACAAGGATACCGCACCGATTCCTCCAAGCACCAGCTGGATCATCTTCATCTGTTCCTGGGTCTGCTCCATCCATTCCGCATTGCTGTTGGCACCATAGCCCATCTCCTGTATGGTCTTCTGTACTTCTGTTACATTTTCCATCTTATCAACCCGTACATAGACCTGTTCATAATAGAGTTCTTTATAAGGTTTCCCGGATTTTGTCGTAGGCTGTCCCGGGATCACTTTATTTTTGAAGATTTTCTTCAGCTCTGCTTTCAGTGCATCAATATCAGCATAAACACTATAGCTGTTTTCACTATATTCATCCGTCCCTCCAGCCAGCATTCCGCAAGTAGGAATAATATATTTCTTCGGAGGAGTTGTAGGCTTACTGCCGTCTCCACTTCCACCATTCTTCGACTGATAATAGGCATCCGTATCAAAGATCACAAACACCGGCTGATTCATCAGATCCACATCTATGGCTTCACTGTTTTCCCAATAGCCTTCATTGGTCTTTGAATTATAAAAATTGGTGATCACCTGATTACCATAGAAGAACGAAAGTGGAGCACCTGCTTCCGGAAGTGTACCTTCACCAATTTTCATATCCATATTCTGAAGTGCTTCCTGTGTCATTCCCTGAACTGTCAGGCTGCCTTCGTAAACTCCCTGCTTCAGCAGCACATAGGTACTCAGTATCGGAGAAGCAAATTCCACATGAGGAATCTTGGAGATCGTCTCCACAACGCCATCGTCGATCCTCAGTTCTTCCTGTGATGAATCAGAATTATAATTTCCCCAGGTATTTACATTGATGGTCGTCAAACCTCCATACTGCTCGATCTGCTCCAGGGAGCTTTTCTGAAGTCCCAGACCGAGAGAAATCATAACCACGATCGACGCAGTTCCTATGACCACTCCCAGTACCGTCAAAGCTGTACGAAGCTTTCGTCTGAGCAGATTGGAACCGCTCATGCGAAGCAAATCTGAAAATTTCATAAGCTGCCCCTTCTATTCCTGATCATCTGTATCTTCTGTCTCATCCGATGTGATATTATCTCCATCTTCTTCATCCAGATCCATAATATCGTCTTCCAGATTCTGCTGCTCTTTTTTCTTTTTCCGTTTCATCACGATGACTGCACCTGCCACACCTGCTGCTATAAGAATCACTACCACAACAGCAATCTTTCCACCGATTCCCATGCCATTTCCAGTGTCACCATCAGGCATCGCGGTATCATCATACATACCATCATCGTAAACCGGTTCTGTTACAAAAAGCGAAATCTCTTTCTCAACGGTAGTTGGTGCTCCGGTCTCATCCTCATAAGTGATCTGCAGCTTTACTGTTCCATCGTCAGTAGTCGCTGCTTCTCCGGTCAGATACATATCCACAGAACCGGTAGCTCCAGAATCCAGGTTACCAACAAAGCAGTCTCCACCAGAGAAGAACTCACTGTCAGTCTTCACAGACACATTGTAAAGCTTGGTCTTTCCAAGATTGTAGATACTAAACATCACATTGGCTTCACTGCCCACATCAATGCTGGACGGTGTCACCTCTGGCTGGCTCATGTCGATTCTTGCTTCCTGTTTCACCGGAATGGACACACTGGCCTTATTTGTATAAGCATTCACATGCTCATCCTCATAACTCATATTCACGTCAATAGCATACGGTTTCTGTGCCAGATCAGACCTGGCTTCCATCTCGATCTGAATATCTCTGGTCCCATTTTTTGCCATCTTATCTACAAAAATAGTATTGGAACCTGCAGTCGGAAGGAAGGATTCATAGGTTGTCTCCGAATCTTTTCCCTCTACTGCCGCATCAAACTCAAAAAGCATATTGTTGACACTGGTAGCTGTAGATGTGTTTTTCAGATGAAGTGTCAGCATAAAGCTGTCACCTGCATGTACCACTTCTGGATTTGTCTCAAAACCAGTCACGATCACTCGCGGGGTAGATGCTTTTCCATCTGCACTCACACCTGCGGTACCGCTGGTCTGAATATACGTATCCAGGGTAGTGGTCTGACTGCTTCCGTCAGATGCAAAATATCTTACATTAAAGGAAATCTTCTGATATCCATTTCCCACATCGCTTCTGGTCTGAAGATTCCAGGTCAGTTCCCGGCGGCGGTCCATATCAGACATACCCGTATCGGTTCCCGGAAGATCCTCAATGGTCTGAGAATATCCTGACTGGGTGATCTCAAACGGCCAGGTAGCAGTGTCCGTACTGAGCACCGGAGTCACCACAGCCTTCGTTACGTTGGTCTTTCCCATATTCACGATCGGAAGTACGATGCTCACCGGCTGTCCTGCATTGGCCACCGGTGTCACCCAGTTGCCGCCGACAGTCAGAAAATGATCTGCATTGACCGGAACGGTCGTGTTATCGTCTTTGTCATCTTTGTCATCTTTGTCATCTTTACTGTCATCCTTGGGGGGATTAACTACTGCATCCATCTGTGCTTTTGCTTTGCTCACATAGTTGGTAACACCGGTGGCTGTGGTCATATTATCGATCTGCGCCAGTGCTTTCGTAATAATTTCATCTAATTTACTGGCATATTTATTGTCCGGATCTATTAATCTCTTATAATCAGCCAATTCTTTAGGCGCATCCACTTTTGCTTTTGCAAGAAGTTTTGCATCATCTGGTTCTCCAGCCTCCACACTTATTCCCGGCACCATAGCCACTGCCATCGGAGCCATCATGCTCAGGCACAGTCCCAGCACAATTCCTTTCATTCCCCACTTATTCATTGCTCATCCTCCTTGTATTCACTTCTGTCTTCGATCTTCACGATCTTACCATCTATGATATGAAAGATGCGGTCTGCAAATCCCGCCAGATGGTTGTCATGGGTTACCATGACCATTGTCTGATTCTTCTCTGTCACAACTTTTCTCATCAATCCCAGCACCTCTGCTGATGTTTTGGAATCCAGATTACCAGTGGGCTCATCCGCAAAAATGATCTCCGGATCCAATACCAAGGCACGTGCCACACCCACACGTTGCTGCTGTCCTCCCGACATCTCATTTGGCCGGTGCTTCATGTGTTTAGGAAGTCCTACCAGCTTCAGCATCTCCACTGCCTTGGCTTCCCTTATCTTCTTATCCACTCCCCGGAATGTCAGCGGCAATGCTACATTTTCAATAGCATTCATGGTTCCCAGCAGATTAAAAGACTGAAAAATAAATCCCACATGCTCCCTCCGGAACTTGACAAGCTGATTTTCATTCATTTTTTCCAGATGCTCGCCAGCCACGATTACTTCGCCTTTGGTCGGTTTTTCCAGCCCGGCAAGCATGTTCAGCATGGTAGATTTTCCAGAACCGGATGTACCGACAATCGCACAGAACTCACCTTTGTAGATAGTCAGATCCACACCGTTGAGCGCACGTACTTTTTCATTGCCTACCCGGAATATTTTATAGAGGTTCTTCACCTGAATCGCAGGTTCCCGTGTCTTTTCCACGCTTCTCCTCCTGTATTTATAGAATATTAGGGCATGGTTCCGGTTCAAAGGGAACCATGCCCTATACAAAGTATATCATAGATTAATCTATATAATTCTTAATTAATCTTAATTTTATTGTCTATTCAAAGCCATGCACATATTTAGTAAATATGCGAGCCATGCTTGCATGATCGAGCATATTTTTAAATATGTATATGGCGAGAAGCCATCATGAGCAAAAGAAAAGCCTCGTAGAGGCGATTTTGCGAATGTGGCTCTGAATAGACATTTTTCTCAAATGCCAATTTTCCTCAGTATTATAGGAAAGCTCACTTTTGAAAAAAATGCAAAATCATGTCAAAATATAAGATTTAATAACAATTTAGTAACACGATTTATGCCTGAACAATAGTCGCATCAAATCCTGCTTTCTTCAGCTTCTCTGCCTGTGCTTCCGCATTGTATCTGGCACTGTAAGTTCCTACCTGGACACGATACAGAGCTTTTCTGTCACCCGTGAAAGTTTCCTCGCCCTGCTCTGCTTTATCCGTTTCCGGTGCAATTTGCACGTGCTCTCCGGTGATTCCATACACGATAGCATCCGCCATCTCCTCATAGGAGTATAACTGTACATCGTCCTTGTCGTCCACAAAGCAGCACTCCAACAACAGTGCCGGTGCCTTACTTTTTTTAAGCACATACAGTTTCTGACTGATCTTCACACCACGGTTCTTGAATCCCAGGTTGCTGATCGCCTGGCAGATCTTCTCAGCAAACACCTTTGCCTTACTTGTCGCAGAATAAACATAGCACTCTACACCAGTGGTCTTACCGTTTCCGCCTTTATCGCCTGCTCCAGAGTTGAAGTGAATGGAAACATCCAGATCCACTGCATGGGCATTGCATTTCGCAATGATCTTTTTCAGCACATCGACCTGCCCTGTACCGTTATCGACCGTGCAGTCATAAACGATGTGACCAAGCTGCCGAAGCTTACTGATCACCTCATCCTTTACTCTTCTGGCCTCGGTTGACTCATTGATAAGTCCTACTGCTCCACAAGCTACTTTTCCAGCCGGATTATGTCCAGCATGTACATTGATTCTCATATCATTCTCCTTTCTTCCGGTTTGTGCCGGCGCAAAAGGGACGGCTCATGCCGCCCCCACAATTTATACTATTCTTCCTGGTCCGCTCCGCCCATCTTATCCACCGTAGTTTTCAATTTTCTCACCAACGGAAGCAAAAATGCAGGCAATTCAATTCCAATATCGACCATATTTTCCAGAATACTGATCAGCTCATTGCAGATGATCCAAATTGCTACCACACATGCCACCAGAAATGTAAACGGCAGCTGATATCCTATCGTCTGAGCTGCATATGCCAGAAGCTGATCAATGATAGCACCTACAAATACCAATAGCCACATGGTCACCTTTTTAATGATCCCGCACATGCTACAATAAGAACTGACACCTCCATCCTGTCGATACCCAGCTGCACAGATGCCTGTGACATAATCGATCACGTTGCAGGCAACCATCAAAAGCACAGGAATGTATAACACTCCCAGCATCGATGCCACCAGACTCATAACTGTAGTAACAAAAGCTTTCATATAATTCAAATTCATATGTCCTCTCCTTGTCATTTTTATACCCGACTCTATCCAGATATCCACGTACTCCATTATATGATGTACTCTCCTTTCTTGGCATAATAAAAGCCATTCATATGATTCCGATGGACACGGAGCCATATGAATGACTTTTTGTAGGACAAAATAAAAATTTTGATGAATTAAATGAAGTATTGGGCAGCAAACGCGGCGTTGTGGGGATGGCTGCCCAAAATCCAGTCCGCGGGTTGCTAATTGGATGAAGTATTGGGCAGCAAACGCGGCATAGTGGGACCGGCTGCCCAAAATCTAGCTCGCGGGTTGCTAATTGGATGATGTTTTGGGCAGCAAACGCGGCGTAGTAGTGGTAGCTACCCAAAATCTAGCCCGCGGGTTGCTAATTGAATGATGTATTGGGCAACAAACGCGGTGAAAGGGGAGCGGCTGCCCAAAATCTAGCTCGCGGGTTGCTAATTGAATGATGTTTTGGGCAGCAAACGCGGCAAACTGGAAGCAGCTGCCAAAAATCTAGACCGCGGGTTGCTAATTGGCAGGTTAGTAAAAATCTTATTGAACAGAGAGGCATTCACAGTTTTTCACCGCTTCTCCCATTTCCCGGTTCGATACCTGCAATAGGAGATCAGCCAGTTAGCAGTCCAGCCTACCGGAACTGCCGCCCACACCATGAAGATACCGAATCTGGGAGCCATGGTCACCGCTACGAGCACACGGATTCCAAGGTTTACCAGATTTGCCACAGTAAAGAGCTTCATATCACCAGCTCCTCTGAGCACACCGTCTGCAGTCATCTTAAAACCGATCAGACAGTAAAACCAGCCCATGAACATCATGCAGTTCACAGCTGTCTGCATAGCTGCTGGCGTGCCATCTGCTCCCAGGAACAGATAAGCAAGGCTGTCTCCTGACAATTCCAGGGCCAGACAGATCACTGCTGCAAAGCCAAGGACCATAATGGTCACCGCACGATATCCCTCTCTGACCCGGCCTTTCTGTTCTGCTCCGATATTCTGTGCCGTATAAGAAGAAATGGCATTTCCCATGGCAGACATGGGAACAACACATATGGATTCCACACGCATAGCAGCCGAATAACCTGCCAGCATCTGAGAACCAAAGCTGTTGACCACGGATTGCACCAGCATCATACCGATGGACACGGTAGACTGCTGCAGGATCGACGGAAGTGCAATGCCTGTCATAGTACGAAGTTCCGTCATACTGAAAATATGTTTCCAGCCGCTGCCCGTCCCTGTTTTCAGCGCAGCATCTTGATCTCCTTTTATTCCCCGTAAAGTCCGCAGCAGCACGCTGAAAGACAGTACTGCTGAGATTCCCTGTGCGATCAGCGTGGCCCAGGCTACACCGGAAACTCCCATATGAAGAGACTTTACCATAAAAATATCCAGTCCCACATTGAAGATTGACGAAAAGACCAGAAAATACAGTGGAATCCGGGATTTGCCAAGGGCATTGAACATAGCGGACAACACATTGTACATAAACAGAAATGGCAGTCCCAGAAAATAAATATTCAGATACACCACAGACAGATCCAGCACGTCTGACGGTGTCTGCAACAGATTCATGATCCATTTTCCGCAGAGCAGCCCCACACTTCCTAGCAGGATACTGATGACAAGAAAAGTAAGCAGTGCCGTATAGACTGCTGTCTTCATACGATCATAGGCTTTCGCACCAAAATGACGGCTCACCACTACCGATGCCCCCATGCCGCCGCCGATGGCCACACAGATAAATACATTTGTCAGCGAATAAGAAGCCCCCACCGCCGCCAGTGCCTGCTCACTCACATAACGGCCGACAATGGCTGAATCCACCATCGTATAGGTCTGCTGAAACAGATTTCCGATGATCATAGGCAGCGCAAACAACGCCAGCGCATACATAGGCTTCTTTTTTATCAAATAATCTTGATTCATATTTTCACACTCTTTCTATTCCTGTGTTATATGATGTAACTATTCAGAGCCACATTCGCAAAACCGCCTCTACGAGGCTGTCTCCGTTTCACTACGGTCCTCGCTAAGCAGATGTCCCCCGGACATCTA